>Ga0247829_10000990_pt1 | contig 12279 bp, 13 predicted proteins | sample 12C_Control_Day4_FD_207765 | JGI IMG/M metagenome (GOLD analysis project Ga0247829, IMG submission 207765) | Soil microbial communities from agricultural site in Penn Yan, New York, United States - 12C_Control_Day4 | ecosystem: Environmental > Terrestrial > Soil > Agricultural land | place... | reverse complement strand
GCGCTGCTCCGCAATGCCGCGGCAATTGCGCGACTGATCGCCGAGGAGACGGTCGATCTCGTCCATGCCAGAAGTCGGGCGCCCGCCTGGAGCGCGCTCGTTGCGGCGCGACGGGCGCGGGTGCCGTTCGTCACGACGTATCATGGGGCTTATGGGGAGACCAACGCGGCGAAACGGCTCTACAACAGCGTGATGGCGCGCGGCGACGTCGTCATCGCCAACTCGCGCTACACGGCCGATCTGATCGCCCAGCGCTACGGCACCGATCGCGACCGCATGGAGGTTATCCACCGCGGCATCGATCCCAACGTGTTCGCTCCCGATCGCATTGGGCCCGAGCGGGTTGCCGCCTTGCGCGAAAAGTGGGGCGTGACCCCGGGCGAGCGCGTGATCCTGCAGGCGGCGCGCCTCACCTCCTGGAAGGGCCAGAGCGTCCTGATCGATGCCGCGGCGAGGCTCGAGGCGGCCGGTCGGCTGGGAAACGCCGTCGTCGTTCTGGCCGGCGACGCCCAGGGGCGCAACACCTATGCCCAGGCTTTGAAAGCCCAGGTTGCAGGGGCTGGCCTCGAAGGCCGGGTCCGCCTCGTCGGCCATGTCGAGGACATCGCCGCCGCCTGCCTTGCCGCCCATGTGGCCGTGGTCGCCTCCACGCAACCGGAGGCATTCGGCCGTGCCACCATCGAGGCCCAGGCCATGGGCGCCCCGGTGATCGCCACCGCCATTGGCGCCCCACCCGAGACCGTGCTCGCCGAACCCGCCGTTCCCCCGGACGCCATCACCGGCTGGCTGGTGCCGCCGGGAGATGCCGGGGCCCTGGCCGAGCGGCTGGCGCAGGCCTTGGCGCTGCCGGCCCTGGAACGGGAGGCCCTGGCCGGGCGGGCCCGTGCCCACGTGGTGGCACAATTCACGGTGGAAGCCATGCAACGGCGCACGCTGGCCGTTTACGACCGGCTCCTGGGCACCGTCCTTGAACGGGGCTTCAAGTCCTCGGTTGCTGGGCAAATTCCAGAGACCATGCTCCCTCGACAACCTTGACTTGCGGTATCATCTCTCCGATTCTCTCCGGCTAGCGCGTTCCGGCGTTGGCCGGAAGCGCCTGCACCCGTGCAACAACCGATGGAGACTGCAACATACGTCGTCCAATGCGAGCCGCGCCTGAGCGCGAGCCCTCCGGTCCGCGGATGAACGAAGACATCCGCGTCCGCGAAGTCCGATTGATCGATCAGACCGGCCAGAACGTCGGTGTCGTAGCCACGGCAGACGCCATGGCCCGGGCTACCGAGGCCGGGCTGGACCTGGTCGAGATTTCACCGGATGCCAATCCGCCGGTGGCCAAGATTCTCGATTACGGCAAGTTCAAATACCAAGAGCAGAAAAAGGCCGCCGAGGCGCGCAAGCGCCAGAAGACCGTCGAGATCAAAGAGATCAAGATGCGGCCCAGCATCGACGATCACGACTACGACGTGAAGATGCGAGCCATCAAGCGCTTCTTCGAGGAAGGCGACAAGGTGAAGGTGACGCTGCGCTTCCGCGGCCGCGAGCTCGCCCATCAGGAGCTCGGCTGGCAGGTGCTGCAGCGGGTCAAGGCCGACGTGGAGCCGATCTCGAAGGTGGAGTCGGAGCCGCGCATGGAAGGCCGGCAGATGGTGATGGTGCTGGCGCCGCGCTGAGGCGCGGTTTGCCTACCATGCCAGCGCCTGCAGCGCTGCAATCGGAGCGAAGGGACGCTCGGCGAACAGCTCGCCGAGCGTTTTTGCATCGAGGCCACCCGGCAGATGCACGGCGCTGGCGATCAGCACCGAGCGCAGTCCAGCGACGTGTGCGCCCATGAGGTCGGTGTCGAGGCCGTCTCCGATCGCGAGAATGCGCGCTTTGGGCACCGAGGTTCCCTTGAGGCGATCGATGACGGCGAAGGTGCGCTCGTAGATCGGCAGGTGCGGCTTGCCCGCGTAGGCCACCTCGCCGCCCTTGGCGGCGTAGGCCGCCGCGAGCGAGCCCGCGCAATAGACGAGCTTGTCGCCGCGCTCGACCACCAGATCCGGGTTGGCGCAGATCATCGGCAGGCGCCGCGCCGCCAGCCTCTCGAACAGCGTCCCGTAGCTCGCCGGCGTCTCCTTTGTGTCGTCATAGAGCCCCGAGCAGACGATCGCCTCGGCGGCCTCCGCCGCTACCAGCCGCACGTCGAGCCCATCGAACAGCCCGAGGTCACGCTGCGGGCCGATGTGCAGCAGCGGCTTGCCGGCCCACGGCTCGATCATGCCGCGCGTCGCATCGCCGGAGGTCACGCCCTCGTCGTAGGCGCCGGGATCGACGCCGAGCCCGCTCATCTGCCCGATCACGGCGCTGAACGGGCGCGGCGCATTGGAGAGCAGCACGACGATCCCGCCCTGCTCGCGAAACCGCCGGCAGGCCGCGCCCGCCGCCTCGAAGGCGCGCGCACCGTTGTGCATCACGCCCCAGATGTCGACGATCCAGGCGTCGCTGCCGACGGCGAGATCGGCGATCGAGGAGAGGATGGGAATGGCCGGAGAGGTCATGCCCGCTCACCTACGGCACTTCGGCGCACAATGGAAGACGGGTCGCCGCGGACCTGAATGCCGGCGTCGCGGTTGGCGCCGCAAATCCGTCGTCCTAGACTGCCACTGTGCGGGACTGCTCGCATGCCAGGAGCTTCCATGAGGCGGATCCTTCAGCTCGTCGCGGCGGCATCGGCGCTCGCCTACCTGTGCTTGGCGCCCATCGAGGCAATTGGACAATCGCCCTCATCCGAGGGAGCCGGAAAGACGCGCCGCCAGTTGGAGGAGCGCCCCTTCGGCGGGCCGCCGCCCAAGTACCGCTCGCCCAAGCACAGCAAGAAGTGCAAGACCGCCAAAAAGACCTGCGAGCTCAAGAAAGAGGACCTCGTCGGCAACAAATGCATCTGCCCGGGTCCCGAGACCGCCCAGGGCACGATCGTCGAGTAGCCAACAGGCGCCGTCTGTTGCCTTGCCTGCCCAGCCAGGGTCGCACCCCTCATGCCTCGCTCATGTGCACCCACCGCGCGTACTGGCTCTTCTCCACGGCCTGCAGGTCCTGGCTGTACTCGGCGTACATGCGCGAGCTCGGATCGATCCTGCCGACCATGTCGCTCTTGATCGCATCGTACTTGTTCATGATCACGGGCATGGCCACGGGCGTATACAAATTGCCGAACGCGTGGCCCATGGTCAGCATGATGCCCTTCATGCGCTTGTAGACGTCGAGCTGGGACAGGATCACCTTCTTGAGCCAGCCGCTCTCGTTGGAGAGGATGAAGATGTGCATCGAGGCGCGCGGTATGTAGACGGTGCCGAACTGGGGCGGCAACTTCTTGTCGCGGGCGGCCTCCCTGACCACCAGCCCCCCGGCCGCCGCATCCCATGCGACCTCCATCGGGAAGGCGTGGATCAGGTTGGCGTCCTGGAAGGATGGCCGCGCGAACACGTACTCGCCGACGTAGTTGAGGGTTTCGGCCCTGGCGTATCCTCCAAGGTCGCTTCCCGCCGTCTCGCCGAACGCGGCCGAGGGCGCAGCCATCAGGGGGATCTTGAGCAGCGACTCGATCTGCAGGATCGTCTTCTCGGAGAACAGGCCCGTCACGAGCTTGTCGACCGTCGACTTGCCGAGCTTGGCGCGCTGGGCGAACTCGTCGCGCGATATCCGCTCCCTGGCGATGTAGGCGCGGATCGCCTGCACGATCCTATCGCGGTCTGCGTCGTCGATCGGCATGAGCGTCCCTCGCACTCGCCGCAACCCGGGAAACGAAGTCAAAACAATAGTCTCGGACGGTCTCCAGCCACCCATCTCATCGTATCGGCAGGAGCGGAGCAAACTCTTTGGCGCGCCAACGATCGCACCGTTTGTTGGCTGCGACCTCTGGCATGCCCGGGAAAGGCAGGAAAACTCAGGCAAAGCGCGGAAAACACCGAAGATGGGCCTCCACCCCCCGCGCACGTAGGACTCCGGGCGAAGGCGGCCGCCGACGCGGTGCCGCCGGCCAAGCCAGGAGGCCCGCCATGAGGATACTCACCAGCGCAGCCGTATTCGGATTGGTCCCGGTTCCGCCGATGTCCGGCGACCAGCATGGCAAAGACGGCAGCCCAGAGCTTCTCGACGACGCCGATCCCGCCCAACAGCAGGCGCTGGAGAGCGCACCGCCCCGGAGCCCATCGTTTTGCACCCGGCTTGCCCGGGCTCTGCAGTGGCTCGTCGGCATCCTCCCCGGCGTGTTCGCGGTCGCCCTGGTAGTCGGCCCCGCGGGCGCTGCCGATGCGACCGCGAGCCCCCGCGGCGCGCTGAAGCCCGTCACCTTCGGGATGAATGCGGGCCGCGCCGCAAGCGCTCCGCTCACCAAAGCGGCCGTCACGGTCACGTCCGCCCTCAAGATCGCCCCCGTGAGGCCCACCGACGTCGTGATCGACGTCATCGTCGCCTACACGCGCAAGGCCGCCGGCCACTACGCCGACATCGAGCGCGAGCTCGTCGCGCTATCCATCGAGGAGGCGAACCAGTCGTTCCGTGCGAGCAACCTCGGCCACATCAAGCTGCGGCTGGTCCAGACCTACCAGACCGGCTACGCGGAGCAGGGCATGCACTTCGACCACGTGTGGCGCTTTGCCGACAAGGGCGACGGCGCCATGGAGGAGATTCACGCCCTGCGCGACCGCTACCGCGCCGACGTCGCCATCCTCATCGTCGACGACGCCAAGGGCTGCGGGCTTGCCACGCGCGTCGGCGCCGACGCCGACGAGGCGTTCGCGGTCGTGCACCATGAATGCGCCGCCGCCAGCTACACCCTGGCGCACGAGGTCGGGCACCTGATCGGCGCTCGCCATGAGCTAGGCTTTGTCAACGGCACCAAGTGGCGGGACATCATGGGCTACAAGGGCGACTGCGGCGGCTGCCAGCGCGTCGCGGTGTGGTCGAGCCCGACCGTGCTCGTCAACGGCGAGCCGGCCGGCACCGAGGAGCTCAACAACGCCCGCATCATCGCCGAGCAGGCCACGCGCGTCGCCGCCTTCCGGTGACCGCGGGGCCGCAGGCTCGCCTTGACGAGTTGGACCTGAGGGCGACAAGCTGAGGTGGGTAGCGAGCCGATGCAGTGCGCCTTGCCATGAACACCAACCCCTTGCGCATAGCGGTTGTCGGCGGCGGCATCGGTGGTGTCGCCGCCGCCACCGCGCTCATCCGGCGCGGGATGGAGGTACGTCTCTACGAGCAGGCGCCGGCGCTCTCAGAGGTCGGCGCCGGCGTCGCCATCCAGCCGAACGGCGTGCGCATGCTGAAGGCACTGGGACTCGGCGATGGCATCACCCGCTACGGCGCCCGCTGGGTCGATCCCCAGTACCTCCGATCGGACGGAGCTTTCGCCGCCTCGATGTGGCCCCCCGACCAAGCAAGCAGAATCGAGTTCTACGGCTTCCACCGCGCCGACCTGCTTTCGCTCTTCGTAGATCAGCTCCCGCCTTCCATCATCCACACCGGCCACAGATGCGTCGGCTTTGAGCAGGATGAGGAGCAGGCCGTCGTCACCTTCGCCAACGGCGCCCGCGCAACGGCCGACATCGTCGTTGGCGCCGATGGCATTCACTCCACGCTGCAGCAGTTCGTGGTGCCGTCGGCGCGGCCCCGGTTCTCGGGCCAGGTTGCCCATCGTGGCATCGTCTCGGCAGCGAGCATCTCCTGGCCGCCGGGCGCCATGCGCATCTGGCTGGGACAGGGCAAGCACTTCCTCGTGTTTCCCGTGCGCGCCAACACACTCGTCAACTATGTCGGGTTCGTCAGCACCGAAGAGCAGACGCGCGAGTCTTGGTCGGCGCCCGGCGACCCGGACGCGTTGGCGCGCGAGTTCGCGGGCTGGGACCCGATGGTGGAGGCGATCCTGCGCGAGGCGAAGAACACCTTTCGCTGGGGGCTCTACGACCGCGAACCGCTGCCGAAATGGACCAGCGGGCGCCTCACGCTGCTCGGAGATGCCGCCCACCCGATGCTGCCGCACGCCGGCCAGGGCGCCAACCAGGCTATCGAGGACGGCGTGGCGCTGGCCGCCGTGCTGGCCCGCGCCGACAGGCTATCGGCGCGGCGCGCACTCGCGATCTACGAGAAGCTGCGGCGCGAGCGGACGGCCAGCGTGCAGCAGCGCTCTCGGCTCAACCTCGCGCGCTACTACCAACCCGGAGCGGAACGAGACCGGGCGCTCGGCGCCCAGCACCAAGAGCGCGCCTGGATCTGGAACTACGACGCCGATGAGGAGGCTGCGGCCGCCGCTGCGTACCTCTAAGCCGCTAGACCTTGAACTCCTCGATCCCGGCGAAGGCGGAGCGCAGGGCCTCCGACCAGGCGGCCGAGAGCTTGCGGAAATACTCGTCCTCCTGCTCGATGCGCTTCTGGCGCCGCACGTCGAGCGAGTCGCGCTCGTAGATCAGCAGATGGATCGGTAGGCCGACCGACAAATTCGAGCGCAGCGTGGAATCGAACGACAGGAGCGCCAGCTTCGCCGCCTCGCCGAGCCGCATGGTGGGCTGCGCCACCCGGTCGATGATGGGCTTGCCGTACTTGTGCTCGCCGATCTGGAAATAGGGAGTGTCGTCGGTCGCCTCGATGAAATTGCCCTCGGGGTAGATATGAAAGAGGCGGGGCACTTCCGAGCCGATCTGGCCGCCGAGGATGAAGTTGGCGTTGAAGCTGCCGCCGCTGGCCTCGAGCGGGGGCCCGTCGACACGATGCACCTCGCGCACCGCCTCTCCCACCAGCCGCGCGGCGCGGTACATCGTCGGCACCGTGAACAGGCTCTCGGCTTCGGGAGATAGCTCGGCCACCAGCTGCTCGTTGATAATGGAGATGACGGACTGGGTCACCGCCAGGTTGCCGGCCGAGGCCAGCACAACGACGCGCTCGCCCATCTTGCGCCAGAAGTGGAGCTTGCGGAAGATCGCCACATTGTCGTTGCCGGCGCTGGTGCGCGTGTCGGCGGCGAACACCAGCCCGCGATTGAGTCGAAGCGCCACGCAGTAGGTCATCGCTGGACCCCGGCAGTCACTGCTGGGCGCTCTGCTGCTGCACCTCGACCGAGACATCGAGCTTCTCGTCGGCCCCGCCGCGACGCGCTCCGATGATGGGGGCGGCATAGCCGGCATCGAGACCGGCGGCCAGGCGCACGTAGCGGTCGGTCGGGCAGATGCGGTTGGCGACGTCGAAGGCGACCCAGCCCAGGCTCTCCACCCAGGCCTCGGCCCAGGCGTGGTGCGCCTCCGACACCCTCGTCTCCGCCAGCACCAGGTAGCCCGTTACGTAGCGGGCTGGGACGCCGAGCGTCCGCGCCGCGGAGATGAAGATATGCGCGTGGTCCTGGCACACGCCCTTGCCGTCGGCGAGAGCCTCGGCAGCGCCCGTGTGAGCGTCGGTCACGCCCGTCACGTAGTCGACCCGATCGCGGACGAGGCCGAGCAGCGCGTGCAGCCGCTCGAGCGGCTCCTTTCCCTCGACGGAGGCAGCAAGCGCCCGGATGGCGCCGTCGGGCTTGGTCTGCGGTGTCTCCTTGAGGAATACGCGCGGCGGCGTGATCTTGGGTAGCCCGGCGACGACACCGTTGCAGTCCTCGGTCTCGACCGTGCCGTTGGCTTCGATGGTCAATCCGTCGTGCCGTGCGTTGATGGTGACGAGATGCACGACATTGCCGAAGCCATCCTTGAAAATGAGCGGCGGGCCGGCATCGGGGACGCTCACCTGCCAATCGCGCACGCGCTGGCCTCGGAATGTGGCAGGTGTGAGCCGCAGGCTCTGTATGGTGTAGGTCGCGGGCTCCGCGTAGCTGTAGCGCGTGACGTGGCGGATCGAGATCAGCATGGCGCGCCCGGTCCTCGGCGAGGTCGTCAGTCCGTGAAGTGGTATGTGGTGGAGATCTCTGAGGCGAGTCGGTTGTTGCGGGCGATGAACTCGCTCAGGAACTCGTGCAGGCCGGATTGGAAGATGGCGTTCATGTCGCCCTCCGCCAGCAGTCGCCGCGTCTCGTGCGCGAGGCTTTGGCACCCGTTGCGGTTGCCGTAGAAGCCGCCAAGCTCGTCGAGGGCCGGCACCAGCTCCTCGTAGCAGGACCTGAGCGAGCGCGGCATCTGGCGGTTGAGGATCAGGTAGTCCGCGATCTGCCAGGGCTTGAAACTGTCCTTGTAGACCCAGCGGTAGCTGCGGTGTGCCGACACGGAGCGCAGGATCGCCGCCCACTGCACGCTGTCGATCTCGCCGCCGACGATCTCGCTGTGGGGCAGAAGGACGTAATACTTGACGTCGAGGATGCGCACCGTGTTGTCCGCGCGCTCCAGGAACGTGCCGAGCTGGTTGAAGTAGAAGGTATCGTTGCGCAGGATGGTGTTGAGGAGCGAGCCGCGGAACAGCGCCGAGCGTTCCTTGATCCAGTCGAACAGAGGCGGCAGCTCGTTGGAGGAGAGCGTCTCGGGATCGATGGCCGAGAATTCGATCCAGGCGGAGTTGAGGCTCTCCCACATCTCCCGCGTCAGCGCCGTGCGCTGTGCGCGCGCGTTGCGCCGCGCCGTGGCGAGGCTCGAGAAGACGCTTGATGGGTTGTCGGCATCGAACAGCATGAAGTTCACGACATCGCGCGTGTCGTAGGCGCCGTACTTGGCGAGGTAGCGCTTCTCGCAGCCGGCGCTGCGCAACGTCGACAGCCACTCCTCGTCCTGGCCGCCGCCCTCGCGCGGCAGCAGCGCGATGCGATAGCCGACCTCCAGCAGGCGCGCCATGTTCTCCGCCCGCTCGATGTAGCGCGACATCCAGAACAGGTCGTTGGCGGTGCGGCCGAGCATGGTGCCTCTAGGTTCCAACCGTCATCCCGGCGCTTGTCGCCGGGATCCACCCCACCGCTTGCTCAGGTGCACATGGACAGGTGGATCCCGGGCACAAGGCCCGGGATGATACCCAATAACCCCGCTTCCGGCCCATCGCGCTAATCCTGCAGAACCCAGGTGTCCTTGGTGCCGCCGCCCTGGCTGGAGTTGACCACCAGCGACCCTTCGCGCAAGGCGACGCGGGTGAGTCCGCCGGGCGTCAAGCGCACGCGATCGCCCACCAGCACGTAGGGGCGCAGGTCGAGGTGGCGCGGCGCGATCCCCTGCTCCACCAGCGTCGGGCAGGTCGAGAGCGCCAGCGTCGGCTGGGCGATGTAGCGGTCGGGCCGCGCCTTCACCATCATCCGGAACATCTCGATCTCGTCGCGGCTCGCGGTTGGCCCGACGAGCATGCCGTAGCCCCCCGAGCCGTGCACCTGCTTCACCACCAGCTCGGCGAGATGCTCGAGCACGTAGGCCAGGTCGTCGGCCTTGCGGCAGACGTAGGTCGGCACGTTCTTCAGGATTGCCGGGCGGCCCGTATAGAACTCCACGATGTCCGGCATGTAGGTGTAGATCGACTTGTCGTCGGCAATGCCGGCGCCCGGCGCGTTGACGATGGTGAGCCGCCCCGCCCGATAGACGTCGAAGATGCCGGGCACGCCGAGCACCGAGTCGCGACGGAAAACGAGCGGATCGAGAAACGCGTCGTCGATGCGCCGGTAGACGACGTCGACCTGCTTCAGGCCCAGCGTGGTCTTCATCATCAGCGCGCCGTCCACCACCACGAGGTCCTGGCCCTCGACCAGCTCGGCGCCCATCTGGTCGGCGAGGAAGGAGTGCTCGAAGTAGGCGCTGTTGTGGATGCCGGGGGTGAGGACGACGACAGTCGGCTCGCGGTCGAGGCCCTCGGGCGCGACGCTCTCCAAGGTCAGGCGCAGGTTGTCTGGATAATCCTCCACCGCCCGCACGCGATTGCGCGAGAACAGCTCGGGGAACATGTGCATCATCGCTTCCCGGTTCTCCAGCATGTAGGAGACGCCCGAGGGCGTGCGCGTGTTGTCCTCGAGCACGAAGAACTCGCTCTCGGAGGTGCGCACCAGATCGATGCCGATGACATGCGAGTAGATCCCGCGCGCGGGTTCCACGCACATCATCTCCGGCACGAAGGCCGGGTTCTGAATGATCAGGTCTTCCGGCACCCGGCCGGCGCGGATGATCTCCTGGCGGTGGTAGATGTCGTACATGAAGGCGTTGAGCGCGCGCACGCGCTGCTCGATGCCGGCGGACAGGCGGCGCCACTCGGCCGCGCTCAGGATGCGCGGGATGATGTCGAAGGGGATCAGGCGCTCAGTGGCCGCATCGTCGCCGTAGACCGCGAAGGTGATGCCGGTGCGGCGGAATAGGGCCTCGGCGTCCTCGCGCTTGCGCTTGAGGTCCTCGATCTTCTGCGTGGCAAGCCATTGGTGCACAGACAGATAGGGCTCCCGCACCCCACTGTCGCCGCTGCCGCGCATTTCGTCGAACGAGGCTGTCAATAGGTCCCTCACGCTTCGGGTTGTGCAAGGATCGGGCAAACCCTGGCGTCAGAGGATAAAGGCGGCAATTGCGGATGACTACTGCGAGAGCACGCGAAATTCCTGCCCAAATTGCCGGCAACCTGCGTGCCGCCGAGGCAGGCAGGTCCTGTGGCTTGTCTGCAAGGCCACGGAAAATTCAAGCAAACGTGACTGGTGCTTTGCCGCGCGTGCCATAAATAGACCGCGTCAGCAGGCGAACTCGTCCGCGCAAAGCAAAAAACGAATATGGAGCGATGATCATGCGACGAGTCACCAAGCACGCCTTGTAGGCTGCGCTCCGCCCTTCCGCGATCTCTTTGGATGTCGCGCGGCGGATGACGAGCCGCCGCAGCGGCGGCTTTTGCTTTTCAAACCGATGAACCTCGAATTGGGCGCGCCTTGCCGCGCCGCCCGAAGGAGATTGCCATGTTCAAACTTGCAACATTCAGGAGCGATGCGGCCTTCTGGCCGCTGCCGGAATCGGGAAAGCCATCCGGCTCGGGACGGCCGCGCTCCCTCTTGTGGACCCTGCTCTCCGCCCCCGGCCGCCTCGGGTTGGCTATCCTGGCGGAGTTCAAAGCCCGGCACGCTATGCAGACCCTCGCCGACCTGGACGAGCGCATGCTGCGCGACATCGGCGTCGAGCGCGACCAGATCGCCCATGCCTGCCGGCACGGCCGCGACGGATTGCTGCGGCCGGACCTCAGCCGCTGGGCGTAACTGTCATCCCGGAGGTCGCATCAGCGACCATCGGGACCCAGCCGGAGCTCAGCCACCCTTGGTCCCGGCTTTGCGCGCTCGCGCGCTTGGCCGGGACGACAGGTCCGCGGGCGAGATCAGCACCGAGAACTGCTCGCACCAGATGATGACGCTCCGGTACTTCTCGAGATCGACCCCCGCAGGGATCTGGTAGCGCTGGCTGCCCTTGAAGGCGCGCAGGCGGCCGAGATCGACAAACATCTGCCCGGCAAGGTCGCCCGACGCCCTGATCGGCGCCTTCGGCACCAGATAGACGTGGAACTTGGGGCCCGGCCCGACCTCGAAATCCTCGCCCAGGAATACGCTGTCCTGGCGCACGGTCACGCCGCCCTTGCCCCAGTGGATGGGATCGCTCGGGTTGGCATGCATGAACCGGCCATCAGCGACGACGGGGCTCGTCCGCTCGATTTCGCTCAGCCGCTCGGCTGCGGGGGGCGGTGGGAACACGTACGGGAACATGAAGAAGCCGAGTGCCACGCCGAAGGCCGTGCCGAGCACGCCCCCCGCCACGAACACCGCCGCCGATCGCCACCACATGAGCGCCTCCTTCCGTCGGGTTGCCTCGGGCGCCTCGGCCCATGCCGCTCACATACACCGCCTCGTCATAACGATGGGGCATCGAGTGCCAAAGCGCCGGGCAGCGCCGGCGGCCTTATGCCGGTTGATCACCCGGCTCGAATGTCACGCTGATATGCGCCTCGGTCTCCTCGATGCGCCAACGATAGCCCGACTTGTCGACCAGGCCGAAGCAGGTGGAGAAGTGGCGCAGCCGCCAGGAATCGCGCATGGCCTGCCAGTCGGAGCGGTCATCGCCCCGGGCCAGCAGCGGTGCCAGGAACCGTCTCAAAGCGTCGGCGTCGTCGGAGGGCTTGCGGGCGAATACGACGATCGGCCGGCGCTTCTCGATGGCGCCGTCGATGTCGGCGAAGGCGGCCCTCAGGCCAGCGACCTCGAGCGACAAGGCATCGGCAGCCCCCTCCATTCCCCCAACTCCCCCTCGTTGCGCGGACAGACGTCGGCTGAGCATCGTAGCCGGCCTTGCGCCGGTCTTCGAGAGCCAGGAGAGGATCAGCCCTTGGCCGCCAGATAGGCGCGCCAGCCGC
>Ga0247829_10000989_pt1 | contig 12280 bp, 9 predicted proteins | sample 12C_Control_Day4_FD_207765 | JGI IMG/M metagenome (GOLD analysis project Ga0247829, IMG submission 207765) | Soil microbial communities from agricultural site in Penn Yan, New York, United States - 12C_Control_Day4 | ecosystem: Environmental > Terrestrial > Soil > Agricultural land | place: USA... | reverse complement strand
TGGCGCTTTCCGGTCCCTCTGCACAGGGTCTGCACGGGTTTTGTCATGAAGCTCGACCGTTCAATCATCGTGGCTTGATGCCGTGTGACGACAAGGGCGTCTCTGAAAAGGAGGCGCTGTCCGCTCGTGTCCATCTCATCCCTTCGATCCTCCTTCTGGCTGAAGGCCGCTCTAGGACTCCTGCTCGTCGCTGCGGCTGACGCCTTGTTCTTCATGCACCGACCAGGTGCGGCTCTGGGTTGCTTCGCTCTGTCGTGGCTTGGGGCTGCGGCTCTGTTTCGCAAAGGCTGGATCAGAGACCGGCGCGGACTGGCGGCGGCGGGGGCTGCGACGGCTCTAGCCCTGATGATGATCGACAGGCCGAGCTTTCTGACCTGGGTGCTGTTCGGTCTGGCTCTGATGGTCGCGATGCAGTCAGCGCGGGTTCGGCGCGGCGAGGAAGCCTGGCGCTGGACCCAGAGGCTGGTCGTTCATGCCGCCGTGGCTCTGGCCGGACCGTGGATTGATCTCTTTCGACTGAGCCGGGTCAACCGGAAGCGCGGGCGCGCGCTCAATCTGTGGGGAGCGATACGTTTGCTGGCTCTGCCCGTGCTGGGCGGGGGGGTGTTCATGGCCCTGTTCGCCAGTGCAAACCCGCTGATAGGAGAGCTTCTCGCGTATCTGAGGTTGCCGCCGCTGACGGATGAGACGGCGGCTCGGATCATTTTCTGGCTGGGGGCTCTGATTGCTGTCGGAGGAATCCTTCGTCCGCGCTGGCGGCGTCAGTTGATCCCCCTGCCGTCGCTGCAGGGACGCGCGGTCCCTGGCGGCGCGACGGCCTCAGTCACCCTGTCGCTGGTGGTGTTCAACCTGCTGTTCGCTGTGCAAAACGGCCTGGACCTGGCCTTTCTGTGGAGCGGCGCGCCTCTGCCAGAGGGGGTTAGTCTGGCCGAATACGCCCACCGCGGCGCCTATCCGCTGATCGTTACGGCCCTGTTGGCGGGCCTGTTCGTCCTGGTCTTCCTGCGCCCGGGATCCGAGACGGCGACGCGGCCTCTGGTTCGTGGGCTGGTCATGCTCTGGGTCGGGCAGAATCTGTTGCTGGTGGCTTCCAGTCTGCTGCGGACGGCAGACTACATCGAGGTCTATTCCCTGACCCGGTTCCGCATCGCGGCCATGATCTGGATGGTGCTGGTCGGTGCAGGCCTGGGTCTGATCTGCTGGCGTTTGCTGCGGAACAAGAGTGGGAACTGGCTGATTAACGCCAATGTCGGGACGGCGCTGGTGGTGATGGCGATCGTCAGCGCCATCGACCTGGGGGCGGTGGCCGCATCCTGGAATATCCGTCATGCGCGCGAGATCGACGGCCAAGGGGCGCAACTGGACCTCTGTTATCTGGAAAGCCTGAACGGCGCGTCCCTTGTCGCTCTTGTCGAGTTGGAGCAGCGGGTATCTGACCCGGCGCTCAAGGACCGCGTAGCGGCTGTCCGCACCCGTCAGATGACGACAATGCAAGCTCATCAGGCCGAGTGGCGCGGCTGGCGGTGGCGGGACGCGCGGCGGCTGGAGCGCGTGGCGCGTCTGACCGCAGGTCAGCCGTTGGCGACGCCGATCCCAGGTCAGCGTGACTGCGACGGATGGATCATTCCGCCAGCCGTGACCGCCCCCGCGATTGCGCCGCCACCGGCGCCTGTTGCTTCCCCGTTGACCTACGAAGCCGGAGCCTGAACATGGCCGTCATGCAGCGCACAGTCCTGGTCGTCGACGACGACCCGCATATTCGCGACCTTCTGACCTTCGCCCTCGGCAAGGCGGGACTGGCCACGCGCGAGGCCGGGGACGGGGAGGCGGCGCTGGCCGCCATCGCCGAGCGAGCGCCCGATCTGGTGATCCTGGACATCAACATGCCGCGCATGGACGGGATCGAGGTCTGTCGCCGCATCCGTGCGCAGGGTCAGCTTCCGGTTCTGTTCCTGTCGTCGCGCGACGACGAGATCGACCGTATCCTGGGCATCGAACTGGGCGCCGACGACTATGTGGTCAAGCCGTTCAGCCCACGCGAGGTGGTGGCCCGTGTCGCCGCCATCCTACGCCGAGTAAACCTGTCGCCGCCGCCTCCGCCGCCGGGTGCGGTGCGCATCGGCCGCCTGTCGCTGGACACCGATGGCTGGCGTTCGCGCTGGGATGATCGGGAGGTGGCGCTGACCATCACCGAGTTCGGAATCCTGAAGGCCTTGGCGGCGACCCCTCAGATGGTCTTCACGCGCGACGCCATCATCGACCGCATCCATGGACCGGGCTTCGCCCTGACCGATCGGACCATCGATAGCCACGTGCGCAACCTCCGCGCCAAGTTCGCGGCTTTCGGCGCCTCTGACGTCATCGAGACTCGCGCGGGGGTCGGGTATCAGATGGGGCCCTGTCGCGGTCAGGCGGCGTGATCGGGGGCGCTGTTCAACAGGCGCGGGCCTTCGTGCGAGCGCATTGGCCCGCCATGCGCCTGCGCACCATCCTGGTGTCAGTCCTGTTTTTCGCCGCCATCTTGCCGGGCGCCGGGGCCATTTTCTTACGAGTCTACGAGAACACTCTGGTCCGGCAGACCGAGGCGGAGCTGGTCGCCCAGACGGCGGCCCTGGCGGCGGCGGCGGAAACCCTGTGGCCCGGCGCTCGAGTTTTCGTCCCGACCGAGGCCCAGCGGGCGGCGCCGGACTATTTTCGTCCAGAGCCGGCGGGCATCGACCTGCGCTCTGATCCCGTGCTGGGGCCGCGTCCCGCGCCGCGTGAGGCATCGACGCCGCCGGAGCCCCAGGCCCTGACCGCCGCAGCGCGCCTGGCGCCGATCATGGAAGAGACCAGCCGCACCACCCTGGCTTCCATCGTCCTGATGGACCGCAATGGGATCGTGGTGCGCGGCTTGGGCAAGGGCGGAACCTGGCGCGATCTCCCCGAGGTCAAGGCCAGCCTGTCCGGTTCGCCTTCAACGGTCCTGCGCCGCAACGCGGCCTACCAGCCGCGATATCAGATGGAATGGCTCAGCCGCGCCTCGGGACTTCGTATCCATCACGCCCGGCCTGTGGTGGTGAACGGTCGGGTCGAGGGCATCATCCTGACCTCGCGGTCGCCGCGCGCCCTGTTCAAGGGCGTCTACCAGGACCGGGGCAAGATCCTGTTCGGGATCATCGCTGTTCTCGGTCTGCTCAGCGTCCTGGCTGTCGTGGTTTCACGCGGCATCGCACGCCCCATCGAGGCCCTGCGTCGGGTCGCCCGCGACGTCACCAACGGCGGGGGGAAGGTGCCGCCGCCGCCCGCGACAGCCGCGGTCGAGATCCGCGACCTTTATGAGGACTTCGGCCGGATGGCCGAGGCCGTGGATCGCCGTTCCCGCTATCTGCGCGACTTCGCCGCCGCGGTCAGCCACGAGTTCAAGACGCCGCTGGCGGGTATCCAGGGCGCTGTCGAACTCCTGCAGGACCACGGCGACGACATGGAAGCGGAGCAACGTAGTCGCTTCCTCGGCAACATCGATTCCGATGCGCGGCGCCTGTCCGATCTGGTGACGCGGTTGCTGGACCTGGCGCGCGCCGACATGGCGCGGCCCGAGGCGGGGGCGGCGGTGGAACTTCAGCCCGTGACGGTCCGCATCGCCGACGGCCTGAAGGGCGGTCTGGCGATCGCTGTCGATCTGCCGGCAGATCTGCCCAAGGTCGCCCTGCCCGAGGCCAGCCTCGAGATGGCCTTGACTATCCTGTTGGAGAACAGCCGTCAGGTGGGCGCGAGCGAGGTCGGCATCACCGCTCGTGTCGAGGCCGATCACGTTCGTTTGCTGGTGGCTGACAACGGGCCGGGAGTGGCTGACGGCGATGTCGAGCGGATCTTCGAACCGTTCTTCACCACCCGTCGCAGCGAGGGCGGCGCCGGTCTGGGTCTGTCGATCGCCCGTTCGCTGCTGCGGGCAAATCACGCCGATCTAGAGTTGGTGACGTCACCGGCCGGAGCAATGTTCCAGCTCTCCTTGCCATGCGTACAGGGGGTGCGCGCTTCATCCTAAGGAGTCCGCGAAAGCTAGCCTTCGCTCGAAGGCGGCCGCTAGCGCTCCGATCTGGACGACGCGCGTACATAGCGATTCAGGAACCTCAGATAGGCTTCCTGAGCCGCCACCCGGTTCTCGCGTCGCCGGAAGCCATGCCCTTCGTCGGGGAAGACCACATACTCGACCGGTGTTCCGTTGGCCCTGACCGCGGCGACCATTTCATCGCTTTCGATCTTGAGGACGCGAGGGTCGTTGGCGCCCTGAACGACCAGCAGCGGTTTGACGATGTTGGCGGCATGGAACAGGGGCGAGATGCGGCGGTGGCGCGCGGCGTCGGTCGCGGGGTCGCCCATCTCGTCATAAAGAGCGGCGCGTCGGGACTCGGGCAGACGCGCGGCCTCCCCCAGGGTGCGGGTCCAGTTGGTGACGCCGAAGATGTCGATCGCCGCCTCAAAGGCCTGGAGATGGAAGGTCTGGGCGGCCAGGGCCAGATAGCCGCCATAGGAGGCGCCCATCACCGCGACCTGATCATCGGCGACCCAGTCCTGGTCGCGCAGCCACTGGCCGCCCGCGACCACGTCGCGCAGGTCGGCCTCGCCGTGAGCACGATTGTCCATGCGGAAGAAGGTCTTGCCGTAGCCTGACGAGCCGCGATTGTTGACCGCCAGGACGGCGTAGCCGTGATTGACCAGGTGCTGGATGATGGGGGAATAGTCGCGGCGCGCCTGACCGCCCGGTCCGCCGTGAACCATGACCACGCCCGGCGTCGGCGCGTCGGTCGAGGCGCCCTTGGGGCGATAGAGGTTGGCCGGGATCGTCACCCCGCCTTCGCCTTGGTAGTGAACGACCACGGCCTCGACGAGGTCGTCCTCCTTGATCGCCGGGTTCAGGGCCTGGGTCAGTCTTCGGGTCTCACCCGTCGACAGGTCGGCGATGAAGACGTCCGCAGGCGAGGTGGAGGAGGACACGGTAAAGACGATTTGTCCTTCGTCTTGGCGGAAACGCACCGCCCCAATGTCGCCCGCTGGAACGCCCTTCAGGGCGATGGGCGCGCCGGTGGTCACGTCCGTGACGGTCATCTCAGTTCGAGCGTCGGCGTTGAAGGCGGACACCCGGTATCGGCCGGATGGTGAGAAGTTGGCGGCGATGACGTCCCAGTCGCCCTTCAGTTCCTCGGTGGTCGCGCCGTCGGCCAGGTTGTAGCGGTAGGCCCGTCCGAACTCCCCCGCGCCGTCAGAGCCGAAGATCAGGGCGGCGGAATCGGGCGTGAAGTCAAAAACGTGATGGCGGATCATGCCGACATGGGGGGTGATCAGGCGCGGCTCGCCGCCCTGGGTCAGATCCGCGAGATAGAGGTCGCTGTCGGCCGAACCGGATTGGCGACGCAGGGCGACCCAGCGTCCGTCGGGCGAGATCGCCTCGATCAGCATGCCGGGGTTCTGGAACAGCAGGCGACTTTCGTAGGTGACGGGATCAAGCGCCAGAATGTCCGGGGCGCGGCGATTCGGCGCTGTGGCCGTGATCCAGAGCGTGGACCGGTCGCCGCTCCAGCCCAGCAGGTTCGACGCGACTCGGCCCTCGGGCGTCAGGTCGCGCAGGCCGCCGTCGCGTTCGCGCGCATAGAGACGTGTGCGTTGGTCGCCGCCTCGGTCCGAGATCACCAGAATCCGCTCGTCTGCGGGGAACCAGCTCAGGGCCTCTATGGCGTTGGTGGTCGAGGTCGTCAGGGCGACCGCAGCGCCGCCGTCCACCGGAACGGCGTAGGCGTTGAACACGCCCGACTGGTCGCTGGTCATCAGGACGAAACGGCCGTCGGAAGAAAAGGCGAGGCCGGAGCCGCCGGCCCGCCGGTGGTCGACCGTTTCGTAGAATTGCGCGGCGGTGTAGGCGGTGGGTCTGGAAGCTGCGGACTCGGCGACGGGGGCGGCGACGGCAGGTTCGGCGGTTCCCGCGGCCAGGACCAGGACGAGGCTGGACGCCAGGCATGCGGAAAGGCGCGCTGGTGAGCGGGTCATGAAAAGTCTCTGCGATGGAGGGATGGAAGGGCGGTCAGGACCGCGGGCGTGGCCGGCTCAGGGCGACGGCGAAGCAGATCAGGAGCCAGAGGCTCGTGCCGAGAAGCAGTTCAGGAAACTCGACTAGCAAGAAGACGGATGTGGTCATGTGGGGTGCAGGGCCCGGCCTCGCTGATCGCTGAGCAGGGATTGGACGATCAGCAGGCAGCCCAGAGCCATGACGAGGACGGCTGTGATCCAGGGGCCGAGCAAGGGACTCTGTATCAGGACTTGCGGGCTCCACCCGCCCAGACCGCCGGCCGCGACATAGCCCGGCGCCAGCATGGCGGGCGTCCAGATCAGGGCCGACAGGACATTGGCGGTATGGAAGCGGCCCTTGCCCATGCCGGTTGCACCGGCCGTCAGGGGTACGACGGCCTGGATAGGGCCGAGGAAGCGGCCAAGACAGATCGAGGCCGCGCCGTAGCGCCGGAAATAGAGGCGGGTGCGGGCCACCGACTTGCGCTGAGACCGCAGGCGTCTGTGGCGCCAGATCGCCGGTCCTGCGCGCCGACCCAGATGATAGGACAGGGCCTCGCCCAGGATCGCGCCGAGGCATCCCCAGAACAGCACCGGCGCCAGCGGCAGGACGCCGGTCGCCGTCAGGACGCCCGCCGTCGCCATCAGGGCGGTGGCCGGCACGAAAGCGCCGACCAGCACCAGGGATTCTCCGAAGGTCATCAGGCCCAGAAGCGGCCCTGCCCAGGCGCCGTGTCGTGCGATGAAGGCGGCGGCGTCTTGAATGAAGCCTTCCATTCTCAGCCCTCCCTGTGACGCAGGGAGGCCAGGGCGACGGCGATCAGGCCCAGCCCCGACCAGAACAGCAGGGCGACGGCCCAGACCGTGCTCGAGGCGCCGCCGGTCAGCACACGCTCCAGCCCCAGGTCGCCGTGCAGGACGGCCTGGGTCGCGGGCTTCAGAGGCGCGTCGAGATCGAAGGCTGAAAGCAAGGCGCAGGCGAGAACCAGACCGACGCTCCACCGCAGGGGATGGCGCAGGGCCAGAACCAGGGCGCTGCCCAGCAGGTAGGCCGTCGCCACGGACCCCAGCGGAACCAGCCCCCGCCAGGCCGCCCCGATGGTCGGCGAACCCGCCGTCAGCGCCAGAAAATTGAAGAGAAGAACGACCGCCGCCGCCAGACCCAGTGCCCAGACCGCGCCGGCGCAAACCCTGATCAGGATGTGCTTGCGGCGTTCGACAGGCATGAGCAGGAAGTCGCCGCGATCGAACAGCCGCTCCCTGTTCCAGAGCCTGAAGGGCAGAAGGAAGGCGGCGGCTGGCAGCAGGAAGCTCAACTCCTGAGGATAGTCCAGGGCCGCGTCACGTTGCATCAGCAGGCCGAGGCCCATGATCGCCGTAGGGCTGAGGATCAGGGCGAGGCCGATCAGCTCGGGGCGCAGGATCCGGCCCATCTTTCTGAGCTGCAGTTGAAAGACGGCGGCCGCGCGCGGCGGTTCGTGCTGAAGGCTCGAATTCATGACGCCGCTCCCTGGCGCATCAGATGGACGACGGCGTCGTGGAGGGTGAGGGAAGCGACATCCCGAACCTCGCCGCCGGATGCGGCGATGCGTTCGACGACCTCTGTTTCGTCGCCGCGGATGACCCAGCTATGCTCCCGTCCGAACCGGCCGCGATGCAGGACATCGGGAAGATCGGATGGCGCCTTCCAGTCTTCGGAGGCGCGGACGCGATAGGCTTTCACCGTGTCGCGCAAGGCGTCGCGGGACGCTTGCGTCGTCAGGCGGCCATGCGACAGGACCCCGACCTGATCGACCAGGGCGTCCAACTCATAGATCAGGTGGGTGGAGACCAGGATGGTGCAGCCGGTCTGGGACAGATGATCCGAGACCAGCTCCAGCACAGTGTCGCGCGCCGCCGGATCCAGGCCGTCGGTAGGCTCGTCCAGAAGGAGCAGGGGTGGGCGGTGCGCCAGGGCGGCCACGATCTGCGCGCGGCGCGCCTGTCCCTTGGACAACTGGCCGACCCGCCGCGCGACGTCGATGTCCAGGCGACGACACAGAGCGGCGGCGTAATCAGCGTCCCAGGCGGGATAATAGACGGCCCGTTCGGCGAACCAGCGCCCGACAGTCATCCAGCTTGGTCCCATGCCGAAGCCTTCCGGTACATAGCCGACGCGGGCGCGGACGCGCGCGCCGTGCCGGTCCGCCGCCAGTCCCGCGACCTCGGCTTGGCCGCCGCTGGGCCGCTCCAGGTTCAGAAGCAGGCGCAGCAGGGTGGATTTCCCGGCCCCGTTCTCGCCCGCCAGCATGTAGACGGCGCCTTGCGGAACCCGAAGTTCGACATCCTTCAGGGCGGTTGATCGCCCATAGAGTTTGGACAGGGCGCGGGTCGCGACGGCGAAACGAGCTTCGTCGATGGAAGGGAAGGGCGTGGTCATTTGATCGGGGCTTTCGAGGAGTCGACCGAGCGGATCGCCTGAATGAACTGTTCCGTGTTCAGGCCCAGGCGCGCGGCCTCGACCAGCGACCGTTGCGCCAGTTCATGGGCTAACGCGGTGCGGTCGTCGTCGATCTGGCGCGTGGACCCGACGAAGGTGCCCTGGCCACGCTGGACATAGGCCAGGCCCTCTCGCTCGAGTTCGCGATAGGCCTGGGCCACCGTGTTGGGATTGACCTTCAGGCTGGTCGCCAACTGACGGACAGACGGAAGGGCGTCGCCGCTGACGAGCGCGCCAGAGGCCATGCCGCGCCGGACCTCGTCCATGATCTGGACGTAGATGGGACGACTGTCCGTGGGGTTGATGGAAAAGTGCAAAGTCAGGCGTCCGATTGGTGTATCGGTTCACTAATACACTAAGCTGCCGTCGTCAATGCAACCGAAGACGCGCGTGCCTAGGCGGGGATCACCATGCTGCGCTCTCTAGCCGGATAGAACCGCTGACACGTTCGGCGGGGCTTTCTGCCGTCCGCGCCCGACACAGCGACAGAAGCCCAAGCGGAGGTGTCTCACTGCGATCAGGGCGCGTTGCTGCGGCGCCCCGATCGATCGGGGAGGGCGCTGGCTTTACCTCACGCCATAGCGTGCAGGGCTCTGGCGGTCGGGAAGAGAGGTGCTGACGCGGGCCTGAGACGATGTCAGCGGGCGCCCCCCCCTATTCGAACTGCACGAATATCTCCGCGTCTAGGACGGAGGGCGTTTTTCATTGCTCCCAACATGTGTATCTATCGATGTTCGCTCGGCGCCTGCCGCCTGACGATCAATGGGGAAGAAGCGCAGACAGGCGCTCGGGGGCTTTGAGATGCTGAACGCTATGAAGTCGGCCTTCGGCCGTGCGCGCGGCCGCGCGCTGAGCATGCTGGTGGCTGTGACGGCGCTTGCAGCGCCAACGGGAGCCCTTGCGCTGTCGGGGCAGTGCCAGGCGATCAACAACAACCAGATCGCCGTCGGCGCGGGCAATAGCGCTCCGGGGACGTTGTCCGGCGTCTATACCATCGGCAGCCAGAGCTACGGCGGCGAGCAACTGAGCAGCTCGAACTATTCGGACTTCAACCAGCCCTTGGCGCCGGGTGAAGTCATCCACTTCAACTGGACGCGCAATTCGGGCGCGGGCTATGTCCAGGTCACCCTGCAGGAACAGGCCGGCTTCACGCTGCGATCGGGATCGACGGAAAACGCCATAGCCGCCTCGGGCTCGGGCAGCATTACGGTCGGCTCCGCGAGCGACGTCTTCAACATCGCGGTCACCAACTATTCGGTCGATACGGCGAACGGCGTCACCAACGCCGCCGAAGCGGGCCGCAACAATTCCAGCGTCACCTTCAACATCAGTTGCTCGGCGTCGGTGGCGCCGCCGATCGCCAGTTCACAGACCTATGGCTCGATCATCGCCTACAACGAGGGTTCGAACCAGGCGACCAACATCGACCTCAGCCTTTATCTGACGGGCGGAGGCGCGCCGACCAGTTTCGCGGTCGGTTCGACGACGACGGCCCAGGGCGGGACGGTCAGCGTCAACAGCTCAGGTCTGGCGACCTACACCCCGCCGGTGGGTTTCCGGAACGCCAATGACAGCTTCACCTTTAGGGCAAGCAACCTCGGCGGCTCCTCCGCGCCGGCGACGGTGACGGTCACTATCGGCAATCCGACGATCACGGTCGCCCTGCCGTCGAGCGCAGCCACGGTCGAGCGCGCCTATAACGCCGGCGGAAGCGTCGTGAGCGTCTCGGGCGGGCGGGAGAACTACACGATCAACAGCATCAGCGGCCTGCCCTTGGGGCTGACCTCCAGCGGCGGGGTCATCAGCGGCACGCCGGCGGTGAACGGAACCTTTACTGTGACGGTCAATCTGACCGACAGTTCGCTGGGTGCGGGCCCGTACAACGCCAACGCCACGGCGGCCCTGACGGTCGGCCTCCCGCCAGCGCCCGTGGTGTCGTCTTTCGCCATCAGCAGCCTAGCTTACAACACCGGCACGGCCACGGCGACGAGCTTCAGCGCGGCGCCCCACGCGACCGAGAGCCCGACCGGCTACCAGGTCGGCGCCTCCTCTTACGGGGGGAGCGTCAGCGTCAATAGCTCAGGTCTGATGAGCTACACGCCGCCGATCGGTTTCCGTGGCACCGACACCTTCAACTATGTCGCGACCAATGCGGGCGGCACGTCGAACGTCGCTCAGGTCTTCATGACGGTGAACGACCCGGTCTTCTCGGTGACCCTGCCGGCTTCGACCGGCGCGGTGGGTCAGGTCTATAACAGCGGCGGAGCGGCGGTCACGATGACCGGCGGCAATGCGCCCTACAATAATTTTTCGGCCACTGGTCTGCCGGCCGGTCTGACAATGAACAGTTCAGGCGTGATTTCGGGCACGCCGACGGCCGCCAGCAGCGGCATGATCGTGGTCACCGCCACTGACAACTCGGGCGGCAACGGCAGCTACACCAGCACCGCCTCGGCGCCCCTGACCATCGCGGCGCCGACCATTGTCCTGTCTCCGGCGTCCGGCGCGCTGCCGGGCGGCTCGGTCGGGACGGGTTATTCGCAGAGCTTCACGGCGAGCGGAGGCACAGCGAGCTACAGCTATGCACTAACCCTGGGCTCGCTGCCCTCGGGCTTGAGCCTGTCGTCGGACGGCACGCTGTCGGGCACGCCGACCGACATCGGCACGTTTAACTTCGACATCATGGCCACCGACAGTTCGACCGGCGGCGGTCCTTATACGAAGACGGCCAGCTACAGCATCACCGTCAACCCGGCGGCCTTGACGATCAACGCGGCCGCGGCATCGGGCCTGCAGGTCGGCGCCAGCTATAGCCAGACCAACTCTGCCTCGGGCGGGGTGGCGCCCTATGTCTACTCGCTCAACGCCGGTGCCTTAGTGCCGGGGACCAGCCTCAACACCGCGACCGGGGTCGTTTCGGGGACGCCGACCATCGCGGGCTCCTTCTCCTACCAGATCCGTGTCACCGACAGTCAGACGCTGCTAGCCCTCAGCCCGATCGTCTCTGTGACCATCGCCAAGGGAAACCAGACGGTCGCCTTTGCCACGGCCGCGCCGACCGATGCCATGGTTGGCGGCGCCTATCATGTGACCGCAACCGCATCTTCCGGTTTGATGCCGACGGTGCTGATCGACGCCAGCGCCGCTACGGTCTGTTCGATTTCGGGCGGTTCGGTGACCTTCCTGTCGACAGGAACCTGTGTGATCAACGCCAATCAGGCGGGCGATCCCAATTGGAACGCGGCTCCCCAGGTCCAGCAGAGCTTCACCATCGGCGCTGCGACCGCGATCAGTGCGTCGGTCAGTTTCTCGTCGTCTTCGCTCGGCGTCGGCGAGACCGGCGTGGCGACGATCACCTTCACCAATCCCAATGCTTCGGCTTCGCCCAGCATCGCTCCGCTGTTCATTGGTTCCTCCTTGGTCAGCCGCGGCGCGCTGGGGGGCTCTTGCGGCGTCAGCGGATCGGATAGTGGCGCGAATTTCCAGTTCAACGGATTCAGCATCCCGTCGGGGGCTTGCACCGTCACGATCAGCTATGCTGGCGTCACGGCGGGCTCGACCGCCGGATTCAGCCTGAGCGCGTTCACGCCGAGCGGCTATCCGACCACCTCCGCAGCGGGCAGCGGCGCCTTCGTGGTCGTGCCCGTTGTCACCGGCGTCTCGCCGAACTCGGGTCCGGTCAGCCAGGTGGTGACCGTCAGCGGCGCCGGCTTCAGCGCCACTCCGGGCAACAACACCGTGACCTTCGGAGCGGCCGGC
>Ga0247829_10000987_pt1 | contig 12286 bp, 10 predicted proteins | sample 12C_Control_Day4_FD_207765 | JGI IMG/M metagenome (GOLD analysis project Ga0247829, IMG submission 207765) | Soil microbial communities from agricultural site in Penn Yan, New York, United States - 12C_Control_Day4 | ecosystem: Environmental > Terrestrial > Soil > Agricultural land | place... | reverse complement strand
GCCGATGATCGCCACCGACACGCCAGGCTGCCGGGAGATCGCCATCCTCGACGAGACTGCGCTTACCTTCCCCGTGGACAATGCTGAGGCGCTTGCCGAGGCCCTGACCCGCATGGCCGGCGATGCCGAGATGCGCGCTCGCTTCGGCAAGGACGCGCGCGCGTTAGTGGAGGCGAAATTCTCCGCCGAGGCTATCGGCAAGGAGACCGTCGCTCTCTACCGCTCTCTCGTGCCACCAAGATAATCTCGTCATGGTCGGGCTTGTCCCGGCCATCCACGTCTTCCCTTTTGCACGATGAAATTCGTGGATGCCCGGCACAAGGCAGGGCATGACGAAGTCTGGGCGTTAGGCGGAAGCGGCGCCCTTGGGCTCGCGCATCATGGCGGCGATGCCGTCGTAAGTCTTGATGCGAGGGTCCCAGCCGATCGCGCGGAGCTTCGCGGCGTCGATGACGAAATTTCCCGACAGCCGCTCCCACTCCCTCTCCTTGCCGAAGGTCGCCATCAGCCGCTTCACCGCGCCTGTCGGCACGCGCAACAAATGTGGGGGGCGGCCGAGCCCTTCGCGCATAGCGGTGACGAGGCCTGCGACGCTGATCGGCTCCGTGTCGGCGACAAGGAACATCTCGCCTTCAGCCTTGAGCGAGGTGAGCGCAAGCTCGATGGCCGAGGCGAGGTTGTCGATCGCCAGTAGCGAGCGGCGATTGTCGAGCCCGCCGAAGGGAAGCGGCATTGGCGTCTGCGCCAGCGTGGCGAGGCTCGCAATATTGCCTTTGACGCCGCGTCCGTAGACCACGGCAGGGCGGAGCACGCTGAACGGCACGCCGCTCCCGGCAAGCAGCTGCTCTGCTTCGAGCTTGGAGCGGCCGTAAGCGTCCGTGGGAAGCGGCGGGTCTGCTTCGGTGATGACATGGTCTGCGGCAAGCCCGGCTTGCGCCCGCACCGTGGACATCAGCACGAAGCGCTCAACGCACCCGCGCGCGGCGCCAGCGAGCTCTCCGACGACGTCCCGGTTGATGCGGTTATAGACGTCCTCTGGCAAATGGCCTGGCGCATGCGCGATGCCTGCGAGATGCAGAATGTGCGTCGCGCCGTCCACGAGCGGCGCACAATCTGCGTTCCGCGCGAGGTCGGGCAGGGCGACGCGCTCAACGCCTGCGGCCTCTGGGATCGCCGTAGGATCGCGGGCGGCGGCGCGTACGGCCCAGCTGCTTGCGGCAAGCGCGCGGACCATATGCTTGCCGAGGAAGCCAGACGCTCCGGTGACGAGCACGACGCGCTTCGAGGCATTCATTTGCCGGCTCGCGCCAGGCCGTAGAGCACAAAGCCGGTGGCCGCCGCACCAACTGCCAGCAGCGATACATCGGCGATGGTGGAGTTCGCGACGACCGCCGCAATCGCCAGGTCCGAGAGCAGCAGGCCGAGCAGAAACACCCGAACCGTCACTTGTGGCGCCGTCATGCCGGCGATCACCGCGCGCTGGTAGAAATGCGAGCGGTGGGCGCTGAAGATATGCTCGCGGTTATAGGCTCGCCAGAAGAGCGTGATGGTCGAATCGGCGATGGTGTAGAGCGCGAGCAGCAGCGCCGCGGCGAGGTCGGTCCCCGCCACATAGATCAGCATGAAGGCGAGCAGGAGCCCGATCGGCAGGCTGCCGGCATCACCGAGGAACACTTTTGCGGGATGCTTGTTGAAGGGGGCAAAGCCGAGCGTTGCGCCGAGCAGCGCCAGCGCGAGCAAGCCGATGCTCGCCGGCACCGTTCCAAGCGCCTGAACTACGGCGATGCCGAGCGTCATCGGCACCACTTGCGCCGCGGTGATCCAGTCGAGCCCGTCGAGGAAGTTCACGGCATTGACGAACCACACGGTGCCGAGCACGAGCAGTGCCCGCTCCACCATTAGCGGCAACAGGTCGGGGAACAGGCGCAAGCTCTCCGGCAGGCTCGCCACTATGACAAGAGCGGCAAGCGTCTGGCCGATAAAACGCGAGGACACGGGGAGCGCCCGTGCATCGTCGGCAAGCCCGAGCACGGTCAATCCTGCGGCGGCAAGGAGCGCGGGCAATAGCGGCGCCATGCCCCCGCCACGCGCGCCCCATACGAGCCACCCCGCTGCGGCGACAAGGAACAGCGCCAGCATGACTCCGACGCCAGCCCCTTGCGGCGTGGCGCGCACATGCGACGAGCGCTCGTTGGGATGGGCGAGGAGGTGACGGATGAGCACCGGCCGCAAGAGATAGATCAGCAGGGCCGAGAGTGCCGCGGCCGACGCGACCACGGCGATCGCTAAGGCAAGATGGGCCGGAAGCATCGCCTCAATGCAGCGTGTGCGAGGCCGGCTGCCAGTCGTCCTTGAGCGGACCGGGATGTCCGCTGGATCCCGGCATGTAGCCTTCGACGGTGGCGCGCAGCATATCCTGCAGCTCCGCCTCGTCCTGCCGCTGGATGGCGTCGTCGAGCCGCTCGAGCGCCGCGACGAGGTCGGCATAGGCAAGCACGGGCTCTGAGTTCTTGAAGATGCGCGGGTGGCTCGTGCCCGTGGTGTTCTCGCCGATCAGAAGCTCCTCGTAGAGCTTCTCGCCGCGCCGGAGGCCTATGTACTCGATGGCGATGTCGCCGTCGGGATTGTTCTCATCCCGTACTTCGAGGCCCGACAGGCGCACCATGGTGCGGGCGAGATCGTCGATCTTCACCGGCGTGCCCATGTCGAGCACGAACACCTCGCCGCCGCTCGCCATGGCGCCGGCCTGGATCACGAGCTGGGCGGCCTCTGGGATCGACATGAAATAGCGGATGATCTCCGGATGGGTGACCGTCACCGGCCCTCCAGCCTGGATCTGATTGCGGAAGCGCCGCACCACCGAGCCCGATGAATCGAGCACATTGCCGAAGCGCACCATGGTGAAGATGGTGTCGCCGCCGCGCGGCTCGCCGACCCGCGGCTCGGCCAAGGCCTGAAGGATCAGCTCGGCAAGCCGCTTGCTTGCGCCCATGACGTTGGTCGGGCGCACCGCCTTGTCGCTCGACACGAGCACGAAGCGCTCGACGCCGGTGTGCTTGGCGACTTCGGCAAGGGTCAGGGTGCCGAAGGTGTTGTTCTGCAGCCCGGTGAACGGGTTCATCTCCACGATCGGCACATGCTTGTAGGCGGCTGCGTGATAGATGACCTCGACGCCGAATTTGGCGATGGTAGAGGCGACGACCTTGCGGTCGAGAACCGAGCCGAGCACCGGGATGATCTTGGTGTCTGCGAGCGGCGTTGCCTCGGGCTCCTTCGCGCGGCGCCATTTGTTCTCCTCGATCTCCATCTCGATCTCGTAGAGCGCGACCTCCGACAGCTCGAACAGGATGAGGGTTTTAGGTCCAAGCTCGAGCAGCTGGCGGGTCAGCTCCGAGCCGATCGAGCCCCCGGCACCGGTGATCATCACCACCTTGTCCTTCACATGCGCGGTGAGAAGCTGACGCTCAGGCGCGACCGGATCGCGGCCGAGCAGATCCTCGACCTCAATCGGCCTGAGGTCGCTCACCTCGACATGGCCCGATGCGATCTCTTCGAGCGCGGGCAGCGTCTTCACCAACACGGGGAAGGGCTCGAGCGCCTTGATCGCGGCGCGCCGCTCGCTGCGCAGCGCCGAGGGCATGGCAAGCAGCACCTCTTTGACATTCTCGGTGGTGATCACCTTGCCGATCTTGCCGGGCCTGAGCACCTTGACGCCATGCACCACCTGACCAGCGAGCGAAGGGTTGTTGTCGATGAAGGCGACCATGTTGTATCCGCCGGTCTCGTTCAGCGCGCGGAGCAGCTGGATGCCGATAGTACCGGCGCCATAGATGATGACGTTCTTGCGCTCCTGGAAATTAACCGGCTTGTGTTGCGGCGCCGCCCTGAGCAACATGGCGCCTGCCCATTGCCGCGAGAGGCGGATCAGGCCCGCGGCGATCAGGCCGTAAATCACCACCACCGAGCGCGGATGACCCTTGATGCCCGACAACAGCACGAGCAGCGCCCAGGCGAGCACGGCGATGATCACCGCGACATAGATGCGCGCCGTGCCCTCAGGTCCGATGAAGCGGGTGACGAGCTTGTACAGGCCGCGCGCATGGAAGGTGATGACGCCGATGATCGGCGCTGCTGCGAACAGCACCACCATGCCGAAGGTCTCCGGCACGTAGTACTGGCTCAAGCGCAGCGAGTAGGCCGCCCACAGCGCGATGGTGAGCATGGCAATGTCGTTGAGGATCAGGAGGGCTCGCTTGAACCAGCGAGGTCGCTCGATGAGCCAGACGGCAGAACGCATGTGAAAAATCACCCCGAACCGGCCTTTGGCCGGAACCCCGTTGGTCTTGGCGCTAAGCTCTAAATCAGAGTGCGTCGCACCATAGCCGATGGTTCGTGCGAACGGAAGCAGTCAAGCTCCGCTCATAACAGCAGAAATCCGCCGGGGCCTGGGAGGCCTCTCTAACCGAGGATCACCACATGCAGCCGTTTCGGCCCATGCGCGCCGCGCACGATGGTCTGCTCGATGTCTGCGGTGCGCGACGGCCCGCTGATGAAATTGACGGTTCGCGGCAGCGTGCCCTCGCCATAGGTCGCGCGCAAGCGGTCGAACGCCTCCTCGTAGCTTCCCACAACATCACTGGCGCGGATCAGGATGAAATGGGTCTCAGGCAGGAAGGCGAGCGTCGTCGGATTGTCAGCCCCTGAGACGAGGACCAGGGTCCCGGTCTCCGCCGCCGCGGCGACGGCGCACGACAGACCCATGTGATCCTCGCCGTTTGCCGGTCCGAACACAAGCTCGACCCCCGGCATCATGTCCCAAGGGAGTGTTGCAAGCTGCGCGTCTGCACCCATGCGCAATCGTGAGGGCAGGTTATGATTGCGCAGGTCCTCTGCGACGGCACGCACGGCATCCCCTGACGTCGCCGCTCGCGTGACCTCGGCGCCTTGTGCCGCGAGCATGGTCGTCATCAACTCGATCAGCGCCTCGCGCTCGGCATGCGCCCGCGCCGGGATCGTGCCGCGCCGGTGAGTGCGCAAATGCTCCTCGACCGCTGCCTCGCGCGTCCTGTCTTTGCCAGAGACACCGAGGCCGGCGCGAATGCGCGACAGCACCAAACCGCGGGCCTGATGGGAGGGCGTCATTGCGACTCGCTCCCCTGCGTCTCTCGGTAGAGTTCATGAAACGTCTTGCCTTGCGGCGCAGGGAGATCGCGGGTGTGCGTCCACGCGCCGGCGAAGGGGAGCGTGCTGAAGCGCCCCCGGCTTCCGGCAAGCCGGGCGAGTAGCGGTGCGATCGTCGCCCCAAGCGCGTGATAGAGCTTCGGCCGCTTCGCCGCGTACGCCCACAGCCGAAGCGCAACCCGCTGCACAAGAGGAGGATCGCCGCGCTCGAAATCGCGTTCCCGCCATTTGCGCATCATCGAGGGAAGCGGGATCGCCATTGGGCAAACCTCCTCGCAGCGCCCGCAAAAGCTCGAAGCGTTGGGCAGGTCACGCGAATGATCGATGCCGTAAAGCGCGGGCGTCAGCACCGCGCCCATCGGCCCTGGATAGAGCGAGCCATAGGCATGGCCGCCGATTGCACCATAGACCGGGCAATGGTTGAGGCAGGCGCCGCAACGGATGCAGCGGAGCATGTCCTGGAAATCGCCGCCGAGCATTTCGCTTCGCCCGTTGTCGAGCAGGACGACGTGGTACGCGTGCGGCCCGTCGGGATCACCTTCGCGGGCGGGTCCCGTGGCAAAGGTGGTGTAGGTGGTGATCTCCTGGCCGGTGCCTGAGCGTGCCAGCAGGCGTAGGATCGTGCAGGCATCTTCCAGCGTGGGCACCATCTTCTCGATCGAGGCGACGACGATATGCACCTTGGGAAGCGTCTGGGTGAGATCGCCGTTTCCCTCATTGGTGACGATCACCGAGGATCCCGTCTCTGCGATGAGCAGGTTGGCTCCGGTGATGCCGACATCGGCGGCGAGGAATTTCTCTCGCAGCACGGCGCGCGCCTCGGCCACGAGGTCCGGCACCGTGCCGAGGGGGCGATCCGGCGCGAGCCCACGATGGATGCGGACGAAATCCTCGGCGATCTCTTCCTTGTTGAGGTGAATCACCGGCGCGATGATATGGCTCGGCGGCTCGTTCCTGATCTGGATGATGTGCTCGCCGAGATCGGTCTCCGCCACCTCGATGCCCGCCGCTTCGAGATGGCCATTGAGCCCAATCTCTTCCGACACCATGGATTTGCCCTTGGTGACGAGGCGCGCGCCTGCTTCCTTGCAGATCTTCAGAACATTGTCCCGCGCGTCGGCCGTGCTCGGCGCATAATGCACATGGCCTCCGCTCTCCACCACCTTCCGCTCATAGGCTTCGAGATAGAGGTCGAGATGATTGAGCGTGTGGTCCTTGATGGCGCGCGCTTCCTCGCGGAGTTTGCCGAACTCCGGCAGCTTCGACCGGGCCAGGCTGCGCTTGACGATGAAGCCGCGTTTGACGTTGAGAAGCGCCCGCTGGAGCTTCGCATCTTCCAGCGCGCGGCTCGCGTTGTGCTTGAACTCTTGCGGCGATGCCTCGGTCAATCCGGGTCACTCCGCCTTGCGCGCTTGCCCGATGGCAGGCATATCGGTCATGCCGGCGAGAACTTCCGCGACATGGCGGCACTCGACGCCTGAGCCGTCGCGCGACAGCTTGCCTGCGATATGGAGGAGGCAGCCGAGATCGCCGGCAAGCAGGCAATCTGCGCCCGACTGAATCGCGTTCCGCGCCTTGGCCTCGCCGATGGCATTTGAGATGTCTGGATATTTCACCGAGAAGGCGCCGCCGAAGCCGCAGCACACCTCCGTCTCCTCCATCTCGGTGAGAGCAAGGCCGTCGACGCTTGCAAGCAGACAGCGCGGCGCGTCATGCACTTTCAGCTCGCGCAGGGACGAGCAGGAATCGTGATAGGTAACGTTGCCGCCGAACCGCGCCGTCACGCTGTCGGCGCCGAGTACCTCGACCAGGAAGCTCGTCAGCTCGAAGCTCTTCTCGCCAAGCGCACGCGCTCTTTCTGTAAACGCCGGATCGTGCGCCAACAGGGTAGGGTAGTGCAGCTTGAGCATGCCGGCGCAGGATCCAGACGGCGCCACCACATAGTCGAAGCGCTCGAAGCTCTCGATCACCGCCCGTGCGATCGCCTTGGCATCGTCGCGATCCCCCGAGTTGTAAGCTGGTTGCCCGCAGCAGGTCTGGCTGTCAGGCACCTCGACCACTGCTCCGGCGTCTTGCAACAGCTTGATGGCGGCAAAGCCGACGCTCGGCCGGAACAGATCGACCAGGCACGTGACAAAAAGCCCGACTGAAGGACGTTTCCGCTTTTCGGCAGCTTGCGAGGTCATTTATATCCCCGACGCTCAAGGCCCTCTGTGTGGCGGGAGAGGGATCCTTGGATGTAGCATCGGCGCACTGGTGCAAGAAGCCCGAAGTCGGCCGAAACCAGGTCTAGGAGGGAGTAGTGCCGAGGAGACGGGCCGCCATTGGCTTCATGGATTTGTGCCTCACTGTCGCGCTCGCCGGACCCGGCGTTGCGGCAGAACCGGTGCGGCTTGTTATGCCCATCGTCTACGGCACGCATCTGCCTGGGCTCGGCGAGCCCGCGTCCCGGCTTACCAAGCTCGTGAAGCAGCTCTCAGGCGGCGCGCTCGAGCTCGACCTGAAACAGCCCGGCGACGGCACCCAGCCGCAGGAAATCCTTGACAAGGTGTCGCGCGGCGGCGTCGACGCGGGCTTCTCAACCGCGAGCTTCTGGGCCGCGAAGATTCCGGCAGCGGCTCTGTTCGCAGGCTTCCCCTTCGGGCCCGACGCCAGGGGCTATGTCGAGTGGTTCTTCGCCGGCAACGGGCTGAAGCTCTATCAGGAGATGTACGATCAGGCCGATATGAACGTACACGTCATCCCTTGCGCCTTTGGCGGCGGCGAAGCCTCGGGCTGGTTCACCAAGGAGATTCGCAACCCGGAGGACATCAAGGGCTTGCGCATGCGGGGCTTCGGCCTTGGCGGCAGAGTCATGTCGCGGCTCGGCGCCCAGACGGTGCTCGTTCCAGGTGGCAAGATCGGCGAGGCGTTCAACAAGCACGAGATCGACGGGGCGGAGTTCCTCACCCTCGCCGTCGATCAGCGCCAGCGTCTCCAGGATCACGCCAAGATCATCTACGTGCCTGGCTGGCACCAGCCCGAGACCGTGCTCGAGCTGTTGATCAACGAGGACAAATGGAACGCGCTCAGCGAGGAGCAGCAGACGGTGCTCGAAACCGCCTGCCGGTCGATGTTGCTTACGACGCTTGCCGAAAGTCCGCGCCTGCAAACTGCGGCACTTGCCGAGCTCGCCAAGCAGGGCGTGCGCATCAAGACCTGGTCTGACGATCTCGCGCGGGCGTTTCGCGGCGCTTGGGAGGAAGTTGCAAGCGAGGAGTCGAGCCGGGATCCGTTCTTCCGCACTGTGCTGAGCGACCTGGAAAAGTTCCGCGCCGGCCCCGAGCCGAGCGCACCTTCATTGCCGCCGATGCCGCCAGCGCCTTGAGCGAGCAACGCCACTCGCGGCCATACATGGGCCGCCCGTCAAGTCTTCTCGGCTATTGCGTCTGGGTCTTCAGATAGGCAATCACGTCCGCCCGCTGCGGTGCGTCGGGCAGCCCCTGAAAGGTGAGCGCCATCAATGAATCTGGGATCATCGCCTTGGGATTGGCGATGAACTTGTCGATGTTCTCTTCAGTCCATACCCAGCCTTCGGCACCGAGCTTCTTCATGCCTGCCGAGTAGGACGGATAGTCGGTCACGCTCGCCGCCTTCCGCCCGACAATGCCGTTCAGCTCCGGCCCGACGCCGTTCTTGGCGCCAGGACCGACCTGGTGACATGTGGCGCAAAGCGCGGTGGTGAAGACTTCCTTGCCCTTGGCGGCATCACCGGCGGCGAAGGCCGAGCCACCCAAAGCCATCAGCGCCGCCACGGATGCGACGGCTACACCCAATAGCTTCCTCATTCTCAACCTCCCTGACGACTGATCCTTGCCGGGTTCGACCCACCCCGCTTAAGGACGCTGACTTTGCGAGTGAACGGGAAAACTGTAGCAGAAGCCGCAAATTGGCGCGTAGCCGTGAGATGCGGCATGATAACCCGCCAGAAAGTTGAAGAGTTCCCTGGGCTTCAGGGCATATTGCGGGGCCGCGGTCGCCATGCGAAACATCCGCTTAGTTAAGAGCGACGAATCTACGAGCGGTTAGGCGGGCCACGCGTCCCTTGGAGCAACGATGTCTCTGCTCACTTTGCCTAAGCCCGACGAAGCGATTCTTGGCCGCCGGGACGAGATCATCCGGCAGCTCAGGAAGCTCGCGCCCAATGCGACTCTGATCACCGATCAGGAGGGCCGCCGTACCTTCGAGACCGATGCGTTCACCGCCTATCGCTGCATGCCGCTTGCCGTGGTGCTGCCCGAGAGTACCGAGGAGGTGAGCGCGATCCTCCGCTATTGTCACTACAACAAAGTCAAGGTGGTGCCGCGCGGCGCCGGGACCTCGCTGTCAGGCGGCGCGCTGCCGCTCGAAGATTCCCTCGTGCTCGGCATCACCCGCATGACGCGGGTCCTGGCGATAGACGAGGCGAACCGCGTGGCGCGGGTCGAAACCGGCATCACCAATATCGCCATCACCAAGGCCGCAGCGGTGCACGGCTTCTTCTATGCGCCTGATCCGTCGAGCCAGCTCGCCTGTACGCTTGGGGGCAATATCGCCACCAACTCCGGCGGCGCCCACTGCCTCAAATACGGCGTCACGACAAACAATCTGCTTGCGGTTCGCATGGTGATGATGAACGGCGAGGTCATCGACATCGGCGGCGACTATCTCGATGCCCCTGGCTACGACTTCCTCGGTCTGGTCGTTGGATCCGAAGGTCAGTTCGGCGTGGTCACCGAAGCGACCGTGCGCCTCCTGAAGGCGCCGGAAGGTTCGAGGCCGATGCTGCTCGGCTTCGACTCCTCTGAAGCTGCGGGCGCCTGCGTCGCCGGCATCATAGCCGCCGGCATCGTGCCTGTTGCTATCGAGTTCATGGACAAGCCGGCGATCCAGGTCTGTGAGAATTTTGCCGGCGCCGGATACCCGCTCGACGTCGAAGCGCTGCTGATCGTCGAGGTCGAAGGCTCGCGCGACGAGATCGACGCGCTGCTCGACACCATCGCCGAGATAGCCGAGCGCTATCGCCCCCGCGTGGTCCGCGTCAGCAAGAGCGCCGAGGAGAGCGCGTCGATCTGGAAGGGCCGCAAGGCAGCCTTCGGCGCCATCGGCCAGATCTCGGATTATTACTGCATGGACGGGGTCATCCCGTTGTCGAAGCTGCCGGAGGCACTCACCGAGGTGGGTGAGATCTGCCGCCGCCACCGCTTCCGCGTGGTCAATATCTTCCATGCCGGCGATGGCAATCTGCATCCGCTCATCCTCTACAACGCCAACGACCATGCCGAGCTCGAGCGCGCCGAGATGTGCGGCGCTGAGATTCTGAAGCTCTGCGTCAAGCTCGGCGGCTGCCTGACCGGCGAACACGGCGTCGGCATCGAGAAGCGCGAGCTGATGCGAGTGCAGTACACCGCCGCCGACATCGCCCAACAGATGCGGGTGAAGGGCGTGTTCGACCCCGACTGGCTGCTCAACCCCGCTAAGGTTTTTCCGCTTGAGGGGCGCGAACGCCAGTGACCGGGAACCTCCGCCTCGGCTTCCGCGCGCCCAACACGCTGCGCGAGATCTCCGACCTCGTCGCCGAGGCGGCGAATACCAAGATCCCGCTCGAGGTGAGGGGGCGCGGCTCCAAATATGAGGTCGGCCGCTATATCCAGTCAGGTTCGGTGGTGAGCACCGAGCATCTCGTCGGCATCTCGCTCTACGAGCCGACCGAGCGCGTGATGACCGCGGCGGCCGGCACCCCGCTCGACGACATCCGCAACATCCTCGCCGAGCACGGCCAGCAGCTCGCCTTCGAGCCCATCGACCTCGGGCCTGCGCTCGGAACGCATACCGGTCAGTCGTCGATCGGCGGCGTCTTCGCCACCAACCTCTCTGGCAGCCGCCGCATCCAGGTCGGCGCCGCGCGCGACCATCTGCTTGGGGTGACGTGCGTGAACGGCTGGGGCGAGGCCTTCAAGTCCGGAGGCCGCGTTATGAAGAACGTCACCGGCTACGATCTCTGCAAGGCTGTTGCCGGCTCCTGGGGCACGCTTGCGGTGGTGACCGAGGTCACCATGAAGGTGTTGCCTCAGGCCGCCGAGACGCGCACGCTGCTCTGCTTCGGCCTGCCCGACCAGACTGCGGTCGATGTGATGACGCTCTGCCTCGGCACGCCCTTCGAGGTGTCAGGCACCGTGCATCTCCAGGCGCCGCTCGCAGCAAAGCTGTCCGATCACGACGTGGCGAAGGGAAGCGCCGCGGTCACCGCCATCCGCATTGAGAATTTCCCAAGCTCTGCCCGCTACCGCATCGGAAAGCTGAAGGACCGGCTCGCCGCCTATTCGCCTTCCGTCGAGCTCGACAATGCGCGGAGCCGCATCTTCTGGGAGGAAATCAGGACCTTGCGCGCCTTCGCCTCGTCCAACCGGCCGCTGTGGCGCATCTCCACCACGCCGTCGCGCGCGGCGAAGCTCGTCGCCGTCATCGCCCGCACCCTCGACATCCGCGTGGCCTACGATTGGTCAGGCGGGCTGATCTGGCTCGAGGCTCCTGCCACCACCGACGCAGGCACCGTGGAGATCCGCCGCGCCATCGCCGAGTATGGCGGCCACGCCACGCTGATTCGCGCCGAGCGCGGCACGCGCGCGAGCGTCGACGTGTTCCAGCCGCTTGAGGCGTCGCTCGCCGCGCTCACCACGCGGCTGAAAGCTGCTTTCGATCCGGCAGGCATTCTCAATCCTGGCCGCATGTATCCCGGGGTCTAGGCTTAACCATGCACACCAATTTCTCCCACGAGCAGCTCCAGGACCCGACCATCGCTCGGGCCGACGCCATGCTGAAGCGCTGCGTCCATTGCGGCTTCTGCACCGCAACTTGTCCGACCTATGTGCTGCTCGGCGATGAGCGCGATAGCCCGCGCGGCCGCATCTATCTGATCAAGGAGATGTTCGAGCAGGGCACGGTCACCGCGCCGGTCACCTATCACATCGACCGCTGCCTCTCTTGCCTCTCCTGCATGACCACCTGCCCCAGCGGGGTGGACTACATGCACCTCGTCGACCTCGCCCGCATCCGCATCGACCACAAGCGCTCGCCGGCACAGAAG
>Ga0247829_10000985_pt1 | contig 12296 bp, 10 predicted proteins | sample 12C_Control_Day4_FD_207765 | JGI IMG/M metagenome (GOLD analysis project Ga0247829, IMG submission 207765) | Soil microbial communities from agricultural site in Penn Yan, New York, United States - 12C_Control_Day4 | ecosystem: Environmental > Terrestrial > Soil > Agricultural land | place... | reverse complement strand
CGTAGGTTCCGGCGGCCGCCCGACCGACCGGACCCCTTCGAACCTCACGGTGAGGACTGATGCTGTCAACCCGCTTCTCCGGCCGCCGCGCCGTGCTCTCCGTCCTGCTCGCCGCAGGGTCGCTGGCGCTCGCCGGCTGCGCCACCGGTCCGACAGCGGGCCTGAACGACGGCATCGCCGTCGATCCGGGGCAGCCGGTGCGCGTAGCGCTGCTGGTGCCCTACGGCACCGGCGACCCGGCGCGCGACGCCATCGCGCGCAGCCTGGAGAACGCGGCCCGCCTCGCGGTCACGGACCTGCGCGACGCGACGATCGACCTCGCCGTCTATCCCTCGGCCGGCACCACCGCCGGCGGCGCCGCGGCGGCGCAGCAGGCGGTCGCGGAGGGCGCGAAGATCATCGTCGGCCCGCTGTTCTCGACCGAGACCGCCGGCGCCCAGTCGTCGGCCGCCGCGGCGGGCCTGACCGTGCTCAGCCTCTCGAACAACCCCTCGGTGGCCGGCGGCAACGTCTTCATCCTCGGCACCAGCTTCGAGAACACCGCCGGGCGGCTCGTCGGCTTCGGCCAGTCGCGCGGCATGCGCAACTTCGGCGTGGTCTACCCGGCCGGCCTCGAGGGCGAGACCGCGCGCGACGCGGTCGCCGCGGTGGTGAGCGCCCGCGGCGCGACGCTCGTCGCCTCGCAGCCCTACAACCTCTCGGTCGAAGGCATCCAGGCGGCCGCCGGCCCGGCCGCGGCGGCGCTGCTCTCGGGCGGCGCGCAGGCGGTGATCCTGACAGATGGCCCGACCGGCGGGCTCGGCTTCATCGCCGAGGCGCTGCGCAGCAACGGAGTCGGCGCCGCCCTGCAGGCTCGGGAGCGCCAGCGCCTCGGCCGAGGCGTCCCACTGCTGCATGCCCAGGAACTGGGTCTGCGCGGCGCCGACTCCGTTGCTGCGCAGACCCAGTTCCTGGGCATGCAGCAGTGGGACGCCTCGGCCGAGGCGCTGGCGCTCCCGAGCCTGCAGGGCGGCGCCTTCGCGGCGCCCGACCCGAGCTTGGTCGCCGCCTTCGAGGGCCGCTACCGGACCGCCTACGGCGAGGGGCCGCACGAGCTCGCCGGGCTCGCCTTCGACGGCGTGCACGCGGTCGGCGCGATGATCGCCGAGGCGCGCGCCAGCGGCGGCAGCCCGTTCTCCGGCGCCCGGCTGACCGAGCCGTCGGGCTTCGCCGGCGCCTACGGTCCGTTTCGCCTCCTCCCCAACGGCCGGGTGCAGCGCAACCTCGCGATCGTCGAGGTCCGCGGCGGCTCCGCCGTGGTGATCGAGCGCGCGTCGAGGTCGTTTGACGCCATTGGCTTCTGAGCACCGCTCGGTCGCCGCGTCGGCGCCGGCCTGGCGCGGTCTGGCCGCTTCCCCCGAGGCGATCCTCGACGTCGCGGCGGCCCGCGACGGCCTCGCCGTCGCCGCGTCGCGGCCGGACGTCCGCAAGGCGGCCGTCGAGGTGCTGCGCAGCGCCCACGCCGAGGGACGCGCGGCGATCGCCGCCGCGATCGCCACCACCCCGCGCGACGCGCACCGGGCGATCCACGACTACGCCTGGCTGGTCGACCGGATCGTCATGCTGACGCTGGATGTCGCCGCGACCGTGCTGCACCCGCTGGCGAACCCGACGGCCTCGGAGCGGATCGGCGCGCTGGCGGTCGGCGGCTACGGCCGCGCCGAGATGGCGCCCTTCTCCGACGTCGACCTCTTGTTCGTCACCCCCTACAAGCAGACCCCTTGGGGCGAGAGCCTGATCGAGAGCGTGCTCTACTGCCTCTGGGACCTGCGGCTGAAGGTCGGGCACGCGGCGCGCACCGTCGACGACTGCCTGCGCTTCGCCAGGGCCGACCCGACGATCCGCACCAGCCTGCTCGAGCACCGCTACCTCTGGGGCGACCGGGCGCTGGCGCTCCGGCTCGACGACCGGCTCTGGAGCGAGCTCTTCGCCGCCACCGGACCGCAGTTTGTCGAGATGAAGCTCGCCGAGCGGGCGGCGCGGCACGCGCGCCAGGGCAGCTCGCGCTATCTGCTCGAGCCGAACGTCAAGGAGGGCAAAGGCGGCCTGCGCGACCTGCAGACGCTCTACTGGATCGCCAAGTACGTGAACCACGCCCAGTCGCCCGAGGATCTCGCCGCGATGGGGGTGTTCTCGCCCGAGGAATTCCGGATCTTCACCGAGGCCGCGGACTTCCTCTGGACCACCCGCGTCCACCTGCACCTGCTGAACGGCCGCGCCAGCGAGCAGCTGACCTTCGATACCCAGGTCGAGATCGCCGACATCCTCGGCTACCGCTCGACGTCCGCCCTGCGCGGCGTCGAGCGGTTCATGCAGGATTACTTCACCCACGCCAAGAACGTCGGCGACCTCACCCGGATCTTCCTCGCCGCCCTCGAGGCGCGCCACGTCAAGCCGAACCCCGGCCTCGGCCAGAAGCTCCGCTCGGTGTTCGCGCGCGGCAAGGGTCCGTCGGACCGAGCCTACCGGCTCAACAACGGCCGGCTCGACATCGTCGAGCCCGATGCCTTCCGCACCGACCCCGTCAACATCCTCCGGCTGTTCCAGGAAGGCCTCGCCACCGGCATCCCGATCCACCCGGACGCGCTCCGCCGGGTCGCGGCCAGCCTGGCGCTGATCGACGACCGGGTGCGCGCCGACCCCGAGGCCAACCGGATCTTCCTCGAGCTGCTGCTCGGGCACAACAACCCCGAGGCCTCGCTGCGGCTGATGAACGAGGTCGGGGTGCTCGGCGCCTTCATCCCGGAGTTCGGCCGCATCGTCGCGATGATGCAGTTCAACATGTACCACCACTACACGGTGGACGAACACACGATCCGCACGATCTCGACGCTCTCCCAGATCGAGCGCGGGGAGCTGGTGAACGACCTGCCGGTTACCACCGACATCCTGGAGCGCGGGGTGAACCGCAAGGTGCTCTGCCTCGCGCTGCTGCTGCACGACATCGGCAAGGGGTCAGGCCGCGACCATTCCACGGTCGGAGCCGAGATCGCCGAGCGGCTGTCGCCGCGCTTCGGGCTCGACGCCGAGGACACCGAGCTCGTGGTCTGGCTGGTCCGCAACCACCTGCTGATGTCCGACACCGCGCAGAAGCGCGACCTGACCGACCCGCGCACCGCCCGCGACTTCGCCGCGGCGGTCAAGAGCCCGACCCGGCTGAAGCTCCTGACCGTGCTGACCGTCTGCGACATCCGCGGCGTCGGCCCCAACGTCTGGAACAACTGGAAGGCGATGCTGCTGCGCGGCCTCTACGCCGACACGCTCGAGGTGCTGACCGGCGGCACCCAGCAGAGCCGCCCCGACCGCGCCGCCGCCGCCAAGGAGGCCCTCGCCGAGGCGCTCGCCGACTGGCCCGCCAAGGAGGTCGCGGCCGAGCTCGCCCGGCACTATGCGCCCTACTGGCTCGGCTTCGACGCCGCCACCCACGTCATCTTCGCCGAGCTGGTCCGCGACCTGCCCGAAAGCGAGACGGCGATGAGGATCCAGCTCGACTTCGGCCGCGACGCCACCCAGGCCTGCTTCTCGATGGCTGACCATCCCGGCATCTTCGCCCGGCTCGCCGGGGCGCTGGCGCTCGCCGGCGCCAACGTCGTCGACGCGCGCACCTACACCACCACCGACGGCATCGCCACCCCCGCCTTCTGGATCCAGGACGCCGAGGGCAAGCCCTACGAGAAGGCCCGCCTCGCCCGCCTGCGCAGCGCCGTCACCCGCACGCTCCGGGGCGAGATCGTCGCCGGCGACGCCCTGAAGGACAAGGACCGCATCCGCAAGCGCGAGCGCGACTTCGTGGTGCCGACCCGCATCGACTTCGACAACAACGGCTCGGACATCTACACGATCGTCGAGATCGAGACCCGCGACCGGCCGGGCCTGCTCTACGACCTCGCCCGCACCCTGACCGCCAGCAACGTCTCGATCGCCAGCGCGATCATCGCCACCTACGGCGAGCAGGCGGTCGACGTCTTCTACGTCAAGGACCTGTTCGGCCTGAAGCTGCAGACCGAGAGCAAGCGGCGTACCCTCGAGGCGCGGCTGCGCGCGGTGATCGACGGGGCGACGCGTTGACGCGACCGATCCGGCTGCTGCCGGCGTTCCTCGCGGTCGGGGGCTGGACGATGGCCAGCCGCGTCCTCGGCCTCGCCCGCGACATCCTGATGGCGGCGCTGCTCGGCGCCGGCCCGGTGGCGCAGGCCTTCCTGATCGCCTTCACCCTGCCTAACATGTTCCGCCGCTTCTTCGCCGAGGGCGCCTTCAACCTCGCCTTCGTGCCGATGTTCGCCAAGAAGGTCGAGGGCGGCGAGGACGCCGAGAGCTTCGCCCGCGACGCGCTCTCGGGCCTCGGCGCCTTCCTCCTTCTCTTCACCATCGTCGGCCAGATCGCGATGCCCTGGCTCGTCCTCGCCATGGCCAGCGGCTTCGCCGGCGACGAGCGCTTCGCGCTCTCGGTCGAGCACGGCCGCATCGCCTTCCCCTACGTCATCCTGATCTCGCTGACCGCGCTGCTCTCGGGCGTGCTCAACTCGCTCGGCCGCTTCGCGCTGCCCGCGGCGGCGCCGATCCTGATGAACGTGGTGATGATCGCCTTCCTCTGGGTCGGCTGGCAGTCCGGCGGCAACATCGGCCTCTGGCAGATCTGGTCGGTGCCCGTCGCCGGCGTCGCCCAACTCGCCTTGGTCTGGTGGGGCTGCGCCCGGGCCGGGATGCCGGTCCTGCCGCGCTGGCCGCGGCTCACCCCGGACATGCGGCGCCTCGCCGTCATCGCCGCCCCCGCGATCCTCGCCGGCGGCGTGGTGCAGGTGAACCTGCTCGTCGGCCGCCAGGTCGGCTCGTTCTTCGACGGCGCCGTCGCCTGGCTCTCGTACGCCGACCGCCTCTACCAGCTGCCGCTCGGCGTCGTCGGCATCGCCATCGGCGTCGTGCTGCTCCCCGACCTGTCGCGCCGCCTCAAGGCCGGCGACACCGGCGGCGGTCGCGACGCGATCAACCGGGCAACCGAGTTCACCCTCGCCCTGACCGTCCCCGCCGCGGTCGCCCTGATGGTGATCCCGCTTCCGATCGTCGCCGTGCTGTTCCAGCGCGGCGCCTTCACCGCCGCCGATACCTGGCCGACGGCGCTAGCCGTCGCGATCTACGGCGCCGGCCTGCCGGCCTTCGTCATGCAGAAGGTGATCTCGCCGCTCTACTACGCCCACGAGGACACCCGCTCGCCGTTCCGCTTCGCGGTCCATGCCATGCTGGTCAACGCCGCCATCGCCCTCGGCCTCGCGCCGCTGATCGGCTTCAGCGCCGCCGCCCTCGGCACCACCGTCGCCGGCTGGACCATGCTCTGGCAGCTGGTCCGCGGCACCCGCGGCTTCGGAGAGATCGCCGGCTTCGACGCCCGCCTCCGCCGCACCGCCCCGCGCATCCTGCTCGCCTCCCTGGCGATGGCCGCCGTGCTCCTAGCCGGCCAGGGGCTGCTCGCCTCGCCGCTCCGCGCCGGGCTCGTCCGCTACGCCGCCCTCGCCGCCCTGGTCGGCGCCGGCATGGTCTCCTACGCCCTCGCCGCCGTCGCCACCGGCGCCCTGCGCCTCGCCGACGTCCGGGCCGCGCTGCGCCGCCCGCCGCCGGGCTCCGGGCCGGGCGGGGCGTGAGGCGCGCAAGCGTCGCGCCGCATCACCCGATCACGCCCAGATCGCGGCCGGTCTCGGCGAAGGCCGCGACGGCGGCGGCGACGTCGTCGGCGGTGTGGGCTGCGGACATCTGGGTGCGGATGCGGGCCTGGCCGCGCGGCACCACCGGGAAGGAGAAGCCGATGACGAAGATGCCGCGATCGAGCATCCGGGCGGCGAACTCCTGGGTCAGCCGCGCGTCGCCGAGCATCACCGGGATGATCGGGTGGTCGAGGCCGGCGAGCGTGAAGCCCAGGGCCGCCATCTCGCGGCGGAAGGCGGCGGCGTTGCCGTAGAGCCGGGCGCGCAGGTCGTCACCCGCCTCGACGAGGTCGAGGGCGGTGAGCGAGGCGGCGGCGATCATCGGGGCCAGCGAGTTCGAGAACAGGTAGGGGCGGGAGCGCTGGCGAAGCATGGCGATCACCTCGCGCGGGCCACTGGTGTAGCCGCCGGAGGCGCCGCCGAGCGCCTTGCCGAGGGTGCCGGTCAGGATGTCGATCCGGGCGGCGACGCCGCAGAGCTCCGGCGTGCCGCGCCCGGTGGCACCGACGCAGCCGACGGCGTGGCTGTCGTCGACCATAACCACGGCGTCGTAGCGCTCGGCGAGGTCGCAGATCGCGCCGAGGTTGGCGACGATGCCGTCCAGCGAGAAGACGCCGTCGGTGGCGATCAGCCGGTGCCGGGCGCCGGCGGCCTCCTTCAGGCAGCGCTCGAGGTCGGCCATGTCGTTGTTGGCGTACCGCAGGCGGCGCGCCTTGCAGAGGCGGACGCCGTCGATGATCGAGGCGTGGTTGAGCGCGTCGGAGATGATCGCGTCCTCCTCGCCGAGCAGCGTCTCGAAGAGCCCGGTGTTGGCGTCGAAGCACGAGGAGTAGAGAATGGTGTCCTCGGTGCCGAGGAACGCCGAGAGGCGCGCCTCGAGCGCCTTGTGCGGGGCCTGGGTGCCGCAGATGAAGCGCACCGAGGCCATGCCGTAGCCCCAGCGGTCGAGCGCGTCCTTCGCCGCCGCGACCAGCGCCGGGTGGTCGGCGAGGCCTAGGTAGTTGTTGGCGCAGAGGTTGACGACCCGCCCGCCGGGGTCGGCGTCGATCTTGCCTCGCTGCGGCGATCCGATGACGCGCTCGCTCTTGTAGAGGCCCTCGCTGCGCATCGCCGCGAGCTCGTTCGAGAGCCGATCGGTCAGGTCGTCCGATGTCCGCTCGATATTCTGCATCATCGCCCCCCGCCCGGCGGCCATGCCGGTCCCGGCCTGCCCTTCGCGATGATGCCGGAGATGCGCGCGATTGTCGAACGCCGGGGACGATGGGCCGGCCGCCGGAGCCGGTGATTCTGCCGCTTGCGATGGGAGATCCCGCCTCCTATGGTGCTTCCCCGAAGCGGCGGGGCGCCGCATTGTGCAGGCCGTGGCCTCGGGCGGCGGCCTGATTTCGTCTAGCCGGGCCTTCGGGCCCGGAGCGCGGCACGGAGGCCGAGGCATGGAGAAGATCCCCCTGACCGCGAAGGGGTTCGCGAAGCTCGACGCCGAGCTCAGGAAGCTGAAGAGCGTGGAGCGTCCGGCGGTCATCGCGTCGATCGCCGAGGCGCGCGAGCACGGCGACCTCAGCGAGAACGCCGAGTACCACGCGGCGCGCGAGCGGCAGAGCTTCATCGAAGGGCGCATCCGCGAGCTCGAGGCCGTCATCGGCCGCTCGGAAGTCATCGACGCCAGCCGCCTGTCGGGGGCGATCAAGTTCGGCGCCACCGTCGTGCTGATCGACGAGGACACCGACGAGGAGAAGACCTACCAGATCGTCGGCGAGCAGGAGGCCTCGATCGAGCACGGGCTCCTCAACCTGAAGTCGCCGCTCGCCCGCGCGCTGATCGGCAAGGAGCCCGGCGAAAGCGTCGAGGTTCGTACTCCGGGTGGCGTACGATCCTACGAGATCCGCGCCGTCAGCTTCCAGTGACGCTGGCCCGGGCGGGGTCGCCGATGACGTCCTGGCGAGGACTGGGCGGCCGCTTCCGGGCCCTGCCGCGCGTCCGGCGTCGGGCAGCGGCGGCGAGCGCGGTCTGGGCGGTTGTCGTGGTCGGCTACGCCGCGGGCTTCCTGGCCGTCGCGGGCGGCGGGCAGGGGCGCGGCACGCTGTTTCTCGACGCCATGTTCTTCCTGATGACGCTGACCGTGCCGCTGGTGCTGGTCTGGCTGGCCGCCTGGCTGGCCGAGGCCCTCGAGGATCAGCGGGCACTGGTCGCGGCGCTGGCCGAGGCGGCGGTGCCGCTGGCGGCGGCGCTCGAGGCGGCGCGCCAGCGGGCGGACGCCCCGGCCGGCCTGACGGCCGAGGCGGTGCAGAGGGCGGTCCAGTCGGCGATGGCCGGGCTGAAGCCCCCGGATCTCGGCCGGCCGATGGACCGGCTGATCATCGGCCAGTCGCGGATCGAGGCGGCCCTGCAGCGGCTGGCAGCGGAGCCGAGGCCGGCCCTCGCGCCCGGCCTCGCCGAGCCGCCCGCCCCGCCTCCCGTCGCGGCGGCGCTGCCGCGCGCGACCGAGCGCGAGCCGGCGCCGGCCGAGCCGGTGGAACCCGAGGGGCTGGCGTGGCCGGACCTGGTGCGCGCCCTCGACTTCCCGCGCGACGCGGAGGACCGCGACGGCTTCCGCGCCCTCAAGACCGCGCTGCGCCACCCGGCCCTGGCGCAGCTGCTGCAGGCCGCCGAGGACGTCCTGACCCTCTTGTCGCAGCAGGGGGTCTACGTCGACGAGCTGGCGATGGACCCGGTCGACCCGGCGGTCTGGCGGCGGTTCATCGCCGGGGCGCGCGGCCCCGAGGTCGCCGCGGTCGCCGGCATCCGCGACCCGCAGGCGATCGAGACGGCCCGCCGGCTGACGGCGACCGACTCGATCTTCCGCGACTCCGCGCTGTTCTTCCAGCGCCGGTTCGACGCGGTGCTGGCCGAGTTCGCCAGGGACGCGAAGGATCCCGCACTGATCGAGCTGGTCGGCACCCGCTCGGGTCGTGCCTTCATGCTGCTCGCCCGGCTGAATCGCACCCTCGACTGACTCGGCAGCGGGCGGCTGCGGGAACTTCGGCGGGCCGGAGCCGTTCGCCGAAGGGCGGAACAGGGAGGATGGCATGCGTGCGATCATTGCGGCCGTCGCGCTGGGCCTGATGGCCGGCGGGGCGCAGGCCCAGGAGGCGCCGGATTGCGCCGCGGGCGTGGCCGAGCCGGCGACGCCGCCGACGGGGGGCGACGCCACCGCGCCCGGCAACGCGGCGACCGGCTGGAGCGGCGGCCTCGGCGGCTCTCACACCGGGACCAGCCCGTCGGGGGCCGTCGCGGCGTCGAAGACCTGGCAGCCGCCGACGGCGCGCGGCCTCGACCTGGCGGGCCAGCCGGAGGCGGCCGCCTGCTGAGCGTCGGGCCCGACGGCGCGCGGGCCGGGGGGAAAGCCCGAGCGTTGCATGGAAGTGTCGGTCGACGGGGCTTGCCTTTCGCGGGGACAGTGATCCACGCTCTGGATGATCCGCGCATCCGCTGGAGGACGCGATGACCGACCTGATGCGCGCGCTGGTCAAGGCGCGGCCCGAGCCAGGCCTCTGGATGGAGGAGGTGACGGTGCCGGAGCCGGGGCCGGCCGACGTGCTGATCCGGGTAGCGAAGAGCGCCATCTGCGGCACCGACGTCCATATCTGGAACTGGGACGCCTGGGCGGCGCGCACCGTGCCGGTGCCGATGGTGGTCGGCCACGAGTTCTGCGGCACCATCGCCGACACCGGCGCCGCAGTCACCCGCTTCCGTCGCGGCGAGCGGGTCTCGGGCGAGGGCCACATCGTCTGCGGCTTCTGCCGCAACTGCCGCGCCGGCCGCGGCCACCTCTGCCGCAACACGCTGGGCGTCGGGGTTAACCGGCCGGGCTCCTTCGCCGAGTACCTCTGCATCCCCGAGCGCAACGTCGTGGCGATTCCCGACGACATCCCCGACGAGATCGCCGCGATCTTCGACCCCTTCGGCAACGCCGTGCACACCGCGCTCTCCTTCGACCTGGTCGGCGAGGACGTCCTGGTCACCGGCGCCGGGCCGATCGGCATCATGGGGGCGCTGGTCGCCAGGCGCGCCGGGGCGCGCAAGGTGGTGATCACCGACATCAACCCGGCGCGGCTCGCCCTCGCCCGCCGCATGGGCGTCGACCATGTCGTCGACGCCTCCCGCGAGGACCTGGCCGAGGTGATGCGGGCGATCGGCATGCGCGAGGGCTTCGACATCGGCCTCGAGATGTCCGGCGCGGCGCCCGCCTTCCGCGACATGATCGACAAGATGAACAACGGCGGCAAGATCGCCATCCTCGGCATCGCGCCGGCCGGCTTCGAGATCGACTGGAACAAGGTCATCTTCAAGATGCTGACGCTGAAGGGCATCTACGGCCGCGAGATGTTCGAGACCTGGTACAAGATGATCGCCCTGGTCCAGTCCGGGCTCGACGTGGCCCCGCTTATCACCCACCGCCTGCCGATCGACGACTTCGAGACCGGATTCGCGGCGATGCGGTCGGGGGACGCTGGCAAGGTGGTGATGGACTGGTGAGGTCGCGGCCGGCCCTTGCGCGATGCCCGCCTCCTGCCTATAAGGCCCGTTCCAAAACCGCAGCGGCCGGCCGATCAGGGCTGCCGTGTCGCTGCCCGATGCGATCCGTCAGGAGACCGAAATGCCCAAGATGAAGACCAAGTCGGGCGCCAAGAAGCGCTTCAAGGTGACGGCCACCGGCCGGATCGTCGCCGCCCAGGCCGGCAAGCGGCACGGGATGATCAAGCGGTCGACCAAGTTCATCCGCCAGGCCCGCGGCACCACGCTCCTCTCGCCTTCGGACGAGAAGATCGTGAAGTCGTACATGCCCTACGTCCGCTGAGGGAGGCCCGAGATGTCCCGAGTCAAGGGAGGCGTGACCTCCCACGCCCGTCACCGCAAGGTCATCAAGCAGGCCGCCGGCTACTACGGCGCCCGCTCGACCAACTACCGCACCGCCAAGCAGGCGGTCGATCGCGCGCTGCAGTACGCGACGCGTGACCGCAAGGTACGCAAGCGGACGTTCCGCGCCCTCTGGATCCAGCGGATCAACGCCGCGGTCCGCGAGCGCGACGCCGGCCTCAGCTACTCGCGCTTCATCGACGGGCTCGGCAAGGCCGGGATCGAGGTCGACCGCAAGGTGCTCGCCGACCTGGCGGTGCACGAGCCGGCCGCCTTCGGCGCGATCGTCGACCAGGCCAGGGCGGCGCTCGCCTGACTCCAGCCGGGAGCGCCTCGCCCCGGGTCGACGCGGCCTGCCGTCCAGTGAGCACGTTACCTCGCGCTCGTCCTTGGGCGAGCCCATCACCACGTAGGTCGTGATCGAGGCGACCTGCGGCAGGATGCCAAGCACGTCGCTGTGGAAGCGCTCGTAGGCGGCGAGGTCCGCGACCTCCACCCGCAATAGGTACTCGATCGATCCGGTGGCGTTATGCACTCGACCACCTCAGGCGCCGCCGACACGGCGCGCTCGAAGGCTTCCTGCGCCGCCGTGGGATGACAGGCCGACCGGCCATGAAGGCGGCGCAGCCGACGCCCAGCCGTCCACGGTCGAGCATCGCGCGATAGCCGCGGATCACCCCGGTGCGCTCGAGCTCCTGCACCCGGCGCAGGCAGGCCGAGGGGCGACAGGCCGATTTGCGCCGCCAGCGCGGCGTTGCCGATCCGGCCGTCGCCGGGGAGCGTCAGCAATATTCGTTCGTCGAGCGGGTTCATCGTCGCAGATCCTTGCGCAACCTCACCACCGCGACGCGTCGCTGGCTCACCAACGACCGGCGCCGCCGCGTCTTCAACGCCGGGATGGCGGTGCTCCTCGTCGCCTCGCTTTGGCCGGTGCTGAAGCATTGACCCGCGGCCGCCGGTCGCGTTCTCTCGCGGCGGACCGTTCCGGGGAGATGGCGATGCGGCGTCTGGCTGCCTTCCTGTGCGTGCTGGGCCAGCCGGGGCTGGCGCAAGGCTTCGACCAGGCAGTGGTCGAGCTCTTCGCCGACGATCCGGCACGCTACCGCGCGGTGATCGAGGGCTTCCAGGCCGCGCTGCGCGCCAGCGACGCCGCGGCGGCCGCCGGGTTCGTCGACTATCCGATCGAGGTCGAGGTAGGCGGCGACGAGCGTATCGTGCGCGGCCCCGCCGACTTCGCAGCGCACTTCGCCGAGATCGTGACGCCGGACATCGCGGCGGCGGTGCAGGACGAGCCGGTCGACGAGATGATGGTCAACTACCAGGGGGTGATGCTCGGCCGCGGCGAGGTCTGGGTGTCGGGCGTCTGCCGCGACGCCGGCTGCGCGACGCCGGAGGTCCGGGTGGTCGCCATCCAGCCGGTGGCCGAGGACGCCGCGCCGGGGATCGGCTCGGTCAAGGCGTTCCACGACTGGCTGGCCGGCTGCGACAACCGGCTCGGCTGCACCGCGCTCGGCCTGCCGCCCGCGGGCGTCAGCGGCGGATACGCGATGGTGCGGCTCGAGGCCGGGGCCGCGGCGCAGCCGTCGCTCGCCTTCGTGCTGGTCGATCCGGCGGGCGCCGGGCCGACCCTGCGCGTCGAGGTCAAGGGCAAGCAGGGATTCGGCC
>Ga0247829_10000984_pt1 | contig 12296 bp, 13 predicted proteins | sample 12C_Control_Day4_FD_207765 | JGI IMG/M metagenome (GOLD analysis project Ga0247829, IMG submission 207765) | Soil microbial communities from agricultural site in Penn Yan, New York, United States - 12C_Control_Day4 | ecosystem: Environmental > Terrestrial > Soil > Agricultural land | place... | reverse complement strand
AAGCCGCAGCCGGCCTGGGGCGGCATGAAGGACGGCATGGTGCAGCTCGTGGCGCTGCATCCGTCGCTGCCCAAGCCCCTCGTGGGCGACGTGGAAGCGAAGCGCCGCGCCATCGTCGCCGGCAGCCTGGTGCCGTTCTCGGGCCGCCTCGTCGACAACCAGGGCCGCGTGCGGCTGGAGCGCGGCGCCCTCGACGACGCCGCGATCGCGTCGATGGACTGGTTCGTCGAGGGCGTGGCGGGGAGCTTGCCGGCGAGGTAGGTCCGGCGGGAGGCTCAGTCCGACGGCAGGAAGTGGTGCTTCATCACCCAGCGGCCCACGTGCTTGCCCAGCTCCGCGCCATCCTCGTTCGACGAGCGGAAGTGCATGCCGCCCCAGACGCGGGCGTCCATCACCTCCTGGATCAGGTCGGTGGTGGTGGCGTAGAAGCGCGTGGTGCCCGTGATGCTGCTGGCAAAGCTGAAGCGGACTTTCTTGGTGCCGTAGAACTGGCGCAGCACCTCGGCCGTCGAGCCGACGAAGCAGCCGTGCGCCGACGGATATTCCGGGTGGTTGGGCGTCGGCACCGAGCCCGTCCATCCCGCGATGGCCGTGGTCGCGGGGTTGCCGTCATCGGCGGCGAACTCGATCGCGCTGCTCGGCCGCCAGAAGCCGAAGTGGTACTTGGCCTCGAAGCAGGCGTTGCCGGCGTCGCCCACGGCCGTCCACAAGGCGGCCATCACGCGCGCGTTGTCCGCCAGGCTCTTGTGGCTCGTCGCGAACTGCTGAAGGTTCGTCGGGATGAAGCGCGGCGGCGGCGCGGTGTGGAAGCGCGCGACCTCCATTTGCTCGGGCGTGCGCAGCGCGCTCACCGCGCCGCCGAGCGCCTTCACCTCGTTGAAATCGGTCGCGTAGCGCGCGCTGTCCAGCGCCGGCGGCCCGGCGGGGCGGAACTGCGCCAGGCTCGTCAGGGCGAACGGCTTGATGGCAAACGCCTGCCGATTGGCCGGGTTGATGCCGCGAAAGGCACCGGGCGTTGTGCCGGGCACGTACTCGGCCAGCGCGACGGAGCGCCCATCGTTCGCGCGCAGCGCGAGCATGCGCTGCGCCACTTCGGCGCCCACGGCCATGCCGCGCGTGCGCGCCTCGCCGGGGCCGATCTCCGCGAGGATGGTGTCGTACAGCCCCTGATACATCGTCGAGCGGCTCGGGAACAGGCCCAGCAGCACGCGGTAGGCGGCCTCGTTGGCGGCCGCCTCCATCGAGGCGCCGGCCGTCGGCGCGGCCGGCTTCACGGCATACGGCTTGTGCCCGCCCGCGATCGCCACCACGGCGTCGTACACGGCGAGCTGCACGGTGGTCATGTCCGGGCCGCCCCTGCGTTCCTCCGGCGTGGCGCCGTCGGGCGACGCCGCCACCGCGGTGACGCTGCCGGCCAGCTCATGCCAGCGCGACACCACGTTGGGGTCCGAGGAAGCAATCGTGACCTCGGACTGCATCGCGTCTTCGCGCGCTTCGAGCTCGGCCGGCGTCGAACCGGAGCCACCGCCGCAGCCGAGGGACAGCACGGTGGCGCAGGCCACGGCGCCGATGACGACGTCAGGAATCCGGTTCATCGCAGGCTCCAGGGTTGAAGGGGTGAACGAATTCTTGGCCTCTCCCTGCGCACGCGCTACGACGTTGCGACGAACGCGGCGATTGCGGTGACGAATGCCGCTCACATCTGCCGGAACAGGTGCTCGTGCCCCTCGCTGACCGGCAGCTTCTCTGCGCGCGTCTTGAGCTTCACGCTGACGCGGCCGCGGAAGTCGCGCGACACGCCGGCGATCGCGTTGGCGTTGACGATCGTCGAGCGGTGGATCGGCCAGAAGCAGCTCGGATCGAGCTGCTCCTGCAGTTCCTTCAGCGAGCGCCGGATCAGTGCATCGCCGTCGGCGGTGACCACGCGCGTGTACTTCATGTCCGCCTGGAAGTAGCACACCTCGTCGACCGTGATGAGCCGCACCTCCTGGCCCTGCGACGCGTTGATCCAGCGCAGGTACTCGCGCGCCGGGCGCGCCGCTGCCAGCTCGCGCAGCAGCCCGTCCAGCGGGGGCGGCGCCTCGTGCAGCCGCTGCCGTACGCGCCGCACCGCGGTGGCCAGCCGTGCGCGGTCGTAGGGCTTGAGCACGTAGTCGACCGCGCCCTGCTCGAAGGCCGCCACGGCGTGCGCGTCGTACGCGGTGACGAAGACGACATGGCACTGCCCGGCGGCCTGGCGAGCCACCTCGAGCCCGGTCAGGCCGGGCATCTCGATGTCGAGGAACACCACGTCGGGGTGGTGCTCGTCGAGCAGCTGCAGCGCCTCCACGCCGCTGCCGGCCAGGGCGGTGATGCGCAGCTCGGGCCACAGCAGCTGCAGGTGGGCGCGCAGTTCGTCGCGCAGCACGGCCTCGTCTTCGGCGATCAATGCGCTGGGCGCGTTCATGGCGTCGTTCCGTTCAGGCTTTGCGCGCGGGCGTCTTCAGCTCGATGAGCAGCGCGTGGAGGTTGCGGCCCGAGATGTTCTCGACCTCGTGCGTCTCCGCCTCGCTCCAGAACACGTCGCCGGCCTTGCCGTCGGCTTCCATGGTCTTGCCGTCGGGCGTCTTGACGCGGACCTTGCCCGACACCATCACCACGGTGAGGTGCGCGGGGTGCGTGTGCATCCCGGCACCGCAGACGCCCATGCCGGGGCGGCTGCGGTATTCCAGCGCGCGCAGCTTGTCGTTCTCGAAGGCCACGCGGTAGCTCGAGGGCTGCGCCTTGGCCGCGTCCTGGGCGCTTGCGAGGTCCGACAGCGCGAGGCCCGGCAGCAGCGCGAGCAGTGCGCGCCGCAGGTCGTTCGTTTCGTCGTCGGGGCGGGTCAGGTCCATGTCGATGCTCCTGCAGTCTGGGCGGGGTGGGACGGGGAACCGGGGCGCGCGGCGTCCGGCGGCGGGGAGTCGAGCGCAAGCGTGATCGAGAGCACCTGTGCATCGGCGGAGCCGGGGTCGGACACGGCCACGCGGGCGCCGTCATGCAGCGCGCGCAAGCCCACTTGCAGGCGGTAGAGCAGGTCATCGGCCAGCCAGCCCGGCGGCACGTCGCCGTGCAGCGTGAACGTGAGCTGCGACTCGTCTGCCACGGCCTTGATCCCGACCGGCCCGGCGCGCGATGGCGCCGCCGCCAGCTGATCCAGCAAGGGAAGCAGCAGCAGCGGCGGGAACGGCACGTCCGCCGGCGCGCCGTCGATGTCGCAGTGCCAGCCGGTGCGCGCGGGGTCCAGCTCGGCATTGAGCTGCAGATAGCTGCGCGCGACGAGGAGCTCTGCGCCCACCGTCGAGCGACCGCTTCGCACGGCCGGCATCGCCGAGCGCAGGAAGCCGACCAGGTGGTCGAGCAACCGATCCGCGCCCTCGGGATCGTCGACGTAGCGCCGCTGCATCTCGTCCATCACGCGAAGCAGGAAGGCCGGGTCGACCGAGCCTTGCAGGCTGGCCAGCTGGACCCGGTTGAACAGGCCCTCGCTGCGACTTCTCGCGACTTCGGCGCGCCACAGCAGGGCTTGCGTGCGCGCGGCGCGATGTGCGAGGGCGCTGCCACCGACGAACAGCCCGCCGTACAGCAGCAGGCCCCACGCCAGATAGACCTCGCTGGCGATGGCTCTGATGCTGCTGGGGTCCGGCGTCCAGGGAGACTTCAACGCGACAAAGAGCTCCGGCGCGGCCATCCGGATCAGCGTGATCAATGCGGCGATGACGGCGGGGGCCAGCGCCAGCGGCAGAGCCGACCAGCGCGGCACGGCGAAGGCGGTGAACAGCACCAGCACGGCGCCCGCCAGCAGCGCGCCCGGCGCCGCGTAAAGAACGACGGCCAGAATCTCCCCCGACATGACCGACGTGAGGGGAACGACGGTTTCGAGGGCCACGACGACGACGCTCCAGAGCACGGCATAGGCCACGCCGCGGCGCCAGCCGAACGCCGTGAGCGACGTGTCGGCATCTGCGGCCGCGTTCACCGTGCCGCCCCTTCGCGAAGCAGAGGCAGCCGCATGCGCGCCACGACCCCCGCGGGGCGGTTGTTCTCGAGGGTGAGCGTGCCGGCCGCGCCATACAGCGTGGCCAGCCTGGCGCGCGTGTTCGCCAGGCCGATGCCTGAACCGCCGCTGCCGCTGAATCCGGCACCGGTGTCGGCGACGGTGACCTCGAGCACGCCGCCGATGGCCTGGGCACTGACCTCGATCGTGCCGCCCGCCGCGTGCGGCGCAATGCCGTGCTTGACCGCGTTCTCCGCGAGCGTGGCCACCGTCAGGGGCGGCAGGTCGCACGGGCGCAGGTCGTCGGGCACGTTCCAGCGCAGCGTCAACCGTCCCGACATGCGCATGGCGGCGATGTTCAGGTAGGCGTGAACGAGGTCGATCTCCTGGCCGAGGGTTCCGTGCTGCACCTGCTCGCTCGCCAGGGTGCTGCGCAGGTACGAGAGGAAGTGGGCCAGCAGCCGCGCACCTTGCACCGGGTCGGTGTGATGCAGGCGGCGCACCGTCGCCAGGGTGTTGAACAGGAAGTGCGGCTCGATCCGGCTGCGCAGCAGCTGCAGGCGCATCTCCGACAGCTGCCGCTCGATCTGCGAGGTGCGCAGCTCCTCGGCCTGCACGGCGGCCCTCACGTCCACCGAACGGCGCCACAGATGGTGCATCGCCGCGATGCTGCAGCCCACCAGGGTCCATTGCAGCACCCGGCCGAGCGCGAGGTGCACGTCCTGCGGTCCGATGCGGTTGTCTGCGGCCAGCGGAACGAGCTCGCCGACGGCCGCGCCGAACGCGATCGCCGCGCACACCAGGGCGACCTGCACGCGCCGGCTCGCGCGCTCGGCCATGCGGTTTGCGGCCAGCAGGGCCAGGCCTATCGCCAGCGCCGTGACCGCCCGGTCGCCCATCACGTCGAGCCAGCCGAGCAGGATCTCGTCCATCGGAAAGTGGCGCCAGACGAAGGGCTGGAACAGGTACTGCGTCGAGATGAGCACGGCAGCCCCGAGTGCGCCGGGCAAGACGACCGACGCCGGAAGATCCCAGGCGCGCGCGGGCGAAGCAGCGGGCAACGCGGGCGAGACCATCCGAACCCCTCCTTCGTTGAAGCGCACCGGCCACGGAAGGCGGTGCGCTTCGTCGTTCGGGAAATGCTACGCCCGACCGCCGGCGTCGCCAAGGCGGATCCGACGAACCCGGCGCAGTCGGGCGCGAACCCGGCGGTGCCCGGCTCGAATCGGCCAGCGCGCCTTCGACAGGCCTACCGCGTCGCCCGCCGCCGCACGCACTCCAGGTAGGCCTCGCCGTCCGGCGGCAGCCCCGAGCGCTGCGACGCCCAGATCATCTCGCCGAGGCACTCCATCACCTGGTGCTGCGCCTCGTGCGCGGACCCGAGCCGCGCCGCGAGCAGCTCGAACGCCTGCTTGATGCCGCGCGGCTGGTCGATCGACACCTGCTCGCTGACGGACAGGTGCATCGACAGGTGCAGGAACGGGTTGGTGCGCCCCTCCTCCACGGTGTAGGAGGCGGCCAGCGCCGCGTCGAGGTCGTCCAGGTCGGCGTGATACTCGGGGTGCTGGTCCACCCAATCGCCCGCCAGCGTTTCGATCGGCGTCATCGGCAGGCCTTCGCGCCGCTTGCGGTGCACGTCGCAGAAGAAGCGACGAACGTCGTGCTGGGAGGGGGCGAACATCCGAGGATTGTGGCTTGATCGACGACCCTGCGTTCTATGCCGTGGCCATCCCCGCGGTGCTGATGATGGGCCTGGCCAAGAGCGGCTTCGGCGCCGGCTTCGGGGCGCTCGCAGTGCCGCTGATGGCGCTCGCGATTCCCGTGCCGCAGGCCGCGGCCATCATGCTGCCGCTGCTGGCCATCATGGACGCGCTCGGCCTCGCGGCCTTCCTGCGCGACTTCGACCGCTCTCTCATCCGGCTGCTGCTGCCGGCCGGCCTGCTCGGCACGGTGGTCGGCACGCTGCTGTTCGGCTGGCTGTCCGCGGGAACGGTGGCCGCGGTAGTGGGCGCGCTCACGCTCGCGTTCGTCGCGGTGCGCGTGGTGTGGCCGCCGCGCGCCGATGCGCCCCCGCCGCCGCGCTGGCTCGGCTTCGTGCTCGGCATCACGTCGGGCTTCACGAGCTTCGTCGCACACGCCGGCGGGCCGCCGGTGGCGTTCTACCTGCTGCCGCTGCGCATGAAGCCGGTCGCGTTCATGGCGACGACGGCGGTGTTCTTCGCGGCGGTCAACACCTCGAAGTGGATCCCGTACGCCTGGCTGGGCCTGATCGACGGCACCAACATGCTCACCGCGCTCGTGCTGGCGCCCGTGGCGCCGGTGGGCGTGTGGCTGGGCGTGAAGTTCGTGCGCCGCGTGCCGCAGAAGCTGTTCTACCGGCTCTTCGACCTGAGCATGCTCGCCACGGGCACCAAGCTGCTGTGGGACGGGCTTCGGTGAAAAGGAAAGCGAGCCTTGTGGAGCCCGGCAGCGGGGTGTAAGAACTCGACACGGGCCGTCGACTGACCCGAGGCACGTTGCGCTGCCCATCCCGGGCGGCCCTGCCCAAGTCAGAGGAGCATTCCATGACCGCGTTCAACATCGTTCGTTTCCGCGTGAAGAACGGCCGCGAAAAGGAATTCATCGACTACCACCAGCGCCAGGATCAAACGTTCAAGGGATTCCGCCGCCTGGCCATCGTGAAGACCGGCGAGCGCACCTATTGCTTCCTGGGCGAGTGGGACAGCTTCGAGGACATCGTCGCGGCCCGGCCGAAGATGATCGCCAGCCTCGACGAGATGCGCGACCTGCTGGAGGATCTCGGCGGCGGCCTGGGCGTCACCGATCCGGTGTCGGGGGAGGCGGTGGTCGATCTGAAGCCGTAGCCGCCGCGTCCTCGCGTTCGCGCGCCCACAGCTCCTCGAGCTGGCGCCGGCCCTGCTTCGCGATGGCGATGAGCTTCGCCTCGTCCTGGAAGTGCGGCGCCATGCGGTCGAGCAGCTCGATGCTGTGCGCGCGAAAGCGCGCCACCTGCGTCTGCGCGGCCTCGCTCGCCCAGCCCATCACCTCGAGCACGCTGCGCCCGCTGGCAAGCGCAGCGTCGAAGGTCTCGCGCTCGATGTGCTGCACGCCGCGCGCGCGCAGGCCGTAGTAGTGCGTGACGTTGCGCGCGCGCGCGACGATCACGGCCTGCGGGAAGTGCTCGCGGGCGAGATCGACCACGCGCAGGCTCTGCGCGATGTCGTCGATCGCCACCACGATCACGCAGGCGCGCGCGCCCCCGGCCGTGCGCAGCAGGTCGAGCCGGGTGGCGTCGCCGTAGTACACCGGCCAGCCGAAGCGGCGCACCGTCTCCACCTGCTCGGCATCATGGTCGAGCACCGTGGCCTGCAGCCCGCAGGCGTTGAGCAGGCGGCCCACGATCTGCCCGTAGCGGCCGAAGCCGGCAATGATCACCGGCGCCTCCTGATCCTCCACCAGCACGGGCAGCGCGGCATCGGAACGGCGCGACTGGAGGCGCGGCACCAGCCAGCGGTCGGCGGCCACGAGCAGCAGCGGCGTGAGCAGCATCGACAGCGCCACCGCGGCCACGAGCAGCGACGATGTGGCGCCGTCGATGGCCCCCGCGGCGGCCGCCTGCTGGAACACCACGAAGCCGAACTCGCCGCCCTGCGCCAGCAGCAGCACGAACACCGGCCGTTCGGAGAGCGGAATGCCCATGCCGCGCGCCATCGCCGCCAGCACGGCGGCCTTCAGCGCCAGCAGGCCCAGCACCAGCCCGGCCAGCAGCAGCGGCTGCCGCGCCACCACGCCGAAATCGACGCTCATGCCCACGGCGATGAAGAAGAGCCCCAGCAGCAGCCCTTTGAACGGCTCCAGGTCGGTCTCGAGCTCGCGGCGGTACTCGCTCTCGGCCAGCAGCACGCCGGCGAGGAAGGCGCCGAGCGCCATCGACAGGCCGACCCACTGCATCACGGCCGCCGTGGCCACGACGAGCAGCAGCGCGGCGGCGGTGAAGATCTCGGGCGTGCGGCTGCCGGCGATCCAGCGCAGCGCGGGGCGCAGCGCAAGCCGCCCGCCGAGCACGATGGCGGCGATCACCGCCACGACCTTCGCCACGCCCGTCCAGGCGCTGCCGCCGGCGTGCTCGCCGCCGCTGCCGAGCAGCGGCACGAGCCCGAGGATCGGCAGCGCCGCGATGTCCTGGAGCAGCGCCACGGCCAGCACGCTGGCGCCGGCCGTGGTGGCGGTGAGGTTGCGCTCGGCGAGCGTGCCGAGGCCGATGGCGGTGGACGACAGTGCCAGGCCGAGCCCGGCCACTACGGCCAGCGGCACGCTCGCACCGGCCGCCAGCGCCGCGCCCCCGATCAGCAGCGCCGACGCGACGAGCTGCACGCCGCCCCAGCCGAAGATCGGCCGCCGCATTGCCCACAGGCGCCGCGGCTCCAGTTCCATGCCGAGCAGGAAGAGCATCAGCACGACGCCGAACTCGGCGAACTGCAGCATCTGCTGCGGGTCGCTCACGAGGCCCAGGCCCCAGGGCCCGATGGCCACGCCCGCGGCGAGGTAGCCGATGATCGATGAGAGCCCCAGCGCGCGCGCGAGCGGCACGGCCAGCACGGCGGCGCCCAGGTAGATCAGCGTGCCGGTGAGCCAGGCGGCGTCGTGGTCCATGCGTGTGTGTGCGTTCCGGGCTATCAAGGTCGGCCGCTACCATACCTTGATTGTTCGACGGCCCCGGAAACGATGAAGACCTACCCCCGGCTCGCAGACCTCCAGGCGCTGGTCGGACAGCCGCTCGGCACAAGCGACTGGATCACCGTCGACCAACCCCGCATCGACGCCTTCGCCGACGCCACACTCGACCACCAGTGGATCCACGTCGACCCCGAGCGCGCCGCGCAAGGCCCGTTCGGCACGACGATCGCGCACGGCTTCCTCACGCTGAGCCTGCTGCCGGCCTTCTTCGCGTCGGCATTCGACATCGGCAACGTCCGTATGGGCGTCAACTACGGCCTGAACCGCGTGCGCTTCACCGCGCCGGTGCCCGTCGGCAGCCGCCTGCGCGCGAGCTTCCGGCTGCTCGCGTACGAGCCGCTGGACGGCGGCGCGCAGCTCGTCACCGAGGTGACGGTGGAGCGCGAGGGCGCCGAGCGTCCGGCGTGCGTGACCGAGGCGGTGACGCGGCGCTACACGTAGGGCGGCGGCATCTCGGCTACGATGCCCGGCCATCGGAGGTCTTCGCATGAAGGTGCTGCTGGTCGACGACCATGACGCGCTGCTCACCGCCCTGAAGCAGGTGATCCGCGGCCTCGGCGACGACGTCACCGTCGTGGCCGTGCCCGGCGTTGCGGAGATGCGCGCCACCCTGAAGAAGGACCGCCAGTTCGACCTCATGCTGCTCGACCTGGAGCTTTCGAACGTCGACGGCTTCGAGGTGCTCACCGAGGTGCGCGAGCGCCATCCCGCGCTGCCGGTGGTCGTGGTGTCGGCATCGAGCCGCTCGAGCGACGTGATCCGCGCGATCGACCATGGCGCGATGGGCTTCGTGCCGCGCCGCGCGTCCAGCGCGATGCTGTTCGACGCGCTGCGGCTGGTGATGTCCGGCGGCATCTACGTGCCGCCGATGACGATGGGCGGCGAGCCGGTGCAGATCGCGGGCGGCGACACCGTGCCCGACGTCATGCGCCAGTCGGCGCCACCCACGCGTCCGCTGCCGCCGCCGCCGCCGGAGGCTGCCGCTCCCACGCCGTCGCTCGAGTCGCTCGGCCTCACGCCGCAGCAGATGGAAGTGCTCATGCACCTGCTGCAGGGCCGGCCGAACCGGCTCATCGCGAAGGAGCTGGCCTTGACGCCCGAGGTGGTGAAGGACGAGGTGGCGGCGGTGCTGCGCGCGCTCGGTGTGAGCACCCGCACCCAGGCGGTGCTCGCGGTGAGCCAGATGGCGCAGCAGGGCGCGGCGGTGCAGGGCTGGCGGCCCTCGCAGCGCTGAATGCGAAGCGTCAGATCTCGAGGTTGTCGATCAGCCGCGTCGCGCCCAGCTTCGCGGCGCCGAGCGCCACGAGCGGCTCCGCGCCGCCGAGCTGTTCGCGCGACGGCGGCAGCAGGTCGGCGCGCCGCCGCACCGTGAGGTAGTCGGGCGCCCAGCCGCGGTCGCGCAGCGAGGCCATCGCCTGGGCTTCCAGCGCCGGCAGATCCCGCTCGCCGCGTCGCAGCGCCTGCTTGAGCTCGCGCAGCGCGGCAGACAACCGCACCGCCTCGACCCGCTCGGCCACGCTCAGGTAGCCGTTGCGCGACGAAAGTGCCAGCCCATCCTCCGCCCGCATCGTCTCGCCGGCGACGATGGTGATCGGCAGCACGAACTGCTGCACCATGCGCCGCACCACCATCAGCTGCTGGTAGTCCTTCTTGCCGAACACGGCCACCGCCGGGCGCACCGCCTGGAAGAGCTTCATCACCACGGTGCACACGCCGGTGAAGAACCCGGGCCGGAACTCGCCTTCGAGCATGTCGGCCAGCACCGGGTCGGGCATCACCCTGAACGTCTGCAGCTCGGGGTACAGCTCGCGCTCGTCGGGGGCGAACACGAGGTCGCAGCCGGCACCGAGCAGCAGATCGCAGTCGCGCGCGAGCGTGCGGGGGTAGCGGTCGAAGTCTTCGTGCGGCGCGAACTGCAAACGGTTCACGAAGATGCTGGCCACCACCGGGCCGCCGTGGGCGCGCGCCGCGCGCACCAGTGACAGGTGCCCCTCGTGCAGGTTGCCCATGGTCGGCACGAAGGCGGTCTGGCGCGCGCCGTCGAGCGCGGCGCGCAGTTCGGCGATGGTGTGGACGGTGCGCATGGCTCGGGGCTTCAATAGGAGTGCGACGGGTCCGGGAACGACCCGTCCTTCACGGCGGCGACGTAGCTTCGCAGCGCCGCGCCGATGCCGCCGGCGCCCTCGGCGAAGTCGCGCACGAAGCGCGGCCGCTTGCCGCGGGTGATGCCGAGCATGTCGTGCAGCACCAGCACCTGGCCCGCGGTGCCGGCGCCCGCGCCGATGCCGATCGTGACGAGCGCGGGGTTGTCCGCCTGCGCCGCCGCGGCGAGGGCGGACGGCATCAGCTCCAGCACGAGCATCGCGGCCCCGGCATCGGCCAGCTCGCGCGCCTGTGTGCGCAGCGCCGCGGCGGCGGCCGGCTCGCGCCCCTGCACCCGGTAGCCGCCGAGCGCGTGCACGCTCTGCGGCGTGAGGCCCAGGTGCGCGCACACCGGCACGCCGCGCTCGACGAGGAAGCGCACGATCGGCGCCGTCCAGCCGCCGCCTTCGAGCTTCACCATCTGCGCGCCCGCGCGCATCAGCGCGGCGCTCGAGCGCATGGCCTGGTCGGCGCCCTCGTGGTAGGCGCCGAAGGGCAGGTCGCCGATCAGCCACGCGGCCCCGCCGGCCAGCCCCTGCGCCACGCAGCGCACGTGATAGGCCATGTCGTCCAGCGTGACCGAGAGCGTGCTCGACGCGCCCTGCAGCACCATGCCGAGCGAATCGCCCACCAGCAGGCAATCGACGCCCGCTTCGTCCGCCAGGCGCGCGAACGCGGCGTCGTAGGCGGTGAGCATCGCGATCTTCTCGCCGCGCGTGTGCATCTCGCGCAGGCGGTGCAGCGTGACGGCCGGGCGCGCGCCGGCCGGCGCCTGGACGTGAACGCTCATGCGCCTCGAGCCGCCAGGACCGACGACTGCGACGACGCCCGCAATAGTCGGCGCCCCCTCGAGGGGGAGGCGCCGAAGGCGCTTCGGGGGGGAGTCATCAAGACGGGTGGTAGGCGAGGCGAACGTAGATCGGTGCGAAGGCTTCGGCCTGCGTCACTTCCAGCAGGTGCTCGCGCGCCAGCTCCAGCAGCGCGATGAAGGTGACGACCACCCCCGGCGTGCCGTGCGTGGTGTCGAACAGCTCGTGGAACTCGACGAAGCGGCGGCCTTGCAGGCGGCGCAGCACGATGCTCATGTGCTCGCGCACCGAGAGCTGCTCGCGCGTGATCTTGTGGTGCTGCACGAGCTTGGCGCGGCGCAGGATGTCCATCCAGGCCTCGCGCAGCTCGTCCACGGCCACGTCGGGGAAACGCGGCTTCAGGCCCTGCTCGATCGTGACCTGCGCGCGCAGGAAGTCGCGGCCGATCACCGGCAGCGCATCGAGTTTCGCGCCCGCCAGCTTCATCTGCTCGTACTCCAGCAGCCGGCGCACCAGCTCGGCGCGCGGGTCTTCCGGCTCGGCGCCGTCCGGGCTCTTCTTCGGCGGCAGCAGCATGCGCGACTTGATCTCGA
>Ga0247829_10000982_pt1 | contig 12301 bp, 8 predicted proteins | sample 12C_Control_Day4_FD_207765 | JGI IMG/M metagenome (GOLD analysis project Ga0247829, IMG submission 207765) | Soil microbial communities from agricultural site in Penn Yan, New York, United States - 12C_Control_Day4 | ecosystem: Environmental > Terrestrial > Soil > Agricultural land | place: USA... | reverse complement strand
CGGCTGCCTGCTCTATCTGGCGATCCGCGCGATCACACGCGAGCCGCCCAACCACGCCTATCCCGTCGGCGAGATTCTCCAGAGCCGTTTCGGCCTCGACGAGCCGCGACGCAACCAGCTCGCCAAGTTGACCGAGGTGGCGCTGACCTTCGCCCTCATCATCGCCGTCATTCCCTTCCTGATGCTGCAGTGGGGATTCTCCGGCGCCGACATCCGCGACTGGTTCAAGTCGTTCTTCTTCGGCATCGAGATCGGTCAGTTCCGCATCTCGCTCGCCCGCATCCTGCTCGGCATCCTGCTGTTCACTGCGCTGCTCTTCACGACGCGGCTGATCCAGCGCTGGCTGCGCGAGCGGATGCTGCAGCAGCCGAAGCTGGACCCCGGAATCGCCAACTCGATCGACACCGTGGCTGGCTATGTCGGCATCGTGCTCGCGGCCCTGGTCTCCGTCTCCTATGCAGGGTTCGACATCACCAATCTCGCCATCGTCGCCGGCGCGCTGTCGCTCGGCATCGGCTTCGGCCTGCAGTCGATCGTCAACAACTTCGTCTCCGGCCTGATCCTGCTGATCGAGCGCCCGATCAAGGTCGGCGACCGGCTCGTGGTCGGAGACCAGCAGGGCCTCGTGCGCCGCATCAGCGTGCGCGCGACCGAGATCGAGACCTTCGATCGCGCCAGCCTGATCGTCCCCAACTCCGAGCTGATCACCGGCCGGGTGCTGAACTGGACGCACCGGGACTCGCTCGGCGCCGTCAACGTCAAGATCGGCGTCGGCTACGACTCCGACCCCGAGCAGGTGATCGCGATCCTGAAGGCGTGCGCGGAAGCGCACCCCGACGTGCTGCGCACGCCCGAGCCGAGCGCCATATTCGAGGGCTTCGGCGACAGCGCCCTGCTGTTCAACCTCCGCATCTCCCTGCCCGAGATCAACAAGGCGCCAAACGTCCAGTCGGACCTGCGTGTCGCCATCCTGAAGGCCCTGCGCGCGGCCAAGATCGAGATCCCCTTCAACCAGCTCGACGTCAACCTGCGCGACATCGAGAGCATCAAGCAGGCCCTCGCGCAGGCGCAGGAGCGCGCGCAGAAGCCGCGCGAGGAGGCCAGGACGGCAGCGACCGGCAACGGCCGCCCCGTCGCCGGCGAGTAGACGCCTCGCGGCGAGGCGCTCCTTAAGCGAAAAGCAATCTTACCGGCTCGTGCCGACGGCGGCCCTTGCGCATGGTCCGCGCCGGCTTCACGCATTGTTAGCGCGTTGATGCCCGAATGACCCCCTCGGCTGAGACCACCAATGACCGCAAGCTTCGCGCGCTCGATCCTCCCCCTGGCGGCTACCGTCTTGGCCTGGCTCGTCTTGCTTTCGCCTGCCCAATGCGGCGAGCTGAAGATGGGCGGCACAGGATCGGCGACAGAGCTTCTCAAGCATCTGGGCCGCGGATTTGCGAGCGAAAGCGAAACCCAGATCGAAGTAATCCCAAGCCTGGGGAGCAGTGGCGGCATCCGGGCTCTGGGCGATGGGGTCTTGGACCTGGCGGTGTCGGGCCGGCCCCTCAAGCCCGATGAGAAATCCAAGGGGCTGAAAGTGGGTCTGGTCATACGAACGCCCTTTGTGCTCGCGACCTCGCATCCCAACCCCAATGGCTTGACGAGGGCGGCCGTGGTCGAGGCATTCTCCACGCATACTCCGGCCTGGGGGGACGGCTCCCCCATCAGGATCATTCTCCGCCCGCGATCCGAAAGCGACACCGCCCTTCTGGGCAAGCTGTTTCCCGGACTGGCTTCCGCCATCGAGGATGCCCGCAAGCGGCCCGACGTCCCGGTCGCCGCGACCGACCAGGATAACGTCGAGATGGCCGAGCGGACGCCGGGATCGCTGGTTGGGTCGACCCTGACGCAAATGAGGATGGAAAAGAGCAACCTGCGCACGATTGCCATCGACGGCGTCGCGCCGAGTCTCGAAGCCTTCGAGCGCGGCGACTATCCCTACGGCAAGGAGCTCTACTTCGTGCTCCCGTCGGCGCCGAGCCCGCTCGCGGAGCACTTTCTGGAATTTCTCCGGTCGCCCGAGGGACAGCGGCTCCTGCGCGACGCGGCCATGATCCAGTAGGCATACGCATGATCTCGCGATCGGCGCACTCGTGGCAGAACCGGCTCAGTTCGGTTGCGCTGCGCCGCATCGTCGGCGCTATCGGCCTGATCGCGGCGCTGGCCGTAAGCCTTGCCGGCCCCGTCAGCTTCGCGATCGCGGCCTACCTCGAGCTGGCGGAGGTCCTTGCCTTCAAGGCGCAGCTCAATGCCAGCAAGATATCCAAGTTCGTCTACGCCCACGAGAAGCTCTGGCAGTATCAGCACGTCCGACTGACCGAAATCATCGAGCTTCCGCACACCGACCCCGACGAGCCTATTCGGCAGCGGGTGACCGACACGGCCGGCCGCGTCGTGCTCGAGGAGGGCCCACCGCTAGCGGGCCCGCTCCTGCGGCGGCAGGCGCCAATAGTCGTGAGGGGCAATGTGGTCGGCGCCATCGAGCTCGAATCCAGCCTCACGCCGTTCCTGGGAAGTCTGGCGTTGATCGGCCTTGTCAGCCTGGCCGTGGGCGTCGGCGCCTACATTGCGTTCAGGGTCCTCCCGCTCAGGCTGCTCGATCGGACGCTCGGTCGGCTCGAGGTTCAGAACCAGCGTTTCGACCTGGCCGTCAACAACATGTCGGAAGGCCTGTGCTTGTTCGATGCTGATCGCCGATTGGTGGTGAGCAACGAGCGTTATGCCCGCATGTACGGCATGCAGCCCGCGGATATCAAACCAGGAATGCTGCTCGAGGAGATCCTCGAGAAGCGCGTCAGTACTGGCCTCTACGCCGGACCGGATCCGAAGAGCTATGCTCGGGATCTTTTCGCGCTCACGACCGCCGGCATCCCGGGAAGCGCGATCCGGGAGATGAACGACGGTCGTATGATCGTCGTGAAGTACCAACCAGTCCCCGGCAAAGGCTGGGTATCGACCCACGAGGACGTCACCGAACAGCGGCGCGTCCAGGAACGCATCGCCCATATGGCGCACCATGACGGGCTGACCAACCTCGCCAATCGCGTGCTGCTGAGGGAAAGACTGGGCGCGGCGCTTGCCGATGTGGACAGCGGCAAGAGCCTGGCCGTGCTCTGCCTGGACCTCGATCGCTTCAAAGAAATCAACGACGCGCTCGGGCATGCGTGCGGCGACGCGCTGCTCAAGGGCATTGCCGAGCGGCTTCGCAGCTGCGTCAGGGACACCGACACCGTGGCGCGCATCGGCGGAGGCGAATTTGCCGTCATCCAGATCGGCGGCGAGCAGCCAAGGGACGCCGAGACCTTGGCAACGCGGCTGATCGGGTTGCTCTCGGCCCCCGTCGACGCCCTGGGGCATCAGCTGACCGTAAGCACGAGCGTCGGTATCGCCATTGCACCGAGCGATGGAACCGAGGTCGATCAGCTGCTGCGAAATGCGGACCTTGCCCTGTATCGGGCCAAGAGCGACGGGCGCAGCACCTACCGATTCTTCGAACCCGAGATGGATCGCCAAATGCAGGCGCGGCGCAAGGTCGAGAACGACCTGCGCAAGGCCCTGCACAACGGAGAGTTCGAGCTCCATTACCAACCGATCGCGAACCTGGAGCGCGACGCGATCTGCGGTGTCGAGGCTCTGCTGCGCTGGAACCATGCCGAGCGCGGCAGGATCTCGCCCGTTGAATTCATACCGCTGGCCGAGGAAACCGGGCTCATCGTGCCAATCGGGGAATGGGTGCTGCGGCAGGCCTGCAGAGATGCGGCGGGCTGGCCCGACCACCTGAGGGTGGCGGTCAACGTGTCGGCGGCGCAGTTCAAATCCCCCAATCTTGCCGCCGCGGTCATCAACGCGCTCGCAGCATCCGGGCTGGTGCCCCAAAGGCTCGAGCTCGAGATCACCGAGTCGGTGATGGTGGAAGAGGCCGATGCGGCCTATGCGACGCTCACGCAGCTGCACGACCTCGGCGTGCACATCGCCTTCGACGACTTCGGCACCGGCTATTCCTCTCTGAGCAATCTGCGCAAGCTCCCCTTCGACAAGATCAAGATCGACCGCAGCTTCATCGCCGACCTGTCCGAGACAAACACCGATGCGGTTGCGGTCGTCCGTGCCATTGCCAGCCTGGGCATCAGCCTCGGCAAGGCGACCACGGCCGAGGGCGTCGAGACCAGGGAGCAGCTCGAGATGGTTCGCGCCGAGGGTTGCACCGAGGCTCAAGGATACTTCGTCGGCAAGCCACGCCGCGCGGCCGAGATCACGCGGCTGTTGGCACGGTCCTTCACGTGGGCCGTCGAGGCGGCCTAGCATCGGTCTTGCGTCGGCTGCAGATCGGCGTACCTTCACCAAAAATCATAAGACGCGAGGCGCGTGGGTGGGACGCTCGTCATGAATTTCGATTTCAGCGACGACCTGAAGGAATTGCGCGAGCAGGCGAGGAAGTTCCTGCGCGAGCGCTGTCCCTCGAGTTCGGTGCGCAAGGTCCTGGAGGGGCCGGAACCCTACGACAAGGCCCTGTGGGCGGAGATCGCCGCCATGGGCTGGACCGGCGCGGCGATCCCTGAGGAGTACGGCGGAGCGGGCCTGGGGCATCTTGGCCTGTGCGTGCTGGCGGAAGAGCTGGGCTCGGCGCTGGCGCCGGTGCCGTTCTCGTCCTCCATCTACCTCGCAGCCGAGGCCATCAGCGTTGCCGGCAGCGAGGCGCAGAAGAAGGCGTGGCTGCCGAAGCTGGCTTCGGGCGAGGCGATCGGCACGCTGGCCGTGGCCGAGGGGCCCGGCAAGGCCGATGTGCGCAAGCTGCGCACGACATTCCGCAACGGCACCCTGAGCGGGGAAAAGCTTCCCGTGCCCGACGGCGACGTGGCGCACGTTGCCATTGCGGTGGCGCAGGGTGAGCGCGGGCCGATCCTCGCGCTCGTCGACCTCTCGGCCCCGGACGTCAAACGCGCGGCGGTGGAGACGATCGATCCGAGCCGCTCACATGCCCACATCACCTTCGAGGGCGCACCCGCCGAGCCCCTGGGACCAGCGGGCGACGGCGAGCGCCTGCTGCGGCGCGTGCAGGACCGCGCGGCCGTGCTGTTCGCCTTCGAGCAGGTGGGCGGCGCGCAGCGCTCCCTCGAGATGGCGCGCGACTATGCGCTCGAGCGCTATGCGTTCGGACGCCCCATCGGCTCGTTCCAGGCCATCAAGCACAAGCTAGCCGACGTCTATGTCGCAACCGAGCTCGCCCGCTCCAACGCCTACTACGGCGCCTGGGCGCTCGCCCGCAACGCACCCGAGCTGCCGCTGGCGGCGGCCGCCGCACGCGTCTCGGCCAACGAGGCCTTCTTCCTCGCCGCCAAGGAGAACATCCAGGTGCACGGCGGCATGGGCTACACCTGGGAGTTCGACTGCCACCTCTACTACCGACGCGCCAAGCTGCTCTCGCTGGCGCTGGGCAGCTCCCGCCTGTGGAAAGACCGCCTCATCACCCAGCTCGAGACCGCCAACGCGCCGCTGTGAGCGGAGGATCCCATGGACTTCGACGACACCCCGGAAGAGGCCGAGTTCCGCAAGGGCGCGCGCGCCTTCCTCGACAAGACCGCGCGGCGCCGCGAGCCCGGAGAGGCCGGCGTCTATCGTGGCGGCCTCGAGAAGCCGGAGGTGCGCGCGGCGGCCAAGGCGTTCCAGGCCAAGAAGGCGGAGGCAGGCTACGCCGCCATCACCTGGGCCAAGGAGTGGGGCGGACGCGGCGGCAGCGCGATCGAGCAGGTGATCTATAACCAGGAGGAATCCAAGTACGCGATCCCGCGCGGCATGTTCGACATCGGGCTGGGCATGTGCATCCCCACGCTCTGCACCTGGGGCACGCAGGCCCAGCGCGACCGCTTCGCCAAGCCCGCGCTGCGCGGCGAGGAGGTGTGGTGCCAGCTGTTCTCCGAGCCGGCGGCGGGCTCCGATCTCGCGGGGTTGCGGACCCGCGCCGAGAAGGACGGCGACGACTGGATCGTCAACGGCCAGAAGATCTGGACCTCGGGCGCGCACTACTGCGACTGGGGCGTGCTGGTGACGCGCACGGACTTCTCGGCACCCAAGCACAAGGGGCTCACCTACTTCTTCCTCGACATGAAGTCGCCGGGGATCGAGATCAAGCCTATCCGGCAGATCTCGGGCGCCTCCCACTTCAACGAGGTGTTCTTCGAGAACGTGCGCATCCCCGACAGCCAGCGGCTCGGCGCCGTGGGCGAGGGCTGGAAGGTGTCGCTCACGACGCTCATGAACGAGCGCTACACCATCGGTGGGCGCACCGGCACCCTGGTGGATGTCGACGACGTGCTGGAGCTTGCCCGCAAGGTGGAGCTGGAGGACGGCCCCGCCCTCAAGAACGAGGCCGTGCGCGACAAGCTCGCCGACTGGTTCGTGATGAGCCAGGGTCTCAAGTATTCGCACTTCCGCACCATGACGGCGCTCTCGCGCGGGCAGACGCCGGGTCCTGAGTCCTCCATCGGCAAGCTGGTGACGGGCCCCAAGCTGCAGGCCATGGCGGCCTTCGCCATGGACCTGATGGAGCAGGGCGGCGTCATCACCGACCCCGAGCTGGCGCCGATGGCCGCGCTGTTCCAGCAGACGCTGATGACATCGCCCTCCTCGCGCATCGCCGGCGGCTCCGACGAGATCATGCGCAACATCATCGCCGAGCGCGTGCTGGGCCTGCCCGCCGATGTGCGCGTCGACAAGGACGTGCCCTTCAACAAGCTGCCGACGGGCAAGCGGTAGGTCGCTCAGCTCGCGGCGCGGATCTGCGGCGCGCGGGATGCCGGCGGGTAGAGGTGACAAGCCACCAGGTGACCCTCCACGAGGGCAAGCTCCGGCGCCTGCTGTGCGCAGTGCGGCATGGCCTGCGGGCAGCGCGGGTGGAAGTGGCACCCCGAGGGCGGGCGTAGCGGGCTTGGAACCTCGCCTGCGAGCACGATCTCCTCGCGGCGCTCATCGGGACTGCTGGGCAGGGCCGCGGAGAAGAGCGCCCGCGTGTAGGGATGCTTCGGCGCACGGGCAAGCGCTTGGGCCTCGCCGCTCTCGACGATCCTGCCGAGGTACATGACCACGATCGTATGGCTCATGTGGGCGACGGCCGCGAGGTCGTGGGCGATGAAGAGGTAGGACAGGCCGAGCTCGGCCTGGAGGTCGCACAGGAGGTTGAGGATCTGCGCGCGGATCGATACGTCGAGGGCGGAAACCGGCTCGTCCAGCACCACGAGCTTGGGCGACAACGCCAGGGCGCGGGCAATGGCGATGCGCTGGCGCTGGCCCCCGGAAAACTCGTGGGGGAACAGGTCCGCCGACCGGCCCGGCAGGCCGACCAGGTCGAGCAGCTGCAGCACGCGCTTCTTCACCTCGCCCGGCGTGAGGCGCTCGTTGGTGACCAGCGGCTCGGCAATGATGTCGCCGACGCGCATGCGCGGATTGAGCGAGGCGTAGGGGTCCTGGAACACGGCCTGCACGGACTTGCGGTAATGCCGCCGCCCGGCGGCGTCGAGGCTCTCGAGGTCGCGACCCTCGAAACGGATGCCGCCGCCGGTGGGCTGCTCGAGTCCCAGAACCAGCTTGGCGGTCGTAGTCTTGCCGCAGCCGGATTCGCCGACGACGCCAAGCGTTTGCCCGCCCTCGATGGCGAAAGAGACGCCGTCCACCGCGCGCACCACGCTGTTGCCGCCGCCGAAGAGCCCGCGCCGACCGGGGAAGTGCTTGCTGAGCCCATCCGCCTCGAGCACAACCATCACACCGCTCCTGTCTGCAAACTGACATCGGCAGCGGCAGTACCCGGCGCCGTCAGCCAGCACCGCACCGTGCGCCCTCCGCCCGTGGCGACCTCCGGCGGCGAGGCCCCGCGGCAGCGATCGACGACGCTGGGGCATCTGGGCGCGAAGGCACATCCTGGCGGCAGAGCGGCAAGATCCGGCGGCTGGCCATCGATGGCAGCGAGGCGCCGGCGGCTGTCGGTCATGCGCGGAATGGAGTTGAGGAGCGCCTGGGTGTAGGGATGGGCGGGGGATTTGAAAACCTGTCTGACTGGCCCCTGCTCCACCACCTTGCCCGCGTACATCACGATCAGTTGGTCGCACATCTTGGCGACGATGCCGAGATTGTGCGTGATGAAAATCAAAGCGAGGCCGTGAGCGCGCTGCAGCTCGCGCAGGAGGGCCAGGTACTGGGCCTGGATCGTCAGGTCGAGGCTCGTCGTCGGCTCGTCGGCGATCAACAGCCGCGGCTCGCAGGAGATGCCGATGGCGCCGACGATGCGCTGGCGCATGCCACCCGACATCTCGTGCGGATGCTGGAGCAGGCGAGTCTGCGGCGAGGCGATGCGCACGGCCTCGAGCAGGCCCCGGGCGCGGCTCCAGGCGGTCCTGCGGCCGACGCTCTCGTGCACCCGGATCGGCTCGGCCACCTGATCGCCGATCGTGAAGAGCGGATTGAGCGAGGCCATCGGGTCCTGCAGGATCATGGCGATACGCTTGCCGCGCACGTGGCGCATCTCGGTCTCGGATTTCTGCAGCAGATCCTCGCCCTCGAACATCATCCGGCCGCTGGCGATCTGCGCAGCCGGCGGGAGCAGCCGCAGGATGGTCAGCGCCAGCGTGCTCTTGCCCGAACCGGACTCGCCGACGATGCCCACGGTCTCGCCGGGGTCGATGCGGAGGTTGACCCCTTCGACGGCGCGCACGATGCGCGTACCCCGCGCGGAGACATAGTGGGTGGAAAGGTTCTCGAGCTCCAACAGCGGACCGGCACCCATCAAGTCACCTCATGTGCGGGGGGCGGATGCCTCACAGCTGGCGCAGCTGAGGGTCGAGCTTGACGCGGAGCCAATCGCCCAGAAGGTTTGCCGACAGCACCATCAGCATGATGCAGAGCCCCGGCAGCACGGTGAGCCACCAGTAGCCCACCATCAGGCCCTTCTTGCCGTCGGCGAGCATCAGCCCCCAGGCGGGCTTGGGCGGCGGCACGCCGACGCCGAGGAACGACAAGGCAGCCTCGGTGACGATCACCACGCCCAGCATCAGCGTGCCGAGCACGATCGCGGAGTTGAGGACGTTGGGCAGGATGTGGCGCCGCATGATGGTCCACTTGGAGCATCCCGCCACGATCGCCAGCCGCACGAACTCGCGCTCCTTGAGCGAGAGCACCTCGCCGCGGATGACGCGCGCGTAGCGCGTCCAGTAGACGAGACCCAGGATGATGACGATGTTCATCTCGCTGGGGCCGACGATGGCCGTGAGGAACAACGCGAACGTGAGCGCCGGCAGCGCCAGCCACGTATCGGTGATGCGCATGATGACCTGGTCGACCCAGCCGCCGAGGTAGCCCGAAAGAATGCCGAGCCCGGTGCCGACGACGCCGGCGAAGATCACCGCGGTGAAGCCCACCACCATCGACACCCTGGCGCCGAAGATCAGTCGCGAGAGCACATCGCGGCCCAGGTGATCGGTGCCGAGCAGGTGCTCGACGCTGCCGCGCGCCTCCCAGGCGGGAGGACGGAAGCGCGCCCCGAGCGAGCCGACCTCGGGATCGTAGGGGGCCAGCACGTCGGCAAACACCGCCAGGAAGGTAATGCTCGCCAGGATGAGCATCGGAATGAACGGGAAGCCCTCCATCCGGACGAGCGCATAGCGCGCGGGAAGCCCTGCGACCTCTGCTTGCGTAGCCATGGCCCTACTTCTCCAACCGAATGCGTGGATCGATGACGGCGTAGAGGATGTCGATCAGCATGTTCACGACCACGATCATGGCGCCCCCCAGCAGCACCACGGCCTGGACCACCGGAAAATCCCGGAACGTGATGCCCTCGTAGAGCAGCCGGCCGATGCCGGGCCAGGCGAACACCGTCTCCACCACCACGGCCACGTTGATCATGATGACGAGGTTGATGCCGGCCAGCGTCAGCACGGGGATCAGGGCATTCTTGAAGGCGTGCTTGGCGATGACGCGGGACTCCGGCAGCCCCTTGAGGCGGGCGAGCTTGATGTACTCGGAGCCCAGCACCTCCAGCATGGAGGAGCGCGTCAGCCGCATGTGCGCGGCGGCGAAATACCAGCCGAGCGCGAATGCCGGCATCAGGAGATGCCACACCGTGCCCGATCCCGACGATGGCAGCCACTCCAGGTAGACGGAGAAGAACAGGATCAGCACCAGGCCGACCCAGAACGAGGGCAGGGACAGACCAAGCAGCGAGAACACCTTGCCCGACCTGTCCCAGAAGCCGCCGACGCGCACCGCCGCCAGGATGCCGCTGGGGATGCCGATCAGCAGCGAGAAGACCATCGCCGCGAGCGCCAGCAGCAGGGAGTTCGGCAGGCGCGTCAGGTAGAGCTCGAACACCGGCGTGCGGTAGTAGAAGGACTGACCGAGGTCGCCGTGGACGAGGCTCACCATGAAGGTCCAGTACTGCACCCAGATCGGCTGATCGAGACCGAAGCGCACGCGCATGGCGTCGATGTCGGCCTGGCTGGCGCCAGGCTCCACCAGCAGCGTGGTGGGGTCGCCCGTCACGCGCACGAACAGGAAGATCGTGAGCGACAGGAGGAACAGCGAAAGCATTGAATAGCCGATGCGGCGAACGATGTAGCTGATCATGCCGTCCTCGTTGCCAGAGTGGGAGCAGGCCGTGCGCGCACCGGCCGAGGCGCGCGCAGGGCCGGCAGGGCAGCGGCGGTACGCGGATCGCAAGTCCCGCTCGTAGCGCGCCGCTGCATGTGCCGGCCTCCGCGATTGCCTACTTGGCCTTCAGCGTGACGTCCTCGTAGGGCGCCGAGTAGGCGTGGCCGGCGATCAGGCCGAGGCCCGACTCGCCCACTTTGGGCCCGGCGCCATTAATGAAGGCCAGCTGCCAGATCGGCGCGTAGATCGTTCGCTCATGAATGAGCTGCTGGACCTTGTGAATGAGACCCTCGCGCTTCTTGCGGTCGATCTCGGTCGCCTGCTGCGAGAACAGCTCGTCGATGTCGGGGTAGTTGCCGTAGACGTAGGTGCCGCCCTTCACCGCGAACGCCTCCAGCCGCGTGGAAGTGTTGCCGAAGGCGCCGCTCGCCCCCTGGATGATGTTCTTGAGCTTCTTCTCCGAGTACTCCTTGAAGAAGGCAGCCCGCTCGAGCGGCCGCAACCTGGCGCGGATGCCCACGGCCTGGAGGTTGTTGATCACCGCCTCGCCGAGGTTGGCGTAGGAGGCATCGCAGTAGTAGTCGCCGGCGTCGAAGCCGTTGGGGTGGCCAGCCTCCGCCAGCAGCTTCTTAGCCATGGCCGGATCGAAGACAGGCGCCGGGGGCGGCCAATAATATTCGAAGCCGTCCGGAATCATGCTGCCGGTGAGCTTGGAGTGGCCGAGCGTAAGTGCCTGGTTGATGGTCTTACGGTCGATGGCGAGGCTCGCGGCCAGCCGCACGCGTTGGTCATGCCATGGCGATTTGGGGTCCCACTGCTCGGGGAAGTAGATCCAGAATGGGGCGCTGATGACCGCGGGCTTGAGCGCGAGACCTTTCGTGCGCTCCAGCTCCTCAGCCAGCTCGCCGCGGATCGAGTAGACGATGTCGATCTCGCCCCGCTTGAGTGCGGCAAGCCGCGTCGACTCGTCGGGGATCGACTTGAACACCAGGCGTTTCACATTGGGAGTCTTGCGCCAGTATTGGTCGTACGCTTCCATAGTCAGCTCGATGCCGGGAGCAAACGAGACGAACTTGTAGGGGCCCGCGCCGACAGGTGCCTTCTTGTACCCATCGTCGCCCACCTTCTCGACGTACTTCTTCGGCACCACCCAGCCGGCCCCGGTGGCGCTGGCATAGAACGTCATGAAATCGGGCCACGGCGCCTTGAGCTTGAAGCGCACCTTCTGAGGATCGGGCGCCTCTACCGCGGCGACCCGGTCCTTGATCGCCTTGGCCGACGTGCCGCGATAGCGCTCGAAGGAGAACTTGACGTCCTCGGCGGTGACGGCCTCACCGTCGTGGAACTTGGCGCCCTTGCGCAAAACGAACTCGTAGGTGAGGCCGTCGGGCGACATGGTCCACGACTCGGCGAGGCTCGGCGCGAACGGGTTGCCCGGCATGGGCTTCACCATGGCGTCGTGTAACGCGTACATCACCATGAACGGCGTGATCATGCCCTGCGTGTCGGCCGGGTCGAACCACAGTGGGGCGAGCGAGACATGCACACCCCAGATGAGCTGTCCTTCCGGGGCGGCGGCCCTGGCAGGACCGGGAGCGCTGCCGAGCAGAACGACAGCCAGGAG
>Ga0247829_10000981_pt1 | contig 12305 bp, 13 predicted proteins | sample 12C_Control_Day4_FD_207765 | JGI IMG/M metagenome (GOLD analysis project Ga0247829, IMG submission 207765) | Soil microbial communities from agricultural site in Penn Yan, New York, United States - 12C_Control_Day4 | ecosystem: Environmental > Terrestrial > Soil > Agricultural land | place... | reverse complement strand
GATCGAGGCGGACGGCCGCACGCACGAAGAGAGGGACGGGGGGTAGCCATGTCTGTATTTGCAACGGTCAGCGCCATGCTCGACCGGGCCGGCGCGACGCGGTCTGCAGTGGGGAGCGAAACGTCGGAGCTCTGGAGGGTTCCGGCGTCGCGGATCGCGGTCGGGGGCACCGAGCGCGTCCCGGTTCGCGGCGATGGCGGCGAGCACCGCTTCACCGTCGCGCTCGTCGGCGGGCAGGTCTACACCTTCGACCTGCAGACCCTGCCGCGCGGGGTACGCGCCCTCCTCAGCCTCTATGCACCGGCCGGCGAGGTCATCGGCAGCGAAGGCGGCTGGGGGCGGGTGCGCCTCGTCCTGGCGGCGCCGGCGACGGGGCTCTACGCGGTCGCGGCGGAGGTCTTGGCCGGGGGCGACGCCTTCGTGCTCCGGGCGCAGTCCTGGACGCGGGACCAGGTGGCGCGGGCGATCGAGGATCCGCTCTACGTGCTCTGAGACGCGGTCGAGGGACGGGTTCGCGCCTTCTCCCGATGCGGTGCAGTGATTTCAACGGATTAGCCGACGTGCCTTTCGGCACCGGCCGCCACGTCCCCCGCGCATCCGTCGGTGGGCGGGTCCGCGACGGAAGGCGCCGCGGGCGCGCGCGCCGTGCGGGTGGAACCGCTGCGCACCGTCGTTGGCTCCGCTTGAAGCGGTGCCGCCTTTCCCTTACACCCACGCCAAAACCTGACGCGGGGCGCGAAAAATGGCGAGCGGACTGATGAGCGGCAAGCGCGGCCTGATCATGGGGGTCGCCAACGACAAGTCCATCGCCTGGGGCATCGCCCAGGCCACCCACGAGGCGGGGGCCGAGCTCGCCTTCACCTACCAGGGCGACGCCCTCGGCAAGCGGGTGCAGCCGCTCGCGGCCTCGGTCGGCTCGGACATCGTGCTGCCCTGCGATGTGACCGACGAGGCGTCGATGGACGCGGTTTTCGCGACGCTCGGCGCGCGGTGGAGGAGCCTCGACTTCCTCGTCCACGCCATCGGCTTCTCGGACAAGAACGAGCTCCGCGGCTCCTACACCGAGGTGACCACGGCGGCGAACTTCAGCCAGACGATGCTGATCTCGGTCTACTCCTTCACCGCCGCCGCCCGGCGGGCCCAGGCGATGATGCCGAACGGCGGCTCGCTGCTGACGCTCACTTACTACGGTGCGGAGAAGGTGATGCCGCACTACAACGTCATGGGCGTCGCCAAGGCGGCGCTCGAGGCCTCGGTCAAGTACATGGCGATGGACCTCGGCCCGCGCGGCATCCGGGTCAACGCGCTCTCGGCCGGCCCGATCAAGACGCTGGCCGCGAGCGGCATCGGCGACTTCCGCTACATCATGAAGTGGAACGAGCTGAACGCGCCGCTGCGCCGCAACGTCACCCAAGCCGACGTCGGCAAGAGCGCGCTCTACCTCCTCTCCGATCTCTCCTCCGGCGTCACCGGCGAGAACCACCACGTCGACGCCGGCTACCACGTCGTCGGCATGAAGGCCGAGGATGCGCCCGACATCGACGTGGTCTCCGGGCGCAAGGAAGCCGCCCAGTAGGGCCTGCCCGCGGTCAGGCGTGGCGGCTGATCACGGCCTCGCCCGAGACCGGGTCGGTCACGCCGTTGCCGCCGCCGAGGTCCTCGAGGTTCTCGCGGAACGAGTCGAGGATGCCGATCATCGTCGGCCGGGCGGCGGCGAGGGCGTCCATGTCGATCCACTCCCCGACGATGCAGAAGTCGCGGTCTCCGGTCTTGACGACGTTGAGCGCGACCATGCCGGGCAGGTCGGACAGCGACCGGCTCCGGTGGACTTCCAGGTAATCGCCGACGGCCCCGGGCTTCACGCGCATGCGAACGATATTGAAGGCCGACATTCATCCCTCCCTTCGCGTGCCCTGTCGGACTGCGTCGACCGACGTGTCCGCGAGCGACGGCAGTCTACCCCTCTCGCCGGCATCGCTCAATCGGCGGGTGGCGATCGTCTCGAGCGGTGCGCCGGATGGACGCGCCGCGGGGGACGGTGTACTTAGCGCGCCGCATCGCCGTTGCGCCGGAGGGCGCCGGCACTTCGGGAGTCCGCCGATGAACGACCGCTTGCCGCACGAGAAGGGCTTCCACGTCTCTTGGGACCAGATCCACCGCGACAGCCGGGCGCTCGCCTGGCGGCTCGACAAGCACGGGCCGGGCGAGGAGGGATCGTGGCGCGCGGTGGTCGCCATCACCCGCGGCGGCATGGCCCCGGCGATGATCGTCGCCCGCGAGCTCGACATCCGCACGGTCGATACGATCAGCGTGAAGTCCTACGACTGGCAGAAGCAGGCGGACGCCTCGGTGCTGAAGGCCCCGGACGCCGAGCTGATGGGGGACGGCACCGGCATCCTCGTCGTCGACGACCTCGTCGACACCGGCAAGACGCTGGAGCTCGTCCGCAGGCTCTACCCGAAGGCGCACTTCGCCACCGTCTATGCCAAGCCGCAGGGGCGGGAGATGGTCGACACCTACATCACCGAGGTGAGCCAGGACACCTGGATCTTCTTTCCCTGGGACATGGCGCTCCAGTACGTGCGCCCCTATCGGGGCGAGTGAGGCTACCTTCGGAAATCGATAAGCCCGCCGCGCATCCGGCAAAGGCGGCGCGGGCGGAGGGCTTATTCTCGGCGGGATAACAGAGGAGGAGGTGTCAATGTCGCATCGGATCACCATCGGGACCACGCTCGCGCTCGTCGCCGCGCTCGCCGCCGGCAGCCTGCCGGTCCGGGCCGAGGAGCCCGAGGCCTGCGCGACGCCGCGCTTCTCGGACGTCGGCTGGACCGACATCTCGGCGACGACGGCGGTCGCCGGGCTCATCCTGAAGAACCTCGGCTACACGCCGAAGGTCGACATCCTCTCGGTGGCGGTCACCTACGAGGCGCTGCCCCGCGGCGACATCGACATCTTCCTCGGCAACTGGATGCCGCTGCAGGTGCCGACGCAGAAGCCGCTGGTCGACGCCGGCAAGATCGAGGTGCCGCGCGTCAACCTCGAGGGCGCGATCATCGGCTTCGCCGTGCCCAAGGCGGCGTACGACGCCGGGCTGAAGACCTATGCCGACATCGCGAAGTTCGGCGACGACCTCGACCACAAGATCTACGGCATCGAGGCGGGGAGCAGCGCCAACGCGACGATCGCCGAGATGATCGCCTCCGACAAGTTCGGGCTCAAGGACTTCGAACTCGTCGAGTCGAGCGAGCAGGCGATGCTGGCTCAGGTGACGCGCGCGGCGAAGGGCGGCAAGCCGATCGTCTTCTTCGGCTGGCGGCCGCACCCGATGAACGTCAACATCGACATGGACTACCTGACCGACGGGGACAATGTCTTCGGGCCGGACGACGGCGCGGCGGAAGTGCTGACCAACACCCGGCCGGGCTATTCCAAGGATTGCCCGAACGTCGGCAGGTTCCTCGCCAACCTCGCCTTCTCGGTCGAGGCCGAGGACCTGATGATGAGCTACGTCCTCGACGACGGGATGAGCGCCGACGCCGCGGCGGAGAAGTGGCTGAAGGCGAACCCCGACGTGCTCGACGGCTGGCTCGACGGGGTGACCACCCGCGACGGCCAGCCCGGGGCGGCGGCGGTGCGTCAGGGGCTCGGCCTCTGAGCCGCCCGCCGCGCAGCCGAGGGCGGCTGCCCGAACTCGCGGCGGAAGGCGCGCGACAGCGCGGCGATCGAGGAGAAGCCGCTGCGCTCTGCGACGTGGGCCGTGGAGAGGCGGGTGTCGAGGACGAGCCGCCGCGCCGCCTTGAGGGGGCTTCGCTTGAAGCCAAGTGCGAGGCGAAGCGCGCGGTCAAGGGTCCGGGCCACGCCATCCGCCTGAGAGGAGCCGGAAGATGCCGCTGACCCCGAACCGCGAGGTCTTCATCACCTGCGCCGTCACCGGCGCCGGCGACACCGCCGGGCGCTCGGACAAGGTGCCGGTGGCCCCCGCCGAGATCGCCGCGGCGGCGGTCGAGGCCGCCCGCGCCGGGGCCGCGGTCGCGCACATCCACGTCCGCGACCCGGCGACCGGCATGGGCGCCCGCGATCCGAGGCTCTACCGCGAGGTGGTCGAGCGCATCCGCGACGCGCGCGTCGACGTGGTGCTGAACCTCACCGCCGGCATGGGCGGCGACCTCGTGCTCGGCTCGGCCGAGGCGCCGCTGCCGCCGGGGGCGGGCACCGACATGGCGGGGGCGACCGAGCGGCTCGTCCACGTCGCCGAGCTCCGGCCGGAGATCTGCACCCTCGACTGCGGGACGATGAACTTCGGCGAGGGCGACTACGTGATGACCAACACGCCCGCGATGCTCAAGGCGATGGCGCGCCAGATCCGGGCGCTCGGGGTGCGGCCGGAGATCGAGGTCTTCGACACCGGGCACCTGCTGTTGGCGCAGTGGCTGAAAGCACAGGGGGTCATCGACGACCCGGTGATGCTCCAGCTGTGCATGGGCATTCCCTGGGGGGCGCCGGACGACATCGGCACGCTCAAGGCGATCGTCGACAACGTGCCAGCGGGCTGGACCTTCTCGGCCTTCTCGATCGGGAGGAACCAGCTTCCCTATGCGGCGCTGGCGGTGCTCGCAGGCGGCAACGTCCGTGTCGGGCTCGAGGACAACCTCTGGCTCGGCAAGGGCGCGCTCGCCACCAACGGCGCGCTGGTCGAGCGCGCCGTCGCCATCGTGCAAGGAATGGGCGCGCGCGTGCTGACGCCGGCCGAGGTGCGGGCGAAGCTGAAGCTGGAGCGGCGGTGGTGAGCGCGGCGCGCAAGGCCGCCTGCGTCGGCGGCGGCGTCATCGGCGCGGGCTGGGTGGCGCGGCTGCTTCTCGCGGGCGTGGATGTAGCCGTCCACGACCCGCACCCCGACGCCGAGCGCGTCGTCGGCGCGGTGGTGGCGAATGCCGAGCGGGCCTTCGCGAAGCTGGTCTCGGCGCCGCTGCCGCCGCGCGGGCGGCTGAGCTTCGCGCCGACGGTCGCCGCCGCGGTCGCGGCCGTCGACTTCGTGCAGGAGAGCGTGCCCGAGCGGCTCGACCTCAAGCGCCGGGTGCTGCAGGCGATCGACGCCGCCGCGCCAATGGATGCGCTGATCGGCTCCTCGACCTCGGGCTTGCTGCCGAGCGACCTGCAGGCGGGGATGGCGCATCCAGAGCGGCTGGTGGTCGCGCACCCGTTCAACCCGGTCTATCTGCTGCCGGTCGTCGAGATCGTCGCCGGCCGCGCCACCGGGCCCGGGGCGGTGGCGCGGGCGGTGGCGCTCTACGCAGGCCTGGGGATGAAGCCGGTGGTGATCCGCCGCGAGATCGAGGCCTTCGTCGGCGACCGCCTGCTCGAGGCGCTGTGGCGCGAGGCGCTGTGGCTCGTCAACGACGACGTGGCGAGCGTCGAGGAGATCGACGACATCATCCGCTATTCCTTCGGGTTGCGGTGGGCGCAGATGGGGCTGTTCCAGACCTACCGCATCGCCGGCGGCGAGGCGGGGATGCGGCACTTCCTCGCCCAGTTCGGGCCGGCGCTGAAATGGCCGTGGACCAAGCTGACGGAGGTGCCGGACCTCGACGACGCGCTGGTCGGGAAGATCACCGACCAGTCGGACGCGCAGACCGGCGGGCTCTCGATCCGCGAGCTCGAGCGCATCCGCGACGACAACCTCGTCGCCATCGTCCGCGCCCTCGCCGCGCAGCAGGGCGGCAAAGGCTGGGGCGCGGGCGCGCTGCTTCGGGACCACGAGGCGCGGCTGGCGGCGGCGGCCGCGGCCGAGGCCGAGGGGGCCGAGCCGTTGCGGCTCGCCGCGGGGCGGGTGCCGGAGGCGTGGATCGACTACAACGGCCACATGACCGAGAGCCGCTATCTCGAGGTCTTCGGCATGGCGACCGACGCGCTGCTCGAACGCATCGGGGCGGATGCGGCCTACGTGGCGGGGGGGCACAGCTACTACACCGTCGAGACCCACATCCGCCATCTCGACGAGGCGAAGCTCGGCGAGGCGTGGCAGGCCACGACGCAGATCCTCGCCTGCGACGACAAGCGCGTCCGGGTGTTCCACCGCCTGCACGCCGGGGACGGACGGCTGCTCGCCACGGGCGAGCAGATGCTGCTGCACGTCGACATCAAGGGCGGCCGCGCCTGCCGGGCCGCGGCGGAGGTCGTCGCCCGCCTCGCCCCCCTCGCCGCGGCTCACCGCCCGCTCGCCTGGCCGGACGTGGCGGGTCGCGCCGTCGGCGACGGGCGATAGCGCCGGCCGCTCAGGGACAGGCGGAGCAGGAGGCCCGCTCCTCGCCGGCGCGCGGGTCGCGGCTCGGCACGCTCCGGGCGAGTGAAGGTATCCGCGGAAAATGCCTGTTCCGTATGGCCGCATTCGACCTATCGTGGTGATGTGGCCGGGCGGAGGGAGAACGCCGCCCGGAGAAAAGAGCGGTCGATCCCGACGGAGGGCCGCCGCAAGGGAGGAAACGGACATGATCGGACGACGGCAGTTCCTTGCCACGACGACGACGACCGTTGCGCTGCCCGCCTACCTGCGCCGGGCCTGGGCCCAGAGCCCCGAGGTGGAGCTCAAGCTCCATCACTTCCTCGGCCCGAAATCCCCGGCGCAGACCAAGATGCTCGAGCCGTGGGCGGCGGCGATCCAGGACGCCTCGAACGGGCGGGTGAAGATCGAGATCTATCCCTCGATGTCGCTCGGCGGCTCGCCGCCGCAGCTCTTCCGCCAGGTCGCCGACGGGATCGTCGACATCGTCTGGACGGTGAACGGCTACACGCCCGGGCTCTTCCCGCGGAGCGAGATCTTCGAGCTGCCGACGATCTTCACCAACGACATCGGCGCGACCAACCTCGCGATGCGCGACATGTTCGACGACTACCTCGCGCCCGAGTTCGCCGACGTGCACGTGCTCTTCCTGCACGTCCACGCCGGCCAGGCGATCCAGATGGCGACGAAGCTCGTCCGCACCCCCGAGGACACCCAGGGGCTCAAGCTGCGCGTGCCGGGGCCGACGGGCAACGCCGTGGTCGAGGCGATGGGCGCGACGCCGGTGACGATGCCGGTGCCCGACCTGCCGCAGGCGCTGTCGACCCACGCCGTCGACGGGGCGCTGATCCCGTGGGAGATCATCCCGGCACTCCAGCTCTACGAGACGACCCAGTACCAGATCGAGGGGCCGGACAAGGTGCGCTTCGGCACGACGACCTTCCAGGTGTCGATGAACAAGGCGAAGTGGGAGGCGTTGCCGGACGACCTCAAGGCGGTCTTCGACGCCCACTGCGGCGAGGCCTGGCTGCGCGAGATCGCCGACATCTGGCGGGCCTCGGACGACGCCGGCATCGCGCTCGCGGTCGAGAACGGCAATGAGCACGTCGTGCTGACCCCCGAGGAGATGGACGCCTTCAACGTCAAGCTCGCCCCGGTGGTCGACGCCTGGATCGAGGAGCACGAGGGCGCCTTCGGGTCCGCCGCGCTCGCCGACGCGGCGCGGAAGGCGATGGCGGCGCACCAGTCTTGAGCGAGGAAGCCGAGGGTGGCGAAGCACCGCCGCCCGCGACCCGCACCGCCTTCGGCGCCGGCGTCGCGCGGATCGTGCGGGCGTGGGCGCTGCTCGGCGGGCTGCTGACGCTGGCGCTCGCCGCGATGACGGCGGCGAGCGCGGCCTCGAACCTCGTCACCGGCCGGCCCTTCGCCGCCGACTACGAGCTGGTAAAGCACGTGATCGCCGTCGCGATCTTCATGTTCCTGCCCTACTGCCAGATCGCCGGGGCGAACGTCACCGTCGACATCTTCACCGAGGGGATGAGCGAGCGGGGGAAGCAGGCGATGGCGGCCTTCTCGGCGCTGTTCGCCATCGCCTTCTCGGCGCTGCTCCTCGTCCAGATGACCGGCGGCCTGCGCAGCTACCTGCGCTACCAGGAGGTGACGCCGGTGCTGAAGCTGCCGCTGTGGACGGCCTTCCCGCCGATCCTGCTGTCGCTCGCCCTCCTCCTCCTCGCCGCCTGCGTGACCTTCGCCGAAGGCTGGCGCGGCGCGCGCGAACCGCGCGCCCGGAGCTGATCGCCGATGGAAAGCATCCTCGTCGGCGTGATCGGCCTCGCCGGCCTGCTCCTGCTCATCGCCGTCCGGATGCCGATCGCCTACACGATGATCCTCGTCGGCATCGGCGGGGTGATCTACCAGTCCGGACCGGCGGTGATCCTCAACCAGCTCAAGGACCTCGCCTACGCGCAGTTCTCCAACTACGACCTCTCGGTGCTGCCGATGTTCGTGCTGATGGGCGCGCTCGCCGCGCGCTGCGGCCTGTCGCGCGACCTCTTCCGCGGCGCCAACGCCTGGCTCGGGCGCTTCCGCGGCGGGGTGGCGATGGCGGCGGTCGCGGCCTGCGCCGGCTTCGGCGCGGTCTGCGGCTCCTCGACGGCGACGGCCTCGACGATGGGGCAGGTCGCCCTGCCGGAGCTCCGGCGCTACCGCTATTCGGGGGCGCTGGCGACCGGCACCATCGCCGCGGGCGGCACGCTCGGCATCCTGATTCCGCCCTCGGTGGTGCTGATCGTCTATGCGATCATCGTCGAGGTGAACATCGTGACGATGTTCGCGGCGGCCCTGATCCCCGGCCTGCTCGCCGCGGTGATGTTCATCGCCGCCGTCGCGGTCTATGTCCGCGTCGTTCCGGGCTCGGGGCCGGAAGGCGAGGCGGTGTCGCGGGGCGAAATCGTCGCGGCGACGGTCGCGACGCTGCCGGTGCTGGCGATCTTCGCGGTCGTGGTCGGCGGCATCTACGCCGGCATCTACAGCCCGACCGCCGCCGCCGCCATCGGCGTCGTCCTCGTGGTCCTCTACGGCGTGGCGCGCCGGCGCCTGTCGCTGGCGGGGATGCGCGCGGGCCTGCTGGAGACGGCGCGGACGAGCGGCATGATCTTCCTGATCCTGCTCGGCGCGGAGATCCTCAAGATTTTCATGTCGCGGGCGGGCGTGCCGCAAGCGACGGCGGCGGCGCTGCAGACCAGCGGGCTCGGGCCGATGACGATCATGGTCCTGATCATCCTCGTCTTCCTCGTGCTCGGCTGCCTGATGGACAGCCTGTCGATGGTGATCCTCGCCATCCCCTTCTTCTGGCCGGTGGTGGCCGGGCTCGACTACGGGCTCTCGGAGAACGAGACCAAGATCTGGTTCGGGATCATCATCCTCGTCGTCGTCGAGATCGGGCTGATCACCCCGCCGGTGGGGCTCAACGTCTTCATCATCAACGCGATCGCGCGTGACGTGCCGATGCGGCAGACCTTCAAGGGCGTCGTGCCCTTCCTGATGAGCGAGGCGGTCCGGGTGACGCTGCTCGTCGCCTTCCCGGCGATCTCGCTCGTCCTGCCGCGCCTGCTGCAATAGGAGGAGGCCATGCCCGACACGTCCGGAGCGGGGCGCGACACGCTGACCGCCGGGGGGGCGCTGCTCGCCCGGCTGAAGGCGGTGGGCGTCGAGTACGTCTTCGCCAACTCCGGCACCGACTTCCCGCCGATCATCGAGGGGCTCGCCGAGGCGGCGGCCAAGGGCATCGACCTGCCGCAGGCGCTGGTCATGCCGCACGAGAGCGCGGCGATGGGCATGGCGCACGGCTATTACCTCGCGACCGGGCGCGGTCAGGCGGTGATCGCCCACACCAACGTCGGGCTCGCCAACTGCGCCATCGGGGCGATCAACGCGGCGGTCGAGCACGTGCCGACGCTGCTGTTCTCCGGACGGACGCCGACGACGGAGAAGGACCGCTTCGGCACCCGGACGGTGCCGATCGGCTGGGGGCAGGAGATGCGCGACCAGACGGCGCTGGTGCGTGAGGCCTGCAAGTGGGACTACGAGCTGCGCTTCCCCGAGCAGGCGCTGGACATCCCCGACCGGGCCTGGGCGATCGCCAACTCGACGCCGCGCGGGCCGGTCTACGTCAGCCTGCCGCGCGAGGTGTTGTGCGAGGCGGCGCCGACCGAGGGGCTCGACGCCCCGCCGCTGATGGCGCCGGCGGTGGCGCGGCCGGGGCGGTGGAGATCGCCGAGGCGGCGCGCATCCTCGCGGAGGCCGAGCATCCGGGGATCTTCGCCCAGCACGGCGCGGGCAGCGCCGAGGGCTTCGCCGCCCTCGCGGGGATGGCGGAGGCCTGGGGGATCCCGGTCTGCCAGTACTGGGCGCTGGCGCTCGCGGTGCCGACGACGCATCCGATGGCGGCGCCGGACGATCCCGCGCCGCTGCTGGCGCGCGCCGACGCGATCCTCGTCCTCGACGCGCTGGCGCCGTGGTCGCCGCAGGTCCACCGGCTGCGTCCGGAGGCGCGGGTGATCCACATGGGACAGGATCCGCTCGCGGCGCGGACGCCGGTGCGCAACTTCCGCTCCGACCTGTCGATCCCCTGCGACCTCGCCGACGGCGTCCTCGCGCTCGCGGCGGCGATGGCGCGGCTCGGGCCGCCGGCCGCCGTCGCCCCGCGCCGGGCGGGGGTGGCGGCGGCGAACGCCGAGGCGCGGGCGGCGGCGCTTTCGGCGGCCGAGGCCGGGCGCGACGGCGTGATGACCAAGGCCTGGGTCAGCCTGTGCGTGAGCCGGGCGGTGGCGGGGCAGGGGGCGACGATCCTCTCCGAGCTCGGCTGCCCGATGGCGCCGATGGACCTCGGGCACTATCGCGCCTGGTACCAGGAGCCCCATGCGGGTGGGCTCGGCTGGTCGTTCCCGGCGGCGCTGGGGATGAGCCTCGCCGACCGCGACCGGCTCGTCGTCGCGACGATGGGGGACGGGTCGTACATCTTCGCGAACCCGGTCGCCTGCCACCAGATCGCCGAGGCGCTGGCCCTGCCGGTGCTCGTCGTCATCGTCAACAACGGCGAGTGGGGGGCGGTGCGCCAGTCGGTGCTCGGCATCTATCCCGACGGCCACGCCGCCCGCACCAACGCGATGCCGCTGACCGGGCTCGCGCCGGTCCCCGACTTCGTCCGCGTCGCCGAGGCGAGCCGGGCGTGGGCGCGGCGGGTCGAGACGGGCGCCGACCTGCCGGCGGTGCTCGACGCCGCGCTCCGCCACGTCCGCGAGGCGCGCACCCTTGCGCTCCTCGACGTGCGGGTTCGACCGTAGCCACGGAGGAAGCCATGCCCGAAGCCGCCACCGCCGAGTTCTGGCGCGACCTGAAGCCGATCGCCAAGGTCTTCCGTTCGGCCGGTCCTGGAGATCGCGTAGCCGATGCGCACCGAGCCCGCGTCCTCGGCGGCCGCGGACAGTGCCGCGAGGCCGGTGAGCAGCTGAGCAGCGATGCGGTCATCCCGAAGACGTGCAGGACCGCCTGCGGGTGGCCTCGATCATCGTCTTCCTCCCTGGAGGCTAAGGCCGGCGCTACCGGAGAGGAATAGACGGTTTCGGGCAAGGATTGCCCTTTTCGAGGATCGGGAGGCCCGGTCACAGCCGCTTGGCGTAGCAGGTGACGTTGCCGCCGACCGTGTCGCTGGAGACCCGCCGGCCGATGGCGACGTGGGCGCGGATCGCGTCGCTCAGCTCCGAGCGCGGATAGCGCTGGGTGTAGAGCATCGCCCAGCCGCGCGCGGTCGAGTCGAACGGGTCGAGCTGCGCGCCCGGGGCGAAGTCGGGCGCGGGCTTCGGCGGGTTGCGGTTGGCGGCGGCGTAGCCGTCGACAAGGGCGTTGTCGTCGGCGGCGGCGAGGAGGAAGCGGATGGCGTCGTCGATGCCCTTGCCGTCGACGGTGGCGCCGTAGAGGTTCTCGCCTTGGGAGGAGGCGATCTCGGCGGAGTAGACCAGGAAGGCGATGTTGCGGCTCTGGTTCTGGAGCGCGCCGCGGCCGCGGTCGACCTCGGCCGGGAAGCTGCCGTCGGCGCGCATCGCCGCCAGCTGCGCGTTGAACCCCTGCTGCACGCCCTTCCGGTAGCGCGCGTCGTCGCCGAGCATCAGGCCGAGCATCATGTCGCCGGCGCCGCGGGCGGTGCCGACGTTGTTGTCGCCGGGGTGCTCGTCGGCCTGGCGCGCGAGCCGCCCGAGCCAGGCCTCGATCGCCGCGCGGTCCTGCGCCGTCGGGGCGTCGGCCTGGCGCAGGATCTGCCAGGCGGGGAGCAGGGCGCCCATGGTGTTGATGACCCCGGCGGCGTTGGTCCAGCTCGGGTTCGCGACGATCCAGGCGTTGGCGTCGGCGTGGCGGCGGAGGACGGCGACGTCCTGCCGGGCGCGGGCCTCGTCGTTCTGGTAGAGGACGTAGAAGGCGCTGGCGTTCAGCGCGCGCGCCATGTCGCGGGCGTCGTTGTTGGTGTCGCCGC
>Ga0247829_10000980_pt1 | contig 12310 bp, 10 predicted proteins | sample 12C_Control_Day4_FD_207765 | JGI IMG/M metagenome (GOLD analysis project Ga0247829, IMG submission 207765) | Soil microbial communities from agricultural site in Penn Yan, New York, United States - 12C_Control_Day4 | ecosystem: Environmental > Terrestrial > Soil > Agricultural land | place... | reverse complement strand
GAGACCTGCTGGTACTCATAAGCGACGCCGAAGCTGAACGTCTGCGTTAGCTCGGCGCACCAGGCGACGAACGACCCTGGCGCAGCCTGGGCGAGATCGACTCGAAGCGACGAAGCCGCCGCCAGCCCTTCGACGACGCCACCGGTGAACTCGCCGGCCGAGCCTTCATAGGACGGGCTGCCGTCGCTGCCCTCCATGTCGACGCTGGCGGGTGCGCCGAACGTGAAGTCGGTCATGTTGATGGTGATGGCCGAGGCCGGGCCAGCAAGCAACAACGCGCCGAACAACGGCAAGAACTTCTGAAGCATGGAGACCTTTGTGCGCCGCGACCGGAAATCCGGGTGCCTGCGGTCGGTAAATGTAGAGTCTGTCCCTTCCGGCGTCGCAGTTATCTCGGCGTCGGTGCTCGCCACCCCCCTGTTCGCGGGGGTACGCTGTGGCGGCGAAACGCCGGATCGGCGACGCCACGCGCTTCACGAGCGCATACGACGGAAAGCATGGAAGAGTCCGCGGAGCAGATCGAATCGGCCATTGCCGCGTTGCAGGCCCAGCGCGCGGTTCTCGGCGATGCCGTCGTCGCCACGGCAGTCGCCCCGCTGCAGGAAAAGCTCGCTGCCCGACGCGAGCGCGAGGGTGCGACACAGCAGCTCAAGACGGCCACCGTGCTGTTCATGGACGTCGTCGGCTCGACACGGCTCAGCGAACGCCTCGACCCTGAGGATACGCACGCGGTCATGGACAGTGCGCTCGAGCGCTTGACGGCGATCGTTCGCGCGCACCAGGGACGCGTTCTGCAGTACGCGGGCGACAGCCTGCTGGCCGTGTTCGGCGCCGACCAGGCGCTCGAGGACGACGCCGAGCGCGCGGTCCGCGCCGGCCTTGCCATCGTTGCCGAGGCAGCGCCGCTCGCCGCCGGCTTCCGCTCGAGTTTCGGGCTCGACGACTTCGCCTTGCGCGTCGGCATCCACACCGGCCCGGTGCTGCTCGGCGGCGGCATCGACGCCGAGGGAAGCATTCGCGGCGTCACCGTCAACATCGCCGCACGGATGGAGCAGACCGCGCCCGCCGGCGCGCTCAGGATCAGCCACGAGACGTACCGGCACGTGCGCGGCGTCTTCGATGTCGAGCCGCAGGCGCCGATCGAGATCAAGGGCATCACCGGGCCCGCGCGCAGTTACCTCGTCGTGCGCGCCAAGCCGCGCGCCTTCCGCATGGCCAACCGCGGACTGGAGGGGATCGAGACGCAGATGGTCGGCCGCGACGCCGAGCTCGCCCGCGTCGGCGAAGCATTCCTCGGCGCGTGCGAGGACAAGACCCTGCGCCAGGTGACGATCGTCGGCGAGCCCGGCATCGGCAAGAGCCGCCTCGGCCTCGAGTTCACGCACTGGCTCGAGCTCAGGCGCGAGCCGGTCCGCTTCTTCCAGGGCCGGCCGCAGCCGTACGGCAACAACGTGCCCTACGGCCTGCTGCGCGACCTGCTCGCCTGGCGGTTCGAGATCCTCGAAAGCGATTCGCAGTCGGTCGCGCAGGACAAGCTCGCGGCCGGCCTCGGTGCCGTGCTCGGCGATCGCGCCGCCGAATACACGGCCCTCGTCGGCGAGCTGATCGGCTTCGACTACAGCGCGGATTCGCACATCGCCTCGATCGCTAGCGAGGCGAGGCAGATCCGCGATCGTGCCTTCCACGCCCTCGCGGCGTACTTCCGCGCCCTGCATCGCGACAGCGGGACGCCGATCGTCCTCCTGCTCGACGACCTGCATTGGGCCGATGAAGGCTCGCTCGACTTCGTAAACCACCTGGTCGCGCGCTGCGGCGACCTGCCGCTGTTCCTGCTCTGCCTGACGCGCTCGACGCTCTTCGAGCGGCGGCCGCTCTGGGGCAGCGGTCGGAGCGACCATCTGCGCATCGACCTCGAGCCGCTCTCGAAGCGAGGCACGCGCGAGCTGATCGAGGCGCTGCTGCGCCGGCTCGAGACCGTGCCGACGGCCTTGCGCGACCTGCTCGCGAGCAGCGCCGAAGGCAACCCGTACTTCGTCGAAGAGCTGATCGGCATGCTCATCGACGACGGCGTGATCGTCACCACGAGCGAGCCGTGGCGAATCTCGGCCGACAAGCTGCTCGACGTGCGCGTGCCGTCGACGCTCGCGGGCGTCCTGCAGGCGCGCATCGACAGCCTGCCGCCGGCCGAGAAGACGGCGCTGCAACAGGCGAGCGTGATCGGCCATGTCTTCTGGGACGAGGCGCTGCAGCGCATCGCCCCGGCGGCGCCCGCCGCGCTCGACAGCCTGACGCGGCGCGAGCTCGCCTACGGCCGCGAGACGAGCGCCTTCGAGGGCACGCGCGAGTTCGTTTTCAAGCACCACGTCCTGCACCAGGTCGCCTACCAGGGCGTACTCAAGCAGTCGCGCCGCGAGCAGCATCGGCTCACCGCCGACTGGCTGGTCGTGCGCAGCGGCGATCGCGCGAGCGAATACTTCGGGCTGATCGCCGAGCACTACGAGCGCGCCGGCGACATCGCCAATGCCGTCGAATACCTGCGTCGCGCCGGCGAGGACGCGGCGCGCAGCTACGTCAACGCGGCCGCACTCGAGTATCTCGGCCGCGCCCTCGCGCTCGTTCCCGCCGACGATGCGGCGACCCGCTTCGCCCTGCTCGAGACGCGCCGCGCCGTCTACAGCAACACCGGCCGGCGCCGCGAGCAGGCCGAAGACGTCGCCGCGCTCGAGCAGGCCGCCGAGCAGCTCGGTGACGACGCCTTTCGCGCCCGCGCCGCGGGAACGCGTGCCGCGTTCGCGCTCCTCGTCGGCGACTACGCGGGCGTCGCCCCGGCGGCGGCGCGCGCGGTCGCCCTGGCCGAATCGGCGGGGGTGCGCGCCGCGGCGCTGTCGGCGCGCATCAACTGGGGGCGCGCGCTGCAGTTCCAGGGCGACTACAGCGGGGCGCAGGAGAAGATCGAGGGATCGCTCGCGCTCGCGCGCGAGCTCGGTGACCGCAAGGTCGAGAGCGCGGCGCTCGGCCAGCTCGGCATCCTGGCGACGCAGCACGGCCGCTACGGCGTCGGCCGCGGCTATTACGAGCAGGCGCTCGAGGTCGCGCGGGCGATCGGCAACCGCGTGCTCGAGAGCGGCATGATCAACAACCTCGGCGAGGCCGAGCAGCTGCTCGGCCACTACGACGCGGCGCTCGACCTGTTCCAGGCCGGCCGCCGCGTGTGCGCCGAGATCGGCCAGCGCCTCGCCGATGCCTATCTGCTCTGCAACATGGCGCTGAGCGCGTTCCGGCGCGGCGACGCCGCTGGCTCGATCGAATCGTCGACGACGGCGATGCGCCTCGGCGAGGAATTGAAGGACCGCGACCTGCAGGCGGTCCTGCGTTGCGTCCGCGGTCACGCGTACGCGGCGCTCGGCGAGTGGGACGAGGCAGCGGCGTGCTACCAGGCGTCGCTCGCGCTCTTTCGCGAGCTCGGCCGCGCGACCATGCCGCCCGAGCCGATCGCCGGGCTTGCCCGGATCGCCCTCGCGCGCGGCGACGTCGAAGGAGCGATGACGACGATCAGCGAGGTCGTCGCGCACTTCGACGGCGGCGGCTCGGTCGACGGCACCGAGGATCCGATCTGGATCTACCTTACCTGCCACCAGGTGCTCGCGGCAACGGGCTCGCCGCGCGCCGCCGAGTTCCTGGATCGCGCGCACGCGCTGCTGAGCGAGCGCGCCGCGCCGCTCGGTGATGCCGAGCGTGCGAGCTTCCTCGCCAACGTGCCGACCAATCGCGCCGTCGCCGCCGCGTGGGCGGCGGCCGGCCGCGTCACGCCCTGACGGGTCGCCCCAGGACGCTCAGGCGTCGGCTTGGACGGCCCGGCGCGGCGATCCCCTGGGAAGCATGCCGGTCGCGAGTGCCGTCCCAGCGAAGATGACCGCGCAGCCCGCGACCAGCGGCAGCGTCAGCCGCTCGCCGAGGAAGATGCCGCCCCAGACGACGGCGAAGATCGGGATCAGGTAGGTGACGGCGACCGCGTTCGCCGGCCCGGCGTTGGCGATCAGCCGGAAGTAGAGGAGGTACGCGAGGCCGGTGCCGAAGAAGGCGAGCAGCGCGACCATCAGCCACGCCGACGCCGACGGTGCCTGTGCGGGCCACGCCAGCGCCGCCGGCACGGCGAGAAAGAGCGCCGCCGCGACCTGGCTGCCAGCGGCGACGGCGAGCGGCGATGCACCGCTCAGGCGCCGCTTGGTGAGGCTCGGCGCGACGCCGTACGACATCGTCGCGAGCAGGCAAGCGCCGATCGCCACGGCCGATCCGCCCGGGCCGAAGTCGGCCTTGTCCGAGCCGATCCAGAGCACGCCGGCGAAGCCGATCGCCAAACCGACGACGCGCAGCGGCGTCATGCGGTCGCCGAGCCAGAGCCAGGCGACGATCGCGGCGAAGAGCGGCGTCGCCGAGTTGAAGATCGCCGAAACGCCGGCGTTGATCGTCAGCGCCGCATAGGCGAAGCACAGGAACGGCAGCGCCGAATTGAAGAAGCCGACGACAGCGATCGTTCCCCAGTGGCGGCGCACCGTCGCGAGATCGCCGCGCAAGGCGAGCAGCGGCACGAGAACGAGCGCGGCACCGGCGACGCGCAGGAAGGCGAGAGCCATCGGCCCGAACGCCGGAACGGCGACGCGCAGGAAGAGGAACGACGCGCCCCAGAGGGCCGCAAGGGCGAGCAGCTCGGCGATGTCGCGCCGCCTCAATGAAGCTCCAGCTGGCGCGCGCTTCGGCGGCTGCGCACGCGGTCGGCCTCGATGCGCAGCAGCGAGGTCTTGCGGTCGAGGCCGCCGGCATAGCCGGTCAGCGCGCCCGAGCTGCCGACGACGCGATGGCAGGGGACGATGATCGAGACCGGATTGCGGCCGACCGCCGAGCCGACGGCACGGCTCGCCGACGGCAGGCCGAGCTCGCGTGCGATCTCGCCGTAGCTGCGCGTCGCGCCGGCCTCGATGCGCAGGAGCGCTTGCCAGACGTCGCGCTGGAATGCCGTGCCCTGCAGGTCGAGCGGCACGTCGAAGGCATCGATCTCGCCGTCGAAGTAGGCGCGGAGCTGGCGCGCCGTTGCCGTCAGCAGCGGATCGTCGCCGCGCTCGGGCGCGTCGATCGCGTCCGGGTGGTGCTTCTGCTTCTCGAACCAGGCGCCGGCGAGGCCGGTCTCGGTCCGCGCCAGCAGCATCGTGCCGAGCGGCGAGGCGATCCGGCATTGCGCGGTGCAGTGGACGAGGATCGAGGTCGTGGCGAAGGTCATGGCGTGACTCCCAGGGAATTCCAGAGGCGGAGAAGGGCATAGGCGCGCCACGGCCGCCAGGCCTCGGCGTGCGCTTCGGCAGCGCGTGGGGTCGTCGTCGCGAACAGCGAGCGCATCGCCTTCAACGCGGCGACGTCGCCGGGCGGGAACGCGTCGGGCCAGCCGAGCGCGCGCATCGCGATGTAGTGCGCCGTCCAGGGGCCGATGCCGGGCAGCGCACGCAAGCGATCGACGAGCGCATCGGGGGAGGCGCCGGGCGAGAGCAGCGGCGCGAGCGCATCCCAATGCAAGGCGAGGACCTGGATCGCGCCGGCGCGGCTGCGGATGATGCCGAGCTCGGCGATCCGCTCGATCGGCACGGCGGCGAGGTCGGCTGGCCCGGGGAACGCGCGATCGACGTCGGGCCACGGCGTCGCGATGTCGGCGCCGAAGCGCTCGACGAGGCGGCGCGCGAGCGTTCGCGCCGCCGCGACCGTGACCTGCTGGCCGAGGACGGCGCGCACGGCGAGCTCGAAGGCATCGATGCTGCCCGGCAGGCGAAGCCCCGCTTCGCCCGGCAGGCCGACGAGCGTCTCGGCGATCGTCTCGGGCGCGGCGTCGAGGTCGAGCCAGCGCCGGACGGCGGCGATGACGGCGCCGCTCGCCGGGCCGAGCGCGGGCGCGAACGAGAGGCGAACGCGCGCCGCGTCGCTTGCGAAGCGCGCCTCGAGCCATCCCGCCGACGCGCCGACGACGCCGGCGCGGACGCTGCGCCGAATCGACCTGGCCGACGCGACCTCGATGCCCGGGATCGCGCGCTGGGCGAGGAAGGCGACCAGGGCTTCGACGTCGTACGGCGCGCGGTAGCCGAGCGTGACGGTGATCGCATCGGCGCGCTCGACATCGGCGGCGGATGGCGTGGTGCGCAGCGTCGCCCTCGACGTCGTTCCGGCCGCGTCGCGCGGAGTCGCGCGGCGCAGCCGCGTCGGGTTCATGCGATAGCCGCCGAGGAACGCGGCGTTGAAGCGGCGCAGGCTGCGAAAGCCGCTCGTCAACGCGATCTGCGCGACCGGCATCTGGGTGTCGGTGAGAAGCTGCTTGGCGAGCAGGAGCCGGCGCGTCTGCAGGTACTGCAGCGGCGTCACGCCGTGCTCGGCGAAGAAGATGCGGCGCAGATGGCGATCGCTGACGCCGAGCCGTTCCGCGATCTTCGCGACGCTCGGCGCCTCGCCGTCGGCCGCGAATTCGTCGAGGGCGCTCGCCGCCTGGCGCGCGAGCGTTCGGGAAGCGTCCATCACCGTCCAGGCCAGGCCGGGGCCGGGCGCGATTTCGGGCCGGCACTTGAGGCAGGGGCGGAACGACGCCGCCTCGGCCTGCGCCGGCGACGCGAAGAACCGGCAGTTGCGCCGCGCCGGCATGCGCACGCGGCAGATCGGCCGGCAATAGACGCCCGTCGACGTCACGCCGACGAAGAGCCGGCCGTCGAAGCGCGCGTCGTGCGCGAGAAGGACTTGGTAGGCAGCGTCGCCATCGATCGTCATGCAGCGATTATGGCGATCGGCTGCCCGGTGACTCGCCGTTTTCGGACATGTCGCAGAGCTGACTTGCTAGGCCACCGTCCGGCGGCCGGCGCGATCCGCTGGGGCCGACGCTGCGATCGCGCGCGGGGGCGCGAAGTCAGCGCGATTCGAATCGGCCGTGCTTGCCGGCGCCGGCGACGAAGCGGCGCGCCCCGCCTTCGGCCTCGCCCGAGGCGAGCGTCGCGCGGCCGAGCGCGAACTCCTGGGCGAGCGCGTCGCGCAGCGTCGGCGCGCCGTGCTGGCGGCGCGCGCTGAGCCGGTCGTTGCGCAGGCACTGCTGCGGAAACGCGGCGATCTGGCGCGCGAGCTGGAACGCCGACCGAAGCGCCTCGCCTTCGGCGACGACGCGATTCGCGAGACCGAGCGCGAGCGCCTCGTCGGCGCCGACGGCCCGGCCGGTGAGGATCAGGTCCATCGCCCGGCTTTCGCCGATGAGGCGCGGCAGGCGCACCGTGCCGCCATCGACGAGCGGGACGCCGAAGCGGCGGCAGAAGACGCCGAACGTCGCCGTCGTCGCGACGACGCGCAGATCGCACCAGACGGCGAGCTCGAGGCCGCCGGCGACGGCGTAGCCCTCGACGGCGGCGATCACCGGCTTGGTCAGCTCGAGCCGGCTCGGCCCCATCGGCCCGTCGGCGCTCATGTCGTCGTCGAGGGCGAGGGCGAGCGCGCTGTCGGCGGCGCCGAGTTCGTCCACCGACGCGCCGCTCGCGACCGTGCGCAGGTCGGCGCCGGCGCAGAAGTGGCCGCCGGCGCCGGTGAGGACGGCAACGCGCGCGCTCGCATCGGCATCGAAGGCGCGGAACGCGTCGGCAAGCGCGCGCGCCGTCGGCCCGTCGACGGCGTTGCGCACCTCGGGGCGATCGATCGTCACGGTCCAGATCTCGCTGTCGTCGCTCTTGTCGATGCGAACGGTCGTCGTCATGGTCGAGCCTCGCGCAGGAAGAGGGCGCTCGTCTCGGCGGCGAGCGTGTCGAGGTCGACGCCCGCGCGCCCACGCGGCCGGGCGCGATACCACGTCGCCGAGAAGTTGATCGCGCCGAGGATCATCAGGCGGGCGATCCGCGCATCGGCGCCGAGCCGCCCTTCGGCGTGGAGCGCGTCGAGCGTCGCCTGCCAGAGCGCGTCGTAGCGGTCCTTCAGCTCGACGATCCGGCGCCGGTACGGCGGCGGCAGCGAGCGCCAGTCGTAGAGCATCACGGGGATGAAGTCGCTGCCGGTCTCGTGCAGGATGCCGTAGTGGGCGCGGACCAGGTGGCGAAAGCGCTCGACCGCCGTCAGGCCCCGGGCTTCGACGACCGCGCGCGACCGCTCGAGGCCGAGGCGGAGTCCTTCTTCCATCACCGCCATCAGCAGCTCGTGCTTGTTGGCGAAGTGATAGAAGGGGCTGCCCGACTGCATGCCGACGGCGCCGGCGATGTCGCGGATCGTCGTTCCCTCGAAGCCCTTCTCGCGGAACAGTTGCGCCGCGGCGCGCACCAGCTCGCCGCGCCGGTTGTCGTTGCCGTTTTTCGGGTTAGTACGCTCGCGGGGGGCAGGCATGTTCGCTACAAAGCAACTGCTTGCTTGGCGAGGCAAGAATAACAAACACGCCGGCCACGCCGGCGATCCGAAGCCGCATCGAGGAGACCCGTGCAGGCATTGCAGATCGTCATCAGCGGCATGGCGCAGGGGTGCATCTACGGCCTGATCGCGCTCGGCCTGGTGCTCATCTACAAGACGACCGAGACGGTCAGCTTCGCCCATGGCGAGCTGATGATGCTCGGCGCGTTCGCCGGCTTCGCGCTCATGACGCTCGCCGGCTGGCCGTTCTGGCTCGCCATGCCGATGACGATCGCCGTCTTGGCGCTGTTCGGCTTCGGCCTCGAGCGCATCGTCATCCGTCCGATCCTCGGCCAGCCCGCGTTCTCGCTCGTCATGCTGACGATCGGCATCGGCTACGCGGCGCGCGGCCTGGTGACGATGATCCCCGCCATCGGCACCGAGACGCACACGCTGCCCGTGCCCTACAAGGACCAGACCTGGAACGTCGGCGGGCTCGTCCTCAACGTCGAGCAGATGGTGGTGATCGCTGCGACCGCGGTTCTCAGCGCGGTCCTCTACGCGATGTTCCGCTACAGCAAGATCGGCATCGCCATGCAGGCGTCGTCGCAGAACCAGCTCGCCGCCTACTACATGGGCATCCCCGTCAAGCGCCTGAACGGCCTCGTCTGGGGCCTCGCCGCCGCAGTCGCCGCGATCGCCGGCGTGCTGCTCGCGCCGATCACCTTCGTCTACGCCAACATGGGCTTCATCGGCCTGAAGGCGATGCCGGCCGCCGTCGTCGGCGGCTTCGGGAGCCTGCCCGGCGCCCTCGTCGGCGGCCTCGTCATCGGCGTCGTCGAAGCGCTCTCGGGCTTCTATCTTCCCGAGGGCTTCAAGGACGTCGCGCCCTACGTCGTCGTGCTGATCATGCTCGTCGTGCGGCCGAACGGGTTGTTCGGCGAGAAGCTCCGCAAGAAGGTCTGATGCGCTTCCTCTTCAAGACGACCTACCTCCAGGACATCCGCCTCGTCAAGCACGGCGGTCAGGCGTTCTGGTACGGCCTGCTCGTCCTCGCGCTGCTCGCCTCGCCGTGGCTGCTCTCCGAGTACTGGCTCGCCCAGCTCACGTTCGTGCTGATCTACGCTGTCGTCGGCCTCGGCCTGATGCTCCTCTCCGGCTACACCGGCCTCTTCTCGCTCGGCCATGCCGCCTTCCTCGGCGTCGGCGCGTACACCGAAGCCGCGCTCGGCAACGCCGGCTGGCCGTTCCCGTTGAGCTTCGCCGCTGCCGCCCTGGTCTCGGCCGCCGCCGGCGTCGTCGTCGGATTGCCGGCGCTGCGCGTCAAGGGCATCTACCTCGCGATCGCGACGCTCGCGTTCGGCTTCATCGTCGTCGAGGTGTTCGCGCGCTGGGAGAGCGTCACCGGCGGCAACGCCGGCAAGCACCTGAAGGCGCCGAGCGCGTTCGGCTGGAGCGCCGACGACGACGTCTCGTTCTATTTCGTCTGCCTGGTCGTCGCGGTCGGCGCGACGCTGGCGATCCTCAACCTGCTGCGCTCGCCGACCGGCCGTGCCTTCGTCGCCATCCGCGACTCCGAGGTGTCGGCGCAAAGCATGGGCATCCACCTGGCGTACTACAAGACCCTGTCGTTCGCGATCTCGGCCGCGCTCGCCGGCGTCGGCGGCGCGCTCTACGCGCACAAGCTGAAGTTCATCTCGCCCGACCAGTTCGACATCATCCAATCGATCGACCTGGTCCTGATGATCGTCGTCGGCGGCATCGGCTCGGTGCACGGCGCGTTCCTCGGCGCGATCTTCCTCATCACGATGCCGCAGGTGATCGCCCTCGCCAAGGACGTGCTGCCGGCCGTGATCGGGCAGGCGCCGGGGTTGCAGGGCGCGGTCTACGGCTTCGTCCTGATCGGTTTCGTCCTGTTCGAGCCGCTCGGCCTCTACGGCCGCTGGCTGAAGCTGCGCACCTACCTGCAGATCTTCCCGTTCTACCGGCGCGGCATGTTCAAGCGCCAGAAGAGCTTCCTCAAGTCGGACCGGCTGAAATGACGACGGCCGCCGGCACGCCGCTGCTCGCGGTCTCGCATCTCGGCGTCCGCTTCGGCGGCGTCCTCGCCGTCGACGACGTCAGCTTCGAGGTCCGGCGCGGCGAGGTGTTCACGCTGATCGGCCCGAACGGCGCGGGCAAGACGACCGTCTTCAACCTCATCAGCCGGCTCTATACGCCATCGGCAGGCTCGATCGAGTTCGACGGCCAGCCGCTCCTCGCGCGCGCGCCGCACGAGATCGCCGGCCTCGGCATCGCGCGGACCTTCCAGAACATCGAGCTGTTCGAGAACGCGACCGTGCTGCAGAACCTCCTCATCGGTCGTCACACGCATCGCCGCACCGGGTTCGTCAGCGACCTCGCCTTCACGTCGAAGGCGCGCGCCGCCGAGGTTGCGGCGCGCGAGGCGGTCGAGCGCGTCATCGACCTGCTCGACCTGCAGCATCATCGCGAGTCGCTCGTCGCCGGGCTGCCCTACGGCGTGCGCAAGGTCGTCGAGCTGGCGCGCGCGCTCTGCACCGAGCCGAAATTGATCCTCCTCGACGAGCCGTCGTCGGGCCTGAACGTCGAGGAGAGCGACGACATGGCGTTCTGGATCGACGACATGCGCGCAGAGCTCGGCATCACGGTGCTGATGGTGGAGCACGACATGACGCTCGTCTCGAAGGTCTCGGACCGCGTCCTGGCGATGAACCAGGGCCAGATGCTCGCCCTCGGCACGCCGGCCGAGGTGCAGCGCCACCCGGGCGTGGTCGAGGCCTATCTCGGTGCCGCCGACGATGTGTCGTCGCTGCGCCGCGTCGTCGCCGAGGTCGGGCGATGAGCGTCTTGAAGCTCCTCAACGTCGAGAGCGCGTACGGGCCGATCCGGGCGATTCGCGGCGTCAGCCTCGCGGTCGAGAAGGGCCGCATCGGCACCGTGCTCGGCGCGAACGGCGCCGGCAAGTCGACGATCCTGAAGACGATCTCCGGGATCATCGACCCGAGGAAGGGCAGCGTCGAGTTCGCCGGTGCCGACATCACGGCGATGGATCCGGCCGAGATCGTCAGGCGCGGCCTCAGCCACGTTCCCGAAGGACGCGAGGTCTTCCCGCTGCTGTCGGTGCGCGACAACCTGCTGATGGGCGCCTACACCCGCACCGACCGCGACGCGGCTGCGCGCGACATGGAAATGGTCTACGGCTACTTTCCGATCCTGCGTGAGCGCGCGCACCAGGAGGCCGGGCTGCTCTCGGGCGGGCAGCAGCAGATGCTCAGCATCTCGCGCGCGCTGATGGCGGCGCCGCAGATGATCCTCCTCGACGAGCCGAGCCTCGGCCTCTCGCCGCGCCTGACGCGCGAGATCTTCGAGATCGTCGTCCGCATCAACCGCGAGCGCGGCACGACTCTGCTCCTGGTCGAGCAGAACGCGCACATGGCGCTCAACGTCGCAGACTATGGCTACGTCCTGGAGAACGGCCGCATCGTCATGGAAGACACCTGCGAGCGGCTGCGCGAGAAGGACGACATCAAGGAGTTCTACCTCGGCATGAAGGAAGCCGGCGCGCGCGGCGACCGGCGCTGGAAGCGGAAGAAGACCTGGCGATGAACCTCTGGGACGCTGACAAGCTGGAGGCGCGCAACGACGTCGTTCTCACCGGCGAGACGATTCCGGCGCTGTTCTGGAATGGCGTCGCGGCGCGATCGGCGCGCGTCCTGATGCGCGAGAAGAAGCTGGGCCTGTGGCGCGAGTGGACATGGGCGCAGACCGGGCAAACCGTCCGCGAGATCGGCGACGGCCTGCTGTCGCTCGGCTTCGCTGCCGGCGACTGCGCCTCGATCCTCGCCAACACCGTCGTCGAATGGGTGCTCGCCGACCTCGCCGTGCTCTCGTGCGCCGGCGCATCGGTCGGGTA
>Ga0247829_10000978_pt1 | contig 12315 bp, 13 predicted proteins | sample 12C_Control_Day4_FD_207765 | JGI IMG/M metagenome (GOLD analysis project Ga0247829, IMG submission 207765) | Soil microbial communities from agricultural site in Penn Yan, New York, United States - 12C_Control_Day4 | ecosystem: Environmental > Terrestrial > Soil > Agricultural land | place... | reverse complement strand
CCCCATCACGGCGCGCCAGCCAGAGGTCATGGCGCAGGGCGCTCGCACCCTCGCCGATGCCTACCCCGGGCGCGCCGTGATGGGGATCGGCGTTGGGCACGAGTACTCGACCGAGTCCCGGGGGATCGCGTGGGATCGGCCGCTCGAGCGCATGCGGGTCTACCTCGACCGCATGGACGCCGCGCCGTGGGGGTGGAGTTCCGAGACGCCCGCGCCGCGTCTCCTCGCGGCGCTCGGCGACGGGATGCTGCGACTGTCGGTCGAGCGGGCGCTCGGCGCGCACTCCTACTTCGTGCCCGTCGCGCACACGGCGCACGCGCGTGCGGTGCTCGGCCCCGAGCCCGTGCTGGCCGTCGAGCTCACGGCGGTGCTCGACGTGGACCCGGACCACGCACGGGGGGTTGCCCGTGGCTGGGCGATGCACTATCTCGAGCTCCCGAACTACGTGAAGAACCTGCGCCGGCATGGGTTCGACGAGCACGACGTCGCGGGGCACGGCAGCGATCGGCTGATCGACGCGACGATCGCATGGGGCGAGGTCCAGGCGATAGCGGGCCGTGTCAGGGAGCACCTCGATGCTGGAGCGGACCACGTCTGCGTGCAGTTCGTGTCTCACGACGACGCCGACGTCTGCCTGCCCGCGTATCGAGAGCTTGCTGCAGCATCGCTCGCCGGTTAGCGGCGGGCGCGGAGCCGCGACCGGACGGCCTCGCTCCGCAGTTCACGGAGCGCGTCGCGCGCGATCCACCGGGCGCTGGGCGTGCCCAGCTCGAGCAACGCCTCGGCCTCGGCGATCGCCACAGCGTTCAGGGCCTCGTTCCTCTTGCCGATCTGGCGGAGCGCCCAGTTGACGGCCTTCTTCACGTAGTTCCGATCGTCCTCGGCGCCCGCCCGGATCACCGGGAGCCATCCGACCCAGAAGACGTCGTCGTGCTCACGGTCGTGCACCGCTCGCTCCGCGATCAGGGTGAACCCGGCGCGCTTCACGAACTCCTCGTCGCGACGTACCCAGGCGCGCGCCGCTGGGAAGGCGTGCGCCGATGGCCCGAAGAGGTTGCTGCAGACCTGGTCGCAGACGTCCCACCCGTCGAAGTCGGCGACCCAAAGGTCCATCTGTGCCGGCGTCACCTCCGCCGGGTCGTCGATCATCGAGGCGACGATCCGAGCCTCGTGGATCCCCGTCGTCCACAGATCGAGCGCCAGCGCGTGATCGAACCGGTGCGCCTTCGCGATCCGGCGGCAGTGCGGGATGCTGACGCCCAAGGCCCGGCTGACGGGGATGCCTACGCGCGCCATGCCGGGCTTGCGGGAAGGATCGGCCGCCGCGCGGAGCTCGTCGACGACGCGGAGCGTGGCCGCCTTCACGCGTGGGCCCACCGCACGTCGCGAGGGCCCTCTCGGCTCGGGTCGACGGCGCACGCCCGCTGCCCGAGCGCCGCGCCGAACCGATCTCGGTGACGGGCGACGAACCGGTAGAGGCGTTCGGTCCCATCGGGGAACGCCTCGGCGATCGCCGCGAGGGCCCGCCCGCCGGGGAGCCGCCTCGTCAACGGCGGCACCGCGGCCCCGCCCGACCAGATCCGTCCGTCGGGCGTGATCACGTGCCAGGAGGCGTACCGGTCGACGGGGTCGACGTGGTCGAGCATCCCCGCCCGCTCGGCTGCCCGGATCGATCGGAACGCCACGCTCCCGGCGCGATCCCACGCTCGCAGACGGTCGGCCGACCAGCGGCAGAAGCCACAGTCCTCGTCGTACAGGACGAGCGGTTCGGCTCGGACGGAGCTGGCCCTGCTCACGGCTCGAAGCCTACGACGGTCAGCCGGTGGATCCCGGGATCGGGACGAAACGGTAGCCGCGGTGGCGCAGCCCGCGGATCAGATCGGGGAGGGCCTCGATCGTGTGCCGCGCGTCGCCGCCCCCGTCGTGGAGCAGCACGATCGAGCCGGGCCGGACCCTGCGGAGGACGGTCGAGACGATCAGCTTCGGAGCCTCGCCGGCCACCCAGTCTTTCGGATCGATGTCCCAGAGCACCGTCCGCATGCCTTGTGCCCGAGCCGCCGCCACGACGGCGTCGTCGTAGCTCCCGCCGGGCGGCCGGAAGCTGGTCGGCACCACGCCGAGATCGGCAAGGAGCGCGCCCGTATCCGACAGCTCCGCGGCCATCCGCTCGTCGGGGAGCTCGGCGAAGCCCTCCGGGTGGTCGAACGAGTGGTTGCCGATCTCGTGCCCCGCCGCAACGACCCGCCGGACGATCCCCGGGTACGCCTCGACCTGGCGCCCCACCACGAAGAACGTCGCACGGACGTGGAGGCGGCGCAGGATCGCGAGCACGTGGTCGGTTGCGCCCGGCCAAGGCCCGTCGTCGAAGGTCAAGGCGACCACTTTGCTCGCTCGGCCCGCACCCCGTGGGATCTCGTCGACCGACACTGGCTCGCCGCTGATCCGCCCCTCGATCGTCACCTGCCGGATCCGGTACGTACGCAGGGTGAACTCAGGGTTGCCGACGTGCCGCCCCGGCAACTCCGCCACGATCCGCCGGGTGCCCTCGGTCCGGGTCTCCCCGTCGACGACGCGGATCGCGTCCCCGTTCCCGAGCCGGGTGCGCGGCGGCACGATGCGTCCGTTCACGAGGATCCTCCCGGGGTCGGTGAGCGGGTCCAGCACCGTTCCGGACACCGACAGGAGTCGGCCGTCGTGCGCGTGCAGACCGAGCTCCTTCAGCGTCGTCCCCGGATCGACCTCCTGTGTGACCCCGTCCACAGTCACGCGGACGGGGGGAGGGGGCGGTGGGGTCGAGCCTCCGCAGGCCACGAGGACGACGACGCACGCGAGCGCCAGGATCGAACGCCCGCCGACGGGGAAGGTCGTGGCGGCCATGAGCTTCCATCGTGGCACAGGTGGTGCCCCGGTGCGGCTGGCATCATGGAGGAATGTCGAAGCCGCCCGCGAGGTCCTCGGTCATGCGGGCGTCGCCGCGTCCCGCGCCGGTGCCGCTCCTGGTCGTGGTCGACCTCCTGGCCCTCGTGGTCTTCGTGGTCACGGGGCTGCGGTCGCATCACGAGGGTGGTGCGTACGCGACGATCTTCCTCAGGAACGCGGTCCCGCTCCTCGGGTCATGGGCGATCTTCTCGGTCGTGCTCGGCGCGTATCGATATCCCGGACTGGGGTCGATGTTCCGGACCTGGATCGTGGCCGTCCCGGTCGCACTCGTCGTCCGGTCGCTCTGGGTCGGCTCGCCGACGGGCGTGGGGCGGTTCTTGACCTTCCTGGCGGTGGGGCTCGCGTTCACCCTGTTGTTCTTGCTGATCGGCCGAGGACTCGTCGCACTCGTCACGGGTCGCGGGTACCCGCATCGGCGGCGGCCATGAGCCGCCGGTTCGACCTCGATCTGCCGGATCCGGGTGCGGCCCGCAGCTTCTGGCTCCAGGAGGCGCTGGCCGCCGACCCCGGCGAGCCATGCCCGCCGCTCGACGCGTACGTCGTGGCCGACGTCTGCATCGTGGGGGGCGGCTTCGCCGGGTTGTGGGCCGCGGTGGAGCTGTCACGCCGCGAGCCGGGTCTCAGGATCACGCTGCTCGAGCAGGACATCTGCGGCGGCGGCGCGAGCGGGCGCAACGGTGGTTTCTTCTCCTCTTCGTGGTGGGACGCGCCCGCGACGTGCGCGCTCTTCGGCGACGACGCCGGTCTCCGCTACCTCCAGACGGTCGCCGATACCGTGACGGAGGTCGGGACGTGGCTCGTCGAGCAGGGGGTCGATGCCTGGTACCACCGTGAGGGCGTGATGGGGATCCGGACCGCCGGGTGGCAGGAGGGTCCCGCGGGGGACGGTCCGGCCGAGTTCCTCGCCGCTCGCGGGCTCGGAGAGAAGATCCGCGCGATCACGGTCGAGGAAGCGCGTGCGATCGCGGACGCTCCGAGCATCGTCTCGGCCCGGATGATCGACGACGGGGCGATCGTGCAGCCCGCCCGGCTGGCGCGCGGGCTCCGCCGCGTGGCGCTGGAACGGGGTGTCCGGATCTTCGAGCGCACCCCGGTGAATGCGATAGACCGCTCGCGACCGGCCGTCGTGCGGGCCGAACACGGTGCGGTCCGGGCGGATCAGGTCGTGCTCACGACGGGCTCGTGGGCGGCCTCCTGGCCCGGGTTCCGCCGGAGCTTCGCTGTGATCGTCGACAACGTGGTCGTGACCGAGCCGATCCCGGACCGGCTCGAGGAGATCGGGTGGACGTCGCAGATCGGCATCGCGGACGGGCGCGAGCTCCTCTACTACCTGCGGCCGACCGACGACGGACGCGTCGCGATCGGCGGCGGTGCGCTCGGCGCCGTGCTCGGCGGCCGGGCGAGCGGTCGGGCCGTCACCCACGATCGCGTCGTGGCCGAGGTCGCGGCCGAGGGGTTGATCCACCTGTTCCCGCAGCTCGAGGGTGTGCGCTTCACGCACGCCTGGGGCGGGCCGATCGACCAGACGATGAGCTTCCTGCCCTTCTACAAGACCCTGCCGCCGGGGAACGTCCACACCGGCCTCGGGTTCAGCGGGCACGGGCTCTCGCAAACGATGGTGGGAGGGCGGATCCTCGCGTCCCTGGTCCAGGGCGTCGAGGACGACTGGACCGCGCTGCCGGTCGTGGGGCCCGAGATCGCCAAGGTGCCGCCGGAGCCGTTCCGGTACGTCGCCACCCGGATGGCGGCGTGGGCGCTGCGCTCGGGCGACGTCCGCGAGGACGCGGGCGAGCCCCGGGGATGGCTCAGGGACCGGATCGGCTCCGCGCCGGGCGAGGTCCGGGATCGGATCGCAGCGCGCGACGGACGCTGAGCCTAGTAGCGGTCGTCGCGGTCGCCCGGGAGCTGGTCGGGCGGCCGGGCCTCCGTGTTGTGGCGGATCACACGCCGGACCGTGACCTGTTGACCCCCTTCCGCCTGCATCTTGCGCATCTGGCGACGGACCATCCAGGCCGCGATGGCGCCCAGGACGACAACGCTCAGCAGGAAGACCATCACGACCACGAGGGTCCACTTGAGGACCGCGCCGAGCACTCCGAAGATAGCGGCGATCAGCAGCAGGATCAGGATGAACACGAGCATCCCGTTAGCCTACGCTGAACCGCCGCGATCGCGGTCCCGAACCGGTGCCTCCGTGCTCCATACTCCGACGATGACCGACGGGTTCCGATCGCCGCTCGACGCCGACGCCAACCACGGCGCGGTCGCGATCGTGACGGGTGGCGGGACCGGTATCGGCCGCGCCGTCGCGCGGGAACTGTCGAGGACCGGCGCCTCGGTGGCGATCTGCGGGCGGCGACCCGAGCCGCTCGAGGCCGTCCGTGCCGAGCTCGAGTCCGCCGGGCGAGCGATCCTGGCACGTCGGTGCGACATCCGCGAGCCCGACCAGGTCGACGGGTTCCTCGATGCCGTGGAGGAACGGTTCGGCGCGGTCGACGTCTTGGTGAACAACGCGGGCGGTCAGTTCGCGGCTCCGGCCGAGGACATCGCGCTGAAGGGTTTCCGCGCGGTCCATCGTTTGAACGTCGACGCAACCTGGGACGTCACGCAGAAGGTCGCGACCCGCTGGATGATCCCCGGCCGCCGCGGGGTGGTGCTCTTCGTCGGGTTCAGCCCGCGGCGGGGCATCCCGACGATGGTGCATTCGTCCACGGCGCGCGCGGCGCTCGAGAACCTCGCCTCGAGCCTGTCGAACGAATGGTCCAAGTACGGGATCCGTGCGATCTGCGTGGCCTGCGGCCTGATCCGGACCGAGGGCGTGATGCAGTACGGCGGGGAGGAGGCCGTGGCGTCGTTCGAGGCGATGGTCCCCGCCCGCCGCGCCGGTACCGCAGAGGAGGTGGCGGCGATGATCGCGTTCCTCACGTCGTCCGGAGCCGCCTACGTGACCGGCACCACGGTCGTGGTGGACGGCGGCGCCGACGCCTGGGGGATCGGGGCCGAGCCGCCCGCGCTCGAACCGTGACTCCCTTGCAGCGTGGTCGGCGGGTCCGCAAGGATGCCTGACATGGCGTCGCCACTCGACCGACGGGCGTTCCTGCGTCGCGCCGCCCTTGCCGTCGCCGGGTTACCCGCAGCCGGAGCACTGCTCGCCGCGTGCTCCTCGGATCCACCGCCGCCCACCCCGTCGACCACGGGGGCGATGGGCGCCGGGGGGCTCGGCCCGACGTTCCAGAGCGGGCGGCCGATCGAACGAGGCACCGTGCTGCGCGTGTACGAGTGGAAGGACTACCTCGCGCGCGACGTACTCCGCTCATTCGAGCGGCGGTTCAGCGCCGACCACGTGACCGTCGAGGTTGATAGCTTCTCCCACGTCGACGAGGCGATCGCGGTGCTCGCCGACCCCGCCACCGAGTACGACGTCTTCTTCCCCACCGTGGACGCGCTGGACGGCCTGATCGCCGCCCGGCTCCTGCGCCCGCTCGACCACAACCAGCTGCCCAGCCTCGGGAACCTCTGGCCATGGTTCCGTTCCACGGACGGCCCGTTCTACGACCCGGGGGCGAGGTACACCGTCCCCTACACGGTGTACGCGAGCGGCATCGGATGGCGGGATGACCGTGTCGCGCCCTCCGACGCCCCGGACGCGCTCGCCGAGCCGTTCGACGTGTTCTGGAACCCCCGCTACCGGGGGAGGGTCGGGATGTACGACGACGACGTCGAGGCGCTCTCGCTCGCCCTACAGCGGCGCGGGGTCACGGATCTGCGCGCCGCAACCGACGGCGAGCTCGCCGGCGCCGCCGCCGACCTGGAGACCGCGGTGCGCGAGGTCGGCGTCGAGTTCACGGCCGACGGCGCGTGGGACGGCCTTCCCGACGGCGAGTTCTCGATCCACCAGGCGTGGTCCGGTGACATCCTCACCGCGCGTCGCTACGCCGAGGAGGAAGGATACCCGGAGCGGGTGGACCGGTTGCGCTACTGGTCGCCGCCCATCGGCAAGGTCGTGGGGTGCGACCTGATGGCGATCTGCGCACGCGGCCGCAACGCCGAGCTCGCGCATGCCTTCCTCGACCATCTCCTCCAGGTCGACGTGGGGATGACGAACTTCGCGTGGAACGGGTATCAGCCGCCGCTCTCGGTCCTGACGCGTGAGGCGTTCGAGGATCCGTCGTTCGCCTGGAGCGCTGCGGTGCCGCCCAACCTGCGGGACACGATCCTGTCGGAGGACGCCTTCGCCAGCGGTCAGATGCTGGTCGGGTTCGGGCCGGGCGAACGGGCGCGATGGCTCGCTCAGTGGAACCGAGTGGTGGGCGAGGCCTGAGGATCGCCCGCCCGCGCCGGCAGCCAGCCGCCGTGGAGGTCGAACGCATCGAACGCCGCGACGAACCGGCCGCTCTGCGCGTCGACCACCTGCACGAGGATGTTGTTCGGGGTGCAGCCGTCGTCCTCGCCGGCGCGGCTCGGAGAGACGAAGTCGCCTTTCGCGGTGAAGAAGCAGAGGTCGTGCGTCAGGTAGACCCACGCCGGTCCCCACTGGACGCCCTCCCGGTCGTTGCGGACGACCGCGTAGGTCAGCGACACGTCCAGGCCGTCGCCGGACCCGAGCAGCGACCTGTACGCGGTCTCGGGCGGGATGCTCGGCTGTCCGTCGGCCGGATCCAGCACGTAGCCGAACGTCCCCGGGATCGGTTGCGTTCGGGCCTGGTGGAACGCCGCGAACGGGTCGTCGCCGGGCCGGGTCGTCCGCCAGGCGGCCAGTGCCGCGAGGGCGAACGCGAGGGCCACGAACGCCTCGAGCGTCCGGCGGCGAGGTCGGGGTGGTGGTGTGCCGGCGTCCATCGGGACCGAGCCTATCCCGGAGCAGGCCGGGAGGGGGTTCTCAGACGCTGGTCGCGAGCGTAGCGTGAGTGTCTGCCCGCCCGAGGCTGCCCGCGGGAAGGGGATGTCGATGTACGGCACCGTCGCACGCACGCGTGTGAAGCCCGAGAACCAGGAAGCGCTCCGCAAGATCATGGAGCGGCAGAGCTACGACGAGGTCCCGGGGTACGTGGCCTCGTACGTCCTGCATGAGAACGACAGCGAGGTCTCGTGGCTGTTCGCGATCTTCGAGGACAAGGCGTCCTACGACCGGAACGCCGACGACCCCGCGCAGAACGAGCGCTACGTCGAGTATCGAGCCCTGATGGAGGCCGACCCCGAGTGGCACGACGGGGAGATCGAGCAAGGCTGACCCGATCGAGGAGTTCCGGAGCCCCGGCCGGACGGCCGGGGCTTCCTCGCGCTCGGGCACGAGCGGTAGGCTTCCGGCGTCCGCGAGACCGAGCCGGGAGGCGAGAGATCGATGGCTGACGCCCTGCAGAACTACATCGACGGGAAATGGGTCGACGCGCTCGACGGGGGGCGCTTCGACGTGTTCGACCCCTCGACCGGCTCGGTGATCGCGACCGCGCCGGACTCGCAGCCCGACGACGTGGAGCGCGCCGTCGCCGCGGCACGCCGCACCTTCGACGACGGCACGTGGTGGCCTGGCACGCCGGCACGTGAGCGTGGCAGGATCCTGCTGCGAGCCGCCGACATCGTGCGTCGCGAGCGCGAACGGCTCGCCGCGATGGAGTCCCTGGATGCCGGCAAGCCGATCTCGGAATCGGGCGCCGATATCGACGAGGTCGCGTTCATGTTCGAGTACTACGGCGGCTGGGCCACGAAGATCGCCGGCGAGAGCCAGCACGTCGACGCCGACGCGATGTTCATGATCTGGAAGGAACCCGTCGGGGTCGCCGTCGGGATCACGCCGTGGAACTACCCGATGATGATGGCCGTCCAGAAGGTCGCGCCGGCGATCGCGGCCGGATGCACGTTCATCCTGAAGCCGCCGGAGCAGACCCCCCTGACGTGTCTCGAGATCCCGAAGATCCTCGAGGAGGCCGGCCTGCCGGCCGGCGTGCTCCACGTGCTTACCGGGTTCGGCGAGACGGCCGGGGCGCCGCTCACGGCGCACCCCGGCGTGGACAAGGTCGGGTTCACGGGTTCGAAGGAGGTCGGCAAGATCATCATGCGGAGCGGGGCGGACACGCTGAAGCGCGTGACGCTCGAGCTCGGCGGCAAGTCGCCGAACATCGTGTTCGCCGACGCAGACTTCCCCACCGCGATCGAGGGCTCGGCGAACGGGGTGTTCTGGAACCAGGGCGAGATCTGCTCGGCGGGGACGCGGGTCTTCATTGACGCCCCGATCTACGACGACGCCGTGAACGAGCTCATCGGCCACGCGAGCGCGGTGAAGGTGGGTGACCCTCAGGACCCGTCCACGACGATGGGACCGCTGATCTCGAAGGAGCAGCGGGACCGCGTCCAGGGCTACCTCGAGGTCGGGGCGCAGGAGGCACGGCTCGCCGGGCAGGGCGTGACCCCCGACGATCCCCGGCTCGCGAACGGCTACTACGTCCCCCCGACGGTGTTCGCTGACGTCGACAACTCGGCGCGGATCGCGCGCGAGGAGATCTTCGGGCCGGTGATGTCGGTGATCCCGTTCTCGAGCGTCGACGACGTGGTGGCGATGGCGAACGACAACGAGTACGGGCTCGCCGCCGCGATCTGGACGAACGACGTGAAGAAGGCGATGCGCACGGCCCAGGCGATCCGGGCCGGCATCGTGTGGATCAACGACACCCAGCCGGCGCCCACGGAGATGCCGTGGGGCGGGTACAAGCAGTCCGGCATCGGGCGCGAGCTCGGCAAGCACGGGCTCGACGACTTCCTCGAGGAGAAGGCGGTCTACCTCAACCTGTCCGACTAGCGGGATCGCGCGCGGCTGACGAGGGGCGTGACCGGGGGGCGAGCAGCCCCGCCCCCACGATCCCGAGCGTGGCGACGACGATCACGCCCATCGCGGCCCGCAGGTCCACGGTCTGGGCGATGTACCCGAGGAGCGGCGGGCTCCAGATGAAGCCCGTGTAGCCGACCGTGGTGACGGCGGCGATCGCGTTCGTCGGGTCCTCGTCGATGTCCTCGGTGAGCGAGAACCCGGCCGGGGCGGCCGCGCTGATCGTGAAGCCGAGCAGCAGGAAGGCGGCCCCCACGACGACGGTGTTGTCGGTGGTGATCGCGACGAGACCGCCGATCGCCGATCCCGCGCCGGCGATCAGGATCGTCGTGCGGGGTCCCAGGCCGAAGAGCACCTTCCCGGCGAACAGGCGCCCGAGGAAGATCGCGCTCGAGAACGAGACGAACACGATGGCCGCCATCCCCGCCGTGGCGCCGAGCTGGTCGCGGAGGTAGAGCCCCGACCACGTGTCCATCGATCCCTCGACCAGGAACGCGAACAGCACGCAGATCGCGGGCACCCAGAGCGCCGGGGTGCGCCGCAGGGCCGAGACCGAGAACGCCGTGGCCGTGCCCTCCGGACCACGCTCCCGTGGCGCCGTTCGCAGGTTCCAGACCGCCGTCAGGAAGAGCGCGAGCGTGGCGTAGAGGAGCCCCAGCCGGAAGTCCAGGTCGCGCATCAGCAGGAGCCCCGCGACCGCGGCTCCCGTCACGCCGCCCAGGGCGTACGAGGCGTGGAGCCACTGGAGCACCGGGCGCTTCGTCGCGACCTCGACGCGCTGAGCCGCCACGTTCAGGTAGACGTCGATCAACCCGTTCCCGACCCCCACGAGCAGGAACCCGACGACGATCGCCGATGTCGGGAGGTAGCCGATCGCGAACGAACCCACCCCGAGCGAAACGAGCGAGATCGGGACGCTGAACGACAACGGGAGCGGCTGCAGCCGGGGAGCGAGCAGGAGCATCACGAGCACCGCCGTGAGCGACAGGGTCGTGTACAGGAAGCCCAGCCGGCTCTCCGACATCCCGTTGTACCGCTGGACGTCGAAGACGATGATCACCCAGACGCCCCAGTACTGACCGAAGGCCCAGTACCCCGCCAACAAGGGGAAGGTCGCCCGCGACGAGATGCTGCTGATCTCGGGGGCCACCTCCGGTCGCAGGGGCAGCCGGAGCTCATCCATCGCGGCATCATGCCACGGGCGATTGAACGGCCGTGCAAGCTTGACCCCCGCTGGGCACGATGGGCTAGACTCCGCGCACCATGGCAGGCGGAGAGGTTCAACTCGTCGATCTGGTGAAGCGCTTCGGTGACTTCACCGCCGTCGCCGGCATCAACCTCGAGATGCCATCGGGCGAGTTCTTCTCCCTGTTGGGCCCGTCGGGATGCGGCAAGACGACGAGCCTGCGCATGATCGCCGGGTTCGAGCGGCCCTCGGAGGGCCAGATCCTGCTCGACGGGGTCGACATGGCGCAGACGCCGCCCCACAAGCGGAACGTGAACACGGTGTTCCAGAACTACGCGTTGTTCCCGCACCTCTCGGTCGAGGAGAACGTGGCCTTCGGCCTGAAGTACAAGAAGGCGACCAAGCAGGAGACGAAGGAGCGCGTCGGCAAGGCGCTCGAGCTCGTGGCGCTGACGGGGTTCGGCCACCGGCGGCCCTCGCAGCTCTCGGGCGGCCAGCAACAGCGTGTCGCCCTGGCCCGCGCGCTGATCCTGAACCCGGCCGTGCTCCTCCTCGACGAGCCGCTCGGCGCCCTCGACGCTAAGCTCCGCAAGCGTCTCCAGATCGAGCTGAAGGCGCTCCAGGAAGAGGTCGGCATCACGTTCATCTACGTGACCCACGACCAGGAAGAGGCCCTCACGATGTCCGACCGCATCGCGGTGATGTCGCAGGGCCGCGTCGAGCAGGTGGGCCCGCCCAAGGAGATCTACGAGGAGCCCGCCACGGCCTACGTCGCCGACTTCCTGGGCGTGTCGAACCTGATGGATGCGACGGCCTCGGGGACCGGCGACGGCGGCTGCAAGGTCGCGCTCGGCGAGTTCGACCTCGTGGCCGGCGAGGGCGACGCCGACACGGTCGGCGCGGCGAAGATCACGATCCGCCCCGAGCGCGTCGAGCTGCTGCCGCAGGAGACCACGGGAGAGAACCACGTGCCCGCGATGGTCGAGCGAGTGGTGTACGTCGGCTCGGTGCTCCAGGTGTTCCTTCACCTGGCCGCGGGACAGACGATCCAGTCGTGGATCCAGAACGAGGGCGGCCTGGTGCCGTACGCGTCGGGCGCCGCGGTGACGGCCCATCTCCCCCGGGAGGCGCTGCGGGTGCTCCCAGACGCGGGGACGCCCGTCATCGCGAGCGGCGAGCTCGACGAGGAGTAGGCGTCCCGCCACGGACCGACGGGCTCGGCACGATCCGGCACGGCGCTACAGCTGCGTGAAGCTCGCCATGTCGCCGGCGTCGCCCGTGCCCTTCGCGTACCGGCGGTAGATCAGGTATCCGACGATGATCATCGCCATCGTGGCCAACAGCATCACCGTGGCGGCAGCGTTCACGG
>Ga0247829_10000977_pt1 | contig 12331 bp, 9 predicted proteins | sample 12C_Control_Day4_FD_207765 | JGI IMG/M metagenome (GOLD analysis project Ga0247829, IMG submission 207765) | Soil microbial communities from agricultural site in Penn Yan, New York, United States - 12C_Control_Day4 | ecosystem: Environmental > Terrestrial > Soil > Agricultural land | place: USA... | reverse complement strand
CGCTGCTCGTCGCGGGCGGCGGGGCGGCCTATGGCGCGCTCGCCATTGCCCTCGGCGCGGTCGAGCGCTCGACCTTGCGCGCGCTCGCGCGGCGCGGCGCCAGGGCACCTTGACGCACCGGCCGTCAGGGCAGATAACAAGCTCGGAACTCCCGGCAAATCCTGCGCTTTTTCACGCCCAGCCATCCCCGCCATGAAGCGAATCTTTTCCGGCGTCCAGCCGACCCAGAATGTGCATCTCGGCAATTACCTGGGCGCGATCCGCAACTGGGTGCGCCTGCAGGAGGATTTCGACTGCATCTTTTGCATCGTCGATCTGCATGCGGTCACGGTGTGGCAGGAGCCGGCCGCCCTGAAGGCGCAGACGCGCGAGGTCGCCGCCGCCTACCTTGCTGCCGGCATCGACCCTGAGCGCTGCATCATCTTCAATCAGAGCCAGGTGCCGGCCCATGCCGAGCTCGCCTGGATCTTCAACTGCGTGGCGCGGCTGGGCTGGCTCAACCGCATGACGCAGTTCAAGGAGAAGGCGGGCAAGCACCGCGAGAACGCCTCGGTCGGGCTCTATGCCTATCCGAACCTGATGGCGGCCGACATCCTCGCCTACAAGGGCACGCACGTGCCCGTCGGCGAGGACCAGAAGCAGCATCTGGAGCTGGCGCGCGACATCGCGCAGAAATTCAACAACGATTTCGGCGTGACCTACTTTCCCTTGCCCGAGCCCTTGATCCTGGGCCCGGCGACGCGGGTGATGAGCCTGCGCGACGGGACCAAGAAGATGAGCAAATCGGACGAGAGCGACTATTCGCGCATCAACCTGACCGACGATGCCGACCTGATCCGCCTCAAGATCCGCAAGGCCAAGACCGACCCGCACCCGCTGCCGGGACCCGAGATCCTCAAGGACGAGACCGCACAGGCGGCGCGCCCGGAGGTCATGAACCTCGCCGGCATCTATGCCGCGCTCGCCGACCGGCCGCTCGAGACGGTGCTGGCGGAGTTCGAGGGGTCGGAGTTCTCGCGCTTCAAGGACGTGCTCGCCGACCTGATGGTGGTCACGGTCGGCAGGATCGGCGCGGAGATGCGGCGCTTGCAGCGCGAGCCGAAAGAGATCGATGCGGTGCTCAGGCGCGGAGTCGAGGCCGCGCGGGCGATCTCCGAACCGATCATGCGCGAGGTGCACGACATCGTCGGCTTCCTCAGGCCCTGAGCGGCCGGCCGACGGGGACGGGGAGGACGGCGATGCAGGACGACTTTTTTCCGGAGCCGGTTCCCTCGGCCCGCCGCAGGCTGCGCCTGCCCCGCTTCAACCTGGGCCTTGCGGGCCTGTGGACCGGGCGCTTCTTCCTCGCGCTCCTCATCCTGATCGCGCTCTATTATTCGCTGGGCGCGCTGATCGTGCATGAGATCGACGACGACCCGGCCTTCGCCGCGCCCGCCGATCCCGCCGCTGCGAACGGCAGCCGCGCGGTCGCCATCGCCGCGGCGCTGATCGGGCGCGAGGTCGATGACCATGAATGGGTCGCCAACGATCCGTTCTTCCTGCCCGGTTTTGTGCTCGACAACATGCCCAACTTCCAGCAGGGCATCATCGGCGCGCTGTCGCGGTTCGGCATCGAGATGACCGACCAGATCGGCCGGACCCGCGGCTCCAGCCAGGCCGACGCCGATCTCGACAAGGCGGCGGGGCTGCTCAAATACCCCGGCGACATCTGGCTGTTCGATTTCTCGACCAGCTGGGCGCCGACCGCCTCCTCCGAGGCGCAGTACCGCGCCGCCCACGCCGCGCTCCTGTCCTACAACCGCCGCCTGGCGGCCGGAGGGGCGGTGTTCGAGCGGCGCGCCGACAACCTGATGGCCACGCTCGAACGCATCGCCGCCGATCTCGGCTCCGCATCGGCGGTGATCGACCGCCATATCGAGGAAGAGGCGGGCTCGCCTCTCGATTTCGAGGCCGACGACATCTTCTATCGCAACAAGGGGCGGCTCTACGGCTATTACCTGCTCTTGCGCGAGCTGGGGGTGGATTTCGAGAAGGTGATCCTTGACCGCGACCTCGCCCATGCCTGGGCGCAGATGCTGGAGACGTTCGAGATCGCCGCCACCATGCAGCCATGGGTCGTCCTGAACGGCGCGCCGGCGAGCCAATTCGTGCCGAGCCACCTCGCCGCGCAAGGCTTCTATCTGCTGCGCGCCCGCACGCAGTTACGGGAAGTTACGAATATTCTGCTGAAATAGGCAGAAGCCAGAAGGCCAGAAACTAGAAAGCCAGAAAAGATGGCTGAGCCCCGCGAACAACTCCGCACCTTCCGGCCTTCTGGCCTTCCGGATCCTGGCTTCTGAATGCAGATCTACCTCCCCATCGCCGAGATGTCGATCGACGTGCTGCTCCTCTTGGGGCTGGGCGGGCTGGTCGGCTTCCTCTCGGGCCTGTTCGGGGTCGGCGGCGGATTCCTGATGACGCCGCTCTTGATCTTCGTCGGCGTGCCGCCGGCCGTCGCGGTCGCCTCGCAGGCCAACCAGGTGATCGCCGCCTCCGTCTCGGGCGTGCTCGCGCATTGGCGGCGCGGCAATGTCGATTTTAAGATGGGGCTGGTGCTGCTGGCCGGCGGCCTCGCCGGATCGCTGATCGGCGTCTGGCTTTATTCGGTGCTGCGCCGCATCGGTCAGATCGACCTGGTGATCGCGCTCGCCTATGTGTTCTTCCTCAGCGCCGTCGGCGCGCTGATGGCGGTCGAGAGCATCGGCGCCATGATGCGCCAGCGCCGGCCGCAGGCGGCCCGACGCAAGCTGCATCAGCACACCTGGGTGCACGGTCTGCCGCTCAAGATGCGCTTCCGCCGCTCGCGCCTCTATATCAGCGCCCTGCTGCCGCTGGGCTTGGGCTTCGGGGTCGGCATATTGGCGGCGCTGATGGGGGTCGGCGGCGGCTTCATCATGGTCCCGGCCATGATCTATCTGCTCGGCATGCCAACGGCGCTGGTGGTGGGCACCTCATTGTTCCAGGTCATCTTCGTCGCCATCAATGTCAGCTTCCTGCAGGCCTGGCAGAACCAGACCGTGGACGTCGTGCTCGCCTTTCTGCTCGTGTTGGGCGCGGTGATCGGGGCGGAGTTCGGCACGCGGTTCGGGGCCAGGCTCAGGGGCGAGCAGCTGCGCGGGCTTCTTGCGCTCCTGGTGCTGGCGGTCGGCATCGCGCTTGCCACGCAGCTCGTGGTGCCGCCGGAGGATGTCTATTCGCTCACCCATAGCCTGGCGGGCGGGTGATGCGGGTCACCCTGATCGCCCTTGCGCTGTTGGCCTGGTTCGCGACCGTCGCAGGCGCGCGGATCGCGGTGGCGGCGAGCCTCGTTGCCGATCTCTCCAACCATCTCATCGCCATCACCACCGGTTTCACGGGGACCGACGTGCTGCTGTTCGGCGCCAAGGAGGGGGAAGGCGATGTCGTCGTGATCGTCCGAGGGCCCACCAGCAGCATCTCGGTGCGCAAGAAGTCGCGCGTGGCCGGCATCTGGATGAACACCGACCGGGTGACGTTCTCGAACGTGCCGAGCTTCTACGCGGTGTCGTCGAGCAAGCCCGTCGAGGAGATCGCGCCGGCCTCGGTGCTGGCGCGGCACCAGATCGGTTTCTCGCAGCTGAAGCTCGCCGCGCCGCCCCAGGTGGATCCCGAGCGCCTGAGGGACTTTCGCTCCGCCCTCATCCGCCGCCAGCAGCGCGCCGGCCTCTTCATGCGCGAGCCGGGCGAGGTCAGCTTCCTCGGCAACACCCTCTTCCGCACCAATGTCTATTTCCCGGCCAACGTTCCGGTCGGGGTCTATCTGGTCGAGGTGCTGCTCTTGCAGAACGGCAACGTGACCGGCGCCCAGACCACGCCGCTTATCATCAGCAAGGTCGGGTTCGGCGCCGAGCTGTTCGATTTCGCCCATCAACGGGCCGCGATCTATGGCCTGATTGCGATCCTGATCTCCCTGGTGGCAGGATGGCTGCCGCATATCCTGCTCCGGAAAGCCTAGAATGACGTCCGCGCCGACCCTTGCCCCCGATCGCGTCTTCCTGGTGGTCGCGGACGATTCGGCCGAGCTCGAAGTCGCGCTGCGCTATGCCTGCCGCCGCGCCCGCAAGACCCGCGGCCGGGTCGCGCTTCTGGCCGTGGTCGAGCCCGGCGACTACCAGCACTGGATGGCGGTCGGCGACCTCATGAAGGAGGAGGCGCGCCAGGCGGCCGAGCAGATGCTCCAGAAGCTCGCCGAGCGGGTGAACGAGTGGACCGGGACTATGCCGATCCTCTATGTTCGCGAGGGCGCGCGGGGCGACGAGCTCCTCAAGCTCATCGAGGAGGAGCCGTCGATCTCCATCCTGGTGCTCGGCGCCAATCCGGGGCCAAAGGGGCCGGGGCCGCTGGTTTCGATGCTGACCGGAAAGATGGTGGGGCGGCTGCGGGTGCCGGTGACGATCGTGCCGGGCAATCTTACGCTCGAGGACGTCGACAAGGTCAGCTAGTTCATTTGGTCGATCGGTTTGGCGCAAGCGGGCGGAAGGACGCCCCCGTAAGCGCGGGAGCATGGAATGCGCAACGGCGAGCATCGCAAGCATGGACGCGGGGTCCCCGAACCCGGCCCGACCGCCGACACGGTGAAGACCACCACCTGCTATATGTGCGCCTGCCGCTGCGGCATCCGCGTGCATCTGACCGACGGTCAGCTGCGCTACATCGAGGGCAATCCCGACCACCCCGTGAATGGCGGCGTGATATGCGCCAAGGGCTCGGCCGGGATCATGCAGCAGAATTCGCCGGCGAAGCTTACCAAGCCGCTCTTGCGCACGGGCCCGCGCGGCAGCGGCGCGTTCAAGGAGATCTCCTGGGACGAGGCGCTGTCCATCGCCACGCAATGGCTCTCGGCGATCCGCTGGACCGATCCCAAGCGCCTCGCCTTCTTCACCGGGCGCGACCAGAGCCAGGCCCTGACCGGCTGGTGGGCCAAGGAGTTCGGCACGCCCAATTACGCCGCCCATGGCGGCTTCTGCTCGGTCAACATGGCGGCCGCCGGCCAATACACGATCGGCGGCTCCTTCTGGGAGTTCGGCGAGCCCGACTGGGAGCATGCCCGCTATCTGATGCTGTTCGGCGTCGCCGAGGACCACGATTCCAACCCGATCAAGATCGGCCTCGGCAAGATGAAGGGGCGCCGCGCCAAGGTGGTCTCGATCAACCCGGTCAAGACCGGCTACTCGGCGATCGCCGACGAATGGGTCGGCATCAAGCCTGGGACCGACGGCCTCTTCGTCCTCAGCCTCGTGCATGAGCTGCTGCGCGCCGACCGCATCGATGCCGAGTATCTGGTGCGCGCGACCAACGCGCCCTGGCTGGTCATCGATGAGCCGGGCAGCGAGCGGCACGGCCTGTTCGCGCGCGACGCTCGCGGCGTCCCCTTGTGCTGGGACGCGCGCGCCGAGCGCCCCGCTTCGGCCATGGACCCACGCGTGCGGCCGCGCCTGGTCGGGCGCTTCACCCTGCCCGACGGCACCGCGGTGCGGCCGGTCTTCTCGCTGATGGCCGAGCGCTATCTCGATCCCCTCTACGCCCCCGAGGCGGTCGGGCCGAAGGTCGGCCTTGCGCCCGTGGTGATCCGGCGCCTCGCCGCCGAGCTGGCGCGCGCGGCCTTCGAGGAGCCCCTCGTCCTCGACCAGCCATGGACCGATTGGACCGGGCGCCGCCACGACACGATGATCGGCCGCCCGGTCGCCTTCCACGCGATGCGCGGCATCTCCGCCCATTCGAACGGATTCCAGACCTGCCGCGCGCTGCACCTCTTGCAGACACTGCTCGGCGCGATCGATACGCCGGGGAGCTGGAACTACAAGTCGCCCTATCCGAGGCCCACCCCGCCGGGGTCGCGCCCCTTCGGCGCCGCGCACGAGATCCGCGCGGGCGAGCCGCTGCCCGGCGTGCCGCTCGGCTTTCCGATGGGGCCGGAGGACCTGCTGCTCGACGACAGCGGGCGCCCTTTGCGCATCGACAAGGCCTTTTCCTGGGAAGCGCCCTTGGCCGCGCACGGCCTCATGCACATGGTCATCCGCAATGCGCATGCGGGCGACCCCTATCCCATCGACACGCTCTTCCTCTACATGGCGAATATGGGCTGGAACTCGGCGATGAACGTGCCGGCCACGCTCGCCATGCTGTCCGATGTCGATGAGGAGACCGGCGAGTACCGCATCCCGCGCATCATCTATTCCGACGCCTTCTGGTCCGAGACCGTGGCCTATGCCGATCTCGTGCTCCCCGACACCACCTATCTGGAGCGCTGGGACTGCATCTCGCTGCTCGACCGGCCGATCGGCTCGGCGGAGGGGCCGGGCGACGCGATCCGCCAGCCGGTCTTGGAGCCCGACCGCGACGTCAGGCCGTTCCAGGACGTGATTTTGGAGCTGGGCCATCGCCTCGGCCTGCCCGGCTTCACGCGGCCGGACGGAAGCCCGCGCTATCCCGGCGGCTATGCCGACTACATCACCCATCACGAGCGCAAGCCCGGCATCGGTCCGCTCGCCGGCTGGCGCGGCGCGGAGGGCGACCGCCACGGCGTGGGCGCGCCCAATCCCGACCAGCTCATGCGCTACATCGCGAACGGCTGCTTTTGGCACGAGCGCCTCACGCCCGACCGCCGCTACTTCCGCAACATCAACCGCGACTATCTCGACTGGGCGGTCGCGATGGGGTTCCTCGCCGAGCCGCAGCCGATCTTCATCCAGCTCTATGCGGAGCCGTTGCAGCGGTTCCGCCTCGCAGCAGAGGGACATGGCGCGATCCAGCCGCCGGCGGAGCTGCGCCCGCGCCTCATCGAAAGCTTCGACCCGCTGCCGCTCTGGTACGAGCCCTATGAGCAGCGCTTGGCCGAGCCCGAGCGCTTTCCGCTCTCGGCGGTGACGCAACGGCCGATGGCGATGTATCACTCCTGGCACTCGCAGAACGCCTGGCTGCGGCAGATCCATGGCTGGAACCGGCTCTACATCAACCGCGCCACGGCCGAGCGCATGGAGCTCACGGACGACGACTGGGTGTGGATCGAGAGCCCGTGGGGCCGCGTCAAGGCGCAGCTCCGGCTGATGGAGGGCGTCAACGAATCCACCGTCTGGACCTGGAACGGGATCGGCAAGCGCGCGGGCGCATGGAATCTCGATCCGGCCGCGCCCGAGGTGATGAAGGGGTTCCTCCTCAATCACCTCATCACCGAGCTGCTGCCGCCGGCCGGAGCGCAGCCCGCGCTGTCGAACTCCGACCCGATCACGGGGCAGGCGGCGTGGTACGACCTCAAGGTCTCGCTGCGCAAAGCCGCGCCCGAGGAGGCCGGCATGACCGAGCCGCGCCTGGAGGCGCTGGCCTATGGGCTGCCGCGCCCGCCGCGCCTGCTCACGGTCGGCGCCTGGTTCCGCGAACGGCGCGCGGGCGGAGGGCGGCCATGACCAGCCTGCCGCCGCCTTCGCCCAAGAAGCTCGGCCTCGTCATCGATCTCGACACCTGCGTCGGCTGCCAGGCCTGCGCGGTCGCCTGCAAGGAATGGAACGCGGGCGGCGTCTCCGCACCCTTGCCCGACCACGACCCTTATGGCGCCGAGCCGCTGGGGCTCTGGTTCAACCGCGTGCATGGCTATGAGGCGGGCGAGGGCCGGCGCGCGCGCACGGTGCATTTCCCGCGCTCGTGCCTGCATTGCGAGGAGCCGGCCTGCGTCACCGTCTGCCCGACCGGCGCCTCCTTCAAGCGCGCCGAGGACGGGATCGTGCTGGTGGACGAGGCGCTCTGCATCGGCTGCAAGCTCTGCTCCTGGGCCTGCCCCTACGGCGCGCGCGAATATGACTACGATTCCGGCACCATGAAGAAATGCACGCTCTGCATCGACCGCATCTACAACGATGCGGTGGACGAGCGCTCGCGCATCCCGGCCTGCGTCCTTGCCTGCCCCACCAGCGCGCGCCATTTCGGCGACCTCGGCGATCCCGCTTCGCCGATCTCCCGCCTCGTCGCCGATCGAGAGGGCGTCGAGCTGATGCCGGAGCTCGGCATGAAGCCGGTCAACCGCTATCTGCCGCCGCGCCCCGCGCGCATGGGCGACGGCGCCTCCGAGCCGGAGGCGCTGGCGCCGGTCGTGCCCGCCGAGCCCGGGCGGGGGCTCCTGCACTGGATCGACAGGGTACTGTCCAGATGATCAGGATTCAGGAACCAGGAATCAGGAATCAGGAATCAGGAATCAGGAATCAGGAAGTAGTCTGTTGCCGAAACTCCATCCTCCACCCCCTTCTTGTCTCCTGACGCCTGATTCCTGAATCCTGATTCCTGAATCCTGACCCCTGACACCTGGCGATGCATCCCGCCCTCTCCGTCATCTTCTTCACGGTTGCTTCGGGTGCCGGCTTCGGCATGCTGGCCTGGCTCGGCTTGAGCGCGGCCATTCGGCCCAGCCTGCCGCCCGCCGCGGCCGTGATCGCCGAGTTCGCGCTCGCCTTTGCGCTGACGGTGTTCGGCCTCCTCTCCTCCACCTTCCATCTCGGCCGGCCCGAGCGTGCCTGGCGCGCCTTCAGCCAGTGGCGCTCGAGCTGGCTGTCGCGCGAGGGCGTCTTCTCCGTCGCCACCTTCCCCCCCGCGCTGGCGCTTGTGGCGGCTCTCGTCGGCCTGCTCCCGCCGGACTGGATCCGCTGGTCCGGCATCGCCACGCTCCTGCTCGCGCTCGCGACCCTGGTCGCAACCGGCATGATCTATGCGAGCCTGAGGGCGATCCCGCGCTGGTCCAATCCTTGGACGGTGCCCGGCTATCTCGCCCTCGGGCTAATGAGCGGAGCCTTGCTGCTGCACGCCTTCAGCGCGAGCTTCGATGCGCTCGCGGGAGCGCCGCACTCGACCGACTACACCGGCTGGCTGGCGCTGCTGCTGCTGCTGCTCGGCCTTGCCGTCAAGCTCGGCTATTGGTGGAGCATCGACCACGCGGCCCCGCGCGCGACCATCGAGAGCGCGACGGGCCTGGCCGGGCGCGGGCCGGTGCGGCAGTTCGAACCGCCGCACACGGCCGGCAACTACGTGATGGAAGAGATGGGCTACCGCATCGCGCGCAAGCACGCCAAGAAGCTGCGCCGCATCGCCGTGCTGCTGGGCTTTGCGCTCCCCGTGGTGCTCGCGCTGTGCTCGATCCTCGTTCCGGCGCCGGCCGGCGCGGCGATCCTCGCGGTGCTCGCGGCGCCCTTCATGCTGCTCGGCCTTCTGGTCGAGCGCTGGCTCTTCTTCGCCGAGGCCAGGCACGTGGTCACGCTCTATTACGGAGCGGCGGCGGTCTGAGCGACCTCGCCTTCCGCGAGCGCGGCCATCAGCGCCTCGCGGATCTGCTGCAGCCGCGCCTCCTTGTCGATCTTGAGGCCGAACTGGTCCTTCACATAGAAGACGTCGACCGCGCTCACCCCGAAGGTCGAGATCTTCGCGGTCGAGATCTGCAGGTTCTGCCGGGTCAGCGCGTTGGTCACCAGATAGAGGAAGCCCGGCCGGTCCCGCCCCGTGACCTCGACGAGCGTATGCGTGGCGCTCGCCTTGTTGTCGATGAGCACGCGCGGCACCACCGCCATCGCGCGCGTGCGGCTGGGCAGCCGCTGCGGTAGCCGCCGCAATTCCTGCTCAGGCCTGATGCCGCCGGCGATCACGCGCTCGACATTGGCCGCGAGCTTGGCGAGGCGGTCCGGCCGGTCGAATGCCTTACCCTCGCCGGTCTGGATCGTGAAGGTGTCCAGCGCCAGGCCATTGGTCAGGGTGAAGATGCGCGCATCGACGATGTCCGCGCCAGAGAGCGCCAGCGCGCCGGCCAGACGCGAAAACAAGCCCGGCTGGTCGGTCGCGACGATGGTGATCTCGGTCACCGCGCGCGCGGCATCGACGCGGCTCTCGATCAGGAGCGGCGCAGCGCTGGCCTCCGCCTCGCGCACCAGGCGCGCGTGGCGGGCCTGCGCCTCCGCTGGGAAGCCCAGCCAGTACGAGGCCGGCGCGCGCGCGGCATGCGCGGCGAACTGATCCTCGGTCCACTCCGCCAGCAGCGGCCGCACCGCGTCCTGCGCGGCCTTCACGCGCGCCTCACGCCCTTCGGTGATCAGCCCGCCCGAGAGCCGCTCCTCGGTGCGGTAATAGAGCTCGCGCAGGAGCGTCGCCTTCCAGCCGTTCCAGGTCTTCGGCCCCACCGCGCGGATGTCGGCGGCGGTCAGCACGAGCAGGAGACGCAGCCGCTCGATGGATTGCACCGCCGCCGCAAAACCGGCGATGGTCGATGGGTCGTCCATGTCACGCTTGAAGGCGGTGTTGCTCATCAAAAGGTGATGGCGCACGAGCCAGGCGACGGTCTCGGTCTCGTCGGGCTCAAGCCCCAGGCGCGGGCAGAGCTTCATTGCGACTTCCGCGCCCAGCTCGGAATGATCGCCGCCGCGCCCCTTGGCGATGTCGTGCAGCAGCACGGCCAGATAAAGCACGCGCCGCGACAGGACCTTGTGCACGACCGCGCTCGCCACCGGGAGTTCTTCGGCCAGCGAGCCCGCCTCGATCCCGCTCAAGATGCCGATGGCGCGGATGGTGTGCTCGTCCACCGTGTAGGAATGGTACATGTCGTACTGCATCTGCGCGACGACGCGGCCGAAATCGGGAATGAAGCGGCCGAACACGCCGGCCTCGTTGAGGCGGCGCAAGGTGGTCTCGGGGTCCTCGGGCGCGGTCAGCATCTCGAGGAAGATCCGGTTCGCCTCCGGGTCGGGGATGAGAGACTTCACCAGCTTCAGGTGCCGCGTGACCGCTTGCAGCGCGGCCGGATGGATGTCGAGCTTGTGCCGCTGCGCCACGCGGAAGAGCTTGAGGATCTGGATCGGGTCTTGGGCGAAGATCGCCGGATCGGGGACGGCAAGCCGGCCCCCTTCCACTTCGAAACCTTCGATGCTGCGCCGCAGCCAGGCGAAGCCGCCGAGGATCTTGGGCCGGCGCCGCTGCGCCGCTTCCAGCGCCGCGCAGAGGATGCGGGTAAGGTCGCCGACCTCCTTGGCGACCAGGAAATAGTGCTTCATCACGCGCTCGACCCCGCGCGTGCCGGCATGGTCGGTGTAGCCCATGCGGCGGCCGACCTCGGGCTGCAGGTCGAAGGTGAGGCGGTCCTCCGCGCGCCCCGCCACAGCGTGCAGGTGGCAGCGCAAGGTCAGCAGGAACAGCCGCGCCTTCTCGAAGCCCGACACCTCGGCGCGCGTCAGCACGCCCTGATCGACCAGCGCTCCGACATCCTCGACGCGGTAAAGATACTTGGCGATCCAATAAAGCGTCTGCAGGTCGCGCAATCCGCCTTTGCCGTCCTTGACGTTCGGCTCCAGCACATAGCGGGAATCGCCCATGCGGCGGTGGCGCTCGTCGCGCTCGGCGAGCTTGGCCTCGACGAAGGCGATCTGGTCCTCGCCCTGGATCTCGCTCGCATAGCGGCGCGACAGGTCCTCGAATAGCGCCTCGTCGCCCCAGATGAAGCGCGTCTCGAGGAGGTTGGTGCGGATGGTCCAGTCCGCCTCGGCCTGACGGATGCACTCCACGACCGAGCGGGTGGCGTGACCGACCTTGAAACCCAGGTCCCAGAGGAAATAGAGGATCGTCTCCACCAGCTGCTCGCCCGAGGGCGTGATCTTGTAGGGCAGCAGGAAGAGGAGATCGATGTCGGAGAAGGGCGCAAGCTCGCGCCGGCCATAGCCGCCGGTCGCGACGAGCGCGAGCCGCTCGGCCGCGCTCGGGTTGGAGAGCCGCACCAGCCGCTTCAGGCTGAAATCGTAGAGCACGCGCAGGAGCTGATCGACGAGGAAGCTGCGCGCCAGGCCATAGGAGATGCCGTTGTCGCCCGTGGAGAGGCGGCGCAGCAGCTCGGCCTCGCCCGTCGCCAGCGTGCCCTTGAGCTGCTGCAGGGCGGCCGCACGCAGCTCGGGCCCGCCGCGGTCGCCGAACGCCTCGGCGAGGCGGTCGAGCGCCTCCGTCAGCTGCTTGCGGGCGATGATCGCCCGCGGGTTGGCCAGATGCGTCATGAACTCCCGCGAATCTCCAGCGAATGGACCGCCGCCGACGCGAATTGCGGCCGTGCCCGTTCCGCTGCATCATAGCGCCTATGAGAAACGCTGTGATTGCCTGTCTCGCCCTGGTCGCTTTGGCGGCCTGCGCGAGCGATAAGGACCACGCCGCCGCAGAGCCGCCCAAACCCGACTACCTCGCCAGCTTCGCCCCGGAGGCGCCGGACCTGCTCCTCATTGAGGTGCGCGACGAGGATCCGGTGCTGGCCGCCCGGCTCGTGGCGCCGGAC
>Ga0247829_10000974_pt1 | contig 12362 bp, 9 predicted proteins | sample 12C_Control_Day4_FD_207765 | JGI IMG/M metagenome (GOLD analysis project Ga0247829, IMG submission 207765) | Soil microbial communities from agricultural site in Penn Yan, New York, United States - 12C_Control_Day4 | ecosystem: Environmental > Terrestrial > Soil > Agricultural land | place: USA... | reverse complement strand
ATACGAGCACGCTGGCGCCCGGCAACTACACGCTACGCATTCTCGCGGCGGATGCGGCCGGGAACGAAGCACTTCGGAATCGTGATCTTCCGATCACCGTCCGGGTTCCCTAGCACGCCGGTGAAAATGCCGGCCTCCTGCGAGATCATTCCGCCTTCAAAGCAGCCAGCGGATTGACCGCGGTTGCGCGGCGCGCGGGAACGAGGCATCCGGCGAGCGCGACGACGAGCAGAAATGCAGCCATCGCGGCGAAGGTCACCGGGTCGCGCGGGTTCACGCCATACAGCAGCCCTGAAACGGAGGATGCAAGAACGTAGGACGCAACGAGACCGATCGCGAGGCTGATCGCGACCAGGCGCAGCCCCTGACCCACGACGAGATTCCTGATCTGCGAGGTCTCCTGGCCGAGCGCCATACGGATGCCGATCTCCTTCGTGCGCTGACTGACCGAGTAACTGATGACGCCATAGATGCCCACGGCTGCCATAATCACCGCCACCACGCCGAAGCCTGCCATCAGGATGAGCGTGAGCCGTGACTGCGCGAGCGCGTCGCCTACATACACCGACATCGGCTGCACACGATCGACGGGAGCTTCAGGATCCATCGAGGCGACCAGCTGACGCACCGAGGAAGCAAGCGATGAGGGATCGCTCGTCGTTCGCACGACCACGAACGGCTGCGTGCCGCCGAAACCGATCATTGGCCTGAAGATCTGCGGCCGGACGGCGCGCGCGAGATCCTGGCTGCGGAGGTGCTCGACAACGCCCACCACCTCCGCGAAGGCATTGGGGGATCCCGTCGGCTGCACCTGCAGCCGGTGGCCGACGGCATTTTCCCCGGGCCACGCGCGCGCGGCGAGCGTCTCGTCGATGATGATGACGCTGGCGCCGCGGTCACGCTCCTCGAAAAAGCGTCCCGCGAGCAAACGCGTGCCGAGCGCACGGAAGTAGTCGGGCGACGCGCCACGGCCGTCGGCGGTCGCGCTCTCCCAGTTGCGCGCGGTCGCCTCGTCGTAGGCGAAGGGCGACAGCGCTCCGCTCCCGGTCAACGGCAACTGCGATGTGAACCCGACGTGCGCCACACCCGGCAGACGCTTCAGCTCTTCTTCCATCCTTCGGATGAATTCCGCGCGCATCTCGAAGCGCGTGTACTTGGCAACGGGCAGCGACAGGCGGAACGACAGCACGCTTGCCGGGTCGAATCCCGGACGAACGTGCTGGAGCGCAATGAAGCTTCGCACCATCAGCCCCGCTCCGATCAGGAGCACGAGCGTCAGCGCGACTTCCCCGACCATCAGCACGCCGCGCATCCTGACCTGGGCCTTCGATGCAGAAGGGTTCGTGCCCGCCCGCAGCGTCCGGTTCACGTCTACGCGCGCCGCGCGAAGTGCCGGTATGAGGCCGAACAATACAGCCGTCGCAGCGCTGCTGCCGATGGCAAACAGAAGAACGTCCGGATCGATGCGGATCGCATCGACACGCGGAAGATTCCCGGGATTCATCCACACGAGCCAGCGCGTGCCGAGCCAGGCGAGAAAGACCCCGAGCGCCCCGCCACCGGCCGACAGCACCAGACTCTCCGTGGTGAGCTGCCGCAGCAGCCGGCCACGGCTCGCGCCAAGCGCGCCCCGCACCGCCAGTTCGCGTTCGCGCGCGGTCGAGCGCGCCAGCAGCAGGTGCGCGACGTTCGCACACGCGATCACCAGGAGCATGCCGACGGCGCCAAACAAAGCCACCAGCGCCGGGCGGACGTGTTTGACGACATCGGTCTGCAGCGGCACGGCACGGATGCGCATGCCTGCGGCCTCGTGAACGGCGTGTTCGGCGCGCAACTGCGCCGCGACGTTCTCCAGGTCCGTCTGTGCCTGCGCCAGTGTCACGTCGGGTTTCATCCGGCCGAACACCGTGAAGAACGTGAAATTTCGCGGCGGCTGGTTGGCGTAATTGAACTGCAGCGGCTTCCAGATCTGCGCGTCGTTGACGAGAAACGCCTCCGCCGGCAACCAGAGGCGGGCCGACGCCGGGAGCACGCCGACGACCGTCTGATCGAGGCCGTCCAGACGGATGCGACGGCCCACGATGCCCGGATCACCGCCGTATCGCGATAACCACAGGCGATGGCTGAGCATCACGACCTGCGGGCCGCCCACCGCTTCTTCTTCCGCAGTGAAGTGACGACCGTGGAGCGGATCCACTCCGATCGTCTGAAAGAAGTTCGCGGTCACCGTCGAGACGTCGACGCGCTCGACGTTACCGCCGTCGGTGAGCGCGCCGGTGGCACCAACGACGTTGGCGCCCGAGGCTGCGGCGATCGATTCGAACAAGCGCGTGCGCTGCTGGTAATCCTTGAAATCGCCCGGCGACATCGCGGGCAGCGACTGCGCCGCGACTCCGAAGTCGACCCACAGGTTGACGAGTCGGCCTGCGTCGCGATAACTGAGCGGCCGCATCAACACACCGCTGATGATGCTGAAGATCGCGGTCGCTGCGCCGATGCCCAATCCGAGCGTGAGCACGGCCACGAACGTGAACGCCGGAGCGTGGCGAAGTACGCGGATCGCGTATCGAAGGTCCTGGGCGATGGTTCGCATGCTCACTCTTTATCAACTCGTCGCGCGATTCGGCGTGCGCGGTGACGAACCGATGGATGGTCGGGCCGGCAACCACCTTTCGTGATGTCGATAGCCGTTGCCTGCCGCGCGGAGCCTGGAACGGTAGAACAGGACTGAGCAAGGATCTTGCGTCAAACGCCGTCCTTCGAAAGGACGGCTCGATGCGAATGGACGGAACCACCTGAGGACTTCTGGGCGCCGCCCTGCTCTCCCTCGCGACGGCGGCACTCGCGCAGATTCAGCTCAGCCCTGTCCTGTCAGGCCTCAACAGCCCCGCTGACTGTTCAGCAGGTCGAGATAATCGACGGTCACTTCGCCAGGGCGGTGACGACGGAGCGGATCTGTGTCTCGATCGCTTCGACGACCTCAGCGAGGCTCATCCGCGGCTGAACGCGAACCGTGACGCCGCGGAGCTGCTCTCCGAGCGTCTCGAGCTGGATCCAGATGTCCTCACCGGCCTCGTGAATCCCCACCACCTGGGTGAGCCAGCGGTCGGCGCCGGTCGAGAACCATCGCTGGTCCAGCGCTGCGAACCACCAGCGAGCGGCGCCGCCGGGCGCATCGTGAAAGAAGACGGCCCCGGCCATGGGCGTGGCGCCAGAGAGGTTGTTCACGCGTCCTCCGCACTTCTCGACGGTGTGCGTCCGCGGCGCACGTATTACCCGCGGGATCCAGGCCGAAGGGAATTCCGAGGTGAGCGGTTGCATTCTACGGATCCTGCGCGCGCGAACAAGCGAAGCGTCGTACGAAGCACGGTGTTTACATGGCCCGGGCGGCAAAACACATTGAAAAGCAGCTGAAGATTTTTACTCGTCAACTGCTTTTCCACAGCGCGTCCACAGGTTGTGCACACTTTTCCAACAGGTGGCGCGGGCCCTCAGCGCACCGTCTCGAGATGCCATCGGGCTGGCGGTGGATGGATTCGCTACATCCGTCCGCTCTTGGCGCTCGCAGTTCTGAGCAGCACCACACCGTGGCGCGGCACGGTGGCGGTGTATGAGTCGTTCGCGTCGCCGGATGCATCCGTGTGCGTCCATGGATCGCGGACACGTTGCGGCCCCTTCAGGCCGACGTCGGCGAACTTCACGGTCACGGGCATGGCTTCAGGCGCGCGGTTGAACAACCCGATCGCCATCGTGCCGTCAGACAACTCGCGCGCCCAGATCTGCGTCCAGTTATCTGCCCACACGCGCGCGGCTGCCCTGCCGAGCGGATCCTGATTGATCGCGAGCACTTCGCGGTTGCCGAGGAGGTCGACCGTCCAATCGTCCATCTGCGACATGTCCGCGCCAATCAGCATTGGCGCTGCCTGTAATGCCCAGAGAGAGATGTGCGTGAGCTGTTCGTTCGGCGTGAGCGACGTCTGGCGCGGCGTCGTCGTTCGTCCCCAGCCGAGATGGCCGACCACGAGCATGTCGGTGTCGTTCCAGTGGCCCGGCCCCGAAAAACGCTCGTGCCCCGTCTGCTGAAAGCCGATGGAAGACATCGACCACCAGTTGTCATTGATGTCGCCGGTCACGCGCCAGAGGTTACCGCCCGCAGTCGCGCCCCACTCCCAGACGCGTCCCCACCCGTACTGGCACAGCGAATAGACGAAGTCCCGGTCCAGGGTATCGAGGATGCGGCGCATCATCGTGTAAGGCTTCTGCAGCGCCTCCAGCGGCGCGCGACTGGCGAGCGGCTCGATGTCGGAATACGAACACCAGTCGTACTTGATGTAGTCGAAACCCCATCGAGCCCACGTCTTCGCGTCCTGTTCCTCGTGCTGGTAGCTGCCCGCGTAGCGCTGCTGACAGGTGCGTGGTCCCGGCGAGGAATAGATGCCGATCTTCAGTCCGCTCGAGTGGACGTATCCGGCGAGCGCCTTCATGTCGGGGAACTTCTCGTTGGACGTGATCTCACCGTCCGCGTTTCGCGGTCCCTCCCACGCATCATCGATGTTGATGTAGGTGTAACCCTGACCGATCAGGCCGGTCCGTACCATGCCGTCCGCCGCGGCGCGGATGTGCGCATCGGTCACCGCGCCTCCCCAGACGTTCCACGAGTTCCACCCGAGCGGAGGCGTCAATGCCAGCGAGCGGTCACCGCCGACGATCGTGATGACGGTGTTGCTCATCTGTCCCTTGTCGTTCCTGACGGCGACCTGCACCTCGGTGCGACCTGCGCGCGCGAGCGCGCCGGAGAGGATGCCGGTTTTCGCGTCCAGCGTAAGACCAGCAGGAAGGTTCTTTGCCGTAAAGGTCAGCGGGCCGTCGCCGGATGCTGGAATTCGAAACAGGAACGGACGCCCGGGCGTCGCGCCCGTGATCCTTGGATAGTTGATCATTGGAGCCGGCGATCGGCTCGCCGCGATGCGCGGCGCCTGCTCAGGAGGCCGCACCACGGTCTGCAGCTTCGTCTGCGCACTCCCTCGTGTGATGACGACGGCACCCGCCCAGAGCGCGTTGTCTCCAGCCGTCCCATCGTTCGCGTCGACCACCGCAAGGACCAGTGTTCTCACCCCGGTGAGATCGATCGACACGAGCTTCGCCGCGTCGCCGCGTTTCATCACGTCCGACTCGAAGACCTTCTTTCCATCGGCCCATGCGCCGAACACGACGCTGCCAGGCGGAGCAGTGGCGGGGGATGGGCCGGTCGCCGCAGCCGGCGCCGGACCGTCCTCGATGCCGATCATGGACATGAAACGTACGGCGCCGCCGGAAAGGTCGATCGTCATGTCGGCGTCGGCGCGCAGCGGCAGGGCGTGAGGATACGTGGCACCGCCCAGCGTGAATACTCGCGGAGGTGGCGTCTGCCCTCGCTGCGGCCGTGGTGCCGGTCTCAACTGGACGTTGCCGAGGTCGAGCGTGTCGAGCCAGACACCGTTAACCGGCGGATCCGCCGCCTGCAGGACGGAGGCATCCTGGGCCCGCGGCGAGGTCGTGAGCGCTGTCAGGCACAGCGCCGTAGTCGCGGTGATTGCGAAGCAGATCTGCGCGCATTTCATGCGCGCATTCTACGCCGGGCGTGCGTCGCTCGACTCGTCGAGCTCGGCTTCCGCGGCACGTCGTCTCGCCGTACTCCACTGTCTGAACCAGATGAGGCCGATCGTGACGACAGTCAGAAGTGCCATCCGCACCACCACGACCAGCGAGATGCTATCGGTTGGCGCCCCTTCGTAGGCACGCAATGTCGTCCACCGCTCGGTCATCCAGTGCCACGCGGTGTGGCCCACGAGAACCGACAGAACGATCGTGCCCAGTCGCTCTGTCACGACGAACCGGAACAGCAGCTGAAGCACCGGCACCAGCCCGATGAGCACCAGCAGCTGACCGAGCTCCACGCCAACGTTGAACGAGACCAGCGAGGCGAGCAGGTGGCCGCCGGCAAACTGCAGCGTCTGCCGGAGGGCGAACGAGAATCCGAACCCGTGGACGAGACCGAACCCGAACGCCAGCGCGCAACGTCGGCCGAGCGACGGCATCGCGACGATGTTTTCGATCGCCATGAAGACGATCGACGCGGCGATCAACACTTCGATCGCCGGTGGAAACCACAGCCCACCCGGCGCGAGACCCATTGCGCTCCCGATCAGTGTGATCGAATGAGCAAGGGTGAAGGTCGACACGACCACAACGAGCGATCGCAGCCGGCGCAGCGGGATCACGAGGCACGCCAGGAAGAGCAGGTGATCGGCGCCGTCGAGGATATGCAGGAATCCAAGCCTGACGAACTGCGCCGCTGCCTGATGCCAGCGCGGATCGAGCCGCACGACTCCAGGATCCCCGCTGAATTCGAATGCGCGAGTCGAGCCGTTCTTGACGAACCGCACGACAGTAAGGACGTCGATGCCGAGTCGTTGAAACCCCGGCTCGATCGAGAACCTGGCTGCGTCCGACTCGATCGGGTACGCAAGCCACATATCTACCAGCGCCTGTTCCCTGGGGAGGCGCACCGTGTCGGGCAGCGACGCCGCGGCGAGGTGCGCTCGCGCTTCATCGAGGGATGTAAACGATCGATCGGACGGCAGCGAGATGCGCACGTCAGCGACGGTCGGTGCGGACAGGATCCGGCCGCCCTCGAGCACCGTCAAGTCGGGCAGGATCCATTGCGCGACGGCGTCGAGCAGAAGCGGCTCACTTTTCGCGATGTCCAGAAACCCGTCACGCTGGGGGAAATCGATGTCGCGCATCGCGGCAAGCGGAAGGCGGATCAACACGTCGAGCCGGTCCTTCTCCGCGTGCACGAACATGTTGACGGCGACGCTGCGCGGGATCTCGTGCGTGAGCACACGTGTGCTCGCAGCGATCAGCGCCACCATCACAGCCGTGAGAACGACGAACGTGCGTCTCATGCGGCGCAGTGTATACTGCCGCGCGTTTTCAGACGCACGGAGGATCGAGGCATGAGGTTGACGCGGACTCTGGCAATCGGTGCGGCCGTTGCCGCGACGTTTGCCGTCGTCGGGGCGCAGCGTTCTGATTCCCCGGCTGTACAAGTTGATCCGTTCTGGCCGAAGCCGCTGCCCGAACATTGGATACTTGGATCCGTCACTGGCATCGCGCTCGACAGTCGCGACCACCTGTGGGTCGTGCACCGTGGCGCCTCATCGCTCAACGCGCGGACGGAGATCGGTCTCGCAAGCACTCCTCCATCTGCCGAGGCCTGCTGTCTGCCGGCGCCTTCAGTGCTCCAGTTCGATCCCGCGGGTAACCTCGCCGGACACTGGAAGGGTCCTGGCGAGGGCTACCAATGGCCGCAATCGCCTGGCGGCATGACTGTCGACGCGAAGGGAAATGTCTGGATCACGGCCGCCGGTCCGGCCGATCCTCTCCCGGGTGCGAGAGGCAGGGGCGCCGCCGCGACACCGCCACCCCCCGACGCACACGTGCTGAAGTTTGCCGGCGACGGACGCTTCCTGCTGCAGATCGGCAAGCCTGGTCAAACGGGTGATAGCAACAGCACGAGTGGACTCAACCGCCCCACGGCCGTCGACGTCGACGCTGCCGCCAACGAGGTGTACGTCGCCGACGGCATGGCCAATCGGCGCATCGTTGTGTTCGATGCTGAGAGCGGCGCATACAAGCGCCACTGGGGCGCGTACGGCGCCAGACCCGATGACGGCGATCCCGGTCCGTACGATCCGTCCGCCGCGCCTGCAAAGCAGTTTCGCGTGCCGGCGTGCGTGAAGATCTCGAAGGACGGCTTCGTTTACGTGTGCGATCGCCGCAACGACCGGATCCAGGTGTTCCGCAAGGACGGCACATTCGTGAAGGAAGCGTTCATTGCCAGGGAAACGCGCGGCGAAGGATCCGTATGGGCGATCGCGTTCTCGAACGATCCGCAACAGCGCTCCCTGTATGTGGCTGACGGATCCAACCAGAAGATCTGGGTGCTGCGGCGCGACACACTCGACGCGCCGACGTCGTTCGGCGCAGGTGGCCGTTGGCCGGGCCACTTCTACGGTGTGGGCAGCGTGGCGGTCGACTCCGCGGGCAACGTCTACACGGGTGAAGCGTACGAAGGCAAACGCGTCCAGAAATTTACCCGCGCCGGCGCGGCCCGGTCGAATGCGAAGGAGCAGCCATGAACGGACGACAGGGTCGGCGCAGCCTCGTCGCCGCAGCGTTGCTGGTGAGCGCAGTCGCAACGCTGGCATTCATCGAGCGGTCGCTCGTCCGAGACGCGGCTGCGCAGGCCACCGTGCAGGCGCCGCGGTTCGAAGTGGATCCGTTCTGGCCAAAGCCGCTGCCGAACGGATGGGTCATGGGCATGACCATAGGCGTCGCCGTCGATTCGCGCGACCACGTATGGATCGTCCACCGCGGCGACACGCTGTCAGTCCTCGAGACCGCCGCCGAGCAGAAGCCGCCGACCGCATCCTGCTGCCGGACCGCGCCGCCAGTGCTCGAGTTCGATGCGGCGGGCAACCTCGTGGGTCACTGGGGAGGGCCTGGTGAAGGGTACGAATGGCCGCTCTCGAACCACGGCGTCTTCGTCGACTACAAGGACAACGTGTGGATCGGCGGCAATGACGCGAAAGATGCGCACGTGCTGAAGTTCACGCGCAGCGGCAAGTTCCTGATGCAGTTCGGCCACCAGGGAAAGAGCGGCGGCAGCAATGACACGATCAATTTCGGACGGGTCGCGAAGATCTACGTCGATCCAACGACGAACGAGGCGTACATCGCCGACGGCTACGGCAACAAGCGTGTGGCGGTGATCGATGCAGAAACCGGTGCGTTCAAACGCTACTGGGGCGCGTACGGCAACAAGCCCGACGACACGAACCTCGGGCCGTACGATCCGGCGGCGCCGCCGGCGCAGCAGTTCAGGACACCCGTCCACTGCGCGGATCTTTCGCAGGACGGTCTCGTCTATGTGTGCGACCGGCCGAACGACCGCATCCAGGTGTTCAAGGCGGATGGCACGTTCGTCAAAGAGGTGATCATCGCGCCGAAGACGCTCGGCGACGGGTCCACATGGGACGTCGCGTTCTCGAAGGACGCACAGCAGAAGTACATGTACGTCGCCGACGGAAAGAACGAGAAGGTCTATGTGCTGGACCGCCAGTCGCTCGAGATTCTCACGAGCTTCGGCGACGGCGGCCGGCAGCCGGGGCAGTTCTTCGCCGTCCACAGCATTGCAACGGATTCGAAGGGCAACATCTTTACGACCGAGACGTACGAGGGACGACGCCTCCAGAAATTCGTGTTCAAGGGTGTTGGTCCGGTGCCGAAGAAGGATCAAGGCACCGTCTGGCCTAAGTGAACGTCAGGCCGGCTGAAAGGCGCCCTCTACGCGGACGTCGGATTGCTCGTAGGGGCCGGCTCGAGGCCGGCCCGCACCCGTTACGCCGCAATCGTCAGCGGCTTGCCGAGAACCTCGGCGAACACCTTCACTGCCTGCTGCATCTCCTCCATCGTGCCGAACGCGATGCGGCAGTGCGTCTTCTCGAAGGGCGGGAAGTCGCGCGCGACGCGGACGCCTTTGGCCGCGCATGCCTCGCGGAAGTCCTTCGCCGGACGGCCAATGTTCACGAACATGAAGTTCGCCTGCGAGTCGGCGGGCTTCATGCCGCGGTCTGCAAACCACTTCATCGTGAAGGCACGGACGGCGGAGTTACGGGCGCGCTCGGTGGTGAGGAACGACTCGTCCTGCTGGACCGCCGCGATCGCGCCATGCAGCGCGAGCACGTTCATGGTGCTGGTTCCCGTGGCGGAATCCCAGTCGGAGAGCTTCTTGATCGTCTCGGGATGCCCCACCGCGTAGCCGACGCGCAGCCCGGCCATCCCGAAGGCCTTCGAGAATGTCCGCGCCACGATGACCCGCGGGTTCTCCACGGCCAGCGGGATGAAGGTCTCGTGATCCGGGTTCGTGACGTAATCGAAGTATGCCTCGTCGACGAGGATCGTCGTGTCAGGCGACTGGCTGTTGATCTTCGCCAGGAAGTCGCGCGTCGCCTTCGCGCCGACGAAGGTCGACGACGGGTTGCTCGGGTTGCAGAAGAAGACCAGCCCCGCCCCCTTCGCGGCGTCGGCGAATCGGTCCATGTCGGGGTGGAAGTTACTGTCCAGATCCACGCCGATGACCTCGTTGCCCATCATCTTCGCGTAGTCGGCGCACTCCTCGTACGTCGGGATCGTCGCGACGAGCGGTTTGTCTTTCGCGGTGAAGTTGTGCGTGACGTTGCGCAGGATCTGCGTCGAGCCACATCCCAGCACGATGTTCTCTGCCTTCACACCATGCTTCTTCGCGAGCGCGTCGATGAGGTCGCGTGCCGTGCCGGAGTAGCGGCCGGCTCGCGCCCCGCTCGGCGCCAGCACCGATCGAATCGCATCGAGCACCTGCGGACCCGGCCCGACCGGGTTCTCGTTGCTGCTGATGATGATCGTCCCCGGCGCGGCGGCCTCGAGCGGCTGCTCGAGCGCCGACCAGATCAGATTTTCGCGGCCGCGCGCGCTGATGAAGGAGGTGGTGAATGCGCCGGCGGCCCCGATGCCGACGGTCCGGACGAAGTTGCGTCGTGACTGCGCCATCGTGTCCTCCTACCGTACCGCCGTAGCCACCGGCTTGAGTACCCCGCGAAAGACGTCCACCGCCTTGCGCATCTCTTCCATCGTGCCGATCGAAATGCGGGCGTGTGTTTTCTCGAAGGGCGGGAAATCGCGTCCGACGGCGACGCCCTGCTTTGCGCACCCCTCGCGGAAATCCTTCGCCGGGCGCTTGATCTCGACGAACAGGAAGTTGCCGTGCGAGTCGCTGCACTTGCAGCCGAGGTCCTCGAGCGCCTTCTGCGTGAAGTTGCGGACTTCCAGGTTGCGCTGACGCTCCGCCGTGATGTGCGCGGTGTCGTCGAGCGCGGCCATCGCCGCGGCGACGCCGAAGACGCTGACGTTGTACGGCATCTTGAATTTCGCGAGCCGCTTGATCGTGTCGGCCTGTCCGACCGCGTAGCCGATCCGCATGCCGGCCATACCGAACGCCTTCGAAAACGTCCGCGCCACGACGACGTTCGGTGTCTCGAGCGCGAGCGGCACTGCGGTCGCGTAAGACGGATCCGTCACGTAGTCGTGGTACGCCTCGTCGATCAGGATCATCGCGTCCGGCGATGCCTTCCGGACCCGCTCGACAAAGTCGTTCACCGTCTTGGCGCCGTGCACGGTGGCAGTCGGGTTGTTGGGGTTGTTGAAGAAGATGAGGCCAGCGCCTGCCGACACGGCCGCCATTTGTTCGACATCGAGTTTGAACGAGCCGTCGACCGGGATCTCCTTCAGCGGATACCCGAGCCGCTTCGTCATCGTTGTCGGATTCTCGAAGGTCGGCGCGGCGGTCACCAGGGCGCGATCGGGGCCGACGCACGCCCGCACCGCACACCGGAGCACTTCCTGCGAACCGGCGCCAAGAACGATGTTCTCCGGCTTGACTTTGAAGTGCGCCGCGATCGCGGCCGTCAGGTTCGTATCGGACGGCGTGCTGTTGAACGGATAACGCCCCGCCTCCGGGAACTTGCCGAGGATCGTGTCGAGCACCTTGCGCCCGGGACCGAGCGGGTTCTCGTTGCTGCTGATCCGGATCTCTTCGACGCCGGGCGGCAGCGGTGGTCGTGCCGCGCGTCCCTGTGTCTGCAGATCCGCGACGTACGCTTCATGCCCGCGAGCGGACAAGAGTGCGGCGGCGGCGCCGTAATCCTCTCGTGTCAGGACGGTGAACAACCCACGACGCGTGCGGAGCATCCTGCCTCCTTGCCGAGCCTTCCGGGGACCTCCGAGGAACGTCGCGCCAGGCTCACCAGCGACGGGCGGATTGTAAGCCGCTGCACATGAGGCGTCAAACACGTCCGTCGTGCTAGATTACGCGCCACCGATGCTCCTGACGTCTGAAGGGTCCGTGAGGACCGGCTTCACGTTCGCGCTCGTCCTCGCGATTACCACGGTTGGTGCCACTCAGCCGAACCCCTACCGCACCGTCGAAGGATGGGCGAAGATGCCCGAAGGGCGCAAATGGGGGGCAACGAGCGCCGTCGACATCGATAAGGACGGCAGGTCGGTGTGGGTCGCCGAACGCTGCGGCGCGAATTCCTGCCTGGGCTCCGGATTACCCGTCGTCCTGAAGTTCGATCAGACAGGAAGGCTGGCGACGAGCTTCGGGGCCGGTTTGATGATCTTTCCGCACGGGATCCATATCGATCGCGACGGTAACATCTGGGTCACTGATGGGTCCGACAACAAGCCGCGCCTGCCGCGAGATGCCGCGCCGGGTACACCGC
>Ga0247829_10000971_pt1 | contig 12366 bp, 9 predicted proteins | sample 12C_Control_Day4_FD_207765 | JGI IMG/M metagenome (GOLD analysis project Ga0247829, IMG submission 207765) | Soil microbial communities from agricultural site in Penn Yan, New York, United States - 12C_Control_Day4 | ecosystem: Environmental > Terrestrial > Soil > Agricultural land | place: USA... | reverse complement strand
CCTGAAGGGGCACCGCGCGATGGAGTCGATCACACTCGACCGCGAGGTGCTGGCGCTCAAGGACGACCTCATGCCGCGCTACGCGCGCATGATCTACAACGGCTACTGGTTCAGCCCCGAGCGCAATCTGCTGCAGGGATTGATCGACGCGTCGCAGGCCCCGGTGAACGGCACGGTGCGCCTGAAGCTCTACAAGGGCACCGTGATGTGCGTGGGCCGCTCATCCGCCGCCGACTCGCTCTTCGACGCGAAGATCGCGACGTTCGACGACGATGCGGGCGCGTACGACCAGAAGGACGCGGCCGGCTTCATCAAGCTGAATGCGCTGCGGATGCGAATCGCCGCGAGGCTCGGCCGCGGCAACTAGGCGCATCCAGGCCGCGTTGGAGCGCGGTCGATGGCCGCCGGACGCTTCAGCCGGCCCACGACAGGGCGATCGCCTGGTGCCGCCCCGCTACGACGTCGAACTTCCGTGTCTTCATCTCGCCGTTGTGCTCGGCCTCGATCGAGTACGCGCCTTCCGGCCTGCTGTCACACTACACCTTACCCCGCCGATGCCTGAGCTTCCCGACGTCACCGTCTACTGCAATGCGCTGAATGCGCGGATCGGCGGCAAGCCGCTGTGCGGTGCGCGGATCGTCAATGCGTTCGTGCTGCGAACGGCCGTGCCGCCGCTCACCGACCTCGTCGGCAGGCGCGTCGTCGAAGTGCGCCGCCTCGGCAAGCGCATCGTGCTCGCGTTCGAGGGCGATCTCTACCTCGTCGTGCATCTGATGATCGCCGGCCGCCTCCGCTGGCTGTCCGACGGCCGCAAGCCGCCCGGACGAATCACGCTCGCGCTTCTCGCTTTCGAGGGCGGCACGCTCGCGCTCACCGAGGCGGGGACGAAACGCCGCGCATCGCTTCACGTCGTCGAAGGTACGGCGGCGCTGGCGGCGTTCGACATGGGCGGCCTCGAGGTGGAAGGCGCCGACGTCGCGACATTCGCCGCACGATTGCGCGAGGAAAATCACACACTCAAGCGCGCGCTGACCGATCCTCGCATCCTGAGCGGTGTCGGCAACGCCTACTCCGACGAGATCCTGCACCGCGCCCGGTTGTCGCCGCTCGCGCACACGCGAAAGCTCGACGACGCGGCGATGGCGCGGCTCTTCGAGGCGACACGAAGAGTGCTCGCCGAATGGACCGCGCAGCTCGCGGCCGAGGCGGGCGAAGGGTTCCCCGAGCATGTGACCGCCTTCCGTTCCGGAATGGCCGTTCACGGCAAATTCCGCGAGCCCTGCCCGGTGTGCGGCACGGCCGTTCAGCGGATCGTCTACGCCGAGAACGAGTGCAACTACTGTCCCGGCTGCCAGACGAACGGCGTGATCCTCGCCGATCGGGCGCTGTCGCGGCTGCTGCACGCGAGCTTTCCGCGCGAAGCATGAAGGCTCCGCGGCGTCTTTCACCATAGACGGAAATCGATGTGCGCGTTCGCGCGCATCCCTTTCGGCAACGCGTGCGCTGCAGGCTGTTCATCACAACGACCTCGTAACAACCGTGCCGTCACATCCCGCGCACGCCAGCCGACGTGCGGCGCGCGCGAGCGCGGGTGCGTAACTTGCTTGACGACGTCGGACTTGATCGTGCTGCCGCCGCCCGATGCGATTCGCAAGCAAACCCGCAGGCCATTCAGCCAACCGCAAGACGGCGCTGCGGTTGCTCGCCCGCATGAAGGCGCTGAAGCCCGAGCGACCGGGCATGCATCGCGTGCGCACGCGCATCGTCGTCTTCTTCACCGTGCTGCTTGTGCTCGTGCAGGGCGCCGCGTTCCTGCTCGTCAACGCCGCCAATTCCGACAACGCGCGCAGCATCGGCGACCAGGAGCTGGCGACCGGGGAGCGAATCGCTCGCCGCGCGCTCGAGCACGAGAGCGACCGTCTCGCGAAGGGCGCGCTCGCCTACGACGAAGCGTTCGTGCGCGAGATTGCGCGGCTCACCGAATTGCAGGTTTCGTTCGCAGTGCGTGAGCCCGGCGGCCCGTGGTCGATCGCCGCATCCACGCTGCCGGTCGCCAGCCGCGCCACGCTTGCCGCGCGCCTGCCCGAAGCGTCCGTGCTGCGCGACGGCCGCGCGCAGGTCACGCTCGAGGGCCGCGATTACCAGATTCGCACGCTGAAAGCTTCGCCGGAGCAAGGCACCGAGATCATGGCCGTCCTGCAGCGGTCGCCGAGAGATACGCTCGCGCGCACGGCGGAACTGCAGACGCTGTTGATGGGCCTCGCGGCGGTGAGCCTCGGTGGCTCGCTGATCGGCAGCATCTTCATCGCCCGTGGCATCACGGGCCCGCTCAACCGGCTCGCGAAGGGCGCCGCGCGCATCAGCCGCGGCGACTATTCGCAGCCGATCGAGATCGCAACCGGTGACGAGATCGGTGCCGTCGCGCAGGCGTTCAATCGCATGCGCGAAGGCATCGAGTCGCACGAGAAGGAGATCCTCCGCCTGGCCTACGAGGACCGGCTGACCGGACTGCCGAACCGTGCGCTGTTCAACGACCGGCTGGCGGGTGCCGTGAACCTAGCGCGACGCAACGGCACGCCGCTCACCGTCATGCTGATGGACCTGGACCGCTTCAAGCACATCAACGACACGCTCGGCCATACGATCGGCGACAACGTGCTGCGCGAGGTCGCGACGCGGCTGCGGGCGGCGCTGCGCGAATCAGACACGATCGCGCGTCTTGGCGGCGACGAATTCGGCGTGCTGCTGCCCACTGGCAACGAGGACCAGATCGGCGAGGTGGTGCACAAGATCCTGCGCGCCATCGAGCAGCCGATCGAGGCCGAGGGGCAGTGGCTCGACGTCGGCGCGAGCATCGGCATCGCCCGCTTTCCCGAGCACGGCGACAAGCCCGACACGCTGATCTCGCGCGCCGACGTCGCGATGTATCTGGCGAAGGCCGCGAACTCCGAGTTTGCCTTCTACGATGCGACCCACGACGGGACGCAGCAGGAGCAGTTGTCGCTGCTGGGCGAGCTGCGCCGGGCGATGGAGCGGCAGGAGCTTCGGGTCTACTTCCAGCCCAAGATCGACCTGCGCACCGGTCGCACGCGCGGCGTGGAGGCGCTGGTGCGCTGGATGCACCCGATGCGGGGCGTCGTGCCGCCGATCGAGTTCATGCCGTTCGCCGAGCGCACCGGCTTCGTCCGCACCGTGACGCGCTTCGTGCTGGAGACGACTCTCACGCGTTGCGGGCAATGGCTGGCGCAGGGCATGCGGCTGCAGGTTTCGGTCAACATCTCCGTGCGCGACCTGCAGAACACCGATTTGCCGGACATCGTCGCAAGCCTGCTTGCAAGCTGCGCCGTGCCGCCCGACCTCGTGTGCCTCGAGATCACCGAGAGCAGCTTCATGGAGAATCCGCAGCGCGCGCTGCACACGCTGGGCCGGCTGCGCGCGCTGGGCATCCGCTTGTCGATCGACGACTTCGGGACGGGGTTTTCCTCGCTCGCGTACCTGCGCAAGCTGCGCGTGCACGAGATCAAGATCGACCGCACGTTCATCGCGGCGATGGAAGAGAGCGACGACATGGTGATCGTCCGCTCCACGATCGAGCTGGCCCACAACCTCGGGCTTAAGGTGGTCGCCGAAGGCATCGAGGACGAGAAGAGCCTTGCGCGCCTGCGCGCGATGGGCTGCGACGAGGCGCAGGGCTTCTACATGAGCCGGCCGCTGCCCGAGGAGCGGCTGCTCGAATGGCTGCAAACGTCGCCGCATGGGCTCCGCGGCGGCGACGTCCGCACGCTCCCGCTGCTCCGCTACGCGTAGCCCCCCGCCGCGGTCGAGCGGCGCACGTACTCGTTCGTTTGCAAGGCCGGCTCGCGGCGTGCTAGCGTTGGCGGATCAACGCGGAGAAGAGACGCCATGCCTTCCTTCGACATCGTGTCCGAAGTCAACCAGGTCGAGGTGCGCAACGCCGTCGACCAGGCGAACAAGGAGCTCGGAACGCGCTTCGACTTCAAGGGCTCGGACGCGCGCGTCGAGTACGACGGGAAGGCGCTGACTCTCTTCGCCGACGACGAGTTCAAGCTCAGGCAGGTGACGGATATTCTCGTCGCCAAGCTGACGAAGCGGCAGGTCGACGTGCGCTCGCTCAAGTATGGCGATCCGGAGAAGATTTCCGGCAACAAGGTCAAGCAGGCCGTGACGGTTCGCACCGGCGTCGAGCAGGAGCTCGCGAAGAAGATCGTCCGGCTGCTGAAGGACAGCAAGCTCAAGGTGCAGGGATCGATCCAGGGCGACGCGATTCGCGTCTCCGGTGCGAAAAAGGACGACCTGCAGGCGGCGATTGCGCTGGCGCGGAAGTCGATCACCGACTATCCGCTGCAGTACCAGAACTTCCGCGACTAGGGACTAGGCGAAGTCGGCGGCGAGCGCCGCGCGCGACGCGGGCGAAAGCGTCACCTGCGCGCGGTATTCCGGATGGTCGACGCCGATCGCGACGTCGCGCCCGTCCTTGAACGCGGCGATCATCGCCGGCGTCAGCTCGAAGCGCACGAAGTGCACGGCCGACGTCTTGTCGTCGGTCTCGCGTTCGAGATCCTCGTCGGCAATGGCGCGCACGTCGGGAAAGCCTTCGACGCGGACATACACGGCATCCTCGATCCCGCGCAGCCGCGCGAGCGCATCGCGCCGCTCGTCGACGTCCTCGTACTCGATCAGCATCGTCGCCTTGAGATTGCGCCCGTCGGGCACGAGCGGGTTGTAGACATCGAGCTCGTCCTGGATGCCGGCTTCCTCGAACGTCTTCTCGATGCGCAGCATCTCCTGGATCTGGTAGCGGATCGTGAGCTCGTCCTCGAAGAGCAGCGTCACGTGCTCGCCGACATGGACCGTGCGATCGCGCTTGTGCGCGAGCACGCGCGCGCGGAACGCCTTCCGCTCTCTGGCGTAGGCCTCGAGCGTCAGCAGGCTGTCACGCGTGATGGCTGGCATATCGGGATCAGGCGAGGCCGTAGGCGATGCACAGCAGCGTCAGCGGGTGCAGCTTGCGCGCGTTGCCGCCGCCGCCCTGGGCGATGCCCTGCTCGATGCGCCGCCCGGCGATCGGGCAGTCGGAACTGATGAAGTCGGGCTCGCCATCGGCCATCCGGGCAAACACCGGCTTGCCGATCTTCATCGAGTCCGCGAAGAACTCGCGCTTCACGCCCCAGCTGCCGTCGTGCCCGGCGCAGCGCTCGACGGTGTTGACCGTCGTGTCCGGAATCCATTCCAGCGCCTCGCGGGTCTTCTGCCCGACGTTCTGCACACGCGAGTGACACGGGATGTGATAGCTCACCTTGCCGAGGCCGCGCTTGAACGACTTGTCGAGCAGTCCGTCGCGTTCGCGCAGGACGAAATACTCGAACGGGTCGAACATGGCGTCGGCGACCGCCTGCACGTCGGGATCGTCGGGAAACAGCAGCGGCATCTCCTGCTTGAACATCAGCGTGCAGGACGGCACCGGCGTCACGATCGCGTACCCCGCCCGGGCGAGCGGCGCGAGCACCGGCATGTTCCGACTCGCAAGAGACTCCACCCGCTCGAGATCGCCGATCTCGAGCTTCGGCATGCCGCAGCACGCATCGCCCGCGACAACTTCGTACGGGACCTCGAAATGCGTCAGCAACCGCAGCAGATCGTTGCCGATGCCCGGCTCGTTGTAGTTGACGTAGCACGTCGAGAAGATCGCAACCTTTCCCGGCGAGCGCTGGCCGTCGCGGACGGGCCACTTGAGCGATGGCGGCGCCGATTCGCGAAAGCGCCGCTCGGCGTACGGCGGCAGCCATGCGTCCTCGGCCACTCCGATGACGCTCTGCATCACCTTGCGCACCAGCGGGGAGGAATTTGCCTTGTTGACCGCCTGCACGACGATCGGAATCGTCGCGAGCTTGCCGACTGCGTCGGTTGAAGTCAGCAGCCGGTCGCGCGCGGAAACCGGTCGATTGCGAAACCGGTACGCCTTGGCGCGCAGCATCAAGTGCGGAAAATCGACGTTCCACGGATGCGGCGGAACGTACGGGCACTTGGTCATGTAGCAGACGTCGCACAGGTAGCACTGGTCGACGACCTTCCAGTAATCCGCCTTCGCGACGCCGTCGACCTCCATCGTCGAGCTTTCGTCGACGAGGTCGAACAGCGTCGGAAAGGCGCCGCACAGCGAGACGCAGCGCCGGCAGCCGTGGCAGATGTCGAAAATCCGCTCCTGCTCCTTGTACAGCGCGGCCTCGTCGTAGAACTCGGGGTCGCGCCATCCGAGCGGATGGCGCGTCGGCGCCTGCAGGTTGCCTTCGCGCAGCGTCACGTCGGCCGTTCGATTGCGTTAATCGGCGAGCGAGTCGAGCGCCTTCTGGAAGCGGTTGGCGTGCGACCGCTCGGCCTTCGCGAGCGTCTCGAACCAGTCGGCGATCTCGTCGAAGCCCTCGCCCCGCGCCGCCTTGGCCATGCCCGGATACATGTCGGTGTATTCGTGCGTCTCGCCGGCCACGGCAGCCTTCAGGTTGTCGCGGCTCGCGCCGATCGGCAAATCGGTGGCGGGATCGCCGACCGCGGACAGGTAATCGAGGTGACCGTGTGCGTGGCCCGTTTCGCCTTCCGCCGTGGAACGGAAGAGCGCAGCCACGTCGTTCTGCCCCTCGACGTCCGCCTTGCTCGCGAAATACAGGTAGCGGCGGTTCGCCTGCGATTCGCCTGCGAACGCGGCCTTCAGGTTGTCGTGCGTCTTCGTGCCCTTGAGTGGTTTCATTGCCGGACTCCTTGTTAGATCTGCGCGGGTTACGGTGAATCGGCTCGCATCGTCCGGGCCGGCTCGGGACGCGTGTCCCGTCGCGCCGGCCACGGGGTCATTGTGGATTCGCACTGCGTGCCTGTCCAATCGACTATGACAATTCTCTGGATAAAGGTTGCTTATGACGCAGCGCACACCGAGACCGCCTTAGTCGATCCGCTCGTACGCGGGCAGCGTCAGGAATTCGACGAACGTGTCGTTGTTCACGAGGTCCGCGAAGATTCGCGCGGCTTCGTCGTACCTGCCCTCCGCGTACGCGGTGCCGAGCAGGCTGCGGATGGCCGCGAGCTCCTGGGGCAGCAGCGTCGCAACGAGCTCTTTCGTGACCTTGCGGCCGTCGTCGAGCGTGCCCTTCGGCGAGCGGATCCACTGCCACACCTGCGACCGCGATATTTCCGCAGTGGCGGCGTCCTCCATCAGGTTGAAGATGGGGACAGCGCCCTGCCCGGCAAGCCAGGCGCCGATGTACTGGATCGCGACGTTGATGTTGAGCCGCAGGCCCTTTTCGGTGATCGGTTGCTCGGGCTCGAACCGCAACAAATCGGCGGCGCCGACGCGCACGTCGTCGCGTTTTTTCGACGCGATCTGGTTGGGCTGCGGCATCAGCCGGTCGAACGCTTCCTTCGCCACCGGCACGAGGCCCGGATGCGCGACCCACGTGCCATCGTGACCGTACGTCGCCTCGCGCTCCTTGTCGGCCTTGACCTTGGCGAACGCCTCCGCATTCGCCGCCTCGTCGTTCTTGACCGGAATCTGCGCCGCCATGCCGCCCATCGCGTGCGTGTTGCGCCGATGGCACGTGCGCACGAGCAGCTCCGCATAACTCTTCATGAAGTGCGTCGTCATCGTGACGAGCACGCGGTCGGCGAGGCAGAAGTCGCGATTGCTGCGGAATTTCTTGATGCAGCTGAAGATGTAGTCCCAGCGGCCGGCGTTGAGCCCGGCGGAGTGATGCCGCAGCTCGTAGAGGATCTCGTCCATCTCGAACGCGGCGAGGATGGTCTCGACCAGCACGGTCGCCTTGATCGTCCCGCGCCGGATGCCGAGGTCGTCCTGCGCCATAACGAATATGTCGTTCCAGAGGCGCGCCTCGAGGTGGCTCTCGAGCTTCGGCAAATAGAAATACGGTCCGCTCCCCCGCGCGACGAGTTCCTTCGCGTTATGGAAGAAGTAGATCGCAAAATCGAAGATGCCGCCCGAAATCGGCTCGCCGTCGACGATCACGTGCTTCTCCGGCAGGTGCCAGCCGCGCGGGCGCACGAACAGCGTCGCGGTGCGATCGTTCAGCCGGTACGCCTTGCCCTCGGGCGACACATAGTCGATGCGCCGGCGGATCGCGTCGCGCAAATTGAGCTGGCCCTGGACGTTGTTGTCCCAGAGCGGCGTGTTCGCATCCTCGAAGTCCGCCATGAACACGTTCGCGCCCGAGTTGAGCGCGTTGATGATCATCTTGCGGTCGACGGGACCGGTGATCTCGACGCGGCGGTCCTGGATGTCCGCCGGCACGGGATCGCAGGTCCACGCGCCTTCGCGGACCGCGCGGGTCTCGATCAGGAAATCGGGCAATTCGCCGGCGTCGAACCTGACCTGGCGCGCTGCGCGCCGCGCCAGCAGGTCGATCCGGCGGGGCCCGAACGCCCGCTGCAGGCGTGCGGCAAACGCAACGGCGTCGGCGGTCAGCACTTCCGCGGATTCGGGCGTGACCTTCGCGGTGATTTCGATGCCGGGGGCGTAGCGCGGTGCGTTCATGCGGTCCTCGATTCCGGATTGGATTGCCGCGGCACGGAAATTCGAGGCGCGGCGGCGCATGGCTCCGGAGTGGACCGGGGCCATGTTGCACCGCAGTATTCTAGCCTGCGCGGGCGAGAGCGCCCGCCCGCGCGCTCAGGGAGCCCGTCAGGCGGCCAGTTGGGGGTTCAAGCGCACGGCGCCGTCGTGCAGGCGATTCAGCGCGTTGATGTACGCCTTCGCCGACGCGACGATGATGTCGGTGTCCGCGCCGAGCCCGTTGACGATCCGCCCCTCGCGCTCGAGGCGGACCGTCACCTCGCCCTGCGCATCGGTGCCGCCGGTGATCGCGTTCACCGAATAGAGCTGCATCTGCGCGCGCGATCCCGCCATCCGCTCGATGGCCTTGAACACCGCGTCCACCGGGCCGTCGCCGCTCACCTCCGCGACGACTTCCGTGTCGCCGACGGTCATCACGACGCGCGCATGCGGCACGGTGCCCGTTTCCGACGTCACCTTGAGCGCCGAGAGCTTGTAATGCTCGTGCGCAGGCACGATGCCTTCCTCGGACACGAGCGCGTGCAGGTCCTCGTCGAACACCTCGCCCTTCTTGTCGGCGAGCTCCTTGAAGCGCGCGAACGCGACGTTCATCGCCTCCTCGTCGCGCAGGTCGATGCCGAGCTCGGCAAGGCGCGTTCGGAACGCGTTGCGCCCCGACAGTTTCCCGAGCACGAGCTTGTTCGCACCCCAGCCCACGTCCTCCGCGCGCATGATCTCGTAGGTTTCGCGATGCTTCAGCACGCCGTCCTGGTGAATGCCGGACTCGTGCGCGAACGCGTTGGCGCCGACGATCGCCTTGTTCGGCTGCACCGGGAATCCCGTGATGCTGGACACCATCTTCGACGCGGCGAGGATCTGCGTCGTGTCGATACGCGTCGTGCAGGCAAACACGTCCTTGCGCGTCCGCACCGCCATGACGATCTCCTCGAGCGACGCGTTGCCCGCCCGCTCGCCGAGACCGTTGATCGTACATTCGACCTGGCGCGCGCCGTTCATCACCGCGGCGAGCGAATTGGCGACCCCGACGCCCAGGTCGTTGTGGCAATGCACCGACCAGACGGCGCGATCGGAATTGGGAACGCGCTTGCGCAGCGATTCGATCAGCGCGCCGAACTGCCACGGCATCGTGTAGCCGACGGTGTCCGGAATGTTGACCGTCGTCGCCCCCGCGTCGATCGTGGCTTCGAGCAGCCGGCACAGGAAATCCGGCTCCGACCGGCCGGCGTCCTCGGGCGAGAACTCGACGTTGTCGGTGTACTCGCGCGCCCAGCGCACCGCCTTCACCGCCTGATCGAGCACCTGCTCGGGCGTCATCCGCAGCTTCATCTGCATGTGGATCGGCGAGCTCGCGATGAACGTATGGATACGCATCGACCTCGCGGGTGCGAGCGCCTCGCCGGCGCGGCGGATGTCGTTTTCGTTCGCGCGCGCGAGAGCGCAGACGGTGCTGTCGCGAATCGCTCTGGCGATGTCCTGCACGGCCGCGAAATCCCCGTTCGACGACGCCGGGAAACCGGCCTCGATGACATCGACGCGCAGCCGCTCGAGCTGGCGCGCGATGCGCGTCTTCTCTTCCCGTGTCATCGACGCGCCGGGACTTTGCTCGCCGTCGCGCAACGTCGTGTCGAAAACGATCAGGTGGTCTGACATGAGAGTCTCCGTTGGCGCCTGTTCACGCCAGGTTCGCGAAAGGTTGCATCACCTTAGGCGGCGGCTGCGCCGAGCGGCTGCCGCAGCGTCACGGCGCCCTGTGCGCAACCGCGGTTCAATGCGGCAATCACGGCCTTCAGCGTGGCGGTGACGATGTTCGGGTCGAGCCCGACACCGTACACGGTGCGCGTTCCCGCGCGAAGCTGCACGTAAGCGACGGCCGTGGCGTCCTCGCCGGTGCCGGTCGCGTGCTCGTGATACGCGAGGACGTGCACATCGGCGCCAACGCCCTCGCGCAGCGCCTGCACGAACGCATCGACCGGGCCGTTGCCGTTGCCCGAGAGCAGCGTCTCCACACCGTCGATCGCGAGCCGCGCCGTGAGATGCTCGCCGGCGCCCTGCGCGCCCGCATGCGTGGACCGATGATCGACGTACGCAATCGGCGTGTCGCGCACCGAGTATTCGCGCACGAACGCGGCATGCAGGTCGGCCGACGAGAGTTCCTTGCCGGTCTCGTCCGCGATCGCTTGCACCACCTGGCTGAACTCGATCTGCAGAAGGCGCGGCAGCGCGAGCCCGAAGTCGCGTTCGAGCAGAAATGCGATGCCGCCCTTGCCGGACTGGCTGTTGACGCGGATCACCGCCTCGTACGTGCGCCCGACGTCGGCCGGGTCGATAGGCAGATAAGGAACTTCCCAGATCGGACTACCGCGCGCCTCCTCGGCGCGCTGCGCCGCGAAACCCTTCCTGATCGCATCCTGATGAGAGCCCGAGAACGCGGTGAACACGAGCTCGCCGGCATATGGGTGGCGCGGGTGCACGGGCAACGCCGTGCAGTATTCGGCCGTGCGGATGACGCTGCCGATGTCGCTGAAATCGAGCTTCGGATCCACGCCCTGCGAGTACAGGTTGAGCGCGAGCGTGACGAGGCACACGTTGCCGGTGCGCTCGCCATTGCCGAACAGGCAGCCTTCGACGCGGTCGGCGCCCGCCATGACGGCAAGCTCGGCGGCAGCCACGCCCGTGCCGCGATCGTTGTGCGGGTGCACCGAGAGGACGACGCGGTTGCGGCGGCTCAAATGCCGGTGCATCCATTCGATCTGGTCGGCGAACACGTTCGGTGTCGCGACCTCGACTGTTGCCGGCAGATTCAGGATGACCGGGTGCCGCGAGACGTTTTCCCACACGTCGACGACGCGCTCGCAGATCTCGAGCGCGAAGTCGAGTTCGGTCATCGTGAACGTCTCCGGCGAATACTCGAATCGCCAATCCGTTTCGGGCTGCGAAGCCGCGCATTCGGCGAAGAGCCGCGCGCCCGACGTCGCGATGTCGACGATGCCCGCGCGATCCTTGCCGTAGACGACGCGTCGGAACAGCGGTGCCGTCGGGTTGTAGAGATGGACGATTGCCCGCGCAGCACCGCGCAGCGACTCGAACGTCCGGCGGATCAACTCGTCACGCGACTGCGTCAGCACCTGGATCGTAACGTCGTCGGGGATCAAATCCTCCTCGATCAACCGGCGCACGAAGTCGTAGTCGGTCTGCGACGCCGATGGAAACGCGACCTCGATCTCCTTGAACCCGATGTCGACCAGTTGCCGGAACATCCGCAGCTTGCGCGCCGCGTCCATCGGCTCGATCAGCGCCTGGTTGCCGTCGCGCAGATCGGTCGAAAGCCAGATGGGCGCCGCACCGATCGTGCGCGATGGCCACGTGCGGTCGGGCAGGTCGATGGGGGCGAACGGCCGGTATTTCTGTGCGGGTGCCGAGTGCATGTCGCGCTTTCCGTGAACGAATGAACGCATCGGACCGCCCTGACTTCAGGCGGCGGGCATTGCTCGAAACGAAGGGGGAGAGTTATCTGCGCGCGAGGCGCAGCAGAAGCAGCAGGCCGAGCAGGGTCGCGGACGCGGGCGTCCGGGCGCCGTCGAGGGCGAAGCTCGGTGGGGAGGAGGTGCTGCTCATCGTTGGGAATCTAGCGCAAATCCCGGGTCCACGCAAGCCGTCGGGCATAATCGCGCCCGCCATGAACGCTCGACCTACGCGCATCGCGCCTTCGCTGCGCGCCGTGCTGCTGCTGCTCGCCGCATGCGTCGTCGCCTTCCTGGCCGCCTTGAAGAGCC
>Ga0247829_10000966_pt1 | contig 12391 bp, 7 predicted proteins | sample 12C_Control_Day4_FD_207765 | JGI IMG/M metagenome (GOLD analysis project Ga0247829, IMG submission 207765) | Soil microbial communities from agricultural site in Penn Yan, New York, United States - 12C_Control_Day4 | ecosystem: Environmental > Terrestrial > Soil > Agricultural land | place: USA... | reverse complement strand
CACCCGCATGGCGCTCGAGGCCCTGTGCGCCGATCCGGCCTGGCAGGCGGCCGAGCCGGCGGCGCGGGCGATCGTGTTCGCCGGGGTGCTGCTGCACGACGTCGGCAAGCCTGGCACGACCCGCGACGAAGGTGGGCGGATCACCTCGCGTGGCCACAGCGCGCTGGGCGAGCGCCTGGTCCGCTCGGCCCTGTACGAGGCCGGCGTGCCGTTCGCGCTCCGCGAGCACGTATGCGCGCTGGTCCGCTGGCACCAGGTGCCGTTCTTCGGCATCGAGAAGGACGCCGCCGAGGCGGCGCGGCTGGTCGCCCGGCTGTCGCTGGTCACCCGTCACGACTGGCTGGCGCTGGTCGCCGCCGCCGACGGCCGCGGCCGGCGCTGCACCGACCCGCGCGATCAGGTCCGCATCGTCGACAACTGCGCCCTGTGGCGCGAGCTGGCCGCCGAGCACGGCGCGGCCGACCGCCCGCGCGCGTTCCCCGACGACCACACCCGCGTGGTCTACCTGGCCGACGAGCGCGGGACGCGGGCGCCCGACGTGCCGGCGTACGACGACACCGCCGGCGAGGCGTTCCTGCTGTCGGGGCTGCCCGGCGCCGGCAAGAGCACCTGGCTGGCCGGCCGGCCGGACCTCGCGGTGGTCTCGCTCGACGACCTGCGCGACCAGCTCGACGTCGACCACGCCGACGGCCAGGGCCCGGTGATCGCGGCCGCGCGCGAGCGGACGCGCGAGCACCTGCGCAGCGGCCGGCCGTTCGCCTGGGACGCGACCAACCTGTCGCGGGCGCTGCGCGGCAACCTGATCGAGCTGTGCCGCGACTACCGGTTCCGCGTCCACATCGTCTATTGCGAGGTCCCGGCGGCCGAGCAGCGGCGGCGCAACCGCGCCCGCCCGGCGGCGCAGGTCGTGCCCGCCGCCGCGCTGGCGCGGATGCAGCGCCGGTGGTCGGTGCCGGCACCGGACGAGGCGCACTCCGTCACGTACGTGGTCGAGCCCGGCCCCGGGCCCGCCTGGCCGCCGCGCTGACGCGCATCCGGCTTGCGCCGGGGGCGCCGCACTTCGACGTCGCCGTCGGTCGCTGCGCTCCCTCCGACTCGCTCAGTGCGAACGGGAGAAGGGACCAGCTCAGGCTCAGGCTCCGGCTCAGCTCCGGCTCCAGCCTCCGGCTCCAGCCTCCGGCTCCAGGCTCCAGGCTCCGGCTCCGGCTCCAGCCTCCGGCTACGGCTCCGGCCTTCAGCTCGGCTCCGGCTCCGGCCGCCAGCTCCGGCCTTCAGCTCGGCTCCGGCTTCGGCCGCCAGCTCCGGCCTTCAGCTCGGCTCCGGCTTCGGCCGCCAGCTCCGGCCTTCAGCTCGGCTCCGGCTTCGGCCTCCGGCTCCGGTTCCCAGCTCCAGGCCGCGCTTTTCGTGCTCGCTCGCCCGAGACGGGATGAACGTGCCGTTCACCAGGCGCGATGACATCCGCAGCGCGTCCACCTTCCCGTTCGCCCTGAGCGAATCGGAGGGAGCGTAGCGACCGACGATGACGTCGAAGGGCGGCGCAACCTGCGCTCGCTTGCACTGGGGGCGCCGTTCCGCGAACCGGAAGGAGATCGAGGCGCGGCTCGCTCAGGGCGAGCCGGAGCGCGAGGTCGTGGACGCGGCCCGGCCGGCGGCGACGTCGGCCACCACGGCGCGCAGGAAGGGCGCGCCGCGGACGAACAGGCCGATGAAGAAGAGCAGGTGCCAGAGGAACTGGAAGGCGAGGATCTGCTCGCCGCTCGCCCACGGCGAGAAGACCGCGACCCAGGCCGCCTGGATCGGGCCGAACCCGGCGACGTTGATCGGCATCGCGCCGACGACCAGCAGGATCGGCAGGTAGGTCGCGACCGCCACGAACGGCACCGGCAGCCCGAAGCCGCGGGCGGCGGCCCAGGTCGACACGACCAGGACCGCGATGTTGCCGCAACGCGCGGCGACGCTGATCAGGCGCGCGCCGCGGGGGATGTCCCGCCACGGCGCGAACAGCGGGCGGCTCGTCCGGCTGCCGGACAGCAGCAGCACGGCCAGCGCCAGGGCGGCGACCGCCGGGGCGATCAGGCGCAGGCGATCGCGGGCGTCGGCGGCCAGGCCGTCGCCGGCCAGCCACACCGCGACGGTGCCGACCAGCGAGACCGAGACCAGGTCGGCCAGGCTGACCATGAGCAGCAGGCCGACCGCCGTGCCCGGCGCGCAGCCGAAACGGCGCTGGATCCACAGGGCGTGGCCGCCGTAGTTGGCGGCCAGGCCGAGCGCGTTGAGCACGGCCACGCCGGCCTTGCCGCGGAACAGGTCCCAGAACCGCACCCGCCCGACCAGGTGGCGCAGGAGGACCAGGTCGCCGATGGTGGCGGAGAGCCACAGGGCGAGCACGCCGGCGACCGCGGCCGGCACCATGGCCGGCACGTCGCCGCGCTCGACCTCGGCGACGATCCGCGCCAGCGGGTAGCGGACCAGGATCGCGGCCAGCGCCGCCGCGCTGATCGCCCACGGGGCGAGCCGCCGCACCCACTTCCAGCGGTCGGGCGCCGGGACGTCGACCGCCACGTCCTCGGCTCGTTCGGTCACACCCCCAGCGTACCCCAGCCGGGCCGCATGACTCGCGTCAGCCCGCCCAGCTGATCGCCCACGAGCGCACGTCGCCGTCGATCGTCACGTCGATGACGTCGCCGACGCGCCGGCCGAGCACGGCCTTGCCGACCGGTGACGACGGCGTCACCACCGACAGGTAGCCGTCGCCGCCCGGCCCGGTCAACGTCATGCCCGCCCCGGCCGGCGCCAGGAAGAACGTGCGCCCCTCGCCGGTGTCCTCGTCCTCGATCTCGACCACCGCGCCGAGCCCGATGACGGCGCCGGTGCGGGCTGCCGCCGGCCGGAACGCCAAGAGCGCCGCCACCGCCGACTCGGCCTCGCGCAGCCGCCGATCCTGGGCCCGCGCCAGCCCGCCCTGCTCGATCGCCGTGCGGGCGTCCTCGCGCTTCTCGGCCGGTGTCGCGCCCTCGCGCGCCTCGGTCGCGGCCGCGTCACGCGCCGCCTTGGCCACCTGGGCCGACGCGCTCAGCTGGTCGATGAGCTGGCTGAGCAGGAACTGCTTGTCCATCGCCCGAGTTTCGGGCGCCCCGAGCCGGCGGGCAAAAAAAACGACGCCTAGAAGCGGTAGCCGATGCGCCCCAGCGAGCCGCAGGCGAGCGCTCGATAATGACTCTGGGTGTCCGGGGCCACAGGTGGGGCGCGGGGTCGCAACGGGTAGCCGATGCGCAGCCGCCTAGAAGCGGTAGCCGACGCGCAGGAACGCGGAGGCGCTGACCGTCGTCGACTGCGGGATGCCTGCCGTGGTCGCCGGGTCGGTCACCACCAGCTTCTGGCTGGCGATCCCGAGCATGGCGGTGACGAACCAGTCCTTGTTGATCCGGCGGTAGCCGGTCATGTTGGCCTGCAGCCCGGACGAGTTGGCGCTGCCGTAGCAGCTGGTCAGCGAGCTGGGTAGGCACATGGTGCCGGCGTCGTCGTCGGCGCTGGACACGTAGGCGACGTCGGCCTGGACCTCGGTCCGGCCGTCGTCGATCTCCTTGCGCGCGCCCAGCCGCACCAGCTGGCCGGTCGACCGCGCGTAGCTGGAGGCGCCGATGCCGACCGAGCGGGTGTACAGCAGGTCGAGCCGGAAGCCGCCGTAGAACCGGCGATCGACCGCCTGGGCCAGGAACTCGACCGCCTGGGCCGCCGGCAGGACCCGGTCCATCGTGCTGGCCGCGCCGAGATCGAACACGACCTCGGGCCGGCGCCGCGCCGACAAGCCGGTGGTGAGCTCGAAGCGGTTGGAGTTGCCGAGCCCGGCCGACGCGGTGGCGCGCAGCGAGTCGGCGGCGATGCGCTGGGCCTCGAGGTTGTTGATGATCACGCCGTCGATCGGATCGGCGTTCTCGAACTGATCGCGGACCTGGATGTTGAGCACCTCGGCGTCGATGCGGTTGGCGCTCAGGTTGAGGCGCAGGCGCGGGGTCGGCTTCCACTGCATGCCGAGCGTGCCGTTGGTCAGGGCGAACCCGTTCGAGCCGTACAGGTCGAGGACCGCGTAGTGGTAGACGTCGAACGCCGGGGTCCGCCGCCAGTAGCCGCTGGCGGTGGCGTACACCCGCGGCTTCTCGAAGGTGCCGGTGACCGGATCCTTCTGGGGCGTCACGATGGCGACGCCGCCGATCGCGCCGTACGAGCGCTGGGTGCGGTAGGCGCCGCCGAAGCCGCCGGCGACCGGCGTCGGCCGGGTCGGGTTGGCCCCGCGGTTGCTGACGGTCGGGTAGTCGGTGAGCACCGAGCGCGACCCGCGCAGCGGGTGGAGCCCGGCGAAGCCGAGGTAGGTCCACCGGGTGCTCGCCGCGTAGTCGAGGCGGACGCCGTCGATCTTGATCGCGCCGAGGTCGGCCACGGTCTGGCGCCCGACGAAGAAGTCGGTGCGCCGGCCGGTGCGGACCAGGTACAGGTCGCGCACGTCGTACTCGTTGCCGCCGAACGCGCCCGACTGGAGCACGTTGTCCTGGGTGGTGGCCTGGGCGTCGGGCGGGTCGTTGACCACCCGGGCCCGGGCGTCGACGCGCAGGTCCCAGCGCCCGCCGCGCAGGTGGAGGCCGTCGATCTGCGCGCGCAGGTCGGTGAACAGCCGCCGGTACGGGCTGGCGTTGTCGACCGCCGCCCCCATCGGGACCAGCGCGGTGCCCTGCCCGCCGCTCTCCTGGAACAGGAACGTGCTCGAGGTCAGGCTGCCCTGCCACAGGGTCTTGTCCTCGTCCTCGTCGTCCTTGTCGATGAAGAACCGGTCCTCCTCGACGCTCTGCGCCCACGCCCGTCCCGACAGCGCCGCCAGCAGCAGCACGCTGGCGATGGTGACGCGCTTCGACGTTGCCCGCCTCATCGACAGATCGACTCCCGCCCGGACGAGATCTGCGGCGTCCAGGAGTTCGGGTTGTGGCAGGCCCCGCCGATGGTGCAGCTGGTGTAGCCGGCGTGGGTGCCGCCCTTGCGCTGGGCCTCGTCGCGGTGGCAGCCGGCGCACTCGGCGACCAGCGCACCGTAGTTGCCGGCGACATGGCAATCGCTGCACGCCAGGGTGCGGTGCAGGCCGGTCAGGTTGCAGCCGACCTGCGAGTGATCGAAGCGAGCCGGGGCGAACGACCACTGGGTGTGGCACTCGCCGCAGCGCGGCGACAGCGCGTTCTGGTGGATGTCGTCCTGCCGGTGGCAGTTGATGCACAGGTTGCCGGTGCCGGCCAGCGGCCGCGAGTCCTTGTGGCAGCGCGCGCAGGCCAGGTTGTCGTGCTGGCCGGTCAGCGAGAAGTCACCGACGTCGTGCAGCGGCTTGATGTCGGTGAACGACGCGGTGGTGTGGCAGGACTCGCAGACCGTGCCGTACTGGCCGAGGTGGACCGCCGGCTCGGGGTGACAGCCGAAGCAGTTCGACGGCCGCGGCTTGAACGTCACCGACGGGTGGCAATCGGTGCAGCGGGTGTTGAGGTGCTGCCCGGTCAGCGTGAACCGCGCCATCGTGTTGTGGTTGAACACGTTGTCGCCGGTCGTCTTGTGGCACTTGTCGCAGGTCGTTCCGAGCCGGCCCTTGTGGACGTCGTCCTTGGCATGGCAGCCCTCGGCCGAGCAGGTCGTCGGCGTGCCGTCGTACTGCCGCTTGGGGTGGCAGTCGGCGCAGTCGGCGATCTTGGCGTGCAGGCCCTCGAGCGGCCACTTGGTGTCGTCGGTGTGATCGAAGCGGACCGCGTCCCACAGGCCGGGGCTGTGGCAGTTCGAGCACTCGTTGCCGAGCGTGCCCCGGTGCAGCGAGTCCTCGTGGCAGCGGACGCCGCATTCGAGCGGCGTGTCCTTGAACTGATCCTTGGGGTGGCACTGGGCGCACTTGACGTACTTGTGCGCCTTGACCAGCGGGAAGCGCGAGCGCGGGCCGTGGTAGACGTCGACGCTCTTGGCGCTGAGCTCGATGCGCCCGGCGCCCTTGTGACAGCCGAGGCACTCCTTGTCGGTGAACTTCTCCTTGGGGTGGACGTTCTTGTGCTGGTGGCAGCCGCGGCAGCCGACGGTCTTGGCGTCGAAGCGCTCCCAGTCGTCGGCGGCCTTGCCGCGATGGCAGGCCCGGCACTCGACCTCGTCGTGGCGACCGGTCAGCTCGAACTTGGTGCGCTTGTCATGGTTGAACGCGACCGCGCTCTTCTTCCAGTCGGCGACCGACGACAGGTGGCAGGTGGTGCACGCCGGCGGCGTGCCGCCGAACGCGTTGAACCGATCGCCGTGCTTGTTGTCCTTGGCGTGGCAGCCGGACGACTCGCAGGTCTTGGCCGGCTTGCGCTCGCCCAGCGACTTGGTGTGGCAGTCGTAGCAGCCCATGCCGCCGTGGGCGCGGCCGAGCGCGAACGTCGTCCGCGCGTCGTGGTCGAACCTGAACTTGGCGAGCGCGCCGTACGACGGTGAGTGGCACTTCTCGCAGTCCTGCTTGCCGAACAGGTGGCCGTCGTGCGGGCTGTTGTGGCAGTTGCCGCAGAAGTCGGGGTTGCCGCCCTTGAGGTTGAACAGCGCCTTGGGGTGGCACTTGGCGCACGACACGTCCTCGTGCGACCCGACCAGCGGCATCAGCGCGTCCTTCTTGTCGTTGTGGTCGAAGTTGTAGTTGCTCTTGGGCGGGTTCCACACGCTCTCGTTGTGGCAGCGCTCGCACGCCAGCATCTCGCGCCGGTCGAAGCCGTGCGGCTGGTCGTTCTTGTGGCACGAGCCGCACAGGCGGTCCTGGCCGAGGTAGGTGCGCAGGCCCTGCTTGTTGCGGGTCTTGTGGCAGTCGGCGCAGTCGGTGGCAGCGTGCTTGCCCTGCAGCTTCCACCCGGTCAGCTCGTGGTTGAAGCTCTTCTCGCCGCCGGCGATCGAGCGCCAGCCCATGAGGTCGTAGTTGCGCCCCTTGTGCTCGAGGTGGCACGACTCGCACTTCTTGCCGCGGACCACGCTCGACGCGTGGAAGCCCTTGCCGGCGGCGATCTGCGCCCGCATGTCGCTGTGGTCGTGGCAGTCGAGGCACTTGTCGTTCGACAGGGCCTTGCTGTCATTGGTGTGGCACTGGCCACAGTTGTCGGCGCCGTCGATGGCCGCGTGGCTGGTCGACAGCGGCCCGGGCGACGAGTTGAAGAAGTTGCCCTGGGCGTGGGCGGTGCCGACCGAGCCGACGAGCATCGACAGGGCGAAGCACACCACCGCCACCCCGACCAGGCGGAACGCTCGCATGACGCGGCGAGACATCGCCGGCGAGGTTACCAGAGTCGATCCCACGGAACGTGATTCCACGACAGATAGATGTGCGCCGCGCTGAAGATCGTGAGCAGCACGGTGAACGGGACGTGGACCTTCTTCCACGAGTGGAGCAGCAGCGCCGCCTTGGGGGCGATCACCGAGGCGCGGTGGATCTTGATGAGCCGGCTGGCGCGGCGGACCATGTCGCGGCGCGGCTTGCCGGTGACGCCGAGCTTGCGCAGGCGCGCGCGCCGGCGCAGGTGGCGGGCCGGGCGGCGCACGTCCTCGACGAGCAGCCACACCAGCGTGTAGATGAGGCCGGACGACCGCGCGACCTTGTCGGCGGTGGCCTTGTGCTCGGTCAGCTCGCGATCGATCTCGGCCATCGCGACCGGGTGCTTGCCGCGGTGGTGCTGGAACGACCGCTCGTGATCGAGCTCCTCGAGCTCGCGACCGCTCGAGAGCTCGGGCACCTGCGTGTACAGGTAGCGTCCGATGAATCCCGACAGCGCGACGATGACCATGCTCCAGAACGCCATCGACACCCAGGTGCCGAGCTTGAGCGCCGAGTGCAGCGCGACGAACATCGGCCCGACCGTGCCGGCCATCAGGTGGAAGTCGAACCACATCGTGTTCGACGCCAGCCAGCGGAACGGCTTGATGCGGCGGAACATCGGGTAGATCGCCGCGATGATCATCAAGGCGGTGCCGACCAGGCCGCAGTTGATCGCGATGGGATCGCCGGCGCGGAAGGTCACCTTCTCGAGCACGGCGTCGACCGGCAGGTCGGCGAGGTCGGCGTCCTGGCGGAGCTGGTGGAACTTGTACGACAGCGTCCCGGCGTACTTGCGCAGCAGGACCTCGACCATCACCACGAACCACGCGGCCAGGCCGAGCACCCACATCACCAGCGGGCCGAGCCGGCCGCGGCGCACCTTGGCGCGGCCGCCCGAGCGGACCGCGACACCCTCGGTGAACGGATAGGTCGGCAGGACCTCGCGGCGATCGCCGTCGACGTCGTGCTCGAAGCCGGTGCGGGCGGCGGCGACCGCGGCCGGTGACCGCTCGCGGAACAGATCGTAGGCCGACAGCTCGATCAGCGCGCCGGTCGGGCACGCCGAGATGCAGGCCTGGTCGCCGTAGGCGCCGCAGTGATCGCACTTGTTGGCGATGCGGCGCGGGCGGGCGACCCGGCCGGTGCCCGGCCCGAACGCCAGCGCCTTCTTCTTCTCGAGGCGCTTCTTGAACGCCCACCGGGTCAGCGGGCTGTCGTCGTCGACGTCGACCATGTCGATCGCGCCGTACGGGCAGCTCTGCGCGCACGCCGTGCAGCCGACGCAGGTCGACTCGTTGATCACGACCTCGCGCTTGGCCGCGTCGTACTTGATCGAGTCGTAGGCGCAGGGATCGATGCAGCGCTGGTCGGTGCAGGTCCGGCAGGTGTAGACGAAGTCGAGCATGCCGAGCTGGTAGCCACCCAGCGTCAGCCGGCGCGCGCCGTAGCGCTCCTCGCAGGCGATCTCGCACTGCTTGCAGTCGATGCAGCGGTCGAGCTGGCGGACCCGCACGGTCTCGCCCGAGACCGAGATGCCCTGGCGGACGAAGAAGTCGAGGATCTCCTGCTTCACGCCGGTCACGTTGTGCAACCGCTGGCGCGACAGCTGGATGGCGCGGCGGAACCGCGCCTCGAAGAACGGGTACTTCACCGCGATGTCGGCCACCACCCGCTGGCGCAGGGTGACGATCGTCGCCGGCGCCGGGGTGAAGAACGCGACCGGCGCGCCGCGGGCGGCGGTGAGGGCGCCGCTGTTGAACACGTCGCCGTCGGCGAACAGGGCGACGTTCTTCCGGGCCAGCCGGGCCAGCGGGGTCGGCTTGATCCGCGACTCGTCCTGGAGCTCTTCGGGCGACAGGCGCTCGAGCCGGGCCTGGGTGGCCCGGCGCTCGGCCAGCTCGTCCGGGTCGAACACCCCGGCGGCGACCTGACCGGACACGACGTAGATCACCGGCGCGGCCTCGCCCGGCGGCAGCGCGCCCGGGTCGGCGATCAGGTGGTCGCGGTCGATGGTGCGCAGCCCGAGATCCCCGCTGGTCAGGGCGGTGATCAGCAGGTCGTTGGGCAGCCCATCGAAGAAGGGAAGCTGGCGGAGCTCCGCGTAGCCGGCCCGGAGCTCGGGTGGTAGCATCGCCGCGGGATCTCCAACGGGCATGCTCTGTTCCACGACGAGGCGATGGTGCGTGCTCATGCCTGCCTTGGGGGAGGTCGACGGATCTGGCAGGGGCGCGGCGGGGGGCGACACGAACTTCGACGAGGAAGCAAGCGTCGGACCGGGATGTGATGAGCCGGGCTCCCCAGAAAATCTTGGCGATCATACACGGTTAGCCGCTCGGTTACAGCAGCCTGGGGCACCTCGTGCGCGGTCGTCCTGGGGTCGGCAGGCCCTCGGGGCGGTGACCCTGGCCCTGGCGCTGGCGTCGTCCTCGACCCCTGCCCTCGCCGATCCTGTGAGCCACGCAACCCTGCGCGCTGGCTCCGATCTCGACGGGACCTACGTCTGGGTGGGGCCGATCGGCGCCGCCACCCGGGTCGAGGGCGCGTGGGACTCGGCATGGGGCGGCACCCTGCACCTCATCCGGATCCGCGAGAGCTCGTGGCTCGGCTCGCTCGGGGCCGGGATCGGCGCGGCCCACTACGCGGCGCGCGACGGCGGGCGGGTCTGGCTCGAGGCACTGGTCGGCACCCGCCGTCTCGTCGGAAAGATGGTCGGGATCAGCGTCGGCCCGACGCTCGAGCTCGGCCAGCTCCGCCACACCCGCGCGGGCGTCCAGACAAGCATTTGGTGCTTCGCGGGGGTTGTGCCGTACGCGCGGGCCGGTGTATTGGATGCGTCCGGTTCGTTCGTCGAGGTGGGGTTGTCCATCAGCCTCCCCGCCGTGCGATTCTAGGGAACTTTGACAAGCGGTTTCTGTCGGTTACGCAGGTGCTCGGACGTGAGTCCCCCCTGCCTGACGACAAGCATCAGCGACGTCATCCCTGTTGACAGGAGGGGCGACCGGGGGTACTCCCTTGTCACCTTTCCAGCCACCATAGAACTTTCCAGGTATCCATCCTTTTAGCACCGGGGCGTAGCGCAGTCTGGTAGCGCGCTTGGTTCGGGACCAAGAAGTCGGAGGTTCAAATCCTCTCGCCCCGACTACAACATCTCGTTCGCGTAGGAAGGCCCGTCAACGTCGTGGATGTCCGTGGTCGCGAATAACGCCAAGAAGCCGCGCGAGGTTGCCGCGCTCAACGTTCTCGTCGTCGACGACGACCAGGACGTATGTGAGTACCTCTTCGACTTCCTCAGCTCGGAGGGGTTTTCGGTCAAGGTCCAGCAGGACCCCACCCAGGCCCTCGACACGCTGCGGGAGGACGAGTTCCACGTCGTGGTGCTCGACCTCATGATGCCCAAGCTGTCCGGCATCGACCTCCTTGGCAAGATCCGCGAGGTCGACGACGACATCGCGATCATCATCCTGACCGGCTATCCGAGCCTCGAGACCGCGACCTCCTCGATCGAGCACGACGTCTCGGCCTACATCCGCAAGCCGTTCTCGGTCGACGAGTTCCGCGAGGCGATCACCCGCATCGCCAAGAAGAAGGGCCTGATCCTCCGCCGCGAGGACGAGCTGCACGCCACCATCGGCCGCTCGATCCGCGAGCTGCGCAAGGCCCGCGGCCTGACCCTCAAGCAGATGTCCCGCCGCACCAACCTCAGCGTGTCCCTGCTCTCGCAGATCGAGCGCGCCGAGTCCTCCGCCAGCGTGTCGTCCCTCTTCAAGGTCGCCACCGCCCTCGACGTCAAGCTGACCGAGCTCTTCGGCGCCTTCTGAGGGGGGACAGGTTCCTGGATCGCAAGGCCGCTTGATCGCGCGCCTTTTCGACCGTACCGCGACGCTCCCGCGCGCCGCCGCCGGTCACGTGCTGGCCGGCAGCGTGAGCGTCACCGTCAGCCCGCCGCCGGGCCGGTTGGCCAGGGCGATGCGCCCGCCGTGCGCCTCGGCGATCTCGCGCGCCAGCGCCAGCCCGAGGCCGGTGCCGGTGCGCTTGGTCGAGTAGAACGGCACCAGCGCGCTGGCCAGCGCGGCCTCCGGCATGCCGGCGCCGCGATCGCGCACCTCGAGCCGCCACCAGCCGGGCAGCCGCTGAAGCGCCACCTCGATCGCGTCGGGCGCCGACCCCGACTCGTGCGCGTTCTTGACCAGGTTGAGCACCGCCTGCTCGAGCTGGCCGGGATCGAAGCGGCCTTCCCAGTCGGCCGGCGGCAGCTCGACCTCGAACCCGAGCTGGGCGCGCAGCCGGGCGAGGAACCCGGCCCAGGCGACGTCCTCGAGCCGCGGCGTCGGCAGCTTGGCGAACCGGGCGTAGCCGCGGATGAAGCCGTCGAGGTGGCGCGCCCGCTCCTCGATCGCCTCGAACACCTGACCGAGCCGATCGAACTGACCGCGCCGCACCAGCTCGCCACCCGACTGGGCCAGCGACGCCACCGGCCCGAGCGAGTTGTTGAGCTCGTGGCTGATCACGCGGATCACCTTCTTCCAGGTGCGCACCTCCTGCCGGCGGAGCTCGGCGGTCAGGTGACGGATCAGCAAGAGCTCGTGGGCGCGGCCGTTGAGCCGGAAGCCGCGCCGGGCCAGGTGATAGATCTCCTCGTCGTCCTCGGCGCCGACGGTGAACAGGCCGTCGCCGCCGCGCGCCACCGCCGCGCGCATCGGCTCGGGCCCGGCGGCGAGCAGGGTCGCGAGCGCGACGCCCTCGAGCCGCGACCCACCGTGGAGCAGCCGGCGCGCGGCGAGGTTGCCGTAGACGATCCGCCCGGCGGCGTCGACCAGCACCATCGCGACCGGGGTGTGCTGGACCATGGTGTCGAGCAAGAGCTCGCGCTGGACCAGGCCGAGCCGCTGATCGCGCAGGGTCGCGCCGAGCTCGTTGTGCGCCGCGACCAGCTCGGCGAGCTCGTCGCGCCCGTCCCAGCGCAGGTCGAAGCTGAAGTCGCCGTCGCGGTAGCTGGTCGCGGTCCCGGCCATGGCGCGGAACAGCGCCATCGCGGGCGCGAGCGCGCGG
>Ga0247829_10000964_pt1 | contig 12402 bp, 9 predicted proteins | sample 12C_Control_Day4_FD_207765 | JGI IMG/M metagenome (GOLD analysis project Ga0247829, IMG submission 207765) | Soil microbial communities from agricultural site in Penn Yan, New York, United States - 12C_Control_Day4 | ecosystem: Environmental > Terrestrial > Soil > Agricultural land | place: USA... | reverse complement strand
GTACCACACGTTGCCTATCGTGGTGCTTTCGTCCGACGCGGCACCCGCGGAGGTGTCGCAGGCGCTCCGACTGGGCGCGAACAGCGTCGTCTTGAAGCCGGTGCGCTTCGAGGCGCTCCGGAGGGCGCTGGGCGAAGTCGAGTCATATTGGCTCGAGCGCCACGCCGCAGGTTGAAACAAGCCAACCTCTCAGGGCGTAGGCCTGTCAGAAGCTCGGCCAGGACTCCCGTCCGCGGCTTTCCTCTCCGACCCTCGCCTGCTCTCGCAAGGAGGATGTAGTGCGCACTCGGTTCTCCGGCCGGCTCGCGGCGTTGGTGGCCGTCGCCACCGTCGCCGGTCACGTCTCCCCGGGACACGCGCAGCGTGCCGCCCGGCCTGCGGCGGGGATTCCGGACATCCCCTTTCAGAGGTTCGTCCTGAAGAACGGTCTGACGCTGATCGTCCACGAGGATCGCAAGGCCCCGATCGTTGCCGTGAACGTCTGGTACCACGTCGGCTCCAAGAATGAGAAGCGGGGCCGGACCGGCTTCGCCCATCTGTTCGAGCACCTGATGTTCAACGGAAGCGAGAACTACCGGGGCGAGTTTTTCACGCCGTTCGAGCAGGCGGGCGCTACCGACCAGAACGGCACCACCAGCGAGGATCGGACCAACTACTTCCAGAACGTGCCCACCAGCGCGCTCGACATGGCGCTCTGGATGGAATCGGACCGGATGGGCCACCTCCTCGGCGCGATCGACCAGGCCAAGCTGGATGAGCAGCGCGGCGTGGTGCAGAACGAGAAGCGCCAAGGTGAGAATGAGCCCTACGGCCAGGTGTTTGAGTTCCTCCAGTCCCGGATTTACCCCGCCAACCATCCGTATTCGTGGACGACCATCGGCTCAATGGAAGACCTGGACGCCGCGAAACTCGAGGACGTGAAGGCGTGGTTCCAGGACTACTACGGGGCGGCCAACGCCGTCGTCGTGCTCGCCGGTGACATCGATCCGAAGACCGCGCTCGAGAAGGTGGAGCGCTATTTCGGCGACATCCCCTCCGGCCCGCCGGTGGCCAAGCAGACCGTCTGGGTCGCGAAGCGGACCGGCCACCAGCGCGGCGTCATGCAGGACCGAGTGCCCCAGGCGCGGGTCTACAAGATCTGGAACATTCCCGAGTGGGGCTCGCCCGATCTCGATTACCTGAATCTGGCGAGCGACGTGCTCAGCAGCGGCAAGACGTCGCGGCTGTTCAAACGTCTGGTGTACGACGAGCAGATCGCCACCGACGTGGTGGCCGGCATCAGTCCCAGCGAGATCGGCAGCACCTTTCAGGTATACGCCACCGCGCGCCCGGGCGACGACCTCGCCAAAGTGGAAAAGGCGATCGACGAAGAGCTGGCGCGGTTCCTCCGCACCGGACCGACTCCGGCGGAGCTCGCGCGGGTGAAGACCCAGCACCGCGCCGCGTTCATCCGAGGGATCGAGCGCATCGGGGGGTTCGGCGGCAAGTCGGACGTGCTGGCGCAGAGCGAGGTCTTCGGCGGCCGGCCCGACGCATACAAGGAGTCGTTCGCTCGTATTGCCGCCGCGACGCCCGCTCACCTTCTCGCCGCTTCGCAACGGTGGCTCTCGGACGGCGACTACACGCTCGAGGTACGCCCCTTCCCTGAGTTCCAAGCCGTCGCGAGCAGCGTCGACCGCGCCAAGCTGCCTGCCATCGGTGCGCCGCCGGACGCCAACTTCCCCGAGTTGCAGCGGGCAACGCTGTCCAACGGGCTCAAGGTGGTGCTCGCCGAGCGCCCGTCCATCCCGCAGGTGTTGTTCGACCTGGTGCTCGACGCGGGCTACGCGGCGGACCAGTTCGCCGCCCCCGGCACCGCCAACATGGCGCTCGTCATGCTCGACGAGGGCACGACCACCCGGTCGTCGCTCGCCATCAGCGAGGAGCTGCTTCGGCTGGGCGCGAACTACGGCATCTTCTCGCGGCTGGACTACTCCAGCGTCTCGCTTGAGGCGTTGAAGGAGAACCTGGACCCGTCGCTCGCGCTCTTCTCCGACATCGTGCTCAACCCGGCGTTCCCCCAGGCCGATCTCGCCCGGCTCAAGCGCCAGGCGCTGGCCGGTATCCAGCAAGAGAAGGCGGAGCCGCTGTCGTCGGCGCTCCGCGTGCTGCCGGGTCTGCTGTACGGGCGCGATCACGCCTACGCCCAACCATGGTCCGGCGCGGGTAGTGAGGCGGCGCTTGCCCGGCTGGAGAGGAAGGATGTCGTCGCGTTCCACCGGACCTGGTTCAAGCCCAACCATGCCACTCTCATCGTCGTCGGTGCCACGACGCTGAACGAGATCCGGCCCAAGCTCGAGCGATATCTCGGCGGCTGGCGCGCAGGCGACATCCCGGTCAAGAATGTCGGCAAGGTCGAGTCGCCTGCGGCTTCGACCGTTTACCTGATGGACCGTCCAGGGTCGCAGCAGAGCGTGATCCTGGCAGCCAACGTGGCGCCGGCCAAGAACAATCCGGCCGAGCCGGCCATTGAGACGATGAACGCCGTGCTCGGCGGGAACTTCGGCTCCCGGATCAATATGAATCTGCGCGAGGGCAAGCACTGGTCCTACGGCGCGTTCACCATCTTCCGGGATGCGCGTGGGCAGCGGCCGTTCGTGGCGTACGCCCCGGTGCAGACCGACAAGACGAACGAATCGATGGTCGAGCTGAGCAACGAGCTGCAAGGAATCCTCGGCGCCCGGCCGATCGTGCCCGCCGAGCTGGAGAAAGCAAAATCCACCCTCACCGCCACGCTTCCGGGCGGGTGGGAAACGATGGCGGCGGTTGCCGCCGATATCCGGCGGCTGGTCGTGTTCGGATTGGACGACCGCTATTTCGACAGCTACGGGGAGCGAGTGCGGGCCGTGACCAGCCAGACCGCGGTGGCGAGCGCGCGGGATGTCGTGCGGCCGGACAAACTGGTATGGGTGGTGGTGGGCGACCGGGCGAAGATCGAGCCCGGACTTCGCGAGCTCAAGCTTGGCGAGATCAAGCTGATTGACTCGGACGGGAACCCGCTTGGCGCGTCGGCCTCGGCCCGTTAACATCCGGGGCCGATGCCCCGCCTTATACTCCGGACAATAGTTCTGGGAGTCGTGGTGCTCGCGGCCATGCCGGCCGCGGGCATCGCGCAGGCGCGCCCAGGCGGCAGCCCCATGGTGCTTGCCGGAGGCGTCCGCGGCGGCCATGACTTCGAGAACGACGCTTGGAGCAGCGGGGCCCAGCTGTCCATCCCCATCTTTCAGCGGTTCGAGCTCCGCCCGAGCGGTGACTGGTACTTCGGTGACGAGACCCCGTTCCGCTGGCAGCTCAACGCTGATGGGGCCATTCGCTTCGGGCCGGGCGGAACGTTCTACGGCGGGGGCGGTGCCGCGTTCGCCCGGATCCGCGACTCCAGCGATGTCAAGTTCGGGTACAACCTCTTTGTCGGGATCGTCCCGGCCCGCCAGGGCGCCAAGCTTCGGCCCTTCATCGAGGGCCGCTGGACCTGGGTGAACGACGTGTCGCCGTTCCGTCTGGTGGCGGGCTTCGACAAGACGTTTTGAAGGGGCGGGAAGGGGCGGTACACGGTACCGCCCTTCCCGCCTGTACCGCCCTTACCGCCCTTCCAGCTCGTCGGCCAGCCACGCGGCATCGTACACGCCGCGAAGCGCGGCGGTGATGGCCTGGCTGTGAACGCCGACCGAGCGCGCGACCTCGTCGGTGTAGACGAATCGGTTGGGCAGCTGCTCGATGTTCCCGTCGAAGACCAGCCCGACCACCGCCCCGTCGCGATCGATCATCGGGCTTCCCGAATTGCCGCCGATGATGTCGTTAGTGGTCACGAAATCGAACGGCGTCATCAGATCCAGCCGGCCACGCCCGGCCCTCCAGCGTTCCGGCAGTCGCCACGGCGGTGTGTTCTCGAATTCGGCCGAGCGCGCGTAGAGCCCGTAAAAGCTGGTCTTGTACGGCGCGACCGTCCCGTTGTACGCGTAGCGCTTCACCACGCCGTCGGAGATTCGCAGCGTGAACGTAGCGTCGGGCGGGAGCGCGGTGCCGTAGGCGGCGAAGATCGCTTCCCCGATACGCTCCGCGTTGGCCGACACCGCCGCCTCCAGCCGGATGGTCCGCGCCGCGACCGGCCGGGAGACGACGGCGACGCGACGCGCCACGGCGATGAGCGGATCGTCCGAGCCATTCACCGCCTCCGCCCTGCCCTCGAGCAACGCCCGTCGTACCGCGACGTCGTCCAGCCGAGTCCCGTCGAGCAGCGCCTCCGCAGCTATCTCAGGGCTCCGCCCGGCAAGCACGGCCGCGAGATATGGGTCTCCCGCGGGCAGTTCCTTCCGGGCGGCGGTGAGGTACGCGGCAAGGATGAGTTTCTCCAGCCCCTTGTCGACCGGCGCTGGCGCGAGCACCTGGGCGCGCAGGGCCTCGAGGCCCTGGCCCCGGTAGGCCGGCAACCGGAGCGAATCGGGACGAGCGGCCTCGCCAGGGAGTCGGGTGATCACGCCCGCGAATGCAAGGAGCTGAGAGCCGCCAAATCCATACCATCGTGCCTGCCGGGAGAACGTCCGCTGCTCGGTCCGCGCCCGGGCGATCGCGTCCCAGGCATCGGCATACCGGGCCCTGAGCTTCGGATCCTTCGCGATCCGGGCACGGAAGTCCCGCTCGAAAGTCCGCTTCTGGGCCATGAGCGCTGAATCGAGCAGCCCGCGCTGATATCCCGTGATCGCCTTGAACGAGTTCTGCGCGGAGAACAGCTGATTCTCCAGCCGGCGCGACCGCTCTTCGTCAGTGCCGATGTGCTCCTTCAGCGCTTTCACAGTACGGCCGAGGCTGGCGATGAGGGCCGGATACTCGACATCGCGGAGATACTCGAGCTGGGCCACCGTCAGCAGCCGGCCGGTCGAGCCGGGGTTGCCCACGACGAACACGAGGTCCCCCTCCGCGGCGCCCGCCTTGCTCCACTTGAGATACTCGCCGGGCCGGAGCGGGGTGTCCTTGTCGTAGATGCGGAGCAGCGTGAGGTCGAGGTCGAATCGCGGGTAGGTGAAGTTGTCGGGATCGCCGCCGAAGAAGGCCGCGGCCTCCTCAGGTGCCATCACGAGCCGGACGTCATTGAAACGGTGGTATCGGTAGAGCGAGTAGCGCCCACCCTGGTAGAAGCTCACCACCTGGCAGTTTTCGTCCGGGGCGGTGCATTCCCCTTGAATCTCCGCGACGGCAGAGTCCCGTTGGGCCACCTTCCCCGTCGCGGTCCGGGCGGTGATCCGCTTGCGCACCCGGTCGGTCACGTCTTCGATGGCACGCAGCTGGTCGGCGTACATGGAGGGGCATTTCTTCTCGTCGCTCACCGATCGGGCGACGAACCCGCTCCGCTGGTAGTTGGTGTCCGGGGGAGATGCGGCGGTGATGCAGGCGCGGGCGCAGTGGTGATTGGTCATGACCAGCCCATTGGCCGACACCATGGACGCCGAGCAACCCGGAATTCTGACCGACGCGAGGCGAACCCGGTCCAGCCATCCGGCCTCGGGGGTGAAGCCGTAGCGGGCTTGCCAGTACTCGAGCGGCGGCGCGTCGAACGTCCACATGGTTCCGAAGGCAGGAACGTAGTTGGAGGGGAGTACCGGCGGCGCCGGCGCCGCCACCTGTGCGCCAGCCTGGGATCCGAACAGCAGCAACGCGACGAGAACGCCGACCATAGGACCACTTGGATAAAGGTGGATGGAAGGTAGCAAGTAGGTGACAGAGGCAGTAAAGCCCACCTACTTTACCCCTGCACACTCAACCAGTCAGGAGCCGATAAGGAATGGCAACCACAAGCAAGGCTTCCGCCACCTGGGAAGGCGTTCTCCGGAGCGGCAAAGGACACTTCGAGGCCGGCTCGGGCGCGTTCAAGGGCGACTACTCGTTCGCCACGCGGTTCGAGGGCGCGAAGGGCACCAACCCCGAGGAGTTGCTGGCTGCGGCACACGCCGCCTGCTTCAGCATGGCACTCTCGGTCGGGCTGGAACAAGCCGGCACGCCGGCCACTCGCATCACCACGACGGCGCACTGCACCGTGGACAAGGTCGGCAACGGCTTCAAGGTGACGACCATGCGGCTCGACGTGCGGGGCGTGGTTCCGGGCGCGAGCGCCGCCGCCTTTCAGTCGGCGGCCGAGGCGGCGAAGGCGGGTTGCCCGATCTCAGGGGTGATGGCCGGCAACGTGAAGGTGGACATGAAGGCGACGCTGGAAGAAGGGCGGTAGGGGGGTACCGCCCCTACCGCCCTTCCCTCGCGTGACCCCCCTCACGTCAGAGTCGCTCCCGCGGGCGCTATCGTCCCCTTCGTGCCCGCGACCCGACCCAGAACCCGTCCACGCCGGAAGCCCGCCGACGCTCCCTCCGATCCGGCGGAAGCCGCCGCATCCGCCGGCCTGCACTACGTGCGCGATACGTCGCCCGGGATCCGGCGGCGGCCCCGGGGCACCGGATTCAGCTATGTGGACGCCCAGGGACAAACGGTGCGGGACCGCGCCACGCTTGGGCGCATCCGGAAGCTTGCGATCCCGCCGGCCTACACCGATGTCTGGATCTGCCCCAACCCGCGGGGCCACATGCAGGCCACCGGGCGGGACGCGCGGGGACGGAAGCAGTATCGCTACCACCCCAGATGGCGTGAGGTGCGCGACGAGACCAAGTTCGGCCGGATGGCGGCGTTCAGCGAGGCGCTTCCCCGGATTCGGGCGCAGGTAGAGGCCGACCTATCGTCGCCGGGCCTTACCCGCGACAAGGTGCTTGCCACCATCGTCCGGCTACTGGAATGCAGCTGCATTCGGGTCGGCAACGAGGAGTATGCCCGAAGCAATGACTCATTCGGCCTGACTACGCTCAAGAACGACCACGTCGAGATTTCGGGCAGCCGCATCCGGTTCGAGTTCCGCGGCAAGAGCGGCAAGGCGCATACGGTGGACGTGAGCGACCGCCGCCTGGCGCGGATCGTGGTGCGCTGTCAGGCGATTCCCGGCGAGGAGCTGTTCCAGTATCTCGACGAGGACGGCGCGCGCCAGACGGTGGACTCCGGCGACGTCAACGACTACATCCGCCGCGCCGCGGACAGCGATTTCACCGCCAAGGACTTCCGTACCTGGGCGGGGACGATCCTGGCGGTGGAAGCGCTCACGGACGCGGGCGCGTTCGCTTCGGAGCGCGAGGGCAAATCCAAGATGCTGGGCGCGATCGACCGCGTCGCGGGCCAGCTCAACAACACCCGTGCGGTCTGCCGGAAATACTATGTGCACCCGGCGGTGCTGGAGAGCTACCTCCAGGGAGCGCTGGCCGAAGAGCTGACCTCCTCTCCGCCACGCAACGGTAAGGGAGTCGGCAGGCTGTCGCTGGCTGAAACCGCGGTGCTCGCGCTGATCCGCCGGCACAACGGCAACGGTGTGAAGGGTTAGTTCGAGCTCACCGCGTACCGGATCAGCACACCCTCGACGAACTCGGCTACCACCCGCTCGTGGCCCCGCTCGAACGTTCGCGTGTTCACGCGCAGCGTTCCTTCCATGCGTTCGTTCTTCCGCACCGGCTCACCCAGCATGTCTTCCACTTCGTCGGTACTCAAGCCTTTCCGGAGGCCGGCGGCAAGCGGCGGCGGATCAGGCTGGTCCAGGACCGAGCCGAAATCCACGTACTTCGCGAGCGCCGCCTCGACGGCGGCCGGCGTGAGGGCATCTGCCGGCACGGCATCGCGCCAACGCAGATTGAAGCGGGACCCGCCCGCCAGCCTCCGCTCCTGGATCGACTCGCGCCGCCGCTCCGTCGCCTCGGCGGCAAGGGCGCGGTTCCGCCGGTCTTCCCGCTCACGCTGCGAGCGTAGGTGGTCGAGCTCGTCCTGCATCCGGCGCTTGACCCCCGGGTCGCGCACATCCTTGATGTCGCGCTCGAGATTCCGTTCGCGCTCGCTCTTTGGCGCCGACGAGACGCCGACGGAAGGATCGGTCTGATCGCCCGACGTTCCGTACCCGCCGCCGCCGAGCTGGAACTCGATCAGCTTGCTCTTGACCTTCACCTTGGTGACCATCGCCCGCTCGCCTTCGCGGATGGCAATCCCGAATTTCTTGACTCGCGACTGGTAGCGCGCAAAATCCATCTGCGGCGTGGTGCCGGGATAGACGTCCACTCCATCCTCCGTGGCCGGCATTTCCATTCGTACGGCGACGGTGCGTCCCTCGAAATGAGACTTGAGGGTAGCCTCGTCCTGGGCGGCCAGCGGGGCAGCGGTGGCAAACGCGATGGCCAACGCGTTGAATCTCGGCATCGTGACCTCAAGCACTGGCGTCAGAGCTCCTTTTGAAGCACTTCCCACACCGTTTCCGCGATTCGCCGCTGCCCCGCTGCCGTGGGATGGATGGCATCCGCCTGATTCATCCCGTCCTCTCCGGCCACGTCCTCGAGCAGGAAGGGAACCAGCGGGAGTTCGTTCTTGTCGGCCAGCTCGCCGTAGAGCCGGCTGAAACGCCGCGCATAGGCAAATCCGTAGTTCGGCAGCGCCCGCATGCCGACGAGCACGATCCGGGGCGCCGGGCTCAGCGCGCGGGCGCTGTCGATGATTGTCTGGATGTTGGCCTTGAGCGAATCGGTGCTGAGACCGCGAAGGCCGTCGTTGGCTCCGGTCTCGATTACCAGCACCGTGGGCTTCTGGCGGAGGAGCCAGTCGATCCGCCGCACCGCGCCGGCAGAAGTCTCGCCGGTGACCCCGGCGTTCGCCGCGCGGTAGGAGAGTCCCGCCGAGTCGATCTTGCGCTGGATGAGCGCTGGATACGCCTCGTCGGGGTCCAAGCCGTATCCAGCGGTCAGGCTAGTGCCGAGGAAGAGGATCGTAGGCCGCTCTCCCGGAGTCGCGCCGGGCGGCGGCGAGCGGCGTGCGGTTTCCCCGGCACCGCTGTCGCACCCCGCCAGAAGGGCGAGCGCCGCGATGACGCTAACGGATCGGACTATCATTACCCATGCTCAAATGTGAATCGCTCTCCCGCACGTACGTGTCTGGTGGCCGGGAACTTACGGTCCTGAAGGATATCAGCTTCGAGGTGGAGTCGGGCGGCTTCGTCGCCATCGTCGGTCCATCCGGCAGCGGCAAGACAACGCTGCTGGGGCTGCTTGCGGGGCTCGACCGCCCCTCCGCCGGGCGGATCTGGCTCGACGGGCAGGATCTGGATGCGCTGGACGAGGACGGACGTGCACGGCTTCGCCGCGAGCGGATCGGCTTCGTCTTCCAGTCGTTTCAGCTCATCCCCACCCTCACCGCCCTGGAGAATGTGCAGGTGCCACTCGAGCTCGCGGGGGGTGATGGCGCGGCCGTCTCCCGCGAGCTCCTGGAGCGGGTCGGGCTGGGGGGTCGGGGTCACCACTATCCGGCCCAGCTTTCCGGCGGCGAGCAGCAGCGCGTAGCGCTGGCGCGGGCGTTCAGCAATCGGCCGCGGATCCTCTTTGCCGACGAGCCGACCGGCAATCTCGACGTGAAGACCGGGGCCGTAATCATCGAGCTTATGGGTGAGCTCAACCGCCAGCTCGCTACCACGCTGATTCTCGTTACGCACGACCCCGATCTCGCCGCCCGCGCCAGCCGCACCATCCGGTTGGCCGACGGCCGCATGCTCGCGGACACGGCGGCGTGAGCGGGCCCGGGTTCGTGGTCCGCATGGCCTGGCGGGAAGGCCGCGCCGAGGGGCGGCGGCTGGCGCTCCTCGTCGCCGCCGTAGCCGTGGGCGTGGCGGCCCTGGTCGCCATCAATTCGTTCACCCGGAATCTCCAGGATTCCGTCAGCCAGCAGGCCCGGGCGCTGCTCGGCGCCGACCTGGCGCTGTCCAGCCGCCGCGCCCTCTCCCCGCGGGTCACGGCGCTGGTGGACACGCTGGGCTGCGGCGACCGGGAAGGCATCGCCGTCGTCTGCGGTACGACCGCCTACGTGACCGAGTTTCCCGCGATGGGCTTCGTCCCCCGCACGGCGGGGACGCGGCTGGTCAACGTGAGCGCCGTGCAGGGTCCCTACCCGTTCTACGGCGAGATGCTCACCCGGCCCGCCAAGGCCTGGGCTGAGCTTCAGCGCGGCCGGCACGCGATTGTCGAGCCCGCGCTGCTCATCGCGCTCGACTCGCGGGTGGGCGACAGTCTCTCGCTGGGCGAAGCGCGCTTCGTCATCAGCGGCACAGTCGAGAATCTCCCCGGCGAGGTCGGCGTCCGCTCGGCGTTCGGGCCGCGGGTGTTCATTCCGGCTCAGTATCTGGAGGAAACCCAGCTGCTGGGCTTCGGCGCCCGCGCCGAGCGCCAGGCGTTCGTCAAGCTGGGATCCGCTGCCGAGGCGGACGCCATCGCGCGCCGCTACCGCCCCGAGCTGAGGACCGAGCGGGTGCGGATCCGCACCGTGGCGGACGACGAGGAGGACCTGAACGATGCCCTCACCAGGCTGGCCCGCTATCTGGGCCTCGTGGCACTGATCGCGCTCCTGCTCGGCGGCATCGGCGTCGGCAGCGCGGTCGTCGTGTTCATCCGCCGGAAGCTCGACACTATTGCCGTGCTCCGCTGCCTGGGCGCCACCGGCAGCCAGGTCTTCGCCATCTACCTGCTGCAGGCGGCCGGCCTTGGCATTGCCGGGAGCCTCGTCGGGGCAGCGCTAGGCGTGGCGGTCCAGCAAACCTTGCCGGGGCTGCTCGAAGGGATGCTGCCGGTGGACGTTCAGGCCACGTTGGCGCCGGACGCCATTCTGCTGGGGGTCGGCATGGGCCTCTGGACCGCGCTGATGTTCGCGGTGCTTCCCTTGCTCGGAGTGCGTCGGGTCACGCCGCTGGCGGCGCTTCGCCGGGCCTACGAGCCGTCGACGGCTGCGCGGGATCCCTGGCGCTGGCCGGCGATCGTCGCCCTCGGGGCAAGCATCGTCCTGCTCGCCGTGCTGGAGGTGGGCGGGCTCCGGACCGCGGCCGCATTCTCCGCCGGCATCGTCGCCGTGCTCGGCGTCCTGTGGCTCGCGGCCTGGCTCCTGGTGCGGGGCCTCCGGCGCTGGTTTCCGGCCGGCTGGCCCTACGTCTGGCGCCAGGGTCTCGCGAATCTGTTCCGACCGGCCAACCAGACCGTGGCCGTGGTGCTTGCGCTGGGCTTCGGCGCATTCCTGCTGGGTACGCTCTTTCTCGTCCAGCACAATCTCCTGCGCGCGCTCGCGACAACCGGCGGCCCCGAGCGCCCGAACCTGCTCCTGCTCGATGTCCAGTCGGATCAGGCCCCCGGCGTTGCGGCCTGGCTTCGGGAGCGGAGGCTCCCCGAGCACGGCCCGGTGCCGATCGTGCCGATGCGTATCGCATCGGTCAAAGGCCGGCGGGTCAGCGAGCTGCTCGGCGATTCGGTCCCGCCCGGCGGCGGCGAAGCCAGCAACGCGTGGGCCTACCGCCGCGAGTACCGCTCGACCTATCGCGATACCCTGGTCGCGTCCGAGCAACTCGTGAGTGGCCGCTGGTGGAGCGGCGCGCGCGCAGCCGACTGCGCGCCGGGCCGCCAGCCGGCCTGCATTTCGGTCGAGCAGGACCTCGCGCGCGAGGTCGGGGTCGGCCTAGGGGACGAGATCGTCTGGGACGTGCAGGGGGTCGAGATCCGGACCCGGGTGGCCAGCCTCCGAACGGTCGAGTGGGCCCGGTTCGAGCCGAACTTCTTCGTGGTCTTCCCACCGGGGGTGCTGGAGGAGGCGCCGCAGACCCTGATCACTCTGACACGGGTGGACGACCCCGCGCTCCGTGGTCGCTTCCAGCGGGAGCTGGCCGAGCGGTGGTCCAACGTCACGACGCTCGACCTGTCCCTGGTGCAGCGGGAGATCGAACGCATCGTGGGCCGGGTCACGCTCGCGATCCGGTTCATGGCGCTTTTCAGTCTGGCGACCGGCGCCCTGGTGATGGTCGGCGCGATCGCCACCAGCCGGCTCCAGCGAGTGCGCGAGGCGGTGCTTCTCCGCACACTCGGCGCCACGCGGCGGCAGGTGCTCCGCATCGCCTTTGCCGAATATCTCGCTCTGGGCCTTCTCGCGTCGTTCACCGCCGTCGCCCTCGCTACGGCTGCGGGGTGGGGCATCGCGCGGTTCTTCTTCGACGACGCGCGCTATTGGGTTCCGGTGCCGGAGCTCGCCCTGCTGGTCGCGGCCATCGTGGGCCTGACCGTCGTCGTCGGCCTCTGGAGCACCCGCGGCGTGCTGGATCAGCCGCCGCTCGAGGTCCTGCGGCAGGAGTAGATTCAGGCGTCTCCGCCCCCGGCCGGATGGAACTCAGAAAGCGACACCCGGCAGCCCTTGGTGATGCCGTTGCCCTCGAGCGCGCGCTCGGGAGTGGCGGTAGGCCGCTCGCTCGCCATCAAGGTCTTCCCCCCGGACCGCTCACCGGTG
>Ga0247829_10000963_pt1 | contig 12413 bp, 7 predicted proteins | sample 12C_Control_Day4_FD_207765 | JGI IMG/M metagenome (GOLD analysis project Ga0247829, IMG submission 207765) | Soil microbial communities from agricultural site in Penn Yan, New York, United States - 12C_Control_Day4 | ecosystem: Environmental > Terrestrial > Soil > Agricultural land | place: USA... | reverse complement strand
GTGATCGCCTCGGCGACGAGGCGCAGCACGTCGGACACGCTGCCGCGAACTGTTTTCGCCGAGGCGATCACGGTGGCGCCGCCACCGCCGATGTCGACCTTGGCGCGCAGGCGGTCGAGCGCGTCGTCGAACGCCTGCCGATCGTGCTTCGCCGTGCCGCGCTCCAGCATGGCCGCGGTGAACGCCGACACCGGATTGCTGTTGCGCAGGCTCTCCGTGTCGCCGATGTCGAGCCGCAACTCGAGGTCGGCCGTCTCGCCGCGCGTCTTCTTCGGCAGCAGCGCGACGCGCATGCCGTTCGGCAGGCGGAAGCGCTCGGTGCGCGCCTCGAGGTTCGCGGGCGTCGGGTCGAACGCCTCGCCGGCGGCCACCGGCGGGTCGCCCTTGTAGTTGCGCACGAGCGCGGGAATGTCGACGGCGGCCGCGAGCGGCGCACGGTCGGGCTTGGCCTCGGGCAGGAACATGCCGACGGTCAGGTTCGACGTCTTGAGCCATTCGCCGGCGGCGCGCGTGACGTCGGCCGGCGTGAGATTGCGCCAGCGATCGCGGCGGATGAAGAACAGCCGCCAGTCGCCCTCGGCGATCGCCTCGGCGAGCGCGACCGTCACGCGCTCGGGGTCGTTCACCGTGTCGTCGAAATCCTTCAGCGCTTTCGTGCGCACGCGGTCGAGCTCCGCCGCCGTGATCGGATGCGTCGGGACGTCGTACAGCGTCGCGAGCAGCGTGTCGCGGGCGGTGTCGACTGAATCGCCGACGGGCACCTGCGCCCAGAAGATGACGAATCCCGCATCATGCTGCAGGAACGTCCAGTTCTCCACGGACGACGCCTTCTTGCCCTCGACGAGCGCCTTGTACAGCCGCCCCGCCGGCTCCACGGTCATGATCTCGGCCAGCGCTTCCAGCGCGGTGGCGTCGGCGTTGGCGCCCTGCGGATAGTGGAACATCGCGCCGAGCCACTGCGTGCCGGCGACGCGCTTGACGGTGACCGTGCGCTCGCCGTCCTGCACCGGCTCGACCGTGTAGAGCTTCGGCAGCGTGCGCGCCGGCTTCGGGATGGCGCCGAAGCGGCGGGCGATCGTCGTGAGCGTGCGGTCGGCGTCGAACTTGCCGCCGACGGTGAGCACCGCGTTGTCCGGCTGGTAATACATCTTGTAAAACGCGCGCAGGCGCTCGAACGGAACGTGCTCGATGTCCGACCGCGCGCCGATCGTCGGCTTGCCGTAGTTGTGCCAGTCGAAGGCGACGGCGGCCATGCGCTTCCACAGCACGCTCTGCGGCCGGTTCTCGCCGCTTTCGTATTCGTTGCGCACGACGGTCATTTCCGAGTCGAGCTCGGCCTTGCTGAACGTGGAGCGCGTCATCCGCTCGGCCTCAATCATCAGCACCCAGTCGAGCGCTTCCTGCGATGCGGTGAACGTTTCGTAGTAGGTCGTGCGGTCGTAGGAGGTGGTGCCGTTGAACTGCATGCCGCGGCGGCCAAGCTCGGCGAACACGCTCGGCACCGACGGCGTGCCCTTGAACAGCATGTGCTCGAGCAGGTGCGCCATGCCGGTCTCGCCGTAGTTCTCCTGGCGCGAGCCGACCTTGTAGGTGACGTTCACCGTGGTCGTCGGCTTCGTCGCATCGGCGAACAGCAGCACCGTCAGTCCGTTCGCGAGCCGGTATTCGTCGACGCCTTCGACGCTCGTGACCTTGGTTACCCCCTGCGGCAGGGCTGCGTGCGCCACTGGAGACAGGAGGGCGAAAGGAAAGAACGCGAAGAGCAGGAGCAGCCGGCGCAGGCTGCCGCAGCGAGCGGACATGGGCATGGGGGTCGGGGTTGGGGGGCGACGTTGAGACAGCACGAGCCTCGGAATAGTGCCGAGCGTTGACGTTAACGTAAACGTCATGTAGCGTGACGAAAGGACAAGGTCGCGCCGCGCCGCCTCGGGTAAGCTTGGCGTCCCGCCCGCGTCCGCCTTCGGACCACCCGTGCGATGACCGATCTCTCCACGCGAGCGCCGCTCGTCTACAAGCCCGTCGCGAAGGTTCGCTTCGTGACGGCGGCGAGCCTGTTCGACGGCCACGACGCGTCGATCAACATCATCCGGCGCATCCTGCAGGCCACCGGGTGCGAGGTGATCCATCTGGGCCACAATCGGTCGGTCGAGGAGATCGTCGACTGCGCGATCCAGGAGGACGCGCACGGCATCGCGATCTCATCGTATCAGGGCGGGCACGTCGAGTTCTTCACCTACATGCTCGACCTGCTGCGCGAGCGAGGCGCCGGGCATATCAAGGTCTTCGGCGGCGGCGGCGGGGTCATCGTCGGCGCGGAGATCGATGCGTTGCATGCGTACGGCGTCACGCGCATCTTCTCGCCCGAGGACGGCCAGAAGCTGGGGCTGCAGGGGATGATCAACGAGATCGTCGCTGCGGCCGACGTCGACCTCACGCAAACGCTTCCGAACTCGGTAACCGCGCTCGCCGAAGGCGATCGCTTCACCCGCACGCGCGCGCTCGCGCGAACGATCAGTGCGCTCGAGGCGGGCGTTGTGTCCGATTCCTTCCGCGCCGCGCTCGCCGCGGCCGCAGCACGGAGGAAGTCCCCCGTGCTCGGCGTCACCGGCACCGGCGGCGCGGGAAAAAGCTCGCTCACCGACGAGATCGTGCGGCGCTTCCGGCTCGACCAGGCCGACCGGCTGAAGATCGCCATCCTGTCGATCGACCCGTCTCGACGCAAGTCGGGCGGGGCGCTGCTGGGCGACCGGATCCGGATGAACGCGATCCACGCGCCGAACATCTACATGCGCTCGCTCGCGACGCGCGACGCCGGCAGCGAGCTTTCGAAAGCGCTGCCGGACGCGATCGCCGCGTGCAAGGCGGCGGGGTTCGATCTCGTTATCGTCGAGACGCCGGGCATCGGCCAGGGCGACGCCGCCATCGTGCCGCACGTCGAAGTCTCGCTCTACGTGATGACGCCGGAGTTCGGCGCGGCCTCGCAGCTCGAGAAGATCGACATGCTCGACTTCGCGGACTTCGTCGCCATCAACAAGTTCGACCGCAAGGGTGCGCAGGATGCGCTGCGCGACGTGCGCAAGCAGTACCAGCGTAACCGCGAGCAGTTCCGCACGCCCCCCGACGAGATGCCCGTGTACGGCACGGTCGCATCGCGCTTCAACGACGACGGCGTGACGGCGCTGTACCAGGCGCTCGCTACCGCGTTGCGGGCCGAGGGTCTGGCACTCGAAGAAGGCTCGCTGCCGCATCCCGCCGCGCGCCAGTCGACCGCGCAGCAGGCCATCGTCCCGCCCGCGCGCGCCCGGTACCTCGCCGAGATCGCGGACTGCGTGCGCGGCTACCACCGGTGGGCGGAGACGCAGGCGAAGATCGCGCGCGAGCGCCAGCAGCTGCGCGCGGCGAAGGCGATGTTGTCGCAAGCCGGTGTCGGAGGTGCAGCTCGTCCCGCAAACGATCGCGGAGGAAGCTGCACCTCCGACACCGGCAATGAGGTGCTGGCGCTCGACAAGCTCATCGCCGAGCGCGACGCGACGCTCGAAGCGCGCTCGCGCAAGCTGCTCGACATGTGGTCGCGCACGAAATCGGCCTACGGCGCCGACGAATACGTCGTGAAGATCCGAGACAAGGAGATTCGCACGGCGCTCACGACGACTTCTTTGTCGGGCACGAAGGTGCGCAAGGTCGTGCTGCCGCGCTACGAGGACGATGGCGAGATCCTGCGCTGGCAGCTCGCCGAGAACGTGCCGGGGAGCTTTCCGTTCACCGCCGGCGTGTTCGCGTTCAAGCGCGAGAACGAGGATCCGACGCGGATGTTCGCCGGCGAAGGCGACGCCTTCCGCACGAACCGGCGCTTCCACCTGCTGGCCGACGGCATGCCGGCTGCGCGGCTGTCGACGGCGTTCGACTCGGTCACGCTGTACGGCAACGATCCCGACCGCCGACCCGACATCTACGGCAAGGTGGGCAACTCCGGCGTTTCGATCGCCACGCTCGACGACATGAAGGTGCTGTATTCGGGCTTCGACCTGTGCGCGCCGAACACGTCAGTCTCGATGACGATCAACGGCCCGGCGCCGACGATCCTCGCCATGTTCATGAACACGGCGATCGACCAGCAGCTCGAGAAGTTCGCAACGGACAACGGCCGCGAGCCGACCGACGACGAGGCCGCGAAGATCCGCGCATGGACGCTCGCGACGGTGCGCGGCACCGTGCAGGCCGACATCCTGAAGGAGGACCAGGGCCAGAACACCTGCATCTTCTCTACCGAGTTCAGCCTCAAGGTGATGGGAGACATCCAGGAATACTTCGTCCGTCACGACGTGAAAAACTTCTACTCGGTGTCGATTTCCGGTTACCACATCGCCGAGGCCGGGGCGAATCCGATCTCGCAGCTCGCGTTCACGCTCGCCAACGGCTTCACGTTCGTCGAGGCGTATCTCGCGCGCGGCATGCACATCGACGACTTCGCGCCGAACCTGTCGTTCTTTTTCAGCTACGGCATGGACCCGGAGTACGCGGTCATCGGCCGCGTCGCGCGCAGGATCTGGGCGGTGGCGATGCGCGAGCGCTACGGCGCAAACGAGCGCAGCCAAAAGCTGAAGTTCCACTCGCAGACGAGCGGTCGCAGCCTGCACGCGCAGGAGATCGCGTTCAACGACATCCGCACGACGCTGCAGGCGCTGATCTCGACCTACGACAACACGAATTCGCTGCACACCAATGCGTACGACGAGGCGATCACGACGCCCACCGAGGAAAGCGTGCGCCGCGCGATGGCGATCCAGATGATCATCAATCGCGAGTGGGGACTCGGCAAGAACGAGAATCCGAACCAGGGCTCGTTCATCGTCGAGGAGCTGACCGCGCTGGTCGAGGAGGCGGTGCTGAAGGAATTCGAGGCGATTTCCGAGCGGGGCGGCGTGCTCGGCGCGATGGAGACCGGCTACCAGCGCGGACGCATCCAGGAGGAGTCGCTCTACTACGAGCACCGCAAGCACGACGGCAGCTACCCGATCGTCGGCGTCAACACGTTCCGCAATCCGCACGGGGATCCGGTGCCGGAAAAGCTGGAGCTGGCGCGCTCGACCGAGGCCGAGAAGGAATCGCAGCTCGCGCGGCTCGCCGATTTTCACGCGCGGAACGCACCGGCCGCCAAGGTTTCGCTCGGGCGCCTGAAGGCTACAGTCATCGCCAACGCCAACGTATTCGAGGCGCTGATGGACGCGGTACGCGTGTGCTCGCTCGGCCAGATAACCACCGCCCTGTTTGACGTGGGGGGGCAATACCGGCGTAGCATGTAGCAACGAGAGCGGGGGCCCGGGCCGACGCCCGCCGGCCGCCCGCCGCAGGGGGATCGAGGGACGTGAGCGAGCAGCGCCATCTCCACGCCGCGACGCGCGCGAGTGCCGCCGCCCATCGCCAGGCCGTGCGGCGCCGTCGGGCAGCTTCCAGCCTGACGACCCCCGTGCCGGCGGGGCGCAGCCTCGCCGCCGGGCATCGCTGTCCCGCATGCGGAGGCACGAACCTCCAGCGCTCGAGCGTTCGCCGATCGGAAGCCGGCGCGCACGCATTCCGCTCGCCGTATCGCTGCAAGGATTGCCGTCATCGCTTCTGGGTCATCAGCCGCAGGACGCGAGTCGGCGCGATGGCGATCGCCGCGAGTCTCGCGGCCGTCGCCGCCGTTGCCGCCGGCGTGGTGTTGCTTCCCGCGTATGTTCCGACCGCCGTCGCGGTCGATCACGACATCGAAGAATGGTCGCCGCCGGCGCCGATGCAGTGGACCGTGCTGACGCCGAGGGGCATGGCGGCCGTGGTGCTCGAGCCGAACGAGGTGCTGGGCGGCGGCGGCGAGCAGGGCGTCTTCCGCCGTCTCGGCGATGTCCGGTAGCGGGCGACAGAACGCCGCTGCGGGGCTCGAAGTGCACCCGCTTACGTCTTCGCGCTTCGACGACCTCGTCGCGCTTTTCAACGGTCGCGGCGGCTCGCAGGTGCGTTCGTGCTGGTGCATGTATTACCGGCGGTCGGGTCGCACCGACGTGCCGGCGGGCATGACGTACGCCGATTGCAACCGGCAGGCACTTAAAGCGCTCGTCGACAGCGGCGTCGTGCCGGGCCTCATCGGCTATCGCGACGGCCCACCTGTCGCGTGGGTTTCGCTCGGGCCGCGCGAGCAGTATCGAAAGCTCGCGAAGTCGCCGGTGATGAAGCCGGTCGACGACAAGCCCGTGTGGTCTGTCATCTGCTTCTACACGGCGCTCGAGGCGCGGCACGCCGGCGTCTCTGCTGCGATGCTCAGGCACGCCGCACGGTTCGCGCGCGAAAGCGGAGCGACGCTGCTCGAGGCGTATCCGGTCGATCGTCCCGAACGCGCACGCGACGACGCGATGTGGTTCGGTGCGAAGCGGATGTACGATGCGGCCGGTTTTCGCGAGGTGGCGCGGCGCAAGCCGGGACGCCCGATCGTGCGCAAAGCGCTCCGCCCACGGTAACCGGCCCAGCCGGCCAGATCAGCCGGACCGCTGCGAAGCAAGCGTTGTCGTTGGCCGCCTAAGCGGAAAACTCCAGCGGCTTCAGCGGGCGCCGGCCTTTTCGAGCAGCACGATCATCTCGCGGAAGCCGCGCCCGCGTGCGAGCGCGAGCGGTGTCGTGCCGTTGCGGTCGGCGAGATTGACGTTCGCGCCAGCCTCGACCAGCGCCTTCAGCGTCGCGACATGGCGCGGCCCGCCGTCACCGAGCACGATCGATTCGATGACGGCCGTCCAGCCCAGATTGTTGACGTGGTCGAGCGGAGCGCCGGCGCGGATCAGCATGCGCACGACGGCATCGTGGCCGAGATGCGCGGCGGCAATCAGCGCGGTCCCGTCGTAGCGGCTCGTCACGTTCGTCGCGCGCGCGCCGATGGCGAGCGCCGTGTCGAGCGACGGGACATCGTCTGCTACTGCCGCGATCGTGACGATGTCGTAGCGATCGCGCTCCAGTGCGTTCGGGTCCGCGCCCGCCTTCACGAGCGCGCGCATCGCCTCCTGTTGCCTGAAGTACGCCGCGACGTGCAACGGCGTGCGGGCGTAGCCGTCGCGAGCATCGACGGCGCTGCCCGCGGCTGCGAGGCGCGCGATCTCGGCGGCGTCGCCACGGGCAGCCGCCAGGAACAGTCCCTGGTACGCGCCGCGCTCCGCCGCGGACGGCGGCACCTGCGCCGACGCCGGGAAAGCCATGGCCAAGAATAGGGCGAAAAGCGTCGAGATGCGCATCCGGCAAGACCCGGGGACGGGACGCGGATTCTACCGGCATGAACGATCGGCGGCCTGCGATGCCCAAGGTCGTGGGCAAAAACCGCTGGCGTACGCTGGCGTAATATCGACTCGAGCCACTGCGACGCAATACGCCGAATACATGTCCGATCAAACCCAGTGGGCGTTTCCCGCCGAGCTCCAGCCGAAGAGCGACGAGGTCGCGTTCGACCTTCGCGCGGCACTCGATGCGGTGGTCGCCCTGCGTGTCGAAGTGCCCGAGGACGCGTTCACGGCGTCGATTCTCGGCACCGAGCGCACCGGCAACGGCGTCGTCATCAATGACGAAGGCCTCGTGCTGACGATCGGCTATCTGATCACCGAGGCCGACTCGATCTGGCTCACGAGCCATTCCGGAAATGCCGTTCCCGGCCACGCGCTCGCGTACGATCAGACGACCGGGCTCGGGCTCGTGGTGCCGCTCGGCAAGCTCGATCTCCCGCCGCTGCCGCGCGCGAAGCTGCGCTCGGCAAGCCTCGATCACGACGTGTTCGTCATCGGCCACGGCGGCCGCGGCCATGCGTTGCGCGCGCGCGTGTTCGCGCGCCGCGAGTTCGCGGGCTACTGGGAGTATCTGCTCGACGAGGCGCTGTTCACGACGCCGCCGCATCCGGAGTGGAGCGGCGCGGCGCTGCTCGACGGTCGCGGCCGGCTGATCGGCATCGGCTCGCTGTTCGTACAGGAATCGGACGGCGACGACACGGTCAAGGGCAACATGTTCGTGCCGAGCGAGTTGATCGATCCGATCCTCGACGACATGCTGCGCATCGGCCGCGCCGATCGTCCCGCGCGGCCGTGGCTCGGCATCTACACGGCCGAGACGAAGGATGGCATCACGATCCAGGGTCTCGCCACGGGCGGTCCAGCCGAGCGTGCCGGCGTGCAACTCGGCGACACGGTGCGCGCGGTGGCCGGCGAGCCGGTGGCGGGGCTGGCCGATTTCTATCGCAGCGTATGGCAGCGTGGCACCGCCGGCGTCGACGTGCCGCTTGCAATCGCGCGCGACGGCAAGGCGACGCAGGTGACGGTGCGCTCGGTGGATCGCGGCGCGCTACTGAAGAAGCCGCAGCTCCAATAGCTCCGACACCGGGGTGACGCTTATCGCGTGGCGGCGACGGTCGCGCGGAGCGCGTTGCCGATCATCCCCGACAGCACCATCGGCAGGTAACGCGCGCCCTTGTCGCGCCAGCGATGAAAATCCTCGGGATGGAGCGCGAGCACGCCCGGCGCGACGCCGTGCGCGAGCGCGCGCTCCATGCCATGCTCGATCGCCGCGACCACTTCGGGATGATTCAGCTGGCCCGGATGGCCGAACGAGAACGACAGGTCGTTCGGCCCGAAGAACACCGCGTCGATGCCCGGCACCGCCAAAATCTCGTCCAGGTTCTCGATCGCGGTGCGCGTTTCCGTCATCACGATGACGGCCGTGCCGGCGTTGGAGTCGGCGACATGCCGGTCGCCGGCAAAGAAGCCGTAGCCTGCCGCGCGGGTCGAAAAAGCGGCGCCGCGCATACCGAGCGGCGGGTATTTCGCCGCGCCGACGATGCGGCGCGCCTGTTCGGCCGTGTTGACCTGCGGCACCTGGATCGCCGACGCGCCGATGTCCAGCACGCGCAGGATGTCCGCTTCGAGCGTCCGCACGACGGGAATGACGCCGCTCGCGCGCGCCGCGCGCAGCATGTGCTCGGTGGACTCGATGCCGGCGGGCCCATGCTCGTTGTCGACGATCACGAAATCGACACCCGCGTGGCCGCACATCTCGATGAGCGACGGCGCCGGAATACCGACGAACATGCCAAGCAAGGGCCGCTTGCCGCGCAGCAGTTCGGGCAGCCGGGTGTCGATGACGTTCATGGGCGTCATTCTATTGCGGCTTCGCGGCCGCTGTCGCCGCCGGCTCGACTGCCGTTTCGTACTCCCAGCCGCCGCCGAGCGCCTTGGCGAGATCGACCAGCGCGAAGCGGACGTCGCGCGCAGCGAGAATCTGCAGCGTCTGCGCCTGCAGCAGTTGCCGCTGCGCATCCAGCACCTCGAGATACGGCGAATACCCGGCCTTGTAGCGAACATCGGAGAGCTCGTACGCCTGGCGCAGGTTGTCGGCGCGCTCCTTCTGCGCCGCGAGCGCGTCGCGCGTCGTCCGGTTGGCGACGAGCGCGTCGTGCGTGTCGCGGAACGCCGCCTGCACCGTTTGCTCGTAGACGGCGGCAAGTTCCTCGCGCCGGGCGGTTTGCGCCTGGACGTTCGCCTCGATGTTCTTCAGGTTGAACAGCGGCTGCAGCAGTCCGGCGCCGATCGACCACACGAACGCCGGACCGCTGAACAAGTCGCTCAAGGCGGCCGACTCGCTACCGAGGCCGGCGGTGAGCGAGATCGACGGAAAGTAATCGGCGTTGGCGCGGTCGATGCGAAGGCTTGCGGCGGCGATCTGCTTCTCGACCTGCCGCACGTCCGGGCGACGTTCGAGCATTCGCGACGGCAGCCCCGCCGGGACATCGGGAACGCGGAGCAGCGCAACCTCGGACCCGGCGCGCACGAGCTTCGGCGTGAACACTTCCCGCGGCGAGCGTCCGGTCAATACCGCGAGCGCGGATTCGTTCTGCGCGATCAGGCGCTCCGTCACCGCGATGTCGGAGATCACGGCCGCGCGCTCGGCCTTCGCCTGCGACAGGTCGTACTCGCCGATGATGCCCGCCTCTGCGCGGTCAGTTTGCAGCCGGACCGTTTCCTCGCGCAGGCCGAGGGTGTCGCGCAGCAGCCGCAATTGCGCGTCCGCCGCGAGAAGCCCGAAATACGCGCGGGCGACTTCGGCGGCGACGGCTGTTCGCACGGTCTCGCGCGCATACTGCGAGGCGAGCAAGTCGTTCTGCGCCGCCTGCGTGGCGGCGCGATACTTGCCCCACAGGTCCACCTCGTACGACGCGTTCAGCCCCACCCGATAGTCGTTGCCGATCGGCGAGAAGCCCTGTGGCAGCGGTGTGGGACCGACCCGCGAGACGCGGCTCCGTGCTGCATTCACGCCGACGTCGACGCGTGGATAGAGATCGCCCTGCGCCGCCGTAACGCCGGCGCGCGCGAGGTCGACGCGCGCCATCGCCGCCCGCAGGTCGAGGCTGTTCGCAAGCGCTTCATCGATCAGCGCGGTGAGCGCGGGGTCGTTGAACTCGGTCCACCAGCGCTCGAGACGCATATCACCAGTCGTCGACGGCGGCAGGTCGACCGCGGGCGGCTCGGTGGGCGTCGTCGTGCAGCCGGCAATCACGGCGGCGACCCCGCCGATCATCAGGGTTCGCAGTACCGAAGTGCGCAAGTTCGTGAACATGTTCATGAGTCCGCTAATCGCCGTGAGCAGGCACCGGCGGATGCCCCGGCGTGCGCGGCACGTGGTGCGGCGTCGTACGCGCATGCGCCACCTCGTCGAGCAGCTCGTCGTGGCTGCGGCGCTCGATCAGCCGGCGCTCGGTGATGATTCGATAGAACAGCGGCACGAAGAACACGGCCAGGAACGTCGCCGCGAGCATGCCGCCCATGACGCCGGTGCCGGTCGAATGCCGCGCCCCGGCGCCCGCACCGGTTGAAAAAGCGAGCGGCGACACGCCGAGAATGAACGCCAGCGACGTCATCAGGATCGGCCGGAACCGCAGTCTCGCCGCTTCGATCGCGGCCGCCGACGGCGACAGTCCTTCGTGCGTTTTCAGCACCGCGAACTCGACGATCAGGATCGCGTTCTTGGCGGCAAGGCCGAGCAGCGTCACGAGGCCGATCTGGAAGTACACGTCGTTGGTGAGCCCGCGCAGCCAGATCGCGGCGAGCGCGCCGAACGTTCCGAACGGCAGCGCCATCAGCACGGACAGCGGCAGCGACAGCCTCTCGTATTGCGCGGCGAGGATCAGGAACACCATGACGACGGCGAGCCCGAGCGAGAATGTCGCCGCCCCCGATGCCTTCTTCTCCTGGTACGACGTGCCGCCCCAGTCGTAGCTGAAATCCTGGGGCAGCACCTCGCGCGCGATCTGCTCGACGCGCGCGATCGCCTGGCCCGAGCTCACGCCGGGCGCACCCTGGCCAATGACCTTGACCGACGGCAGGTTGTTGAAGCGCTCGAGCTGGTCGGGTCCCGACGAATAGCGGACGGTCGCGACCGAGGACAGCGGAATCATTTCGCCGCTCGTGGAACGCACGTACACCGACCCGATGTCGTCCGGACGATTGCGGTAAGAAGGCTCGGCCGACATCAGCACCTGCCACGCCCGGCCGTACTTGTTGAAGTCGTTGACGTAGAAGTTGCCGAGCGTCGCCGACAGCGCGGCGAAGATGTCGGAAATCGGGACGCCGAGCGTCTTCGCCTTCTCGCGATCGACGTCGACGTTGAGCTGCGGCACCGTGGCGCGCCAGAGCGTCTGCGCGCCGGCGAGCTGCGGATCCTGGTTTGCTCGGGCGAGAAACGCCTGCGTGACCTCGTTCATCCGCTTCGCGTCCGCGCTGCCCCGGCTCTGGATGTAGAACTCGAAGCCGCCCGCGGTACCGAGGCCGAAGATCGGCGGCGGATTGAAGGCGAGCACGAGCGCCTCCTTGATGTGCGCGGTCTTCGCGAACAGCTCGCCGACGAGTTGCGGCGCCGTCACCTTCCGCTCGTCCCAATGCTTCTGCGTGACGAAGATCGTGGCCGCGTTGTTGCGGAAGCCGCCGCCGATGAAGTCGAAGCCGGTGAACGCGACGATGTCCTCGTTGTTCGGATTCGACCGGATCGCTTTCGTGACCTCGGCAACGACCTTGTCGTTGCGTTCGAGCGTCGCGCCGTCCGGCAGGATCACGGCGCTGATGTAGAAGCCCTGGTCCTCGTCGGGAACGAGGCTCCCCGGCGTCACGCGCCACAGCCACGCGGTAAGCGCGACCATGCCGGCGAACAGCAGCATGCCGATGACGCCGCGGCGCAGCATCCACACCACGCCGTCGTTGTAGCGCGCCGTCACCTGGGTGAACCAGTCGTTGAACCAGGCGAAGAAGCGATTCGGCGGCTCGTGCGGCTTGAGGATCAGCGCGCACAGCGCCGGCGACAGCGTCAGCGCGACGATGCCCGAGATGACGACCGACATCGCGATCGTCACCGCGAACTGGCGATAC
>Ga0247829_10000961_pt1 | contig 12417 bp, 10 predicted proteins | sample 12C_Control_Day4_FD_207765 | JGI IMG/M metagenome (GOLD analysis project Ga0247829, IMG submission 207765) | Soil microbial communities from agricultural site in Penn Yan, New York, United States - 12C_Control_Day4 | ecosystem: Environmental > Terrestrial > Soil > Agricultural land | place... | reverse complement strand
GCCTCGCCGATCGGCAGGCCGGTGGTGCTCTGCATCGAGATCCACGCGCCGTTGGGGTTGATCTCGAGGAAGACGTAGCGACCGTCCGGCGTGAGGATCAGGTCGATGGCGCCGAAGCGAAGTCCCAGGCGCCGCACCAGCTCCACGCAGCGTTCCGTCTCTGCCGGCGGCAGGTCGTGGACGGCGTAGCGCCCGTGGTGGTGATCGCCGCGCCGCCAGTCGTGACGGGTGTGGTTCGTCCACTGCGAGTCCAGCGCGACCGGGAAGGCGCGCTCGCCCACCACGGTCACGCGCAGCTCGATCCGCTTGTCGACGTAAGGCTGCACCGTCACCGGGCAATAGCGGATGGCCTCGGCGTGCGCGACGTCGCGGTTGGCCACGACCTCCGTCAGCACGTACGCGTCATAGCGTTCCGTGGCATCGACCGGCAGGAGCCGGTTGTGGACCGTCTTGCTGACGAGCGCGCCGTTGTGGCGGCGGTGAAAGTCAAGGAAGTCCTCGCGGCTGTTCGTGATCAGCGTGGGCGGGATCTCGAAGCCCAGCTGGCGGGCGACCTCCAGCTGCAGCGGCTTGTGGCCGGCACGCTGCTCGTGCCAGCGCGGGCCGGGCAGCCACACGCAGTCCATCAGGGCGCTGGCACCGATCCAGCCGTCCAGCGTCTCCCGCGCGACGTAGTCGCGCACCGCGCCGGCCGGCACGTCGTCGTGCGGCAGGGGCGGCTGTGGGTGCAGCGACCACACGGCGGTGACCGAGCGGAGATCGATCTCGGCGCCCCGGACGCGCAGCAGCGGGCGGCTCCGCTCGCCGGGTTCGTAGGCGACGGAGAGCTCGGCCCTCGCGGGTAGCTCGGCAAGGTCGACCCACGCCACCGAGGCGCCGCGCAGCCGGAGCAAGGGTTCGACCGCCGCCGCGTGATCGTCGTCCGCCGTCGCGAGAATGAGGATCATGGCATTTCTCGCGTGCTCCGGCCGGCGGCGTCAGACCGGTCGAGAGCCGACGATGTCCGCGTAGAGTCCGATCTGCTGGTAAAAGTGGCGCAGCACGTAGTGCTCGTTGACGTCGTGCTGCTGGTTGTCGCTGTTGGCGGCCGGGATCCAGAGCGCCGGGATGCCCAGCGACTCGGTGAACACCCAGAGCGGCAGCGTGCCGCCGAGCGTGGGCAGCGCGACGGCCTCGGCGTCGCCGTGCTGCTCGAGCAGGCGCAGCAGCCAGCCGAACTCCGGCCGGGCTGGCGAGGTGTAGCTGGCGGGCTGTGCGGCCGTCTTCACGCTGAAGGTGATGCCCGGCGTGCGATCGCGATGGTCGGCCACGCAGCGCTCCACGATCTCGAGCATCGCCGCCGGCGGCGTGTCGGGCGTGACGCGGATGTCCAGCCGCGCGTGCGCGGTGCGCGGGATGATCGTGCGCCGCGCGGTGGGCGAGGCGCCGTCGGACATGAAGTGGTTGATGTTCACCGTCGGGCGCAGGAACGGCTTCCAGACCGCCTTGTCCTCCCACTTGGCGAACAGCTCGGTGGCCTCGCGCCGGAAGGTATCGTGCGTGTCGCCGAAGGCCCGGACCCGTGACTCGATGTCCTCGATGAGCCGGGCCAGCGGCAGCACCGGGTTCGGCACGATGTTGCCGTAGTTGCCGGAGTGGAGCGAGGCCGGGCGGCCGTTGTCGGCGACCAGCTCGACGCCGACCAGGCCGCGCACGCCCATGACCATCGTCGGCTGATTCTTCTGCTTGGGTCCGTCGGAGCCGATCAGCACGTCGGCGGCCAGGCGGTCGCGGTGGGCGCGAGCGATGGCGTCCAGGTTCGGGCTGCCGTGCTCCTCCTCGCCGTCCAGGATCACGCGCACGCGCCAGCGCGCGCGGCCGGCCCGCGCGGTGTCGAGCGCGCCCAGGATGTTCGACAGGTGCTGGCCCTTGTTGTCGGCGCCGCCGCGCGCCACCACCGTGACGTCGTCGAGAGCGTGGTCGTCGAGCGTGCGCGGATCGACCGGCCGGCCGCCGTGAAAATACGTCGGCTCGAAGGGCCGGCAGGCTACGCCCTCCCACTGCCAGCGCGCGAGATCGCCGGTCGGCTGGACGTCGTAGTGGCCGTAGAGAAGGAGGGTAGGCGCTCCCGCCGGTCCGGGAATCTCGCCCCACAGCGCCGGTGTGCCACCGCCGTCCGGCACGGGCAGGAGTGTGAGGTCGAGGCCGAGATCGCGCCAGAACACGCGCACGTCCTCAACCATGGCCGGCGTGACCTCCCGGCTGATCGTGGGAATCCGCAGGTAGCGATCGAGCAGCGCGAGGCGATCGTGGCGTGACGACACGGCTGTCTCCTCCCCGGGCCACGGTAGTATAGCGCGGTGCCGACGACGCTCTCGGTGTTCCGCTGGTCGCGCGGTGGTCGCGAACGATACCAGTCGTTCACGGTGGAGTCCGGACCGGACACGACCGTCCTCGACGCACTGGTGGCGGTCCAGCGTGGTCAGGACGCCACGCTGGCCTTCCGCTACGCCTGCCGGGTCGGCATGTGCGGCTCCTGCGCGATGGTCGTCAACGGTCGAGAGCGCTGGGCGTGCCGCACGCGTCTGGCGACGCTGGGCCGCGGCCCGGTGACCGTCCGGCCGCTCTACCACTTTCCGCTGCTGCGTGATCTCGTGGTGGACATGGCGCCGTTCGTCGAGCGCCAGCGCGCCGTCGGAGCCGCGCTGACGCCAGCGCCGGACGCCGAGCCCTACGCGCTGATGCCGGCCAACTCGGCGGAGCGGCGGGAGATCGACGAGGCGATCGAGTGCATCGGCTGTGGCATGTGCGTGTCGGCCTGCACGCTCGTGGCGCACAACGAGCGATTCCCCGGCCCGGCGGCGCTGAACCGCGCGTTCACACTCCTGCGCGACTCGCGCGACGCCGCCGCCGAGCGCCGGTGGGCAGTGCTGCTGAGCGACGACGCGCTCGCCCGGTGCCACGGCCAGGGTAACTGCACCGAGGTGTGTCCGATGGGGCTGGCGCCGACCACGTCGATCATCCGCCTGCGCGCGCTCGCCACCCGCACGCTGCTGGGCCTGTCTTAGTCGGGGCGAGCGCGCGGCGCCCGCCCGCTTTCAGAGCGGTCGCACCGGCAAGTACAGCTCGCACCGGAACGCGCCCTGGCCCGAGGCCGTCATGGGGTTGCCGCGATAGAGCTCGTAGCAGGGGCGATCGTCCGGCTGGTAGCCGCTGCCGGGGAGCCACGCCGCGAACACGCGATCCCAGGCGCCCTGGATCTCGTGGGCGGTGCCCTCGAACTGGGCTACCGCGCACCGGCCGCCCGCGACGTCCATCACGTTGACGGCGCGGTCGGCGGCGAAATCCGGCGGCACGACCACGCACGCGTCGTACTGGCACTGGGCCGGCGCGGTGATGCTCGGATCGTCGTGGGCGACGCCGAGCGTGACCGTGTCGGGCGACGCGAGACCGTGAGCATCGATCCACGTGCGGAGCTTCATCCAGAGCTCGGGGATGCCGTGGGGGCCGTAGGGTCCGACGTAGCGCATGTAGGCGACGTGGTAGGGCTGCGTCTGGCGGACCTGCACGTTCATGGCTGCCTCCTTGGCGTTTCGCCTCCGAGTGTCAGCCCCTCGGCCCGCCGATGCTTTGCGCTCCTTGCCTATCGCTTTGCCTGGCTTGCGCTCCTGGCGGGCGGCCGCCGCCCGCCAGGCGGTGGCCGTGGTGCCGAACCGGGCGCGGAAGGCCCGGGCGAACGTCGCTGCCGAGCCGAAGCCGTGGTCCAGCGCCACCTCCAGGACGCTCCGCTCCGCGTCGTTGCGCAGGATGTGGGCTGCCCGCTCGATTCGCAGCCGCTGGATGAAGCCGAACACGGTCTCGCCGGTGACGGCCCGGAATACGCGGTGAAAGTGAAAGGGCGAGAAGGCGGCCAGCCGGGCCAGGGCGGCCAGAGACAGGTCCTCGCCCAGGTGATCGCGCACGTGATCGATCACCCGGTTCACCCGCCTGACGTACTCCAGCCGGCTGGCACGGTTCACTGACCGGAGGGTACCCGAGTCCGCGATTCTTGACCCTAACGCCGCGCCGCGTTAGAGTTATTTGTCGTCGACTGCGCCGCCTTCTCGCAGGGAAGGTGGCGCCCTTTTGCCTGCGAAGAGGGAGGCCCCGATGTCCGCTGCGTCACCGCTCCGCGCTCTGTATGCCTCCATGCCCGACAGCCTCGTCCGTGCACGTCGCAAGTTTGGTCGTCCGCTGACGCTCTCCGAGAAGATTCTTGTCGCCCACTGCTGGGATTTCGACAGCCAGGAGTGGGAGCGCGGGAAGGCCATTCTCCGGCTGCGCGTCGATCGCGTGGCGCTGCAGGACGTGACGGGGCAGATGGCGCTGTTCCAATTCATGATGTCGGGCCGCAAGCGGGTGGCCGTGCCGTCCACCATTCACTGCGATCACCTGATCCGCGCCGAGAGTGGCGCGGCCGACGATCTGCAGCGCGCGGTGCGCGAGAGCGAGGAGGTCTACAACTTCATTCGCTCAGCGGCGCGCAAGTACGGTCTCGGCTTCTGGCGTCCCGGCTCGGGCATCGTCCATCAGGTCGTGCTGGAAAACTACGCCACGCCGGGCACGCTAATGATCGCCGCCGACTCGCACACGCCCAACGCGGGCGGCCTCGGGATGCTGGCCATCGGCGTGGGCGGCGCCGACTGCGGCGAGGTGATGGCCGGGCTGCCGTGGGAGGTGCTGCATCCCAAGCTGGTCGGCGTGCACCTCACGGGCAAGCTCTCGGGCTGGACGGCCCCCAAGGACGTCATCACCTATCTCTGCACGCTGCTGACCGTCAAGGGCGGTACCAACAAGATCATCGAGTACTTCGGCCCCGGCGCGGAGTCGATCAGCGCCACCGGCAAAGCGACCATTTGCAACATGGGCGCCGAGCTGGGCGCGACGACCTCGCTCTTCGCGTTCGATGCGCGCATGGCCGCGTACCTGCGCGCCACCGAGCGCGCCGATCTGGCCGCGCTGGCCGAGGAGTTCCGTCCGCACCTGGTGAGCGACCCGGAAGTCGCGGAGTCGCCGAAGACCTTCTACGACGAGATCGTCGAGATCAATCTCGACACGCTCGAGCCGCACGTCGTCGGCCCGCACTCGCCGGATCGCGGACGGCCGATCAGCAAGCTGGCCGGCGAGGTGAAGGCCAACAACTGGCCGGCTACCATCACCAACGCGCTCATCGGCTCCTGCACCAACTCGTCCTACGAAGACATGCGGCGGGCGACGCACCTCGCGATGCAGGGGCTCAAGGCCGGGCTCAAGGCCAAGGCGAAGTTCCTCATCACGCCGGGCTCCGAGCGCATCTACCAGACGATCAAGCGGGACGGGATGATCGAGACGCTGAGCGCGATCGGCGGCACCGTGCTGGCCAATGCGTGCGGCCCGTGCATCGGGCAGTGGAAGCGGACTGACATCGCCCCGAACCAGCCGAACACGATCGTCAGCTCGTTCAACCGTAACTTCCCGGGCCGCAACGACGGCAGCCAGGAGACGCTCTCGTTCATCACCAGCCCGGATCTGGTGATCGCGCTGGCCTTCGCCGGCACGCTCGACTTCAATCCGCTCACCGACACGCTCACCGCGCCCAACGGCCAGAAGGTCCGGTTCACGGCGCCAGAAGGCGAGGAGCTGCCGCGTGACGGCTTCGCTCGCGGCGCGGAGGGCTACGAGGAGCCGGCGGTTGATGGAGATTCGGTCACCGTCGAGGTGCCGGCCAACAGCGAGCGGCTGCAGCTGCTCGGGCCCTTCGCGGCGTGGAACGGCCGGGACTTCAACGATCTGCCGGTGCTGGTGAAGACCAAGGGCAAGACGACGACCGACCACATCTCGCCGGCCGGGCCGTGGCTGCGCTTCCGCGGCCACCTGGACAAGATCAGCGACAACATGTTCCTGGGCGCGACCAACGCGTTCACCGGCGAGAGTGGCAAGGGCGTCAACCCCCTCACCGGGGAGGCCGGCCAGCCGTTCTCGAAGACGGCGCGAGACCTGAAGGCCAAGGGTCAGGCCTGGCTCGCCATCGGCGACGAGAACTACGGCGAGGGATCGAGTCGCGAGCACGCGGCGATGTCGCCGCGCTATCTCGGCGGCGTGGCGGTGCTGGTGCGCAGCTTCGCCCGCATCCACGAGACGAACCTCAAGAAGCAGGGGATGCTCCCGCTGACGTTCAGCGACCCCAAGGACTACGACCGCATCGAGCAGAACGACCGGGTGTCGATCGTCGGCCTGGCCGGGCTGGAGCCGGGCAAGCCGGTGACGCTCAGGATCCGCAAGCCCGACGGCCGGACGGAGGAGATCCTGGTCAAGCACACCATGACTCGCGAGCAGATCGCGTGGTTCAAGGCCGGGTCGGCGCTGAACGCCGCCCAGGCGCACTGACGTCAGGAAAGGACATCTCGATGGCGGCTCGGCCGAAGATCACCGTGGTAGGCGCGGGCAACGTGGGCGCCTCGGTGGCGCAGTACGCGGTAGAGAAAGAGCTCGGCGACGTGGTGCTGGTCGACGTGGTGGAGGGCATCCCGCAGGGCAAGGCGCTGGACCTGGCGCAGGCGGGCCCGATCCATCGCTACGACGCCAGCATCATCGGCTCCAATGGGTACGACGAGACGGCCGACTCCGACGTGGTGGTGATCACCGCCGGGCTCGCGCGCAAGCCCGGCATGACGCGTGACGACCTGCTGTTCAAGAACGCCGAGATCGTCGGCTCGGTGGTCGAGCAGGTCAGCGCGCGCTCCAAGAACGCCATCCTCGTGCTGGTCACCAACCCGCTCGACGCGATGGTGCAGCTGGCGTGGAAGAAGTCCGGCTTTCCGTCCAAGCGCGTGGTCGGGATGGCGGGCGTGCTCGACTCCGCGCGCTTCCGCACCTTCATCGCCCAGGAGCTGAACGTGTCGGTCGAGAACGTCACCGCCTTCGTGCTTGGCGGCCACGGCGACACGATGGTGCCGCTGCCGCGCTATTCCACGGTGGCCGGCATCCCCATCACCGATCTGCTGCCCAAGGAGCGAATCGACGCGCTGGTCACCCGGACGGCCAACGGCGGCGCCGAGATCGTCGCGTTCCTGAAATCCGGCAGCGCGTACTACGCGCCGGCCGCCTCCGCGGTGGAGATGGTGGAAGCGATCCTCAAGGACAAGAAGAAGATCCTGCCGTGCGCCGCGTATCTCGACGGCCAGTACAAGACCAAGGGCCTCTACGTGGGCGTGCCGGTGAAGCTCGGCCGCGGCGGCGTGGAACAGATCATCGAGATCAAGCTCACGCCCGACGAGCAGGCCGCCTTCGACAAGTCGGCCGGTGCCGTGCGCGAGCTGGTGGACAAGCTCAAGCTCTAGCTGGAGACGAATCATGGCCAAGAAGAAAGCGACGAAGCGGGCTCCCGCCCGCGCGAAGGCCAAGGCCCGGCCCGCGGCGAAGAAGGCCGCGGCGAAGAAGGTCTCGCCGATCCCGCCGGGCTACACCTCGGTGACGCCGTACCTCACGGTGAACGACGGCGCCGGCGCGCTGGCGTTCTACCAGCGTGCCTTCGGCGCCCGCGAGGTGATGCGGATGGCGGCGCCGGGCGGCAAGATCGGGCACGCCGAGATGCGTATCGGCAACGCGATCGTCATGCTGAGCGACGAGTTCCCAGGGGTGAGCTCGCAGAAGGCCCCGACCTCGCTCGGCGGCACGACCGGCTCGCTCATGGTGTACGTTCCGGACGTCGACGCCGCCTTCAAGCGGGCGACGGACGCCGGCTGCACGTCGATCATGGCGCCCAGCGATATGTTCTGGGGCGATCGCTTCGGGAAGCTCCAGGACCCCTACGGCAACCAGTGGGGGCTGGCGACACACGTGAAGGACGTGCCGCCCAAGCAGATGGCCGAGGGCGCGAAGGCCGCGATGGCGCAGATGGCTCAGGGAACCGCCTGATGCGCGACATCCACGTGTCGGCGATCACCGACACCATCAAGAAGCTCTGCATGGAGGCCAACTGGAATCTCGGCCCCGAGATGCTGCGCGCCTTCGACCGGGCCCTCACCACCGAGCGCTCGGCGGCGGGCAAGCAGGTCCTGCAGATCCTGAAGCAGAACGCGGAGATGGCGCGGACCAAGAAGATCGCCTACTGCCAGGACACCGGCTTCACGATCTGCTTCGTCGAGCTCGGCCAGGACGTCCACGTCACGGGCGGCGGTCTCTCCGACGCGATCAACGAGGGCGTGCGTCAGGGCTACAAGGAAGGCTACCTGCGCGCGTCGATCGTGAAGTCCCCGTTCGACCGCGTGAACACCGGCGACAACACGCCGGCGGTGATCCACGTGGACGTGGTGCCGGGCGCCGAGCTGAAGCTGGCCATCATGGCCAAGGGCGGTGGCTGCGAGAACCGCTCGAAGTACACGATGCTCACGCCGGCCGCCGGCGTGGAGGGCGTGAAGGACTTCATCATCGAGTGCGTGAAGATGGCCGGCCCCGACGCGTGCCCGCCCCTGATCCTGGGGGTCGGCGTCGGTGGGACGTTCGAGAAGGCCGCGCTGAACTCCAAGAAGGCGCTCTTCCGCGAGATCGGCTCGCCCAACCCCGATCGCTTCCTCGACACGCTGGAGAAAGAGCTGCTAGACCGCGCCAACCGCCTCGGGATCGGTCCCCAGGGCTACGGCGGCGACACGACCTCGCTCGGCATCCACGTGATCGCGTTCCCCTGCCACATCACCTCGTTGCCCGTCGCGGTGACGATTGAGTGCCACGCCCACCGCCACAAGGAGGCAACGCTGTGACCACCGGGGCTCCTGGAAAGATCAGCTGGACGGAAATCGACGAGGCGCCCGCGCTGGCCACCTACTCGCTGCTGCCGATCATCCAGAAATTCACCGGGGGCGCCGGCATCACCATCGAATTGGCCGACATCTCCCTGAGCGGGAGAATCCTGGCGAACTTCCCGGAGAACCTGACGCCGGCCCAGCGGGTACCGGACTGGCTGACGCGGCTGGGCGAGCTGGCCAAGCGGCCCGAGGCCAACATCATCAAGCTGCCGAACATAAGCGCGTCGGTCCCGCAGCTCAAGGCCGCGATCAAGGAGCTGCAGGGGCAGGGGTACCAGGTTCCCGACTACCCCGAGAATCCGACGAACGCCGCGGAGCAGGCGATCAAGACCCGCTACGCGAAGGTGCTGGGCAGCGCGGTGAACCCGGTGCTGCGCGAGGGCAACTCCGACCGGCGGGCCGCGGCCGCGGTGAAGGAGTACGCCAAGAAGCACCCGCACAAGCTGGGGCCCTGGAAGCCCGATTCGAAGACGCACGTCGCCACCATGAGCCGCGGCGACTTCGCGACCAACGAGAAATCGGTGACCGTCCCCGCGGCGACCACCGTCCGGATCGAGTTCACCGACAAGCACGGCGCCGTCACGGTCCTGAAGGACGCGATCGCGCTGAAGGCCGGTGAGGTGCTCGACGGCACGTTCATGAGCCGTGCGGCGCTGGTGAGCTTTCTCGAGGCGCAGATCGAGGACGCCAAGAAGCAGGGCGTGCTGTTCTCCATCCACCTCAAGGCCACCATGATGAAGGTCTCCGACCCCATCATCTTCGGCGTGGCCGTGCGGACGTTCTTCCGGGAAGTCTTCGACAAGCACGCCGCGGCCTTCAAGGAGGTCGGCGTCGATCCGAACAATGGCCTGGGCGATCTGTACGCGGCGATCAAGCGCCTGCCGAAGGACAAGCAGGCGGAGATCGAGGCGGACATCCAGGCGACCTACGCCAGGCGCCCCCCGCTGGCCATGGTCAACTCCGACAAGGGCATCACCAACCTGCACGTGCCGAGCGACGTGATCATCGACGCCTCGATCCCCCCGATGATCCGCGACTCCGGGCAGATGTGGGGGCCGGACGGCAAGCTCCGCGAGACGACCGCGGTCATCCCCGACCACAGCTACGCGCCGCTCTACCACGCGGCCATCGAGCACTGCAAGCAGCACGGTGCCTTCGACCCCAAGACGATGGGCACCGTGCCGAACGTCGGGTTGATGGCCCAGCAGGCCGAAGAGTATGGGTCGCACGACAAGACCTTCCAGATGCAGGCCGCCGGCACGGTGCGCGTCGTCGACGCGCAGGGCAAGACGCTGATCGAGCACGCCGTGGAGGAGGGCGACATCTGGCGGGCGTGTCAGGTGAAGGACGCGCCGATCCGCGACTGGGTGAAGCTCGCCGTCACCCGGGCCCGGATCACCGGAGCGCCTGCGGTCTTCTGGCTCGACAAGAACCGGGCGCACGACGCCCAGCTCATCGAGAAGGTGACGCGGTACCTGAAAGACCACGACACCAACGGGCTCGATATCCGCATCATGTCGGTGGCCGAGGCCGCGCGCTTCTCGCTCGAGAGGATGCGTGAGGGCAAGGACACCATCTCGGTGACCGGCAACGTCCTGCGCGACTACAACACGGACCTGTTCCCGATCCTCGAGCTCGGCACCAGCGCGAAGATGCTCTCCATCGTGCCGCTCATGGACGGTGGCGCGCTCTTCGAGACCGGCGCCGGCGGCTCGGCCCCCAAGCACGTCGAGCAGTTCCTGGAAGAGGGCCATCTCCGGTGGGATTCCCTGGGTGAATTTCTCGCCCTCGCCGAGTCCCTCGATCACATGGGGCGCGCGACCAGCCACGCCAAGGCCACGGTGTTCGCCGAGGCGCTCCACAAGGCCAACACCAAGTTCCTGGACACCGACAAGTCGCCGTCCCGCAAGGTGGGCGAGCTGGACACGCGCGGCAGCCACTTCTACCTCGCGCTCTACTGGGCGGAGGCGCTGGCCGCGCAGACCCAGGACAAGGAGCTGCAGGCCCGCTTCGCCAAGGTCGCCAAGCAGCTCGCCGACAACGAGGCCAAGATCGTCGCCGAGCTGAACGCGGCGCAAGGACGGCCGGTCGATCTCGGCGGGTACTTCCGGCCGAAGCCCGAGATGGCGTCCAAGGCGATGCGCCCCAGCCTTACCCTCAACGCCATCGTGGACGCCATCGCCTGATGGGTGTCACGACCGCGTCCGACGGGATCAAGGACATCACCACGCCGCTCAGCGACGCCGACGTCGAGTCGCTGAAGGCCGGAGACCGCGTGCGGATCAGCGGCGTGCTCTACACCGCGCGCGACGCTGCCCACGGCCGCCTGTTCCCGTTACTGGAGAAGAGCGAGAAGCTCCCGATCGACGTGAAGGGCGCGGTCATCTACTACACGGGACCGACCCCCCCGCGACCCGGCGACGCGATCGGCTCGGTCGGGCCGACCACGGCGAGCCGCATGGACAAGTTCACGCCCGCCCTGCTGAAGGCCGGCCTGAAGGGCACCATCGGCAAGGGATACCGGGGGCAGCCGGTGAAGGACGCGCTCAAGCAATACCGGGCGGCGTACTTCGGTAGCATCGGCGGCGCCGGCGCGGTGCTCTCGCAGTTCGTCCGGAAGGCCGAGATCGTCGCCTACGAAGACCTCGGCACCGAGGCGATCCGGCGGCTGGAGGTCGACGGCTTCCCGGCCATCGTGCTCAACGACTGTCATGGCGGTGACCTGTACGCGGACGGGCAGAAGCAGTTCGCCCGTCCAGAACCCTCGTAGGGGAGGACGCATGGCTCGAGTGATGAGTGGGCCGCGACCGCCGATTGCGGCGGCGCACCTGCGGAAGGATACGTGGTGGGCCCTGCCGGTCACCGTGGTGATCGTGCTGGGGGGCTTCATCGTCTATTCGACGTGGGCCGCGTTCCAGAACGCGTACTACTGGGCACCGCCGTACCTGTCGCCCTTCTACTCGCCGTGCCTGTCGGCCAAGTGCCTGCACGTGACGTTCGGGTACGGGCTGCCGGACATCTCGATGCCGATGATCGGCATCCTGTCGCCGGCGTTCCTGATTCTCTGGGGGCCGGGCCTGTTCCGCCTGACCTGCTACTACTACCGCAAGGCGTACTACCGCTCGTTCTGGCTGGCGCCGGCGGCGTGCGCCGTGCGGGACGTGAAGTCGGGCTACACCGGCGAGACTCGCTTCCCGCTGATCTTCCAGAACATGCATCGTTACGCCTGGTACGTCGCGGTGGTCTTCATCGTTCTCCTCACGTGGGATGCTCTTCTGGCCTTCCGCTTCCCCATGCCCGACGGAACCCATCGCTTCGGCATCGGCGTCGGAACGCTGGTGATGTGGGCCAACGTGATTCTCCTGGCCGGCTACACGTTCTCCTGTCACTCCTGCCGCCACGTGTGCGGCGGCCACGTGGACGTGTTCTCCCGGGCCAAGACGCGCTACACCCTCTGGAACTTCCTCACCCGGCTCAACGAGAAGCACCCGACCTTTGCCTGGCTCTCGCTGTTCGGCGTGGGGCTCACGGATCTCTACATCCGGCTGGTCGCGATGGGGAAGATCCCCGACCTGAGGATTATTTTCTGATGGCTAACGCATACGAGACACACGAG
>Ga0247829_10000959_pt1 | contig 12428 bp, 11 predicted proteins | sample 12C_Control_Day4_FD_207765 | JGI IMG/M metagenome (GOLD analysis project Ga0247829, IMG submission 207765) | Soil microbial communities from agricultural site in Penn Yan, New York, United States - 12C_Control_Day4 | ecosystem: Environmental > Terrestrial > Soil > Agricultural land | place... | reverse complement strand
GGGAGACGTTCCACGAGATCTATATCCGCGCCGATCTCGCCACCTGCGAGAGCCGCGATCCCAAGGGCCTCTACAAGAAGGCGCGGCGCGGGGAGATTTCGGATTTCACCGGCATCACAGCGCCTTACGAGGAGCCGGAGAGTGCCGAGCTGGTGGTCGACACCGCGCAGGAGAGCATCGAAGCGAGCGTGCAGGCCATCGTCGATTACGTCGAGCGGCGGTTCGCGCAGCAGGTTCAAGCAAGGAACTGACGGGGCCGCGCAGAACTTTCGGTTGCGCGACTCGAGACAGTCCGATACCTTAGTATACTAATTTAATTACTCGATCGTTCGCCGGGCTGGGGGCGTGACGGACGATTGGGCGGCGTCCGCTGGCTTCGATCGGCGCAAAGGGGGTAGCGCCGCGCACGGACGATGGCGGTGCAGCCGCCTCTTAACCCCGCCCACGGTCCCATGTCCCAGCCTAGGGCGGCGAACGCCCGCAACCGGCCGCTCAAGAGCCGGCGATCAGGGGGGTGGATATGGGCGACCGAGTCAGCTTCTGGCGACGCTTGTGCCGACTGTTCCGGCGGCGCGAGCTCTATCTGCGCGGCGAGGAGCGGATCCACTACGTGACCATCTCTCCCGCGCTGCAGCTCGCGGCGGCGGCCTGCGCGCTTTCCATGCTGATGGTGGCCGGCTCGGGCCTCGTGGGCACGGCCTTGTATCGGGACGCCGCCAGCAGTCGCGCCGATGCTCTGGATGCTGCGGCAGACGATTATTGGAAGCTGCTGCAGAGCCTCGATGCGCTGTCCGACCGGCTCGACGCGTCGGGGGCGGGCGAGGCTGCGGCACCGGGCGCTCTGGTACGCGACATGCTGCGCCACGAAATGGACCGGTTCCGCACGCTCTTCCCCGGCGCCGACCGGCAGCCGAGCCTGTTGGATGCCCTGGCCGCCCGATTGCTGCCGAAGTCGGCTCCGGACGGGCTGCTGCTGGCCGAGGCGCACAGCCGGCTGTGGCGCCGCGTGCAGGAGACGGAGCGGAATGCCGCCCGCCTTTCGGCGCGCGAGCGGCAGCTCTCCGCGGAGCTGGCGGAGACGCGCGGGCTGCTTGCCCTCGGCGAAGGCGAGCACCAGGAACAGTCCCGCGTCATCGACGCCCTCAGCCAACGCATCGGGGAGCTGGAGCTGCAGCTAGCGGGGGCCGAAGAGCGCAACGAGCAGATCGGCGCCGACCTAATGATCGCCCAGCTCGATCTGGAGCAGGAAAGCGAGCGCTCCTCGAGTGCTGAGGCCGATCGCGAGTCCTTCAAGGCACGGGTGGCCGACCTCGAAGGCCAGATCGCGTCCTATCAGAGCGTCCAGGCAACTTGGTTGCTCGCTCTTGGTGTGCGCACGAAAGATTCCATCGCACTTGTCGAGCACGCGGTCGCCATGACCGGCATCAATGTCGAGAAGCTCGTCGCGCGCGCCCAGCAGAACCTTCCCTCGGCGTCCGGGGGTCCCTTTGTCGCGGTGGTCGCCGACAGCGGCGCCTTTTCTGAGAATGTCGGCGCAATCGCCAGCGACGTCGGCGAGCAGGTCGAGCGCTGGGAGGCGCTCAAGCGGATCGTGCGGGTGCTTCCGCTCTCCGCGCCATTGGACCAGTACCGGATCGGCAGCGGATATGGGAGGCGGCAGGACCCGATCAACGGCCGCAGGGCTATGCATACCGGGCTCGACTTCAACGCTCCGGTAAAGACTCCGGTGCTAAGCACCGCCCCAGGTCGGGTCGTGTTCGCGGGCTGGCACCGCGAGTACGGACGGCTGGTGGAAATCGACCATGGCTTCGGAATCCGCACCCGCTACGCCCATCTCAGCGAGATCTCGGTCGCAGACGGGCAGGAGGTGGCCAATCGCGCCAGGATCGGCTTGCTCGGCAGCTCCGGGCGGTCGACCGGGCCGCACCTCCATTACGAAATCCTGGTCGACGGCAAGCCGATGAATCCCATCAATTTCCTAGAGGCTGCACGCCATGTTCTCAAAGGGTAACAAGCAGACGGCGGCGACGATGACGATCGAGCCCAAGACCGTCCTGAAGTCCGGCATCCCCTCGATCGTCAGCGCCGACATGAAGATCGTCGGTTCGGTCGAGAGCGCCGGCGACATCCAGATCGACGGCGTCATCGAAGGCGACGTCTCGAGCCGCACCTTGACCGTCAGCGACACGGCGACCGTGCGCGGCTCGGTTTCCGCCGACACCGTCAGGGTGGCGGGAACCGTCAAGGGCGGCATCAACGCCAAGTCGGTGACCCTGACCCGCAGCGCCAAGGTGGAAGGCGACATCGTCCATCAGGCGCTCGCCATCGAATCGGGCGCGAGTTTTGAGGGCCAATGCAAACGCATCGACGGGGAGCGGATCGAGCCGCACAAAATCGCCCTCCTAACCGATGGGAGCGCGGATCGACGCCCCGATCCGGCGGCCCTCGGCAAGAGCCTCGCGACCGTCTGAGCTAGCCGCTCGCCGCCGCGAGCGCGGCGCAGAACACGGACGGATCGACATTGCCCCCGGAGAGGACGAGCGCGATCGTCCCTCCGGCGGCCTCAGCCTTGCCCGCCAGCAACGCGGCGAGCGGCACCGCGCCGCCCGGCTCGACGACGAGCTTCAGCTCGCGGAAGGCGAAGGCCATCGCCCGCTGCACCTCGGCATCGCTGGCGAAGAGCCCACCCCGCGCGAGCTTCCGGTTGATGCGGAAGGTGAGGATGCCGGGCGTGGGTGACATCAGCGCATCGCAGAGCGAGCGCCGGCCGGGCAAGTTGCGCTCGCGCCTGCCGCTGGCCAGCGAGCGGGCCATGTCGTCGAAGCCCTCCGGCTCCACCGTCATCAGGTCCGTCTCCGGGCTGAGCGCCTTGACCGCCGTCGCGACTCCGGCCATCAGCCCGCCGCCGCTGCAGGGGGCCAGCACGAGGCCGAGGCGATGCCCCATCGCGCTCGCCTGCTCGACCAGCTCCAGCCCGATCGTGCCCTGGCCGGCGACGATGTCCGGATCGTCATAGGGCGGGACCAGCGTGGCGCCCGTACGCGCCTGGATCTCACGCGCGATCGCCTCACGGTCCTCGCGGTCGCGATCATAGAGCTCCACCTGTGCTCCATAGCCTCGCGTGTTCTCGACCTTGATGGCCGGCGCATCGGAGGGCATGACGATCGTGGCCGGCGCGCCGAGCAGTTGGGCCGCCGCCGCCACGCCCTGCGCATGGTTGCCCGAGGAGAACGCGACCACGCCTTGGCCGCGCCGCTCCGGAGGGATGCGGCTGATCTTGTTGTAGGCGCCCCGAAACTTGAACGATCCGGTGCGCTGCAGCAGCTCAGGCTTGATCAGCACGGTTGTGCCGGCGATTCGGTCGAGCGCGGGGCTGCGCAGCAAGGGCGTCTTCACCGCCACGGGCGCGAGCCTCGCGGCGGCGGCGCGGATGTCCTCGAGCGTTGGGAGGGAGACCGTCTCGAGGGCGGCTGGCTCAGCCATGACGTCAGCCGGGCAGGGCGGGGGCGAGCTCGGCGAGCGAGCCGATCTCGAGGGCCGGCCGGCCAGGCAGCCGCTCGGCCGGCGCTTTGCCGCGATTGAGCCACACCGCCCTGAAGCCGTAATGCGCTGCGCCCGCGACATCCCACGCATTGGCCGAGACGAAGGCGATGTCCAGGGGCTCGCAGTGAAGCGCGGCGGGAGCCAGCGCATAGACGGTCGGATGCGGCTTGAAGGAGCGGACGGCATCGACCGACAGGATGTGGTCGAGGAGCTTGCGCAGCTCGGCGGCATTGACTGCGGCCGTCAGCATGGTGGGCGAGCCGTTGGACAGGATGGCAGTCTTGAGGCCGCGCGCCTTCAGGGCGGAGAGGGTGGGAGCGACGTCGGGATAGACGGGCACGTTCATGTGCCGCTGCATGAGCCGCGCGCGCAGGCCGGCGTCGTCTCGGCCCATCGCCGCCAGCGCGTAGTCCAGCGATTCCCCGGTGACCTGCCAGAAGTCGGCATAGTCGCCCATCAACGCGCGCAGCCAGGTGTATTCGAGCTGCTTGCGGCGCCAGAGCAGGGCGAAGGGCTCGGTGTCGTCGCCCAGAACGTCGCGTGCGCCGCCCGCGATCGCGGAGAGGTCGAACAATGTGCCATACGCGTCGAACACCACGCCGGCGAGGCTGCGCGGTAAAGCGGCGGGCTCCGTCATTCTTCTCTCCGGCGCGTCAGCGCTTCAGGTCCTGGTCCAAGGTCAGGGCAAGCCTACCCGCACCGAGCCGATGGCGATAGATCGACAAAGTTTCCATGATGCGCTGGACGTAGTTGCGCGTCTCGGAGAAGGGGATCCGCTCGACCCAGTCGACGGCGTCCACCTTCTTGTCCCGAGGGTCGCCATGGTCGGTGATCCACTGCTGCACCCGCGAGGGCCCGGCGTTGTAGGAAGCGAGTGCCAGTATGTAGGAGCCGCCGTAGTCCGACAGCAGGGAGGCAAGGTAGGCGCTGCCGAGGCGGACATTGTAGTCGGGGTCCTGGGTCAGCAGGTCCGGCTGGTAGGAGATGCCGTTGCGCTTGGCCACCGACTTGGCGGTGGCCGGCATCAGCTGCATCAGCCCGCGCGCCCCGGCGGAGCTGACCGCGGCCGGATCGAACGCGCTCTCCTGGCGCATCACCGAGAGCAGCAGCGCTTCCTCGGCCCCGAGCGCAGCGGGCAGCCGGCGGGTCGGGAACAGGTACTGCGCCATTTCGATCCGCCCGCGCCCGCTCTTGGCCGCGGTCAGCGCCAGATCGTTCCGGTTCAGCTCCATCGCCAGCTCGGCCGCGAGGAGATGATCCTCGCCGCTCGCCGCCTCGCCGATCAACCTCAAGAAGAACGGACGGGTCCAGTCGCGCGCGCCCGCCTGCTCCAGCGCGCGGACGATGCGCACCATCTCGCGCGCCTCGAACTTGGCCTTTGCCTCAGGCAGGATCGCGGGCGCGTCGGCGAGGTCGGGCGCCTCGCTCCAGCCGAGCCGTTGCGCGGCGAGTTGGCCGTAATAGGTCGAGCCGTGTCGCGCGGCAAACCCGTACCATTGCTGCGCCTTGGCCTGGTCCTTCATCGCCTCGGCGGCGCGCCCGGCCCAATAGGCGCCCCTGGCGGCGCTGATGGGCGAGGAGACTCCGGCATAGAGCAGCTCGAAATGCCCAAGCGCCGCCTTGGGCTGGTGCAGGAAGCGGAGCGCGACGAAACCGGCCAGGAACTCGCCGTCGGCAAAGGCGGCCCCGGACGGCACTCCATGGTTCTTGGCGAGGCGATAGGCGAGCTGCGGATCGCCGCGATCGAGCGCGCGCCGGGCGGCGTCGTCGCGCTCGGCCCAGAGCCGCTCGGCGAAGGGGGTGTTGAGCGCGCCCCGGTCGAGCAGCTGCGCGGCGCCGGCATACTGCTCCTTGCGCCGCCGCCAGCGGGCGCGGTCATAGATCAGGCCCGGGTCGGCCTGCAGCACGGAGGGGACCTTTTTCACCAGCGCATCGACGTTCCCGCGCATGGCCTGCAAGGCCAGCCGCGCCTCGGCGAGGGCGCGCGTGCCGGCATCGACACGCGGAAACATGCGCCGCGCTCCGCCATCGTCGCCCTGCCACAGCAGCCGGTCGAGGCGCTGGACGTGCTCGGCCGGGTGCAGATGCGGGGCGAATGCGGCTGCGAAGGCGCGCTCGTCCTGCGGGGAGAAGGGCAGCTCGACCCAGGCGCGCCGGGCCAGCTCGGCCGCCTCCGGGTGCCGTCCGACCTGCATCAGCGCCGTGCCGAGCTTCAGCGCGCCCGCGCCGGTCAAGGGCCCCTCGTCCTTAAACCAGTCGATCACCACCCGGGCGGGGAACGACTCGGGCATCTGCCGCTCCGCCTCGCGCCTCAAGGCCGAGCGCTGTGGCCAGTCCGGGTGCTTTTCGAGGAACCGGTGCAGCTCGGTGAAGGTGCCGCCGCGGCCGGGCTCCTGAAAGTCCAGCCACACGAGCACTTCCTCCAAGAGGGGGTCCTTCGCCGCAGCGGCCATCTTGCGCGCCTCGGTCCATTTGCCCTTGCGCGCCAGGTCGAAGGCGGACCGGTAGGTCTGCGCGTCCGCGGGCGAGAGTGGCTGGGCGGCCGAGGCGGGGGCGGAGGCAGAGGCCCCGAGCGTCAGCAGCACGAGGAACCCGATGAAACGGAGCATCGCTCTGGCCAAGGAGAGGTCCTGACGTGGTTGGGAGGACAGCGGTCGAACGCGCGCGCATTCTAAAAAAGCGGAACGCGCCAGACCAGACCGAGATGAGGTTAGGGCATAACAGCAAAGCTCGGTTTCCAAAGAGTCAAAGTGTGGAGCCCGGGCCGGAGGTGCCGTAATATCCCGCGCGACCGGCCGGGGATTGTCCCGGCGCTCCAGCAGGGGGCCGACCGCCATGTTCCAGGGCTCGATCACCGCCTTGATCACACCGTTCCGCAACGGCGCCGTCGAGGAGACGGCGTTCCAGAAGCTCGTGGATTGGCAGGTGAAGCAGGGCACCAAGGCGCTAGTCCCCTGCGGGACCACCGGCGAATCGCCGACCCTCAGCCACGAGGAGCATATGCGCGTGGTGGAGCTCTGCATCGAGGCGGCCGCGCGCCGCGTCCCGGTGATCGCCGGGACGGGGTCCAACTCCACGGCCGAGGCGATCCGGCTCACCCGCCACGCCCAGAAGGCCGGTGCCGACGCGGCGCTGGTAGTGACCCCCTACTACAACAAGCCGACCCAGGAGGGCCTCTACCAGCACTTCAAGGCGGTGCACGATGCGGCGGATCTGCCGATCGTCATCTACAATATCCCCGGCCGCTGCATCATCGACATGTCCGTCGACACCATGGCGCGCCTGGCCAAGCTGCCGAACATCGTGGGCGTCAAGGACGCAACCGCCGACCTGGCGCGGCCGCTCGCGACGCGGATCGCGATCGGGCCGAAATTCTGCCAGCTCTCGGGCGAGGACGCGACCGCGCTGCCCTTCCTCGCGCAGGGCGGCCATGGCTGCATCTCGGTGACCTCTAACATCGCGCCCCGCCTCTGCGCCGACATGCACGAGGCCTGGGCGCGCGGCGACCTCAAGACCGCCATGGCAATCAACGAGCAGCTGATGCCGCTGCATCAGGCGCTGTTCTGCGAGACCAGCCCCGGCCCGGTGAAATACGCGGCCAGCCTCCTGGGCTTCTGCACGGCCGAGACACGGCTGCCGCTGGCCGAGATCGCCGACGCCAGCAAGGAACGGGTCAAGCGCGCGCTGGGGCAGGTCCGGCTCGCCGCGGCGGCTTGACGCCATAGGAGCTTCGCATGGCCAGGCCCGCTGCGCCCGCGCAGATCGCGGCGCAGAACCGCAAGGCGCGTCACGACTATTTCATCGAGGACACGGTCGAGGCGGGCATCATGCTCGTCGGCACCGAGGTGAAGGCGCTGCGCGGCGGCAAGGCCTCGATCGGAGAGGCCTTCGCGGGCGAGCAGGGCGGCGAGCTCTATCTCTTCAACGCCTATATCCCCGAATACGAGGCAGCCAACCGCTTCAACCATCAGCCGCGCCGGCCGAGGAAGCTCCTGGTCCACAAGCGCGAGATGGACCGCCTGCTCGGGCAGATCCGGCGCGAGGGCGTGACCGTCGTCCCGCTCTCCTTCTATTTCAACCCGCGCGGCATCGTGAAGGTCGAGCTGGGCCTCGCGCGCGGCAAGCGCAAGGTCGACAAGCGCGCCGCCGAGAAGGAGAAGGACTGGAAGCGCGACAAGGCTCGGCTTCTGCGGAATAGGGGGTGAGGTTTTTTCGCCCGCCATCGTTCTGAGCAAGCCCGCCTCATCCTTCGAGGCTCGGCTCTCGCCTCGCACCTCAGGATGAGGACCGGTGGGTGTTGCAGGACGCTCGCACGATAGGAGAGCCTAAGTGTCCTCACCCAGAGGTGGCCGCGAAGCGGTCCTCGAAGGGCGAGGACACTCAATCCGCAAAGGTTCCGCTTGCCGGGAAGGGGGCTCAATTGCCCGCGCCAGATCCGCGAACACCTGATGGAACATCGCCTCGGTGAGGCGGCCGGTATTCGTATTGAGGCGTGAGCAGTGATAGCTGTCGCCGAGGATGAGGCCGCCGCTCAAGGGGTGCAGCGCCCCGTGCGCGAAGCGATAGCGCGCCTGTTTTTCTCCAAGCGCCGCGAGCACGGAGGCATGGGCGATGCTGCCCAGCGCCAGGATGGCCTTAAGACGCGGCATGACCGCGATTTCGGCGGCGAGGAAACGCCGGCAAGTCGAGGATTCCAGCGGGGTGGGGCGGTTCTCGGGCGGCACGCAGCGCACGGCGTTGGTGATGCGCGCCTCTGTAAGCCGCAGCCCGTCGGCGGGGTCGGCGCGATAGCTCCCCTCAGCGAGTCCGAATTTCAGCAGGGTGGAGTAGAGCAGCTCACCCGCATAGTCGCCGGTGAAGGGGCGGCCGGTGCGGTTTGCGCCTTTCAGCCCCGGCGCAAGCCCGACGATGAGCAGCCGGGCATCGGTCCCGCCGAAGGACGGCACCGGCGCGTTGTGCCAGCCGGGCGCCACGGCGCGGTTCTGGACGCGGAAGGCGACGAGCCGCGGGCAGAGCGGGCAGTCCCGCCCCGGCTCAGCCGCGGGGTGAGCGAGGACCGGTGCGGTCATCGGCCGGCGGCTTCGTCCCTAGGCGGTGGCGAGGTCCGAATTGGAGCTTTCGCCCGGCGCTTGCCGTTCGCGCGGCTCGCCGCGTCCGCCGGCCTCGCGCATGCCGTCGCGCTGACGCGCGATGGACGGGGCGAGGTCCTGCAGCTCGACGAAGTGATCCGCCTGTCGCCTCAGCTCGTCCGCGACCATCGGCGGCTGGGTGCGGATGGTCGAGACCACCGTCACCCGCACGCCCTTGCGCTGCACCGCCTCGACCAGGCGGCGGAAGTCGCCGTCCCCGGAGAAGAGGATCGCATGGTCCAGATGCTCGGCCATCTCCATCAGGTCGATGGCGAGCTCGATATCCATGTCGCCCTTGATCTTGCGGCGGCCGGAGGCGTCGGTGAACTCCTTGGTCGGCTTGGTGACCATCGTGTAGCCGTTGTAGTCCAGCCAGTCGACCAGCGGCCGGATGGGCGAGTATTCCTGATCCTCCACGAGCGCGGTGTAGTAGAAGGCCCGAACAAGGCGGCCCTTGGTGGCGAACAGGTCCAAGAGGCGCTTGTAATCGATGTCGAAGCCGAGCGCGCGCGCGGCCGCGTACAGATTGGCGCCGTCGATGAAGAGGGCGAGACGTTCTTGTGGGTAAAACGGCATGGCTTCACTAAACCCAATTGCGTTAAGGAAAACGGGCTCTGCGGCGGGCCGATAATACGACACTCGCGCCGCGAGCCGCCGATGCCCATTATCTAAGGACTATGGTCGAAACAGCAAGCCCGGCCTCTAAACCCTCGCCGATCCTCATCGCTCTGGGCGCCAATCTGCCGACGAAACCCTTCGGCCCGCCCCGGGCGGCGCTCGAATCGGCCCTTGCCGAGCTGGAGCGGCGGGGGGTGGGGATCTTGCGCCGATCGCGCTGGTACGAGAGCGCGCCGGTGCCCGTCTCCGATCAACCCTGGTATGTGAACGGCGTCGCCGAGGTGGAGACCGCGCTCGGGCCGGAGGACCTGCTTGCGCTGCTGCATCAGGTGGAGGCGGCGTTCGGGCGCGTGCGGCGCGAGGTGAACGCCGCGCGGACGCTCGATCTCGACCTGATCGCCTATCGCGATGTCGTTCGGCGGGAGGGCGGGCCGCCCCCGGTCCTGCCCCATCCGCGAATGCTGGGACGGGCGTTCGTGCTGGTGCCCCTTGCCGAGATCCGCCCGGACTGGCGCCATCCGCTGCTGAGGAGGACCGCCGCAGAGCTGGCGGCGGATCTGCCTCAGGGGCAGGCCATTCGGCCCGTGCAGGACTGATCCGCCCGACCTTTGCGCGCCTTCCGTTCCGGCGCTAGGCTCCATATATATCCTCTTTCCCCCATCACATTCGGCGCTTGCCCCCAGGCGCCCGACCAGAGCCAAGCCGGAGTAGATCGATCATGCAGCTCAAGGACGCGACCCTCCTTCGCCAGAAATGCTATGTCGACGGCGCCTGGGCCGACGCCGAGTCCGGCAAGACCATCCCGGTCAAGAACCCCGCCAACGGCGAGGTGCTGGGCACCATCCCCAACATGGGCGCGAAGGAGACGCGCCGCGCCATCGAGGCTGCCGAGCGCGCCTGGCCGGCCTGGCGCGCCAAGACCGGCAAGGAGCGCGCCGCCATCATGCGCCGCTGGTACGACCTGGTGATGGCGAACCAGGACGACCTCGCGGTCATCATGACTTCAGAGCAGGGCAAGCCGCTCGCCGAATCGCGCGGCGAGGTGGTCTACGGCGCCGCCTTCATCGAATGGTTTGCCGAGGAGGCCAAGCGCATCTACGGCGACACCATCCCGCAGCACCAGGCCGACAAGCGCATCGTCGTCATCAAGCAGGGGATCGGCGTGGTCGCGGCGATCACGCCCTGGAACTTCCCCAACGCGATGATCACCCGCAAATGCGCGCCGGCGCTGGCCGCGGGCTGCCCCGTGGTGATCAAGCCGGCGACGGCGACGCCGCTCTCCGCGCTGGCGTTGGCGGAGCTGGCCGAGCGCGCCGGCATCCCCAAAGGCATCTTCAACGTCGTCACCGGCTCGGCCAAGGAGATCGGCGGCGAGATGAGCACGAGTCCGATCGTGCGCAAGCTCTCCTTCACCGGCTCGACCGAGATCGGCAAGCTCCTGATGGCCCAGTGCGCCGGCACGGTGAAGAAGGTCAGCCTCGAATTGGGCGGCAATGCGCCCTTCATCGTCTTCGACGACGCCGACATCGACGCGGCGGTCGAGGGCGCGATCGCCTCCAAGTACCGCAACACCGGCCAGACTTGCGTCTGCGCCAACCGGCTCCTGGTGCAGGACAAGGTCTATGGCGCCTTCGCCGACAAGCTCGCGGCCGCGGTGCAGAAGCTGAAGGTGGGCAACGGCCTGGAGGCCGGCGTCAGCCAGGGCCCGCTGATCGACATGAACGCGGTCGAGAAGGTCGAGGCGCACATTGCCGACGCGGTCGGCAAGGGCGCGCGCGTGGTGGCGGGCGGCCGGCGCCACCAGCTCGGCGGGACCTTCTTCCAGCCGACCATCCTCGCCGACGTCACGCCCGCCATGGCGGTCGCGCGCGAGGAGACCTTCGGCCCCGTGGCGCCGCTCTTCCGCTTCAAGACGGAGGAGGAGGCGATCCGGATGGCGAACGACACCGAGTTCGGGCTCGCGGCCTATTTCTACGGCCGGGACATCGGCCGGGTGTGGCGGGTCGCCGAGGCGCTCGAATACGGCATCGTCGGCATCAACACCGGCATCATCTCGACCGAGGTCGCGCCATTCGGCGGCGTCAAGGAATCCGGCATCGGCCGAGAGGGCTCCAAATACGGCCTCGAGGACTTCCTCGAGATCAAGTATCTGTGCATGGGGGGGATTTGAGTCCTTAGCGCCTACTCCGGCAGGCCCGCCATGCGAAGGGCCTCGGCCCACCGGGCCAGGTCCTCCGCCCGGCCGATCGTCTGCAAGAAGCGGGCATCCGCCATGCGCAGGCCCGGCGTCGCTTTCAACACCCGCTCGATCGCCTTGCGGGCCTCGATGGGCTGGCCCGCCAACGCGGCGTTTGCGGCGAGAATGCAATTGGCCAGCTGGTAGCCCGGCCGGTCGCGAACGGCAGCCTGCGCGCTCGCCATGCCCTCCTCATAGCGCCCCGCGACGAAGTGGGCGAAACCCATAGCGGTGTGGATGCTGAAGTCCTGGGGGTCGTTCGGACTGAGACGCCGGGCGCGGGCGATGTGCTCGACGGCCAGGTCGGGCCGCCCGGTGCCGGCCTTCACCCAGCCGCTATAGAGCCACGCCCAGGCGAGGTTCGGATTGAGGCTGAGCGCCTTCTCGATGAAGGCGTCTCCGTCCTCGACTTCCCCGACCAGATCGGCCAGGGCGAAGCCCGCGGTGCAGAGCGCCACGGCATCGTCATGTCCCAGCTCGACCGCGCGCCGCGCGAGCCTGCGTGCCTCCCCCACCTCGCGCGGGCGGTCGGCTATCCAGCCCCCGGCATTGCGCTGGACGTAGGCGCGGGCCGCTAACCCGTGCGCCGTGGCGAAGTTCGGGTCAAGGTCGATGGCGCGATAGAAATGCGCCAATGCTTCCTCATTGCCCTCGCGCGACCATTTGTGAAGCCCTGCCATGCCGCGCAGGAAGTAGTCGTAGGCGTCGAGGCTGGCGGTCGGCTTGCGCGTCACGCGCTCGATCTCGGCCTCCTCAAGCTTCGGCGCGATGGCCCCGACCACCCGCGCGGTCACCTGGTCCTGAAGGTCGAAGATGTCCTCCCGGTCGCCGTCGAACCGGTCGGCCCACAGATGCGCGCCGGTCTCCGCATCGATCAGCTGTCCCGTGATGCGCAGCCGGCC
>Ga0247829_10000958_pt1 | contig 12435 bp, 8 predicted proteins | sample 12C_Control_Day4_FD_207765 | JGI IMG/M metagenome (GOLD analysis project Ga0247829, IMG submission 207765) | Soil microbial communities from agricultural site in Penn Yan, New York, United States - 12C_Control_Day4 | ecosystem: Environmental > Terrestrial > Soil > Agricultural land | place: USA... | reverse complement strand
CAATCAGCTGGGTGAGCGGCATCCGATCGTGTATCGCACCGAGGATTACGGCGCCACGTGGGCGCGGGCGGTGAACGGGCTGGAGCCGCGTGACTTCGTGCACGTCGTGCGCGAGGACCATTCGCAGACCGGCCTCGTCTACGCCGGCACGGAGCACGGCGTGTGGGTGTCGTTCGATGCGGGCGGGCGCTGGCAGCCTCTGCGGTACAATCTGCCGGACGTGCAGGTCGCCGACATGAAGGTGGAGCGCGACGACATCGTCATCGCCACACACGGGCGCGGCTTCTACGTCCTCGATCGGGTGGCGCCGCTGCGTCAGTGGACCTCGGCCCTCACCGCGAAACCGGCGCACCTCTTCGCGCCGTCGGGCGTCTACCGTCGTGTCTTTCCCGCGCAGATCGACGTGCTCGTGACACGGACGCCCCGATCCGCGTCACTGGAGATCTTCGACGGGTCGGGCTCGCTGGTGCGGGAGCTGGCGCTTCCGACGCCGCTCGTCGCAGGACATCACCGCATCGAGTGGAATCTTCGGACCACGGGCGCCACGGTGTTCCCCGGCATGGTCCTCGAAGCCCCCGATCCATCCGTGGGCGTGCTGGTCCCGCCGGGGGAGTATCAAGTGCGCCTGACCGTGGACGGCATGGCGCAGACCGCGCGCATGATCGTGCAGCCCGATCCCCGGCTCACCGCGACCGACGCCGACTATCGTGCCCAGTTCGGCCTGGCCCGGCAGCTCCGCGACGCGACCAGTGCCGCCAACGAGGCGGTCCTGAAGATCCGCCGCATGAAGGCGGAGCTCGCGGGGGCGGCGGCCACGGCGCCTGCCGATTTGCTGGAGCGGCTCTCGCGGATCGAGGCCAGCCTGTACCAGGTGAAGAACCAGAGCCCGAAGGACAAGATCGCGAATCCGATCAAGCTGAACGATCGCCTGGCGGGTCTGCTCGCGATCGTGCAGTTCGGTGATGCCGCGCCGTCCGACGCCCAGCGAGCGGTCGCGCGCGAGCTGGTCGCCGAGCTCGACGCCCAGCTGGCACACCTGGCGGGCCTCACCCCGAAGTAGGGCCCGTAACGCGCCGGCGGCCGGCCGGACGGTCAGCGTGGCAGGCTGACGCCAATGGACCCAGTCGGACGTCGGGTTGGACTCCTTGCCAACCCGGCAAGTATGCTGCGAGTCCCGATGACCGCGGCCACCCTGATACCGAGCCTCGGCTGGTTGCGCCAGTATCCCGCCTCCTGGTTGCGACCCGACCTGACGGCGGGGCTCACCGCCGCCGCGGTGGTCGTGCCGAAGGCCATGGCCTACGCGACCATCGCCGGACTGCCGCTGGAGGTGGGCCTCTACACCGCCATCGTGCCGATGGTGGTGTACGCGCTGCTCGGGACCTCACGCCCACTCAGCGTGAGCACGACGACCACCATTGCCATCCTGACGGCGGCGGAGCTCGGTCGAGCGGCCCCGGGTGGGGATGCGGCCAGTCTGATCGGCGTTGCGGCCACGCTCTCCGTGCTGGTCGGCATTCTGCTTGGCCTCGCGTCATTGCTGCGTCTCGGCTTCGTCGCCAACTTCATCTCCGATCCGGTACTCACCGGGTTCAAGTCCGGAATCGGCGTCGTGATCGTGGTCGATCAGATTCCGAAGCTGCTCGGCGTGCACTTCGAGAAGACCGGATTCTTCAGGGACCTGCTGGCCCTGGCGCAGCAGGTGCCCGAGATCTCGATGCCAACGATGGTGCTGGCGGCGGTGCTGCTGGCCCTGCTGGTCGGCGTCGAGCACTATGCCCCCCGCCTGCCAGCGCCGCTCATCGCCATCGGGCTGGCGATTGCGGCCTCGGGCCTGCTCGGCCTGGAGTCGATGGGCGTCGCGACGGTGGGCCACGTCTCCGGCGGATTGCCGCAGGTGGTGTGGCCGCGGCTCGATTTGGCACAAGGTATGTGGCCGGCCGCGGCCGGTCTCGCCCTCATGAGCTTCACGGAGACCATTGCCGCGGCGCGCGCGTTCAGCGCCCCGGGCGAGCCACGTCCCGAGCCCAACCAGGAATTGTTCGCGCTGGGCGCGGCTAACGCCGCCGGCGGCCTCTTCGGCGCGATGCCCGCTGGTGGCGGAACGTCGCAGACCGCGGTGAACCGACTGGCGGGTGCGCGCAGTCAGATCGCCGCGCTGGTTACGGCCGCGACGGCACTGGCGACGCTCCTGCTGCTGGGACCCGTGATCGGACTGATGCCGCAGGCGGCGCTCGCCGCGGTAGTCGTGTTCTACTCACTGGAATTGATCAAGCCGGCGGAGTTCGCCGCCATCCGCCGCGTCCGCCGCACGGAGCTGCTGTGGGCGGCGACGGCTTTCGCCGGAGTGGTCCTGCTGGGAACCCTGCGCGGCATCCTCGTGGCAGTCGTCGTCTCGCTGCTCTCACTCGCCCAGCAGGCCTACAATCCGTCGCTGTATGCATTGGGCCGCAAGCGCGGCACCACTGTATTCCGACCGCTCAGCGCCGAGCATCCGGATGACGAGCGGTGGCCGGGCCTGCTGATCCTGCGCACCGAAGGCCGGCTGTTTTTCGCCAATGCCGAGCGTCTCGCCGACCGGGCCCGTACCCTGATCGACGAGGTGCGGCCACGCGTAGTCGCCCTCGACTGCCGCGCCATCTTCGACATCGAGTACACCGCGCTGAAGATGCTGGCCGAGACCGACGAGAAGCTGGAAGAGGAGGGCATCGCCCTCTGGCTCGTCGGCCTCAACCCGCAGGCGCTCGAACTGGTCCGGCGATCGCCGCTCGGGGATCGACTCGGACGCCAGCGGATGTTCGCGAACCTCGAGGCCGCCGTTCGGGCGTTCGAACGGCCAGGCGCTGAACCTGCGGCTACAATCATCGGCACGCCAACGGAAGGGGACCGATCGTGAAGAAGAAGAAGAAGAAGAACGAGAAGGCAGACAAGGTGAAGAAGGCGGAACGTATAGCGGGGACGGCCGAAGCGGCGACACAGGCCAAGGCCGCCTCGCCGATGGGCGGGGGAGCGCCGGCGGAAGCGACAGCCTCCGCGGCGAAGGCGAAGAAGGAGAAGCTGTCGGGCAAGGAGTACGCCAAGGAGCTGGGCCGGCTCCACGTGGAGCTGGTCAAGCTGCAGGAGTGGGTCAAGTACAAGGGCTTGAAGGTCTGCGTCATCTTCGAGGGCCGCGACGGCGCCGGCAAGGGCGGTACCATCAAAGCCATCACCGAGCGCGTCAGCCCCCGCGTGTTCCGCGTTGTCGCCCTCCCCGCACCGACCGACCGCGAGAAGAGCCAGATGTACCTGCAGCGCTACCTGCCGCACCTGCCAGCGGCTGGCGAAATCGTCATCTTCGACCGTAGCTGGTACAACCGCGCGGGAGTGGAGCGCGTCATGGGCTTCACCTCCCCGGAATCGGCGAAGAAGTTTCTCGGAAGCTTGCCACTCGTGGAGAAGGCGATCGTCGACTCAGGGGTGATCCTGCTCAAGTACTGGCTCGAGGTCAGCGAGGAAGAGCAGACACGCCGCCTCAAGGCGCGCATCGACGATGGCCGCAAGATCTGGAAGCTGTCGCCAATGGACCTGAAGTCGTACAGCCGTTGGTACGACTACTCGCGGGCGCGTGACGACATGTTCACGGCGACGGACACCGGGTTCGCCCCCTGGTGGGTGGTCGTCTCGAACGACAAGCAGCGCGCGCGGCTGAACATCATCTCGCACCTGCTCGAGCAGATTCCCTACCAGAGCGCCCCGCGCGAGAAGGTCAAGCTGCCCAAGCGCCAGAAGGCCAAGGGCTATCGCGAGCCGAACTATGCGTACAAGAGGGTGCCAGAGAAGTTCTGAGCGACGCGAATCTGTTGATCTCCTGATCTGGTGATGTGTTGATCGATCTTGGGATCTGATGATCGCGGGATCTATCTCGGGATCTATCTCGGGATCTATCTATGGAAGGTTGTAGCGCACCTGTGCAAAGAAGATGAACGCATCGGCGGACCGTGGGCCCGTGCCGGCGGACCACGGCTCGCGGGTGAGCCATGAGGTCTGAATGCCCAGCTGCGCGGAGCCGCGGTTCTCCGTCCGGACTGCGAGATACGACAGCGTCCCCGTGATCTCGCGTATGGTCCGGTTGCTCGCGTTCGAGGCGCCGGGATGGCCGTACCCAATCGCGCTGCCGTCGGTGTCGACCAGCGAGTTGTCGTCGACCTCAACGCCAGAGTAGTAACCGGCCAGGGACACGCGTGATGAGAGGACCTGCTCCACGCCGCTCACCCACGATGTGGCGGAGACCAGCGCAATCGACCCGTCGCTCCGGAACGCGACGTCCGGCGCGAGGCCGCCGATATAGCGGCCGAGGCCCGGCCCCGACGCCACCTGTCCGATCAGCCGGGTGTGGCCGGTGGGATTGAAGCGCCCGTTGACACTGAGTCCGCCCCCGACTTCCTTGAAGTCCCGGTCGTAGGGTGACACCGTGTGGCGGAAGACGCGCAGAACCCCGCCGACGTCGACGTGGAGGGCGGCGGAAGGGTTGAGGGCGAGCCGCGTCACGAAGTCCGGCATCAGATTCGGTACGCTCAGCGCTTCCTGGCCCGTGTTGTACTGTGCGGCGATGTCGGCACTGCAACACGCCGGTAGCGTCACCAGGCCGGTTCCGATCTGCTGTTCAGGATTCTCCACCGACACGGCCCAGTTGAAGGTCCGCGTCGGCCGCCATGTAAAGCGCACCTGGGGCACCCGCTCCCAGACCAGTCCGGCCACGTAGTTGGTGTCGACCGACTGAGACATCTCGTAATCCGAGGGCCAGATGCTCAGCTGCTGCTTCGGCGGTGTCATCAGGGTGAAGGCCTGCCCGGCGGCGAACGTGAACGCGTCGCCGTACTGCACCTCGGCGAACGCCTGGCGGAGGCGGAAGCCCGCACTCGAGCTCGTCACCGCGATGTTGCCCGGTGTGGTGCCGCTGAAATCCATCTCGAAATAGCCCGACAGGGTGCGGAAGCGCGCCTCGGGGAACGGCGCGTCGACGCGGATGGAGATTCGGGACGACTGCGCCGTGAGCCGCGTCTCGGACACGTTGCCCTGCAGCGTGTCTTCGTAGGGCGTGTCGCCAAACGCGGTTCCAGGACCGCCGCCGCTGTTGGTCGAGCGATAGATCCCCGTCACGCCCAGATAGCCGCCGACGCGCAACCGGGCGGGCCCGATCTCCAGCGCCCGCCCCTCGGGCTCCTCGCGGGCGATCTCCTGCATCGGGTTGTGCGGGGCCTGGGGAGGCGCCGGCGGTTGCGTCTGATCCGGCTGGGCCGCGCCTGCTGCCGGGTCCTGCGCGGTGGCCGCCGTCGGTGTCCCAGCCCCTTGATTGGCCACCGGCTGCTGACCCTCCAGGGCGGGCATGAACCGGAGGCACCAGACGCACGTGATCAGAAGGCGTGTGACTCGCATGCCGCTCAAGTGTAGATTGCGGGCTCGAAACGGTGTGGGGCCGAGCCGGCCGAACGTCGTTGGCCCCGGCTGTTCGATCGATCCCTTGCCAGCGTTGAACGCTGAGGCGTAGGATGCTGGGCCTCATGCTTGAACTACTGCTGAGCTGTGCCTCTCATGTCGGCTCGCCATCCTGATTCGGTTGTTCGGCAACTCGTCGTTCGGTATTCGGAGACGGAGGGTCCCATGAGTGCACGACGTGGCACGTCCGCGCTGCTGTCAATTCTGGTTCTGCTGCTGGGTTTCGCGCGCGGGGCATCGGCGCAGAGCACGGCAGAAATCGTGATCGAGTGGAACCGCATCCTGCAAACATCGCTACTCGTGCCCGGCGCGCTGCCGCCGACCATCTTCTTCACGCGTCCCTACGCGGTGCTGCACGTGGCCGTGTTCGACGCGCTGAACTCGATCGACTACCGCTATCGCGAACAGATAGTTCGAGCATCAGTTCATGGCGAGGCGACGCGCGAGGTGGCGGCCGCACAAGCGGCCCATGATGTGATGGTCAACATGTTCCCGCCGCAGGCAGCGACGTTCGACGCGGCCCTGGCCGCGACCACGAGCCGCTTCTCGGGCCCCGCCGCGGCCGAAGGCGCGCGAGTCGGTGCCGCGGTGGCGCGAGCGGTGATCGAAACGCGCGCCAACGACGGCTGGAACCGTCCCAACCCGGGCTTCAGCCTGCCCGACCTCCCCGGCTACTGGCAGCCGGTGCCGCCCGCCAACGCCCCCGCGGCCCTCGTGCACTATCAGGACGTCACGCCGTTCGTCGTCGCCAGCCGGCTGCAGTTCCTGCCCGAAGCCCCGCCCGCACTGACCAGTACCCGCTACGCCACCGACTTCAACGAGGTGAAGCGGTTGGGAGGCGCGAACAGCACGGTCCGGACGGCGGAGCAGACGCAGACCGCACGTCTCTTTGCCAGCGTCGGCTATTCGACGTCGGTGCCAGCCGTCTGGTTCAACGTCGGCCGCGACCAGGCCCGTTTACGAGGGCTGGACGGCCTCGACACGGCCCATCTGTTCGCACTGATCGGCGTGACGCAGCACGATGCTTTGCTGACCTCGTTCTCTGGCAAGTTCATCTACGGCCTGTGGCGCCCGGTGACGGCCATTCGCGAGGCGGCACGAGACGGCAACGCCGCGACCGAACCCGATTCGACATTCCTCGCGCTGATTCCGACGCCGCCATATCCGACCTATCCGGGCAACATGGCGTGCGTCACCTCGGCGACGGCGACCGTGCTCACGGACCAGTTTCCCACGACGCCACCCTTCTCGGTCACCTGGACGGGCATCAACCAGGACAACGTGACGCGCACCTACAACAGCTTCCGGCAGCTCGCCGATGAGGCAGCGGCAAGCCGGATCTACGGCGGGATTCACTTCTACTTCGATCACGCGGCGAGCATCGGCGCCTGCGGCTCGCTCGGCACCTACATCGTGGACAACGCGATGAGGCCGGTTGGATAGATAGATAGATGAGCAGCGAATCTCTTGATTTTCTGAGCTGGTGATTTGGTGATACATCTCGAGATCTGAAGATCTGGTGACCTATCTGGTCGATCTACCTCCTGATCTCGGGCGAGACCCGTACTGCCGGATCATCGGGTAGATCAAGAGATAGATCGTCAGATCGTTAAGGTCTGTAGATCGATCGCGAGATCACCAGCTCAAGAGATCACGAGATTCGCAAGCCTTATCTATCTCCATCTATATCGGGCGCCATGACGCTCGTCACAGCCTAAGCCAGCTGACACGCCAGGCCAGGCCTGGCGACATAATGGATGCCGGCCGGCGTTGATGGCCACACCCGATGACCCAAACGCTTGCCCTCCCCTTCAAACGTGTCCTCGAGCCTCAGGAGCGAATCTCGGAAGTGCTCTTCGGGCTCATCATGGTCCTCACCTTCACAGGTTCACTCAGCATCGCCGAAGCGGGTCGCGACGATATCCGGGTGATGCTGATCGGTGCGCTGGGATGCAACCTGGCTTGGGGCCTGATCGATGCCCTGTTCTATCTGATGGGCGGGCTGGCCGAGCGGGGACGGACGCTGGCCAAGTTCCATGCCTTTCGACAGACCACTGACTCGGCGCGGGCACGCCAGTTGATCGTCGAAGCGCTCCCAGACCCGGTGGCCGCGGTCCTTCGTCCGGAGGAGCTCGCCGCGCTGGAGCAGCGCCTGCGCGCCCTGCCCGAACCGCTCGCACCCGTCCGGTTCCGACCGGACGACTGGCGGGGCGCCTTGGGCGTCTTCCTGCTCGTCGTCCTCTGCACGTTTCCGGTGGTGTTGCCGTTCGTCTTCATGGAGGACCTGCGGCTGGCGATGCGCGCGTCGAACTCGGTCGCCATCGCCATTCTGTTCGTCGCGGGTATCGCTTACGGCCGCGTCGTCGGCCGCTCGCCCTGGCTCTCTGGCATTCTGATGGTCGTGCTTGGGTTGATCGTCGTCGGTCTGACGATTGCGCTGGGCGGTTGACGACCACACCCACGACGACCGCTACCTCACGCAGGCGCAAGCCAGCGCGCAGATTGCCGCGGCCAGCGCGGCTGTCGTCGACCCCGGAGTAACACCGACTGTTGTCGCGTCCGGCACTCACACCATCGGGGTCGGAGCCGAGTGTTACCAGCGTAGTAACTACACTGGAGGCTACGCAGACACGGCGGTCACCTCGTCGAGTGTGGTCGTGATCCCGTAAATCGCGCTACTCGTCGCGCAGCGCCTGCATGACGTCGATACGTGACGCGCGGGCCGCGGGCACGAGCGAGGCCATGACCGCGGCGCCGACCAGAACACCGGCGGCGAGCGTCAGCGGCACCGCTTCGGGCAGCGTGACCGACGTGAAGTAGCGCCCCGCTGCCCACGCCAGGAGCAGCCCGCCCAGCGCGCCGGCCACGATCCCGACTCCGGCAATCACCGTTCCCTCGCTGAGGACACCCTGGAGGAGCTGCCGCGGCTCGGAGCCAATCGCGAGCCGCACCCCGAACTCACGTGTCCGCGCGCTCACCGAGAAGGCGAGCACGCCGGCGACACCGACGACCGCTATCATCAGGGCCACGCCAGCGAAACCGCCGAACACCAGCGCGTTGAGGCGATTCGGCGCCAGCACCTCGGCGCGGACGTCCTCGAGTGTCGACGCGCGCTCCACCGGCTGATCGGGCGCGAGATCGCGAATCAGCTTCGTCACTGGCGGCACCAGCGCGTACGGGTCGCCCTTGGTGTAGACGAACAGCCGTCCACCGCCGAACTCCTGCTCGAGGGGGTGGTAGACCGTCATCGCGGGGCCGGGCACCACGTTCTCGTCGTCCACGTCGGCGACCACGCCGATGATGCGGCGACCGCCTGTGCTGAGGCCGATGAACTTGGCCACCGGATCGGTCCACATCAGGTGCCGATTGAGGGCGTCAGCCGACGAGAACATGCGCTGCGCCACGCTCTGGCTGATGATGACCACCTTCTCGCCGTCGGCGCGGTCGCCCTCGTTGAAGTCGCGCCCGGCGATGACGGGCACCCCGAGCGTGGCAAAGAAGCCAGGCGAGACGGTACGGAAGCGCGCCCGCGGATCCTCTTCGCCGTTGGCCTTGGCGTAGCCCTCGGCGGTGAACTGGAAGCCGGGGCCGAACGTGTTGGCATCACGCCACGGCACCACCGTGCCGACCACGACCCGATCGACGCCCGGCAGCTCGCTCACGCGGCGGATGACCTCGCGATAGAACGCGGCCGCCTGCGCCCGGGGCCGCTCGAAGTCGATGGGCACGTGCAGTGCCAGCACCTGCCGCATGTTGAAGCCGGTCTGAGTGGACTGCAGCCGGATGAGCGTCGTCATCAACATCGCCGCGCCCGCGAGCAGGACGAAGCAGGCCGCGATCTGCGTGACCGCGAACAGGCGAAGGCGCCGATTGGTGCCGGTCGTGATCCGGACGCTGCTGCCGGCCACGCTGATGCCCTGGGCGCCATCTGCGGTGGGCAGCCGCGGCACGAAGGCCAGGAGCACAGCCGCCAGCAAGGCGAGACCGCTGCCGACGTACAGCAGCGTGGCGTCGACGCTGAGATCCAGCGCGCGCACCGAGAAGCGCGAGGCGTAGCGGGCGAGGATGCTTACCATCGGGCCCGCGATAGCGATGCCCAGAATGGCGCCGGCGCCGCACAGCAGCAGGCTTTCGGCCAGCAGGGTCCGTCGGAGCGCCGACGTGCTCGCACCCAGCGCGGCGCGCACCGCCAGCTCGCCCTCACGCCGGACCGAACGCGCGAGGATCAGGTTGGCCACGTTGGCGCAGGCGATCACGAACACGAGAGCCGCCGCGGCCAGCAGCACCAGCAGGACGGTTCGCGCCGACGAGGTGATCTGATCGCGGAGCCGTACCGCGTTCAGCGCGTACTGATCGCTGGGTGGATACGCCTCCGGGTGCTCGGTCATCATCGCCTTGTGCGCCGCCTGCAGCTCGGCGCGGGCCTGGTCGACGTCGGCCCCGGGGGCCAGCCGTCCGAACAGCTCGGTCATCCGGTGCACCCGTCCATCCACCATCGTCGCGTCGAGGTGATGCGGACTCGTCACGACGTTCGCGATGATCTCGGTATCCGAGGGATACGGCACCGACGGCTGCAGCACGCCGATGATGGTCGCGGCCCGATCGCCGAGCCGGACTGTTTTGCCCACCAATGAGGGGTCGCTGCCCAGCGCCGAGCTCCAGAACCGGTGCGTGAGCACCACCACGCCGGCGGCGCTCGGCCCGTCGTCGGTCGCGTCGATCAGCCGCCCCACGACCGGGCGAAGCCCCATCACCTCGAAGTAGTTGCCGCCGATCACGCCGGCGCGCACGACGCGGGGCTCGCCGAGCCCCACCATGGTGAATTCGATCGTGGAGAAGTCCCCGAACGCGCTGAGCGAGCGCACGCTGGCCTTTAAGTCGCGCAGCTCGGGGATCGAGAACGCGGCGTTCTCCACGCCCGCCCCGAGCGCGCTCTGGCGGATGTAGACGAGCCGGTGCTCGTCCCGATTCGCTAGCGGGCGCAACAGCACGCCCTGCACGACCGTGAAAATGGCCGCGTTGGCCCCGATGCCGAGCGCGAGGGTGAGGACAACGGTGAGGACGAGGCCCCGGGCGCGCACGAGCGAGCGCAGGGCGAAACGGAGGTCGCTGACAAAGCTCATGAGATCCTCTATTCCACGTGTCGTGGTCCGGTCTTTACGTCACCCGGAGGTGGTCGGCCAGACGGTCCAGCGTCTGGTGTGCACCCTCGTAGGCACCATACTCTTCGATGACTTGCCGACGCTCAGCGGCCGAGGCGAACAGCGCGCGGAAGGTGACGCGAGTGCCCACCTCGTCGCGCTCGAAGACGACGATGGTCTCGAACCGCATCGGTGGTCCGCCGACGCGGCCGCCGCTCTGCGAGTAGGCCAGGCGCCGACCGTGGACTATCTCACGGAACGTAATCAGATTCGGATAGTCGGTGCCGTCCGGCCCGTGCATCGTGCAGGCCCACTGCCCACCCGGCGTCAGATCGAACGCTGACGTGGTGGTCGTGAAGCCCTGCGGTCCCCACCACGCCTCGAGCTGGGCGGCAGAGGTCCACGCGTCCCACACCAGCTCGATCGGTGCGTGGAACCGTCGCGTGACGACCATCTCGCGGTCGGATGCCGTGGTTGTCGCGTAGCTGGCAAGACGGTCGAGCGTCTGGCCCCACCCTTCGCGCATGCCCGCCAGCGCGGCTGTGGCGGCATCGGTTGCCCGAAGCACCTTCGCGTGCAGCGTAACCCGCGTGCTTTCGCCGCGGTCCTCGAACAGCACCGTCTGCCGGATTTCCGCGATCGCCACTCCTGCCTGCAGCAGCGTTGTCGTGACCACGAGCCGCTCGGGCTCGACCGCTTCGTTCACGGTGCCGGTGCTCGGATAGACCCGGCCGTCGGGCCCCCGCATCTCGAAGCGCACCGCGCCGCCCGGACGGGCGTCGATCTCGGCCCGGGGGGTGGTGAAGCGGTGGGGGCCCCACCATTGCACGATGTGCGCCGGATCTGTCCAGGCCTTCCACACCAGCGTGCGCGGCGCGCGGAACTCGCGGCTGATTACGAGCTCCGGTGTAGCGGCGAGCGTGTTCTCACTTTGTACGGGCACGGGCCCTTCCTTTCTTGCCGGTCGCATGCTGCAATTCCGCGAGGTAGGCCTCGAGGCGATCGAAGCGCTGCTCCCAGAACTCTCGGTAATCCTCGAGCCAGTCCGAGACGTTCCGCAGCGGCGCGGCCTCGAGCCGGCAGCGCCGCCACTGGGCCTCGCGGCTGCGGGCGATGAGTCCGGCACGCTCCAGCACCTTCAGGTGCTTCGAGACGGCGGGCAGGCTCATGTCGAAGGGCTCCGCCAGTTCGGTGACGCTGGCCTCACCCGACGAGAGGCGCGCCAGGATGGCGCGGCGGGTCGGGTCGGCCAATGCGGCGAAGGTGGTGCTGAGGCCGTCGCTCGTCTGCGGTTGGACCATGGTGGCGTGCCGACTAACGCTGGAGCTCCGCGACGAGATCTTCCAGCCGGTCGTAACTGATTCCCGCGCCCTTGGCCATGCCGGTGCCGAGCACGATGTCCCTGACCGCCAGGGACGGATAGCGCACCGTCGCGATAAGACGAGTTCCGCGGCCCTCGTCCAGCAGTTCGGTCGTGACCACGGACGGGCTGTCGGGATACTCCTCGAAGATCTCCGTGAACACCAGCCGCCCGGGAGGATCGATCTCGAGATACTCACCGTGGAAGGCGGCCTCGCCATGCGGGTGGCGGTTCACGAACCGCCACTGCCCGCCCACGCGCAAGTCGATGTCGCAGACCGGCACCGAGTAGCCGTCTCCGAGGCAGCCCCACCAACGTACAACGTGCTCGGGCCTGGTCATCGCCTCGAAGACGAGCGGCCGGGGTGCGTTGAAGAGGCGCGTCATTCGAATCTCGTGCTCCGACGGAGTCGTGACGGCGAAGGTGTCGCGGTTGGCAGTGGGGCTGGCGAACATGGCG
>Ga0247829_10000957_pt1 | contig 12440 bp, 11 predicted proteins | sample 12C_Control_Day4_FD_207765 | JGI IMG/M metagenome (GOLD analysis project Ga0247829, IMG submission 207765) | Soil microbial communities from agricultural site in Penn Yan, New York, United States - 12C_Control_Day4 | ecosystem: Environmental > Terrestrial > Soil > Agricultural land | place... | reverse complement strand
GCGACTGCGGCCTGCGCACGATCGACCACGTCGCGCTCGCGCTCGCGCCCGACCGCGTCGACACCTGGGTGCTGTTCTGCCGCGCGGTGCTGGGGCTGGAGGCCGGAGAGAGCGCGAAGCTGGCCGATCCGTACGGGCTGATCCGCAGCTTCGGCATGGCCGACGCCGGCCGCGCGCTGCGCCTCGTGCTCAACGTGTCGCAGAGCCAGCGCACGCGCACCGCGCAGGCGGTGAACGCGAGCGGCGGCGCCACGGTGCAGCACATCGCGCTGAGCTGCGACGACGTGTTCGAGTCGGCGCGCCGCCTGCGCGAGCGCGGCGTGCGCTTCGTGCCGATCTCGCCGAACTACCACGACGACCTGGCGACCCGCTTCGACCTCGAGCCCTCCTTCGCGCAGCGCGTGCGCGAGGGCGGCATCCTGTTCGACCGCACCCCCGACGGCGACTACCTGCACCTCTACACCGAGCCCTTCGACGGGCGCTTCTTCTTCGAGCTGGTGCAGCGGATCGGCCGCTACGACGCGTACGGCGCGCTGAACGCGCCTGCGCGCATGGCCTCGCAGGCGATGGAGTCCGTTCCGGACGCCTGACTCCCCGGGCTCGTCAAGCCGTGCCGAGCACGGCTTGACGGCGCCTGCCGGCTGAAACCCGCTCACTGCGGCAGCGCCGACGCGCTCGCCGCAGCCATCATCGACGCGCCGGCGTCGCGTGCCTGTGCCTGCGCCACTTCGTGGCGCACGCAGTCCCGGCGCTGCTCGCGCAGCGGGCGGGCTTCGCAGCGGGCGACGGCGGCGCGCGCCTGCGGCGTGTCGCGCAGCATGGCGCCGCTGCCGGCCGCATGGAACATCGAGCCGACGGCCACCATCGTGGCGGACGTGGCGGCGAACGAGGCGAGGAAGACGGCGACGCGCAGCGTGCCGGACTTGAAGAATGAAGACATATGCGCGGCTTTCAGAAGTTTGGATAGCGAGAGCGGTGGCGAGTGCGACCGCGGTTGCGATGGGGTGAACGAGTTCATGCGTGTGCTCCTGTCATGCGCGCCGGGGCCGCGCAGGCGGCCGCGCGCGACCGCCCGGCGCGAACGACGCGCGGGTGGAAATGGAACGGTGTCGGCAGCGCCTGGACGGCGTTGCTAGCGGCGCGGTGCGCTCGAAGTGGTGTCCGGAACAGGCCCGGTCACGTGGCTTCCAAGCGAGCCCCGTGCCGCGGCAGCGGGGACGTCAGGAGGTGATGGCCGACAGGAAGCGGCGGGGCAGATTCTTCATGCGACGTCTCCTGTGGTGATTGAGGGAGGTGGAAACACGCAACGCAAGGCGAGGCGTGAGGCGCAAATGTGCGCGCGTCCGCGGTGCTCGTCAACCCCCTGCGACGCGCCTCGTTGCCGCCCCGCGACGCGGCGCGCGCGGCGGCACATGACGGAGCCGGCCTCACAATTCGCGCATGACAGAAGCCGCCCACACGTCCTCGCCCTTGCTGGCTTCCATCGACCTCGGGTCCAACAGCTTTCGCCTGGAAATCGGGCAGGTCATCCATGGCCGCTACAAGCGCATCGACTACCTCAAGGAGACGGTGCGCCTGGGCGCGGGGCTCGACGAGCGAGGCTTCCTGACCGAAGGCGCCATCCAGCGCGGGCTCGACACGCTGGCGCGGCTCGCGCAGCGCCTGGCCGGCTTCGCGCCGGCACACGTGCGCGCCGTCGCGACGCAGACGCTGCGCGAAGCGCGCAATCGCGACGACTTCCTCGCGCGTGCCCGCAAGGCGCTCGGGCAGCCGGTGGAGGTGATCTCCGGGCGCGAGGAAGCTCGGCTCATCTACGCCGGCGTCGCGCACCTGCAGCGGTCGGACGCGCCGCGGCTGGTGATCGACATCGGCGGCCGCTCGACCGAGATGATCCTCGGGCGCGGGCGCCTGCCCACGCTGGCGGAGTCGTTCCAGGTGGGCAGCGTCGCGCTGTCGATGCGCTACTTCCCGGATGGCCGATTCACCCGCGCGGCCTTCATCGCGGCGCAGGTCGCTGCGGGGGCGGAGCTCGAAGAAGCCCTGGCGCTGTTCCGCCCCTCGATGTGGCGCGAGGCGCTCGGGTCGTCCGGCACGGTCGGCGCGGTGTCGCAGATCCTGGCCGCGTCGGGCATCACCGACGGGCGGCTCACGCCGGCTGCGCTGGCATGGTGCATCGAGCGATGCCTGGAGGCCGGCAGTGCCGGCGCGCTTCGCCTGCCGGGCCTGCGCGACGACCGGCGCCCGGTCGTCGGCGGAGGGCTCGCCATCCTGTACACGCTGCTGGCCAACTTCGGAATCACCGAGCTCATGGCGGCCAAGGGGGCGCTCCGCCAAGGTGTCATCGTCGAGTTGCACGACCGGCTCTTCTCCGGCCGATTGGACCTGCGGGGTGCGTCGGTGGTGGATCTTCAGCATCGCTTCGCCGCCGACATGCAGCAGGCGGCCCAGGTCCGGACGGTCGCGCTCGCGCGGCATGCGGCATTGCTCGACGAAGAGCCGTCGCGCCGCCAGCTCGGATGGGCGTGCGACCTGCACGAGATCGGACGGCAGGTCTCGCACCATGACTACCACCGCCACGGCGCGTACATCGTGTCCCACGCCGATGCGGCGGGCTTCTCGCAAAGCGAGCAGCGGCGCATCGGCGAGCTCGTGCTCGGGCAGCGCGGCGGCCTTCGCAAGGTGGAGTCCAGCCTCTCCGACACCGGCTTCGCGCTCGAGCTCCTGTGCCTGCGGCTTGCCGTGATCGAGTGCCATGCGCGGGACGCGGTCGATGCGCGCGCGGTGCAGGCGCGGCGCATCAACGGCGGCGTGCGGCTGGCGTGGCGCCAGGGCTGGGACGACGCGCATCCCCGCACGCTGCACCTGCTGCGGCAGGAGGCCGAGGTGTGGGCAAAGAGCGGCGTGCTGACGCTGGATCTGCAATGAGTCTGCGCGGCAGACTCCTTGCAGCTGCGCTGAATGCACGACTCCCCCCGGCCCCTGGATGGAGCCCGCCCGCTTGGAGGGGGGCCGTGGGGGAGCGAAACGTTCAGCCGCACGGCTAGGAGGCGGCAGCCTCCTACGCGTGCTCGGGGGCGCGAACGGCCATCAGCACGACCGTGGCCTCCATGCGCTGGCGGCTGCGAAGCCACCAGACCGCCCCCTTGCGCAGCGTCCAGGACTGCGCCACGCCGGCCACCAGGTAGGCCGCTGTCAGGCCGAGCGTGGGCTGGTGCCCGACGACCAGGACCGGCTCCTTCGAATCGGGCCATCGCGCTGCTGCGAGCAACCCGTCCACCGTGCCTTCGGGGTCGAGGGCGGCGACGGTCTTGAAGCGGCGTTCCAGTGCGAGCGCGGTCTGCTGCGCCCGCCGGGCCGGGCTCACGAGCACGCGCGTGCTCGACGGCATGGCATGGTTGAGCCATTGCGCCATGCGCTGCGCCTGGCGCTCGCCTTTCGCGGTGAGCGGGCGCTCGAGGTCGGCGCCGTCGGTGTCTTCGGCGGCATCGGCATGGCGCCAGAGGATCAGGTCCATCGCGGCCTCAGGCGCTGAAGCGAGCCGTCAGTGACGCGTCGGCGCGACGCGCGGGCACGAGGAACGACAGGAACTGCTCGCACGCGCCGTGCCAGTCGAACTGCCGGGCGCGCTCGATCGGCCCGTCGCGCGTCATGGCCAGGGCCGCGAGCGCGGCGGTGCGCAAGTCGGCATGCAGCACGCCGCCGCGCGAGCGGCCGACCACGTCGAGCGGGCCGGGCACCGGGAAGGCCGCCACCGGCGTGCCGCAGGCCATGGCTTCGAGCATCACGAGCCCGAACGTCTCGCTCAGGCTGGGGAACACGAACACGTCGGCTGCGCTGTAGATGCGCACGAGCTCGGCGCGCGGCACGACGCCGCGCCAGTGCACGAGCGGATAGGCGTCGCGCAGGCGCTCCAGCAGAGGCCCGACGCCGTACACCACCTTGCTGCCGGGCAGGTCGAGATCGAGAAAGGCCTCGAGGTTCTTCTCGTACGAGACACGGCCCACGTAGAGGAAGACCGGCCGGGGCAGGCCGATGTCCACGCCGGGCATCGGACGGAACAGCGACAGGTCGACGCCGTGCGACCACTGCCGCAGGTTGGCGAAGCGCTGCGCGACGAGCTGCTCGTGCATGCCCGCGCTCGGCACCATCACACCCGAGGAGGGGGCATGGAAGCGCCGGAACCAGGCATAGCCCCAGCGCTCGGGAATGCCGAGGGCGCGCTCCAGCAGGTAGGGAAACCGCGTGTGGAAGGCGGTGGTGAACGACCAGCCCCGGCGCAGGCAATGGCGGCGCGCCGCGCCGCCGAGCGGACCCTCGGTGGCGATGTGCACCGCATCGGGCGCGAAGTCGTCCAGCCGCTGCGCGACGCGGCGGTAGGGGCGCCAGGCCAGCGGGATATCTCGATAGCCCGGGCAGGCGAACGTGCGAAAGGCCGAGGGCTCGACGAGCATCACGTGGTGGCCGCGCTGCTCGAGCCCGGCCACGAGTTCCACGAGCGTCGTGACGACGCCGTTGACCTGCGGCTGCCACGCGTCGCTGACAAGGGCGATCTTCATGCCAGGGCTTGCTCCGGAGGGGCCAGCGGCAGCGTGAATGCCGGCTGCGTGTGATGGGACCAGTCGACGATCTCGAGCCGGCCGTCGGCATGTTCGACCAGCGCCGTCAGGCTCTCGACCCAATCGCCGTCGTTGGCGTACAGCACGCCGTCGATGTGGCGCAGCTCGGCGTGATGGATGTGGCCGCAGACCACGCCGTGCACGCCGCGCCGGCGCGCCTCGCGCGCGAGCGCCTGCTCGAAATCGCTCACGTAGCTCACCGCGCGCTTGACCTTCAGCTTGAGGTACTTCGACAAGCTCCAGTACGGCAGGCCGAGCCGCCCGCGCAGGCGGTTGACGTGGCGGTTCAGCCGCAGCACGAGCTCGTAGGCCCAGTCGCCGACGTAGGCGAGCCACTTGGCGCACTGGATCACGCCGTCGAACAGGTCGCCGTGCGTGACCCACAGCAGGCGGCCGTCGGCGGTGCGGTGGGTCCAGTCCTCGACCACCTCGATGCCGCCGAAGCAGTGGCCGAGGTAGGTGCGGGCGAACTCGTCGTGGTTGCCGGGCACGAAGACCACCCGCGTGCCCTTGCGCGCCTTGCGCAGGATCTTCTGCACGACGTCGTTGTGCGCCTGCGGCCAGTACCACGAGCGCCGGAGCTGCCAGCCGTCGACGATGTCGCCGACGAGGAACAGCGTGTCGCACTCGACCGTGCGCAGGAAGTCGAGCAGCGGGCCCGCCTGGCAGCCGGGCGTGCCGAGGTGCAGGTCCGAGATCCAGACCGTGCGGACCCGAAGCAGGGGGCAGGCGTCGCGCTGCATGCCGGCATGCTGGCGGCCTCTTGTGACGTCTCGATGACGCCCGGGGGCGGTGTTGCGGCGGCGCGATACTGCGGGTGCAAGGAGAGCCGCATGGAAAGCATGATCCGCCGTCAGACCCTGTCGGACCTGTTGCGCCGCAGCGCGAAGCGCCACCCCGCCAAGCCCGCCATCGTGTGCGGCAGCACGCGCTGGACCTACGCCGAGTTCGACGACCTCTGCAGCCGGCTGGGCGCCGGCCTGCGCGAGCGCGGCATCGACAAGGGCGCGCGCGTCGCGGTGCTCGCGCGCAACTCGCACGCCTTCGCCGCGCTGCGCTTCGCGCTGGCGCGCATCGGCGCCGTGCTGGTGCCGATCAACTTCATGCTGAAGGCCGATGAGGTGGCTTTCATCCTGCGCCATGCCGGCGCGCAGATGCTCGCGACCGACACGGGCTTGAGCGACGTGGCCCGAGCCGCAGCGGCGCTGGACACCGAGGTGCGCGAGTTGCTCTGGCTGCCGTCCGAGGAAGGGGCGGCGCCGGTGGCGGGGATGACGCTCTTCGACAGCCTGCTCGACAGCCGCGCGGCGGCCCCTGACGCCTCGATCGACGCCGGCGACCTGGCCCAGATCGTCTACACCAGCGGGACCGAATCGCTGCCGAAGGGCGCGATGCTCACGCACGACGCGGTGATCTGGCAGTACGTGAGCTGCGTGGTGGATGCGAGCATCGCGGCCGACGACATGGCGCTGCACGCGCTGCCGCTGTACCACTGCGCGCAGCTCGACGTGTTCCTCGGGCCTTCGGTCTACGTGGGCGCCACGAACGTGATCACGGCCAAGCCCACGCCGGACAACCTGCTGCCCCTCGTCGAGCGGCATCGCATCACGTCGTTCTTCGCGCCGCCCACGGTGTGGATCTCGCTGCTGCGCTCGCCGCTGTTCGATGCGACCGACCTCTCCAGCCTGCGCAAGGGCTACTACGGCGCGTCGATCATGCCGGTGGAGGTGCTGCGGGAGCTGGCGTCGCGGCTGCCGAAGGTGCGCCTGTGGAACCTCTACGGCCAGACCGAGATCGCCCCGCTCGCCACCATGCTCGGCCCCGACGACCAGCTTCGCAAGCCCGGCTCCTGCGGCAAAGCGGTGCTCAACGTGGAGACGCGCGTGGTCGACGACGGCATGGCGGACGTGGCGCCCGGCGAAGTGGGCGAGATCGTGCACCGGTCGCCGCACCTCATGCTCGGCTACTTCCACGACGACGAGCGCACGAAGGCCGCGTTCAGCGGGGACTGGTTCCACTCGGGCGACCTGGCGACGATCGACGACGAGGGCTACATCACGGTTGTCGACCGGAAGAAGGACATGATCAAGACCGGCGGCGAGAACGTGGCGAGCCGCGAGATCGAGGAAGCGATCTACAAGCTGCCGCAGGTGTCGGAAGTGGCGGTGATCGGGGTGCCGCATCCGAGATGGGTGGAGGCGGTGGTGGCCGTGGTGGTGGTGAAGTACGGGCAGGCGCTCGAGGCGCAACAGGTGCTCGACCATTGCGCTGCGAGCCTGGCCGGCTTCAAGGCGCCCAAGCGCGTGGTGTTCGTGCAGGCGCTGCCGAAGAACCCGAGCGGCAAGCTGCTCAAGCGTGAGTTGCGCCAATCGCACGAGGGGCTGTTCTCGGGCTAGAAGTCTGCTGCGCAGACTTCTAGCCTTCGGCTGAACGTTTCGCTCCCCCCAGCCCCCCTCCAGGAGGCGGGCTCCAGCATGAGAGACGATTCCGGCCTGTGGCCGGTGCCATCCGCGGCGCCACAGCCTGCATCACTCGATTTTGGTGCCGGCTGAAAGCCGGCTTCGTCATCCATGCTGGAGCCCCCCGCTTGGAGGGGGGCTGCGGGGGAGCGAAACGTTCAGCCGAAGGGCCAGAAGTCTGCTGCGCAGACTTCTAGCCCTTCTTCAGCTCCGTCGGGCTGACCATGCGCCACTGGTCGGCCACGCGGCAGAGGTTCAGCGTCGTAGTGGCCTTGCGGGCACGCGCCTCGTTGTGGATGCGAATTTCCCGGCAGGGCTGGTCCTTCCAGGTGAACGTCTTGAGCACCTTCAACTCGCCGCGGCTTTGCGTGGCCGGGTTCTCCCAGCGCACGGTCTCGCCCACCGCGGCATCGTTGAGCGCCTTGCCCGAAGCCTCGTTGAACAGGCGCATGTCCTCGTCGTTGAACTTCTCGGCGGGCGTGTCCTTCATCAGGCTGCTCCAGTTCTGCGCCTGGGCCGGCGCAGCGGCGGCCGCGAGTGCCAGCGCGGCGATGGAGCCGAGGATGGCCCGGTCGAGCCACGGGACGTTGCTCATCGTGGATTCCCTTCGTGCTAGAAGCGCTCGCCGATCCACCCGGTAGGGCACGGGATTGTCGGCGAACGGCGATTCGTCGCCGACGCCGTAGTACCTCAGCAGGCGCGTCTTGCGGTCCGTGCCCATGGCGACCACGCCCGACGTGGCCGCCGGCGCGCGGTCCTGGCCTGCGGCCTGGGGGTGCAGGTACAGCACCGCGACCTGCAAACCGTTGCCCACCGTGGGGTTCGCCACCGGGACCGGCACCGTCACCCAGTTGCCCGATTCAGACACCGCCACGGGGCGGGCGCGTGCCTCGTCGACGGTCTGCTCGGTGGTCAGCTCCGGGCTGGCCCGCGCGGCGTTGGCGTACACGGCCAGCAGGCCGCAACCCAGAGGTCGCATCCACGCCGGGGTCCCACTACTTGGCACCGGGTTTCTGCACGGACACCACCACGGCCTCGGCATAGTCGGCTTCGATCTTGTCCCCCTTCTTCACCACCTTGAATTGATCGGGGTTCTGCACGTCGAGCACCACCACTTTGCCCTTGGGGCCGCGCAGCGTGATGGTCTTGTCCTTCTCGTTCACGGCGATCACGTCGGCCGTCACGGTCACGCGCCGCCCCGCGGAGGCACCGGGCTTCTCGCCCTTCTTGCTGCGGGCGGCATCGGAGCTTTCGGTGGTGTGCGCCGCGCCGCCGCCCTTGCGCAGCTCGAGCGTGAGGGCGCGCACGTATTCCACCACGATGGAGTCGCCGACCTTGATCTGGTCGAAGTTGTGCACCTCGGGATCGGCCACCAGGTCGGATATCGTGCCTTGCGCGTTCTTGAGGGTGAGCGTTCGCGTGGCGGGATCGATCGCCGTGACCACGACGGAGGCCTTGATCGTCTGGGCCGCGGCCACCCGGCCGGGCTGGCTGGTCATTGCGGTGCTGGCGGCGGGCGATTGTTGCGCCTGGGCGGGGGCGATGGCCGCGCAGAGCAGCAGGGCGATGTGGAAGGTGGTTCGCATGACGTGGTTCCTCTTTCGATGACGTGCTCCGATGCTAGACACCCGGGGGTGGCGCCGCCTATTGGTCTTTGGTCTAGTGACACAATGGTCCCGATGAGCTTGGGGGTGCCGTGGAGCCGGTGCTAGTCCCCGTCGTCTGGTCATTGATCGCGGGTGCATGCTTCACCCTCGGCACCGTGTACCTCATCGCGTGGCTGAACGACGTGGGCGAGCGCGAACACCTGGCGTTCCTCGTGCTGGCGATGTCGATGGGCGCGCTGACGCTGTTCGAGCTGGCCATCATGCGTGCCGCAACCCCCCAGCAGGCCGGCCAGCTGATCCGATGGGCCCACGTTCCGACCGCCACCGCGGTCTTGTCGATCGTCGCGTTCCTGCACTTCTACATCGGCAGCCGATGGCCGTGGGTGGGCGTGGCGGCTTGCGTGCTTCGCCTCGCGGCGCTCGCGCTCAACTTCTACTTCGAGCCCAACCTCAGCTACGTCGCCCTCACGGGCCTGGAGCGGATCACCCTGTTCGGAGAAACGGCCGTCGTGCCGGTGGGCGAGCCCAATCCCTGGATGAGGGTCGCCGGGCTCAGCACGGTGCTGCTGCTGGTGTTCGCGGTCGACTCGACGCTCACGGGCCTTCGGAAGAACACGCCCGTGGAGCGCAGGCGCGGCCTCCTGATCGGCGGCAGCGTGGTGCTGCTCGTGCTGCTGTCGGCGCTCACCAGCGCGCTCGTGCATGCCGGCATCATCCGCTCGGTCTACCTGTTCGCCGGCCCGGCGTTCGTCCTGGTTCTGGCCATGTCGATCGAGCTGGGCGCCGACACCGTGCGTTCGCTGCACGTGTCGGCGCTCCTGAAGCAGAGCGAGACCGACCTGAAGACCGCCAACGAGCAGATCGAGCGCGAGCGGGCCTTCCTGCGGCAGGTGATCGACACCATGCCCGGATTGCTCTTCGCGAAGGACCGCCGGGGAGCGTTCACGCTGGCCAACCGGGCGGTGGCCGACCTGTACGGCTGCCCCGTGGACCAGCTGCTCGGCCGGACCGATGCCGACCTGAACGTCCGCGCCGAGGAAGTGAGCCACTTCCGTGCGGACGATCTCGCGGTGATGGACTCGCGGGAGCAGCGGTTCATCCCCGAAGAGCAGGTCACGGGGGCGGACGGCCGGACACGCTGGCTGATGACGATGAAGGTGCCGATCGTCGACAGCACCGGCGCCGCCGACCAGGTGCTGGGCTCGTCGGTCGACATCACGGCACGGAAGATGGCCGAGCTGGAGGTGGAGCAGCAGCGCAACGAGCTGGCGCACCTGTCGCGCGTGACGATGCTGAGCGAGCTCTCGGGCTCGCTGACGCACGAGCTCAACCAGCCGTTGACTGCCATCCTCAGCAACGCCCAGGCGGCGCTTCGTTTCCTGGCGGCGGACGAGCCCAACCTCGACGAGCTGCGCGAGATCCTGAGCGATATCGTCAGCGACGACCGGCGTGCGGGAGAGGTGATCCGCGGGCTGCGGCTCATGCTCAAGCGTGGCGAGACGCGCCAGGAAGCGTTCGATGCCAACGAACTGGTGCGGGACGTTCTCAAGCTCGTTCGTGGCGACGTGCTGAATGCCGGCGTGGCGCTCTCGGTGGACCTCGCACCGACGCTGCCGATGCTCAGCGGCGACCGGGTGCAGCTCCAGCAGGTGCTGCTCAATCTCATCGTCAACGGGTGCGAATCGATGTCGCAGATGGCTCGGCGCAGGCGTCGTCTGCACGTGACCACGCTGTTGACGGAAGGGCCGGGCGTGCGGGTGGGGGTGTCCGACGAGGGCACCGGCATCCCGGCGGGCGACCTCGAGCGCGTCTTCGAACCGTTCTTCACTACCAAGCCGCAGGGGCTGGGCTTGGGCCTTGCCGTGTGCAGGCGCATCATTGCCGCCCACGGCGGGCGGCTCTGGGCCGACAACAATCCTGTCGGCGGAGCGACTTTCTTCTTCTTCCTGCCCGATCCCCGAGAGAGAAAGGTGTCATGAGCGCTGCAGCGACCGTGTTCGTGATCGACGACGATCCCTCGGTGCGTACTGCCCTGGTGCGCGTGTTGCGCTCCGCGGGGCTGCAGGCCGTCGCGTACGGCTCGGCCCAGGAGTACATCGAGGCCTACGACCCCGCCCGCCGCGGCTGCCTGGTGCTGGATGTCGCGATGCCCGACATCGGGGGCCTCGACCTGCAATCCATGCTGCGCCGCAAGAGCGCCGCGCCGCCCATCGTCTTCCTGAGCGGCCACGCCGAGCTGTCCGACGGCATCCAGGCGATGAAGGGCGGTGCGGTGGAGTTCCTCACCAAGCCGGTGGAAGACGCCGCACTGCTGGTTGCGGTGCAGGCGGCGATCGAGAAGGACAAGGCCGACGAGGCGGCGCGCGAGGAGATGGAGCAGACCCGCCGGCGCCTGGCCACGTTGACGCCGCGCGAGCTGGAAGTGCTGCGTCACGTGCTGAGCGGCATGCTCAACAAGCAGATCGCGGCCAAACTCGGCACCGTCGAGAAGACCATCAAGGTGCACCGCTCGCGCGTGATGGAGAAGATGCAGGTGTCGTCGCTGGCCGAGCTGGTGCGGATGGCGACGCGCGCGGGCATCGTGGCGGCGCCCGCGCTGCCTGCGAGGGGAGTGTCGACCGGTTAATTTCATGCGTTGGTGGCCCAAGGTCCAATATCGCCGGACCGGCCGTGCTTGTTAATTTGCCGGATGGACACGCGTCGCACCATCATCGCCGTGGTCGACGACGAAGAATCGGTTCGAAGAGCTTTGGAGCGGGTGCTGCGCGCCAGCGGCATGCAGGTGGTCACCTACCCCGGAGGCCGTGAATTCCTTCTTTCATTGCAGACCTCTTGCCCCCATTGCCTCGTACTCGACCTTCACATGCCACAACTGAGCGGATTCGAAGTGCTGGAGATCCTCGTGCAGACGCCGCACAGGCTGCCCGTGGTCGTGGTCACCGGCCATGATTCGCCGGAGGCGCGCGCGCGCGCGCTGGGCTGGGGCGCGTCGGCCTACCTGACCAAGCCGATCGACGACAACCTGCTGCTCGGCGAGATCGCCGGCGCGCTGGCCGAGCACGGCGAATGAACCGTGAAGGAGAACAACGTGAAAGGGAATCTCTTCGTTGCTGCGTTGTGCGTGCTGCTGACGTCTTTCGCATCCACCTCCGGCACCGCTGCAACGCTCGAGGAAGCGTTGAGCCATGACGGGCTGGAGAAGGTGAGCGTCAAGGGCATCGACCTGGCCTACGCCCGGCCGAACGCCAAGCTGTCCAATTACAAGCGCTTCATGATCGATCCGGTGGAGGTGGCTTTCAGCAAGTCATACACGCCCCCGAGCACCGGCAGCATGATTCAGCCGTCGTCGGCCGATCGCGAGCGCATCCGCGCGGGCGTGGCGTCCGTCGTGCGCGAGGAGTTCGTTCGCGAGCTGCAAGCCGCCGGGGGCTACCCGGTGGTCGCCGCCGCCGGTCCCGATGTGCTGCGCGTGAAAGCCGGCATCGCCAACCTCCACGTCGCGGCGCCCGACACGGCGGCCGTCGGCCGGTCTCGCACCTACGTCGTCTCGGCCGGCGAGATGACCTTGGTGGCCGAGCTGATCGACTCCGAAAGCGGCGAGGTCCAGGCCCGGCTCGTGGACCGCAGCGAGGCCCGCTCCTCAGGTCCTCGCGTGTCGTTGAGCAGCCCCATGGAAAACCGCGAGGAGGCCCGGGAGATCGCGGCCGCCTGGGCGAAGGTCCTGCGCAATGCGGTGGACCGCGCGCACGGCATGGAGA
>Ga0247829_10000955_pt1 | contig 12447 bp, 13 predicted proteins | sample 12C_Control_Day4_FD_207765 | JGI IMG/M metagenome (GOLD analysis project Ga0247829, IMG submission 207765) | Soil microbial communities from agricultural site in Penn Yan, New York, United States - 12C_Control_Day4 | ecosystem: Environmental > Terrestrial > Soil > Agricultural land | place... | reverse complement strand
GATCTGGAACTGCGTCGCATGCACGCCGACCGCCAGCCCGCCGGCCCCGGCGTCGATGTAGTAGCGCGTCAGCGCCCGCTGCGAGGCGGGATCGAGCTGGCGCTTCTCGTCGAGCGCCAGGGGATGGGCGGGGATCACCGTGCCCCGGCGCAGGACGGCCAGCACGTCGGCGGGAATGTCGGTCCAGGGCGCGCCGCGCATGGGCTCCTCCTCCTTACGCTAGCTCCGGGCCCGCAAGGGCGAAGATGCGGGCGGCGTCCTCCACGGCCGGGCAGGGCCCGCGCAGCATGCGCATGAAGCCCCGGGGCGCCGTCGCGCCGGTTTCAAGCAGCCACGTCGTGATGCCACGATGCCGGTCGGGCACATCCAGGATCACGCGCTCCGGCGTCGCAGCCATCGCACGCGAGAGGAGCGCGAGCCCGATCCTCTCCTCCTCGGCCACCACAGGCCCGACATGCATGGCGGCATGTCCGTCCCGCCCCAGCACATAGCCGACCAGCGTGCCATCGCCGCGCTCGGCGACATGCGCCAGCGACGGCGCCCGGCCCAGCAGGTGATCGACGATGCGCCCGCGCGCAAACCCCGAATGCGCCGCATCGAGTGCCACGATGCGCGGCAGGTCGCCCAACCCCGCGCTGCGCACCCGCACGCCGTGCGGTGGCTCGACCGCGTGCCGCTGCCCCGCTTCCGCGCGCCAGCGCGACAACGCATACACGTCGCGAAAGCCGAGCGGCAGGTAGACGGGCCGTCCCAGCTCCGTCGCATCCAGGCCTGCCGTCACGCCTGTCGCCTCGATCTCGGCGAAGCAGCGCTGCAGCAGCCGCGTGCCGTGTCCCTGCCGTCGCGAGGGCTTCGTCACCAGCACCATGCTGATCCACGAGATCGCCGGCCCCAGCGGCAGCACCAGCGCGCTCGCGATCCAATGCCCCGATGCATCGCGCACGCCGAAGCCGCGCCCCTCGCCCAGCATCAGCCTCCAGTCCGCCGCTATCTGGTTCCAGCCCGCCTCCACCGACAGCGGCGCCGCCCCCTCGGCCTGGTCCGGCAACAGCGCTTCGATCTGCAACGTGGTCATGCTGGTCGTCATCCCGGCGCTTGTCGCCGGGATCCACCTCTCAATTCGCTCCGGCGCTGGTGGATGGCTGGATGCCGGGGACAAGCCCCGGCATGACCGCGGGATGCAGGCGTTGGCGTCATGCCGCTAGAACCTCCCATCGCGCACCTCGTAGTGCGTGGGCTTGCCGTGGCTGGCGCCGCCACGGGAGAGCCAGTCCGCCGTCCAGGCGATCATGCGCTCGAGCGGCACGCGCGGCGCGCCGAACTCGGCGACCATGCGCGCGGCATTATTGATCCAGCCCGTCGCCGCCTCCTGCCCCGTGAGCACCGGCTTGCGATCGAGGCGCTTTCCGAGTTCCTCGGCGAGCCGGCGTACGGAAACGGTCTCGCGCCCCGTGACGTTGATCGGCGTCGTCGGCCGCGTGGCATGGGCGAGGCAGCGCAGCGCGACCGCATTGGCGTCGCCCTGCCAGATGACGTTGACGTGGCCCATAGCGAGGTCGATCGGCTCGCCGTCGCGCACCTTGCGGGCGATGTCGTGCAGCACGCCGTAGCGCATGTCGATTGCGTAGTTGAGGCGCACGATGCGGCCCGGCGTGCCCAAGCGCGCCGAGAAATGCTCGAACATGCGCTCGCGCCCGGCGCAGGAGTTGGCGTAGTCGCCGGGCGGCGGGACGGCGGGCACATCCTCGGTGGCGCCGCCGCCGTCGACGGGCACGAACGGATAGACGCAGCCCGTCGAGAAGGCGACGATGCGCGAGGCGGCGAAGACCTCCGCCACGATTGCCGGCGCGTGCACGTTCATGGCCCAGGTGAGCGCGGGGTTGCCCGTGGCGCCGAACTTCATGGCGGCCATGTAGACGACGTTGTCGATCCTCGGCAGTGCCTCGACCGCGCGTCGGTCGAGCAGGTCGCACGCGATCGTCTCGACCCCGGCGCTGTCCAGCTGGTCGCGGACCGCCCTGTCCGAGAAGCGCGCAACGCCGATCACGCGCTTGCCCGGCGCCGCGCGCTTGGCCATGCGCGCCAGCGTCGGCCCCATCTTGCCGGCGACGCCGAGCACCAGGATGTCGCCGGGGACGCTTGCAAGGTCGGCAACCAGCTCCGGCGTCGGCGCCGTCATGAAGTCCTCGAGCGCCGCCACGCTCTCGAAGCGCTCGGGCAGGGGCGGCGCCGCGGTCATTTGAGCTTCTCGGGGAACGCCGGCTTGATCCTGCCCGCCTGCGGCGCCGGCATCGCCCGCATGGCCGCGAAGTCCATGTCCGCGGCGACCGCAAAGCCGGGGCAGGCCAGCGACCCGAGCGCGAGCTTGCCATCCCTGATGCGCAGGCGCGCCGGCCCTGCCGAACGCTCGTAGAGATCGGGATGGGCGCGCGCGAAAGCCGCCTGCTCCCCTTCCGGCGCAAACGACATGCCGTCAATGAAATGATGGCCGTTGCGCTCGACATGCGTCAGGCCCAGCAGCGAGACCAGCGCCAGGTCCTGCTGCACGCTCACCCCCGCGAGCGTCGTCAGGTCCTCGGCCGACATGAAATACTTCGCCACGCCGGACTCGGCGTTGAGCTTCGCGACCCGCGCCGCATTCAGGATCGACTTATAGAGGCCCTTGCAGTTCTTGCTGGAGACGCCGCCGTAGCCGAGCTTCATGGCCGCCGGAAACGTGCCAATCTCGCCGTCGGACTCGTCGATCAGCATCGGCTTCAGCCGCGCCAGCGCATCGACCGGCTTCTCCAGCGCCGAGGCCCGCTTGATCGGCTGCTCGATGAACAGCGTGGCCGCCACCAGCCGCTCCAGCGCCGGCGTCTGCCGCATGCGCCGCCACAGCTCGGCGATGCCCTCGACCGCGTCGTACTGCTCGTTGCCGTCGAGCGTCGCGCGATACTCGCCGGCGCTGCGGTCGAGCACGCCGGCGATGCGCGTGAGCCGGTCGAGATCAGCGGCAACGTCGCCGCCCACCTTGAGCTTGTAGTAGCGGCAGCCGTAGTGGCGCACGACCTCCTCGAGCGTCTCCGGCAGGCCATCGTCGACGCGCTCGCCCCCCTTCTGGTCGGCGGCGACGATCGGATCGACCAGCCCGACCGTGTGCCGCACCGCAATCTCCGAGCCCGGGCGCAGATCGCCGAGGAACCTCTGCATATCGAAGCCCGCAAGATCGGGCGCGAGGCCGCCCGGGGCGATGCCCGCCACGTTGCGGCGGATCATCTCCGCAAACGACAGGCCCAGCGCGCGGCCCAGCGCATCGAGGATGGCGCGATCCAGCAGCGCCGGGCCGTAGGATGCCACAAGCGGCACCAGCCCCAGCTCGGCGCCCCGCGCCATCTGGTCCCGGTAGGCATCGGCATAGAGGCCGAAGGGCGTGCTCCAGCCCCGCGCGCGGTAGAGATCGGCGGCAAGCCCGATCGCCTGCCGCAGCTGCTCGACGTTCTGCGCGTCGCTGAAGGCGGGGCTCTTGTCGAACCACTTGGCGGCCAGCGCCTCGGCGGCAACCCCGGTGGCGGTGCGCCCGTCCTCGAGCGCGATGGTGGCGCGGATGACGGCCTGGGTGCCCTCGGTGACCGTGATGACCCCGAACCGGAACGGCAGGCGCAGCGTGTAGTCGCGCTCGAAGCGCTCGACCTGCTCCAGCTTGATCTTGGGATTTGCGGCCATGTTTGCGGTCACCGGCTGCTACGATAAGGTGTCTTAGTAAGCTATCGGGTGCTCCGCAAGGCTGCCTGTTGGAGGAAAAGATGAGACGCTTCCTGTCGTCGGTGTTTGGCTGCGCGCTGGGGCTCATCGCCACCGCCGCGCTGGCCCAGGATTACTCCTGGAAGCCCGATCGGCCCGTTACCATCATCGTGCCGTGGGCGGCTGGCGGCTCGACCGACCAGATGGCGCGCATCGTTGCCGGCGAGCTGGAGGCCGAGCTCAAGCAGAAGTTCATCGTCGTCAACCAGCCGGGCGCCTCGGGCTCGGTCGGCACCAAGAACGCGGTGGAAGCTCCCAAGGACGGCTACACCTGGGCGGCAGGCGCGGCCACCGACGTCGGCACCTACCGCGTGCTGGGCCTGCTCGATTCCGGCCTCAAGGACTGGCACATGTTCTTCGCCGTCGCCAACCTGACGGCGATCGCCGCCAACCCCGGCGCGCCCTTCAAGGACTTCGGCCAGCTCCTGGACGCGCTCAAGAAGGGCGGCGCCAACGTGCCGATCGCCACGGCGGGCCTCTCCTCGGCGGGCCACAACTTCATGGAGTCGGTCAAGGCCGCCGCCAAGGTCGACTACAAGCACGTCACCTACGACGGCGGCAACCCGGCCGTGCTGGCGACCGTCTCGGGCGAGACCCAGGCGGTGGCGCAGCTGCTCGTCGAGATGAGCGAGATGATCAAGGGCAAGCGCCTCGTCCCGCTTGCGGTGCTGTCCGACAAGCCCGTGATGCTCGAGGGCTTCGGCGAGCTCCAGCCCACCACCAAGTGGCTGCCGACCATGCCGGCCCCCATGAACTACTTCGGCATCTGGTGTCCGAAGGGCACGCCCGACAACGTCGTCAAGACCATGACCCAGGTGTGGGAGAAGAAGATCAAGACCTCCGAGGCCCTGAAGAAATACGCCAACGCCCGCAGCGCCCTGTTCGCGCCGCTCCACGGCGAAGAGGCCGAGCGCGAGTCCTTCAAGATGGTGCGCTACACGGCGTGGCTCTACTTCGACGGCGGCAAGGCCAAGGTGTCCCCCGATACGCTGGGCATCCCGCGCCTGTGAGGGACTTGCGTCATCCCGGCGCTTGTCGCCGGGATCCAACTCTCAACTTGCTGCGGCGCTCGCGGATGAATGGATACCGGGGACAAGCCCCGGTATTGGTTGCGCGTATCTGTGTCCCACACCACCAGCTGGGGACACCTCGCGCCATGCGGTCGCGGATACGTTCGCGCGCCACGGTATTCCTTCGCTTGGCCCCGGCTTCTACTCTGAGCGGGCAGGCGAGGATCGACCCAGCGCGACACATTTCCACCACGGATGCGTGGTGCCATCTCCTGGGGCGGGATAGCTTTTCCCTCGGGGGTGTCATGTTCACGCGTACCTCTTCGGTCGAGCCGAAACGGCTCGAGCCGCGCTCATCCAATGGAACTGCTGCCGTCGCGCCCCATCTGCGCACGGCCTCTCCGCCAAGCAGCGAGCGGTCTGTCATCGGCAACGATCTCAAGATCGTGGGCCAGGGGCTCAAGATCGTCGGTCGCGGCGTGCTTCAGGTCGACGGCGAGATCGAAGGCGACGTCCAGGGCGCCGAGGTCATCGTCGGCGAGCGGGGCAAGGTGACGGGCATGGTCGCGGGCCAGCAGGTGATCGTCCGCGGCGTCGTCTCCGGCGTCGTCTGCGGCAAGAGCGTCGCGCTGCAGGCTTCGTCTCACGTCCAAGGCGACGTGCACCACATGGCGCTCGCCATCGAGCAGGGCGCCATGTTCGAGGGCCGCAGCCGCCGCGCCGCCTCGGAAGCCGACCTGAACAATGTGGTAGACGGCAGGGCTCAGGCCATGCAGGTGCCGGAGCATCGGCCCCTCAGCACCGCGGCGTGAGTTTTCGGATCTACTCGCTTTTCTCGGCCGCGCAGGCGTTGATCCTCTTGCGCGGCCGCGTTCTCGGTTGACCGGGGCCGCTACGACCGCGGAACGGCCATGGCCGCCATCACGCGCTGCAGGTCCTGCTCGAGGGCCGCGGACGCCTGCTCGGTGGACGCGAGCTGGTCCGCCTTCTGCTGCTGCGCCGTCTGCAGGTCGGCGAACGGCCCCCGCACGCCGACCCATCGCGTGGTGGCCTCCGTGCGCACGAAGTAGCCGCCGCCTTCGCTGAACGTGTCGACGTAGATTTCAATCGTCGTGTTGTCGGACATGAAGGACCCCCTCTGGTCGTTACCCGGCTCTCACTAGCGGGTCCACCATCGGCAAGGCATGAGGCAGCATCGTGGTTTGCAGCCGCGGGACCAGCGACCTCGATGCGGAACCGGTTGCGCGTGACGGATGCGCAACAGCGGGAAGCGAAATTTCGGACGTGCTGCAGTGCGTCCTCATTTGTGGTGTTGAGTGCCGGCGCGGTGAGCGGGAGCCGTCGGTCGAAACCGAGCTCGAAAGGCGCCCATGCTCCAGACGCTCTTTTCCAGATCACGCCCGCCACGACACGAGGACGAGGAGCAGGACCTGCCCTCGGCGGAGATCCACTATCTGCCAGGGGCGGACCCAGGGCTGCCGCTGATCGTGGCCAAGGTCGAGCAGGAAGGCCGCGCGCGCGTGGCGCTGAAGCGCATGGGATATCTCAAGGTGCGGCTCGCCTACCGTCGCCACAAGCGGGCCCGCGAGGACACCTTCCACGCCTTCGGCGCCGAGCACCTCTGGCCGACGATGGATTTCGTCCAGGAGTGGCTGAGGGAGGAGCGGCGGGAGATCGTCGCCCGGCACCGCTCGGTGTTCCTGCTGTCCATGCTGGCCACCATCCTCGCCGGCCTCGCCTTCCTCGGTGCCCTGGCGCTGCTCGGGTAGGGCGCGCAGGTCCGGTCCGCGCTCCGGCAGCGCCCATGCATTGCCCGCGTTGGCAGCGCGCTGCAAACCTGCTTAGGTCCAGGGCCCCAGCCGGAGCCCCGCCGCATGGCCGCCGAGACGCCGAGCCTTCTTCCCCATGAGCAGCCGCTGCCGCCGCGCAAGGATCTATGGACCGCGGCTGCGTTCCTCGTGCTCGGCCTCGCCATCGTCTCGCTCGCCTGGTCGATGCCCAGGTACAAGGAGCAGAAAGGCGAGATCTACACGGCGCCCGGCCTCGTGCCCGGCATCTACGGCCTGATCATCACCGGCCTGAGCATCTGGCTCGCCGTCCGTTCCATTCGGCGCGGCGCGCATTCGGAAGCGGCGGCGACGCCCGAGACTGCCCACGACGGCTCCAGCAACCTGCGTCTCGCGCTTGCAGCCGGGCTCGCTCTCCTTTTCTGCGTCGGCCTGATCGGCCGCATGCCCTTCTGGATGGCCGCCGCCGTGTTTGTCACCGCCTTCATCGCGCTGTTCGAATGGCGCCCGGGCGTGCCCTGGGGCCTGCGAGCGAAGCTTCTCGCCACGGCGCTGCTGCAGGGCGTTGTCACCGGCATCGCGGTCATGCTGGTGTTCGAGAAGATCTTCTACGTCCGCCTTCCCTGACGGTCACCGGCGATGCTCGACAGCCTGGGACAGTTCGGCGGCGCACTCTGGGGCTTCATGTCGCCCGGCATCCTCTTCACGGTGCTGTGGGCGACGTTCCTCGGCATCGTCATCGGCGCCCTGCCCGGCCTGACCGCAACCATGGGCGTCGCGCTGATGACGACGCTCACCTTCACCATGCCGCACACGCAGGCCATCCTGGTGCTGGTGTGCATCTACGTCGGCGCCATCTACGGCGGCAGCCGCAGCGCCATCCTCCTCAACATCCCGGGCACGCCGGCTTCCGCCTGCTCCACGCTCGACGGCTATCCGCTGGCCCGCCAGGGCCTCGCCGGTCGCGCCATGGGCATATCCACCGCCGGCTCGTGGCTCGGCACGCTGTTCGGCACGCTGTGCGTCGCCGCCTTCACGCCGGTGCTGAGCGAGATGGCGCTCAAGTTCCAGAGCTTCGAGTTCTTCTGGATCTCGCTCTTCGGCATCGTCATCGCCGGCACGCTCGCAGGCGGCGACCCGCTCAAGGGCTACATGGCTGGCTTCCTCGGCCTGTGGATCGCCACCATCGGCCAGGAGCCCCACTACAACTATCAGCGCTTCGCGTTCGGCAGCACCGACCTTGCCGGCGGCATCGGCCTGCTGCCCGCGCTGGTCGGTGCTTTCGGCGTGGCGGAGGTGCTGCAGGCCATGCGCGGCCCCGCGGTCAAGGCCGTCTCCTCCACCATCGACTCGGTGATCCCGCGCATCAGCGACGTCGTCCAGCACTGGCGCACGATCCTGCGCTCGGGCGCCATCGGCACCTTCATCGGCATCCTGCCGGGGCTCGGCGAGGATACGGCCGCGTGGTCGTCCTATGCCGCGGCGCGCCGCGCCAGCAAGGAACCGGAGAAGTACGGCAAGGGCTCCGTGGAGGGTCTGATGTCCGCGGAGACCGGCGAGAGCGCCTGCGTTCCGGGTGCCATCATCCCCGTGCTGACCTTGGCGGTGCCGGGCTCGGCGCCCGCCGCCGTGCTGATGGCGGCCATGATGATCCACGACATCAACCCCGGCCCGAACCTGATGCTGCAGACGCCGGAGTTCTTCTACCAGATCGTGGCCATGCTGGTGATCGCCGACATGAGCAAGCTGCTGTTCGGCCTGACCCTGGTGCGTCCGCTCCTGTGGATCCTGCTGGTGCCGCGCGAGCGGCTGATGCCCGTCGTGTTCGTGCTGTGCGTGGTCGGCGCCTACGCTATCACCTCGCGCGTGTTCGACATCTACGTCATGCTGTTCTTCGGGCTGGTGGGGTTCATCCTGCGCGAGCTCAAGTTCCCGATGGCGCCGATGATCCTGGGGCTCGTGCTCGGCGACCTGCTGGAGAAGAACCTCACGCGCGGCCTCGTGCTGTCGGACGGCAGCCTCCTGCCGTTCTTCACCCGGCCCGTGTGCGCGGTGCTCGCCGCCATCACCATCCTGTCCATCCTCTGGTCGATCCCGGCGGTGAACCAGGCTACCCGCGGCTTGTTCCGCCGGCAGCCGCGATAGGGCGCCCGCCGATCGTCGCCGTAGATCGCGCTTGACCGCCGCCGACCCGATCACCGAGGATGGCTGCGGGGGACGGTCTCATTTCACCGTGTGAGGGCCCCATCGACGGTGGAGCGCTCGCGGTTGCGCTTCACTGCAAGACAAAGAACCGCCGTTTGGGAGGAAGCTCATGTCCATGCGTTTGCTGGGGCTCACGGGAGCCCGGCTTGCCGTCGTCGGCTCGGTGCTGGCGGTTGGCGCGACCGTCGTGCTGGCTCAGGAGAAGGACCTGAGCATGGGCAACGTCAACCCGCCCAAGCACGGCACCTCGCAGGCCTCCCAGCAGTTCATAGACAAGCTCGGCGAGCTCACCCAAGGCAAGACCAAGGTTGCCCACCACCATTCGGGCGCGCTCGGCGGCGAGCGCGAGGTCGCCCAGCAGATCCAGCTCGGCGCCGTCGACTTCGGCCCCATCACCACCGCGCCGCTCTCGACCCTGATCCCCGAGATGAGCGTGTTCCAGCTGCCCTACATCTTCCGCGACTACGACCACGTCTTCAAGGCGCTCGACGGCAGCGACACCATCACCAAGTACTACGAGGCCGTGCTCGACAAGAAGGGCCTCAAGCTCGTCGGCTTCATCGCCGCCGGCTACCGCGGCATCTACGGCCACGGCGCCATCAACTCGCTCGCCGACGTCAAGGGCAAGAAGGTGCGCGTGCAGGAGGACAAGATCCTGGTCGCCACCTTCAAGGCGCTCGGCATGATCTCCACGCCCATCGCCTTCCCGGAGGTCGCCACCGCGCTGCAGACCAAGGTGATCGATTTCGCCGAGGGCGGCGTCAACACCTTCTACCACAACAAGTTCTACGACATCGTCAAGTACGTGGCCGACGTGCGCCACACCCATCAGGCGGTGGCGCTGATCATGTCGAAGGCGACGTGGGCGAAACAGGATGCGGCCGGTCAGAAGGCGATTCAGGATGCCTGGGCGCACGCCAAGACCTTCAACCGCAAGTTCATCCTCGACGAGGACAAGTCGATCCAGGACCAGGTCAAGGCCAAGGGCGTGACGATCACCAAGCCCGATGCCACGCCGTTCCGGCAGGCGACGCAGAGCGTCTACGAGGAGTTCTACGCCACGCCGGCCGGCAAGGACGCCAAGAAGATGGTCGACTTCATCCTGGCCGTGAAATAGCCCATGGCCAGCGATCCGGGCGGCGGCCCGGCGGGTGAGGATCGGGGCGGGCGAGCCTGGGCGATTGGCTACGACGCGCTGGGCCACGTCGGCGGCGTGATTCTCGCCATCATGGCTGGCGCCGTGTTCCTCCAGGTGGTCCTGCGCTATCTGGGATTGACGGGCATCGATGGGCTCGAGGAGGTGCCGCGCTTCCTCTTCGTGTGGCTCGTGATGATCGGCTCTGCATCGGCGATGCAGCGCGGCCAGCACACCGCGCTCGACTATTTCGTCAATGCCGCGGGGCCACGCACGCGAGCCCTCCTGCTTGTCTTCACCAACGCCGTCGGCATCTTCCTCTTCCTCTATCTGATCAAGCTGAGCCTGGTGCTGGTGCCGAACGCGCAGTTGCAGACGAGCGCCGGATTGGAGCTTCCGCTGGGCTGGGTCTACGCCGCGATTCCCGTCGGATCGGCGCTGATAATCCTGCCGATGCTGCGGACAATCGTCGTTGCCGTGAGAAGCCTATGGCAGAGACCCTCCTGATCGTCTTCATTGTCTTCATCCTGCTGGGGATGCCGATCAGCATCGCCATGGGCGTCGGCGCGCTGGGCGCCGCCATGCTCTACCCGGCCCTCAATCCCATCATCATCCCGACCCGCTTCGTCGGCCTCCTGTCGGACTCCTATCTGCTGCTGTCGGCGCCGCTGTTCATTCTGGCCGGCAACATCGCCGCGCGCGGCGGCGTGGCGCGCGTCCTCATCGACCTCGCTACCGCGCTCGTCGGCCGCTTCCGCGGCGGCCTCGCCTACGTCAATGTGCTCGACAGCATGTTCTTCGGCGGCATCTCGGGCTCCGCGGTGGCCGACGTGTCCGCGCTCGGCACGTTCCTGATCCCGCAGATGGTCCGCAAGGGCTACGACCTCGATTTCGCCACCGCACTCACTGTCTCCACGGCCGTGGTGGCGCCGATCATCCCGCCGTCGATCATCGCCGTCATCTACGCGTGGATGGCCGAGGAATCCGTGGCGGCCATGTTCGCGGCCGGCATCATCCCGGGCATCCTGGTAGGTGCCGGCATGGCGGTGCCCGTGTTTGTCATCGCCAAGAAGCGCAACTACCCCAAGGAGCCGCCACCGACGCTGCCACAGTTCATGACCGCGCTGCGCAACGCCCTGCCGGCGCTGATGATCCCCGCCATCATCATGGGCGGCATCCTGTTCGGCATCTTCACGCCGACGGAGGCGGCCGCCGTGGCGGTGGTCTATGCGCTGGTGGTGCCGCCGCTCTTCTACCGCGAGCCGGCGCTGCGCGACATCCCGCAGATCTTCGCCGACTCGGCGCGGCTGTCGGGCGTGATCGGCCTCATCATCGGCTTCGTCGGTGCCTTCGGCTGGGTGCTCACCTTCTCGAAGTTTCCCTTCCAGGTGGCCGAGGCGATCGCGGCGATCGCACCGGACTGGTGGGCGTTCATGCTGCTCATCATCCTGCTCTACCTGATGCTCGGCACCTTCCTCACCCCCTCCGAGATCATCCTGGTGACGGTGCCGGTCCTGCTTCCCGTGGCGCAGGCCATCGGCGTCCATCCCATACATTTCGGCATGGTGTGCGTGATCGCCTCGGCCGTTGGCCACATCACGCCACCCGTGGGGTTGTGCCTGTTCGTCGGCATGGCGATCAGCGGCCTGCCCATGGACAAGCTGGTGAAGCCCCTGCTGCCGTTCCTCGCGGCCATCGTGGTGACGCTGCTGTTCGTCGCCTTCATCCCGGAGGTCACGCTGTTCGTGCCGCGCTGGCTCGGGTTGGTGCGGTAGGGGTATAGGTTGGGTTAGCGCGAAGCGCGTAACCCAACAGGGATGCGCGAGTGGCTTGTTGGGTTACGGCCATCGGCCTAACCCAACCTACGGCGACAACGCCTTGGCGAAATTGGCGAAGAACTCGTCGGCGAGCTTCTTGGCGGTGGAGTCGATGAGCCGGCCGCCGAGCTGGGCGATCTTGCCGCCGATCTGGGCATCGACGTCGTAGCTGAGCTTGGTGCCCCCGCCGTCGGCGTCGGAGAGCCTGACGTTGGCGCCGCCCTTGGCGAAGCCGGCGATGCCGCCGTCGCCCTGGCCCGAGATGCGGTAGCTGTTGGGCGGGTCGAGGTCGCTCAGGTTGACCTTGCCCTTGAAGCGCGCGCTCACGGGGCCGATCCTGATCTTGGCCACCGCCTGCATCTCGGTGTCGGAGAGCTTGTCCAGGCTCTCGCAGCCGGGGATCGAGGCTTTCAGCGTCTCGGCGTCGTTGAGGCGCGCCCAGACCGTGGCGCGGTCCGCCGGCAGCACGACCTCGCCCTTCATCGTCACGGCCATTGCAGTCTCCGTCATCCCGGGCCTTGTGCCCGGGATCCAGCCATCCATTCTCGCCGGAGCTTGCGGCCCGATGGATCCCGGCGACGAGTGCCGGGATGACCTCTATCCAGCCTTGGCGACGGCGCGGCGCGCCATCACCCCGACGAGGTGGGCACGATAGCCTGCGTCGGCGTGAATGTCGCTCATCATGTCGCCGGCGCTGGTGGCGAGGTTGG
>Ga0247829_10000954_pt1 | contig 12448 bp, 4 predicted proteins | sample 12C_Control_Day4_FD_207765 | JGI IMG/M metagenome (GOLD analysis project Ga0247829, IMG submission 207765) | Soil microbial communities from agricultural site in Penn Yan, New York, United States - 12C_Control_Day4 | ecosystem: Environmental > Terrestrial > Soil > Agricultural land | place: USA... | reverse complement strand
CCCTTGCTCGACAGCACGATCGCGACCGCCGCGGCGGCGCCGACGAGCACGAGCCCGCCGAGCACGAGCGGCAGCTTGGACTTCGCGCGCGCGGCAGGCGCGGGCTCGTCTTCCTCGACCGGCATCGTCACGCTGCCGGTCCACTGCGTCTTGCGGCGGCGCGGCGGGTTGGTGGGGGCAGCGGTGGCGGCCGTCGCCACGGCCTCCTCGGTGCGCGCCGCAGGAAGAGCGGTCGCGGTCGCGCCGCTCGGCAGCGGATCTCCGCACACCGTGCGGATCGCGTTCGCGAGCTCCTCGATCGTCTGCCACCGCTCGTCGCGGTCCTTGGCGAGCGCCTTGTGGATGATGCCGGCGAGCTCGTGCGGCGCACCGATGCGATCGAGCACCTCGCCCGGCAGCTCGGGCACCGGCTCCGTCAGGTGCATCGTGAGCACGCCCATGAAGTTGTCCGCCTCGAACGGCGTGCGGCCGGTGACGAGCTGGAACAGGATGCAGCCCATCGCGTAGATGTCGACGCGCGCATCGACGTGCTCGCCGCGCGCTTGCTCGGGCGACATGTACTCGGGGGTGCCGAACAACATGCCGGTCTTGGTCAGCTTGCGCGCACCTTCCTCGACCTCGGTCATCTTCGCGATGCCGAAGTCGAGCAGCTTGACGAAGTCGTGATCGTCGAGGAAGTCGACCAGGTAGACGTTCTCGGGCTTGAGGTCGCGGTGGATGACGCCTTGCTTGTGCGCCGCCGCGAGCGCCGCGCAGATCTGCAGGAAGATCCTCTTGCTGCGCGCCCATGGCAGCAGCTCGCCGCCGAGCTTGGCGCGCATGACGTCCTCGTGGAGGTCGCGCCCCTTGAGGAGCTCCATCGCGAAGAACACGTGACCGTCGGGCGTCATGCCGAAGTCGCTGATGTCGATCACGTTCTCGTGCTGGATCTTGGAGGCGGCCTTCGCCTCCTGCATGAAGCGCTCGACCAGGTCGGGCTTGCGCACGAACTCGCCGTGCAGGACCTTGATCGCGATCGGCTTGTCGAGCAGCGTGTGCATCGCGAGGTACACGGCGCCCATGCCGCCCTCCCCGAGCTTCTTCTGGATCGCGTAGCGTTCGGCGAGCGTCTGACCGATCAGCGGGTCGGTCTGCGCCGGCAGGTACGACTTCGACGCGGACGCGCCCGCCGGAGGCACCTGCACGGGCCCGGTCCCCATCTTGGTGCGCTTGCCGTCAGACACCGGCACGCATCATAGCAGCGGCCCCGCGGTTAGGGCTCGTCGATCCACTCGGAGGCCCGGATCATCGCCGAGCACACGTGCTGCACGTAATCGATGCGGACCGTGCGGTCGATCGGGCTGCCCGGCATGCCGCCGAGCCCCGCCCCGACGACGTTGAAGTCACTCTCGGGCCGGATCTGCTGGCCCAGCGTGTACTGCAGCGCCGCCCGGATCTGCCCGCGGACCTCGGCGTCGGGCTCGCCGTGGTAGCGCCCGAGCAGGTAGGCCGAGATCATCGCCTCGGTGCGCGAGCCCGCAGGCGTGTTGTACGGCGGGATGAACGACGTGAAGTTGTACGCACCGGCGAAGTCGTCCTGGTCGGGATGCTCGCCCGGCGCCGGCTGCTGCTCGCGCAGGAACCGCCCGTAGCCGTGACAGAAGTCCATGTACGCCGGGTCCTTCGCGAACGGCCACACCGCCTCGGCGGCGATGCACGTCCAGTGCTCCTCGCCGTAGATGAAGCCGCCGATGAAGAAGTCGTACCAGTGGACGAGCCAGTCCATGCCCTTGGTCGCCGCCTGCGCGTAGCGCGCATCACCCGTGATCAGGTGCATGCGCGCGAGCGCGAGGGTCGCCTCACCCGAGTAGTAGAGGAGCTCGGTCTTGTCGTCGGGGGCGCGCGCGACCGGGTCGTAGAGGTGACGGAACGAGCCGTCGGAGCGCTGCATGTAGAGCAGGAACGCGGAGAACTTCGTCGCGAGCGGCAGGTACGTCGTGTCGCCCGTCGCGCGCTGGTACTCGGCGAGCGCGACCACCGCGAGCGCGGTCGACCCGAGCTGCGCCACCTTCTCCGTGCGATCGAGCACGCAGTCGATCTCCGTGCCGTCGGGGAGCGTGGCGCCGCACTTCCCGGCGGCGAGCAGCTCCGCGAGGTGCTTGAACGCGCGCTCGATCGGCTCCTTCAGCCACGGCTCCTTGGTGATCCGGTACAGCTCGGCGAGGAAGTACGTCGTCCCCGCGTGCCGCGGCATGCTGTACGCGCCCGAGCGCATCGGGTCGGTCTGCCGGCCGGTCCAGAGATCGTGCTCGTAGACGTAGCGGCCATTCGCGGCGAGGTGGCCGACGAGGAACTTGCCGCCCTCGAGCGCCGCCGCCCGAAGCGCCTTCGCCGACAGCGGAGGCGGCGCGGGCACGCCGCGGTACAGCTGCACCGGGGGAGCGGGCCGCTGCGCGAGCGGGCGCTCCACGAACGTATCGGTGCGGACACGCGAGAGCTCCGCGCCCCGCGTGACTTTGAGCCCGGCGCGCGACGTGAGCATGCGCTCGATCTTCGCGAAGTCGATCCCCATCGCGAAGTCCGGCATCGCGGTGCTCGGGCGCTTCGCCGCGAACACGCGGTTGGCGGCGAGCTCGTGCGGCAGCAGCACCGCCGTCTTGCCCTCGACGTCCGCGGCGATGCCCTCGATGCCCGGGTTGATCGCGAGCAGCTCCGCGAGGCCCGGGATGCCGAACGCCTCGACGCCGCCCAGGGGCGACCGTCCTGTCACGAGATCGACCTGCAGCCGCGCCGCGCTTCGATCGGGCTCGGCCATCACGCGCACACCGCGGTCCGTGCGCAGCTTCTCCGCAGCGTCATCGACCGCGGTCGCGACATCGGCGCCGCGGCCCTCGACGCGGATGAGCCCCTGCCCGCGCGACCACACCGTCACGAACACCGAGCCATCGACGGGTCGCTTCACCGTGCAGGGCACCGCCGGTCCGGAATCGAGTCCGGCGCGCAGCGTCGCGATCACCGCCGTGCGCTCGGCGTCGTCGAGCCGCGACGGTGGCGTGATGCGATAGATGTTGTAGACGATCGCCGCGGTCGCGAGAAAGAACGCGCTCGGCAGCGTCCACACCAGGATCAGGGCGACGAGGCGGCGGCGCGTCATTGGCTCGGCAGATCGAAGGCGCGGCGACCCGCGCGCGTCATCAGGTACTTCACCTGCACGATCGGCAACAATGCGACGAGCTCGACGAGCAGCGCGACCGAGATCAACGCGGTCATCGCCGCCGCCTTGCCGAACGCACCGTACACGCCCGAGAGGAACGCGGCGGAGACGATGATCCGCGCGATCAGCAGGATCGTCGACAGCAGCGCCGCCGACCCCGCGTACACCGCGATCCGCCAGCCGCGCGGACCGCCGAGCAGGGTGCCCACGCCCATCGCGAACGTCGTCACCGGCAGCGTCCACAGGTGGAACGACGCCGACGGCAGCCGGTTCGGCACGACCTTCCAGATCAAGATCGCCTGCATCGCGGCGAACGCGAGATCGAGGCCGCCGTAGATCCAGCGCCGGCGATCCGGGATGCGCTCGACGACCCGCGCGGTCGGGATCGCCTTCGCGGCCTGCGCCTGCGGCTTATTCGCGCGTTTGCGACGAGCCATCGCGGCGGAGCATACGCTATTAGAAGCACCCGGGGCGGTCGACGCTGGGCGCCGGATCCGACGACGGGAGGATCATGCGCAGGTACGTGTACTCGTCGTCGCAGAACTGGGCGGGGCCCTGCCCCATCAGGACCGCGCGCTCAAGGAACGACCGATCGCCGCCACCGTCCATGAGCCGGTTCGGCAGGTCGCCGGCGTTGTGGAAGCCCTCGGCGAAGGGATTCGCGAGGCCGAGCGAGTGCCCGATCTCGTGCGCGAGCGTGCCGCCGATCAGGTTGCCGAGGACGTAGATCGCGCACGCGATGCGGCCCTCGCGATCGCTCGCCGGGCACGAGCTGCCCTCGGAGAGCTGCGGGATGTCGCCGCTCAGATCCGCCGCGCGGATCGGCTCCCCGCCGATGTCGGGACGGAACGGATCGAACAGCTGATCGAAGATCACGTCGGCGCCGGGCACCGACCTGGTGAAGCTGCCGGGGTGCTTCGAGAACCCCATCAGCGAGCGCAGGAACACGCCGCCATAGCCCGCGTAGCCGTCCTGCTGGGTGAGCGCGTTGACGCCGCCGAGCCGGTCATAGAGCCGGACGTTGCCGTTGTCCTTGCCCGGCGAGTTGTCGTACCCGAACAGGCCCTGATTGTTGGGATCGACGCCGGTGAGCTCGACGTGCGCGTAGAGCGCGAAGTCCGTCGGTGGCTCGGTGCGGAAGTCGATGTTGACGCCGCGGTACGTGGAGCGGCAGACCTCGAGGATCCGCTGGCGCAGCTTGTTGTCGACGGCGCGCAGCCCGAAGTCACGCAGCCCCTCGACATAGCTCGGGCGAAAGTCGAGATAGACGACCTGCTTGACCGGGGCGATGGAGAGCGTCGTCGACATCGCGACGCCGCGCACGGTGTCGGGGCCGTACGAGATGACCGGCGTGATGGTGCCGGTGAACGAACCGGTATCCTCCCTCAGGTCGAGCGCGGTGCCGAGCGCGTCGTCGGTGTTGAGGATGTAACGCACGAGGCGACCCTCGACGTACTCGGGGATCAACGTCATCGTGACGGGCGCCGGGTTCGAGCCGGTGAGCGTGAACGTGCCCGCGAGCTCGAGCTCCGTGAGCGCGCCGGGCTCGCCGCCGACGAAGCCACCGCCCTGCACGAACACGTACTGGCCCAGGCTCGCCGCGACCTGGCCCGTGCAGGGATCACCGACGCACAGCGAGAACAGCTGCGAGGTCACCATGTCGTAGGTGACGGGGACCGCGTCGGCCGAGCTCGGCGCCTGCGTGGTCTGCTTGTTGATGATCGTGATCTCGCCGTTGAACGTGCCCGGCTTGATGCCGGCGACCTTCGGCGAGAACGGGAACGTCGCCTTGGTGCGCTCGAACGGATCCTCGGGCGTCATCGGGATCTCGATCTCGGTGATCGGCGCGCAGCCGCCCCCCGAGTCGAGCGTGAAGCAGCCGGTGATCTTGGCGACCGTCTCGCCCTCGTCGCCGCCGAGGAGGAAGCCGTCGCCTTCGACCTCGATACGGTCGTTGACGAAGATGACGCCGCCGCTCTGTACGCTCGTCGGCGCCGGTGCGAGCGCCTCGCGGAACGTCAGATCGACGCTGAGGCTCTTGCTCGCGTACGTCTCGCCGTCGCTCGTCGCCACGATCTCGACCGTCGCGGAACCCGAGAAGTCGACGTCTCCGCCGAGGTCCTCGATCATGTCGGCGTCGACCGCGACGTTCAGCGTGCTGAAGTCGACGAACGTCGCCGGCCACGCCTCGTCGATCGAGCTGCCGCCGGCGCTCCCCTTCAGGCGCAGCCGGGCCGCGCCCCACTGGGTGTCGACGAACGAGGCGCCTTTCACCACCAGCTTGGTCCCCGGCACGATGGTGTCGGGCGCGACCTTGCTGATCGACAGCGCCTCGAGGCCGGGATCCTGCTGGACGTCCGTCCCGCACCCGCAGGCAAGCACGAGGCTCGCGGCGAGGAGGCGCGCCGCCATCACTGCACCTTCAGCGCGATGCTGTAGCTGTTCGACGAGCCGTTGTAGCCCTCGATCACGACGTAGTAGTCCCCAGAAGTCGCCGCCGTGAAGACCGCGTGCTCGTTGGAGGTGGCGCTCTGGCCGCGGTCCGACGAGCACGCGCCGGGGCTGTCATACGAGCACGGCCACAGATCGGTGAACAGGCCCTGGTAGAGGTGCACGTCGAGGTCCTCGGTGGACGAGGTCTGGTTGAAGGTGAGGTCGATCGTCAGCGTCTGGCCTGCGGTCAACGGGACCTTGAACCAGTCCTTGTCGTTCGTGCAGATCTTGCCGGTCGAGGAGTAGTTCGCCGTCGTCACGCGCGCCGTGGTGCCGCTGTTGTCGTCCTCGAAGGTGTCGTTCTGGCACGTGGTGTCGCAGACCTGCGGCATCGGGATGTAGTCGAGCGAGTACTCGGTGCGCGCGTTGGTGAAGCCGTTGATCTTCACGTAATAGGTCCCCGCCTTGAGGCACTTCACGACGTTCTCCTGGAAGCCGAGCGACGTCGACTTGGCCGCCAGGGTGCCGTTGGCCGTGTACACGACGAGGTCGATGTCGCTCTCGCCGGTGCCCTCGAGGTACATGTCGACGAGCATGTCCTGGGTCAGCTTGAGCTGGCGCCAGTCGTCGTCGGCCTTCGAACCCGAGGTCGGCTGTACCGGCTTGGGGCACGACACGGCGAACAGGATCGTGTCGTTGGTGTCGAGGAACGGCGGGCCGTCGGTCATCGCGTTCGCCGATGCCTGTGACTGGTTGTCGTCGTCCTCGTTGTCGTCGTCGATGCAGGCAGCCGTCGGCATCGTGCACGAGCCGTTGATCGGCACGCACTGCCGCGCCTCCGCGCCGTCGACGGAGTAGACCGGGCCCGACGAGCACGTGTAGCCGCTCGGGCAGTCCGCAGGCGAGCTGCACGCTTCGAGGCAGTACGTGTCGCCCATCGAGCCGACGTAGGTGCACAGATCGCCGGCGCCGCACTGCGCGTCCGCACTGCACGTCACGCACAGGCCGAGGTCCGCGCTGCCGCTCGAGGTGACGGTCATCGAGTACACCTGCGACTGCGTGCTGTGATCGCAGTTGCCCATCTCGTCGTCATCGTCGTCGGCGACGAACACGTAGTAGATCGTCGCCGTGGCACCGGCGGGCATCGTCGCGACCGGGTTCGGCACGTCGGCCGCGTAGACGCCGCTCGTCGGTGTGCCCGAGATCGAGAGCGTCTGCAGCTGGGTCATCGTGCTGAGGTCCGGCGAGGCGCCGGGGTTCGTCGTCGAGTAATAGAACAGCGGCGCCTCCTTGAGGCCCTTGTCATCGGTGACCTGCGCGTCGATGGTGAGGTCGACGATCGTGGTCTCGTTCTGCGGCGTGTGGGTGATGACCGGGGCCGCGCCGGGGCAGTCGCTGCCGGTGCCGCCGCGCAGCACGATCAGGTAGTTCTTGATCGCCTTCGGGTTGTCGCCATCGTCGGCGGAGATCACGACCGTGTAGCGCTGCTCGTTCTGCTGCTCCTTGGTCGGGCACCAGTTGAACCGCGCGGTCAGCCCGTCTTCCTGGTCGAGGCGCATGCCCTCCGCGATCGGCTCCTCGAGCGCCAGCTCGACTTGCGCCGAGTCCTGGTCCTCGATCACGACCGCGAAGTCGACGCACTCCTTCTGCGTGAGGTCGATCGTCGTGCCGGTCCCGAGCGGCTGGCGGAACAGCGGCGCCGTGGCCGAGCCGATCGCCGACTTCACGTCGATGGTGATCGTGACCCTGGTCTCGTTGTCGCCGTCGGAGACGATGAAGTCGAACGCGTGCTCGCCGACGTCATCGGCGATCGGCGTCCAGCGGAACACGCCGGCACCGCTCGGCGACACCGAGATCTGCGCCCGCCGCCCGATCTCCGGGAGGTCCGCGGCGCGGTAGCTGTACGACAGCTGGTCGCCATCGGGGTCGGTGCCGTTGAGGTCGAGCTTGAACTCCGTCCCCACCTGGGCGACCTGGTCGGTCAGACCGACAAGCTCGGGGGCCGCGCCGCCGCCACAGGCTACTGTGGTAGCCAGGCAAGTCAGCGCTGTCATGGTCAGGAGTCCACGGCGGCCGGTGAGTGGCTGTAACCTCATGACGTTCCTCCGAGCTTGGTCCGATGGCTGTCGGATGGGACCACCCGCAGCAAGCCCCACGCCAGCACCAGCATAAATGCCTAGCGGGCAACCGCGGCGTGATCTTCGCCAAGCGCGAACGAGATCAGGCCCTGGGCGGCGGGATCCGACAGGAAAGCCGGCAGCTCGCCCCCGCCCTGCGCCGCGAGGATCCGCAGGCCGGTGACCAGGGACCCCGAGGCGACGAGGCCGGCGCGCAGCCCGGCGACCTTGAGATCACGCGCCAGGACGCGGTGATCGAACGTCTGCGGGTCAATGGCAAATGCGTACGGGCGCAGCTCGGTGAGCATGCCGGTGGGGATCAGGCGGCGTAGCTTGTGGACCTGCGCCGCCACCGCGTCGGCGTCGACGAGGTGGATCGGAAACTCGGGCTGGAACAGGCGCAACAGCGCCGTGACGAGCACGCCGAGGTCGTCGGGGGGCAGGCGCGCGGGGATCGCGAGCTGCGCCTGGGCGAGCTTGAGCGCAGTGCCGGCCGCGAACCGGATCGCGTCGGGGCCGGCGGCCGCGATCGACGAGCCGATCACGAGAGACACCGGGCTCGTCGGCTCGGCGACCATCGCCCACGGCTGGCGGCTGGAGACGTAGACGTCGATCTCGCCGAACCCGAGGCTCGAGGCGACGTTCTGCGCCGTCGAGGCGGTCGCGTTGTCGCGGCCGCGCAGACGATCGCCGCGCGCGAGCCCGTACGGCCGGAGGTCGACACCGACATGCTTGGCGATGCGATCGCCGAGCAGCTGGAAGATCTGGCGCAGCTCGAGCTGCACGCCACGCGGGAACACGAGCTCGTCGGCGTCGGGGCGCGCCAGCGGCGCGGCGTCGGGGACCGAGGGCTCGCGCAGCAGGCGCTGCTCGGGCTCCTCGGCGCCACCGAGCAACGCGGCCAGCTCGGCCGCGGCCCGCGCGATGCGCAGCGAGCCGTCGACGCCGGTGTTGGCGCGCGCGACCATCGCGCGCGAGATCACGCGGTATGCGGTGCCGTCGGCGGGATGATTCCCGGCGCGCACGCGCATCGTCCCGGCGACGCGGTTCAGGTGGACGCGCGCCGATGTGAGGTCGCGGCTGTCGCGATAGAACTGCACGACCGCTGCGAGCGCGTCGTCGCTGGTCGGTGCGCCATCGAGCGCGAGGTTGAGCGCACGCTCGGCGCGCTTGAGGTCGCTGAAGCCGTCCTTGAAGATCTTGGCGACGCGGTGGAGATACCCGACGCGCTTCTCCGGATCGCTCTCGTTCTTGACCAGCCGCTCGCATGCACCGAGCCCGAGCTTCCACTCGCTCGCCTGCATCGCGAGGTCCGCGAGCCGGACGAGCGTGTTCTCGTCGTCGGGTTGATAGGTGAGCGCGCCCTGGAACGCCTTGAGCGCCATCGGGATGTCGAGGATGCGGTCCGCGTAGATCAGGCCGAGGCGGAAGCACAGCGTCCTCAGGATCTCGGGCTCGCGCTCGAGGCGGGCACGCGCGGTGAGCGCGTCCGCGGCCTCCTGCCAGTTGCCTTGCTCCCACGCGATGTCGGCGATCGCCGCGTGCGCACGCAGGTCGTTCGGGTCGGACGCGAGGATCGCGCGGTAGTGCACCTTCGCGGTGTCGCGATCGGAGAGGAAATTGCGGTGGAGCTCGGCGAGCGCGCGATGCAGCGCGACCCGCGCGTGCGCGTCCTCCTCGACCTCGAGGCGCCGGGCGAGCAGCGTCGCGAGATCGTCGTGGTTCGCGTCCTCCTCGAGGAGGATGCGCAGGCGAAGGAACGCATCGCGGTGCGACGGGTCCGCCTCGAGCGCGCGACGGAGCTCGACCATCGCCTGCTCGCCGACGAGCGCCTTGTCCATCAGCGCGACGCCGGCGAAGTGGTAGAGGCGAGCCTTGACCCTGGCGTCCGTGGCGACCGCCGCCTGGCGCGTCGCGGCGTCGGCGACGTCGGTCCACAGCTCGCCCTTCATCGCGGCGAACCGCCAGCCCTCGAGTGCGGGCGCGTGGCCGGGCAGCGCTTCCTCGGCGGTGGAGAATCGCTTGACCGCCTCCTGGATCTGGCCGAGCTCGGTGAGCGTCTCGCCCGCGCGCGTCCAGAACGCGGCCTGCGTCCGCGGATCGCCGGCGAAGTACGCGGCGATCTTCTCCTCGAGCTGCGCGAGCTCGGCGGTGAAGCCGCCCCGCCGCACGATCGCCTCGAGGTGCATGAGCGCGAGGCGCGACTTCGGATCGGCGTCGAGCGCGGCGCGGTACTGATCGGCGAGCTCGAGCTCCGGCTTGCCGTCGCGGGTCATCAGGCCGGTGAGATCGACGAGCAGCGCGCCACGATCGCGCGCGTGCTCGCTGCCGATCGCCTCGAGCCCGGCGCGGCGGAGGCGGATGAGATCGGCGACCTGATCCGCGGCCGCATAGCGACGTGCCAGGCGGTGGACGAGATCGAGGCGACTGGGGTCCGCTTGCGCGGCACTCTCGAGCGCGATCTGCGCGGACTCGTGATCGCTGCGCAGCTCGCCGTCGATGTGCGCGAGCAGCTCGTACGCGGTGGCCTTGGCGACGCCGTCGTGAGCCTCCTCGGCGGCGCGAAGCTGCGCGAGCGCGAGTGCGGAGACCGGGGCCGGATCGCGCAGCTGAGTCGCGAGCCGGACGAGCGGGACGGCCGCGAGCGGATCGCCGGGACGCAGCTCGAGAGCGCGCTGGTAGAGAGCGAGCGCCCCCGGGCCATCGCCCTGCGCCGCCGCGAGATCGGCGTCGCGCACGACGCGCGCGAACGCATCCGCCGTCGAGATACCCGCGCTGCCCTCGGCCCGGCGCGGGGCGGCCGTCGGGCGATCGCCGGCGCGGCGGCGCGCGGCCGACAGCAGGTCGGCGATCACCCCGAGCTGCGGCAGGGCCTGCTCGACGCGCGCGAGCAAGCTCGTCGCACGCGCGGCATCGCCGCCGTCGAGCGCGATCTGCGCCGCGCGCAGGCGCAGCGTGGCTGCCTCCCACGCGCCATCGTGGCCGTCGACCTGCGACGCACGGTCTTCGAGCGCCGTGGCCGCGTCGGCGAGCTCGCGCTGGCGCGCCGCACCGAGCACGAGCGCCACCGTCTTGCGCGGGTCGTCGATGCCCGCCGCGAGCTCTCGCACGATCGTCTCGGCGCGCGGTGCGTCCTCGCTGGCGAACAGACGAGCGCGGCGCAGCCCCAGGCTCGTCGCCGCCCACGGCGAGCGCTCGGCTTGCTGCGCGCGGGTGAGCACCTCGGCGACCACGTCGCGATCACCGAGCCGGCTCGCGAGGACGATCGCGGCCGCGTGCGCGGAAGGCGCGTCGGCGCCACGCGCGAGCACGTGCTCCCACGCTTCGAGCGCCGCCACCGTCGACCGCGCGAGGTCCTCACCAGGCGGGTCGCTGGCGGCGGCGGCACCGACGGCCTCCTCCCACGCGAGCGCGCTGCGCAGCTGGGCGACGTCGCGATCGAGCTGGTCCCCAGGCTCGGCGGCGATCTCGGCGAACAGCTTCGCGCGCGCGGCCCACCGGTCGGCCGCGGCGAGGGCTTCACCGAGGGCTTCGCCGATCGCGAGCGAGCCGGGGCGCGCGGTCCGGCTCTGCTCGAGCAGCGCGATCGCCTCGTCGAGCTTGCCCTGCGCGATCAGGCCGTACGCGGCGCGCAAGCACGCACGCTCGCGCTCGCCGGCACTTGCTGCGGCGACCACCGCGAGATCGACGTCGATCGCGGCCTGTGTCGCCTCGGCGACGACGTGTGCCGTCCGCAGCTGCGCGGCTCCGTAGTCGTCGCCGGGGTCGTTCGCGAGCGCGTACGCCCACAGCTCCGCGGCGCGCGCCGCGTCGAGCTCGGCAGCGCGCGCGGCCGCGAAGCTGCGCTCGGCCGGGGACGTCGCGACCTGCGACCAGTGTGCGAACGCCTGCGTCTTGGCCGCCGGATCATCGCCCGCGGCGGTGGTCGCGGCGGCGAGCCTGGCGACCAGTGGATCGTGCCCCGCCGTGGTGCCGGCGAGCGACGCGGCGATGCTCGCGCTCGGCGCGGCGGGCGCGAGCTCTTGCGCGCGGACCGCGGCCGCGGCGGCGGTGATCGGATCGTTGGCCTCGAGCTGCTGCGCGAGCGCGACGAGCGCGCCCGCGGTGCCTTCGCGATCGCCCTGCGCGGCCGCGTGACGGACCGCGCCGAATCGCGCCGAGAGCGACGCCGGATCCGACTCGGCGGCGCGTGCGAACCAGGACGTGGCGCCCGCGACGTCGGCGTGGTGCGCGGCGAGCGCTCCGCGCGCGGACTGCAGGGCGGCGCGCAGCTCGGCGTCGGTCATCGCGGCCGCGAGCTGCTCGAGCGCGCTGCCGAACTCCTCGGCGCGTCCATCGAGGAACGCCAGCTCGAGCTGTGCGAGCAGTGCGCGGACGTCGGACGCCGCCTGATCGAGCAGCTCGCCGACGGCGACGCGCGCGAGGTCTTGCTCGTTGCTCGCGAGCAGCAGGTCGACCCGGTAGTGCGCGAGCGGCCGGCGCTCGAGCGCCCCCGCGACCGCGATCTCGGCGTCGAGCTGGCGCACGGCATCGACGAGGTCGCCGCTCGCGCGTGCGATGCGGCGCAGCCCCCGGAGTGCGGCGGTCGCGCGAGGATCGGCGAGCAGCGCCGCGTCGTAGTGTGCGCGGGCGCGGTCCAGATCGCCGATCCGCTCGCTCAGGCGGCCGGCCTCGATGCGCAGCGACGCGGAGGCCGCGCTGTCGT
>Ga0247829_10000952_pt1 | contig 12476 bp, 8 predicted proteins | sample 12C_Control_Day4_FD_207765 | JGI IMG/M metagenome (GOLD analysis project Ga0247829, IMG submission 207765) | Soil microbial communities from agricultural site in Penn Yan, New York, United States - 12C_Control_Day4 | ecosystem: Environmental > Terrestrial > Soil > Agricultural land | place: USA... | reverse complement strand
CGCCGGCCTGGGCTCGGGATTCGCCGGGTTGGTGACGCTGGGTGCCGGGGCGCGCCTCGATGGCGTACGCGACGCAGATTCCCACCGCCAGGAAGAGAATTGCGGCGCCGAGCGCGATCGCGACGACTGTCGGGAGGTCGCCGCCGAGGCCGAGCGCGCCGACGACGCCGGCCGCCACGGCCAGCCCGAGAGCCGCCAGCGGGCGGGCCAACGGGCGTGCGGGCAGGCGGCGAACAGGCGCCGGCGCTTGATGGGCCGGAAGGCCCAACGTGTCGTCCTCTGCGGGAGCGGGTCTCAGAGGAGCTCGCACCGGTCAGTCCGAGCTCGGAGACACGGGGCCGCTCCCGTTCCGCAGGCGGACCTGCCAGTCGCTCATGTCGTCGAACCAGGCGTCCTTCTGGCGGGCCTCCGGCTCGCCGGGGACCGCTGCGCTCCCGATCCGGTCGACCTCGGTGGCGAACGTGTCCACGATCGACTGCATCCGCACCTGGGCCGTCTGGGCGTACGAGCGGACCTGCTGCCCGGCCGAGTCCATCGCCTCCTCGACGATCCGGCGCTCGTGGGCGCGTGCCTGCCCGATGCGCTCGCGGGCGTCGCGGCTGACGTCCTGGACCATCTCCTCGGCGACGAGCTGCGCCTGGCTGAACAGCTGGACGATCTGCTCGTTCACGCGGTCGCCGGCCTGCTCGTATTCGTCCACCTGCGTCTGCGCGCGCTGGAGCTCGGCCCGGGTGCGCTGCAGCTCTGCCTGGAGACGCTGGTTCTCGGCCCGGCTCTCGCTGAGGTCGCTGGCCGTCGCGTGGACCTGCTCGGCCACCACGTCGAGGTAGTCGTACACCTGGTCGGCGTCGAGACCCCTCAGCCGGCGCTGGAACGTCTCGCCCCGGATCGCTTCGGGTGTCCGGTAGTGCGGAGAGCCGTGGCGGTGCTTTCCGTTCGTCACTTGTTGTCTCCTGACCTGGTCAACGCTGGGCCGGCGGTGGCGGTGTGCTCGTCAACGGCCGCGTAGTAGAAGTGCTCGTACTTGATGTGCTCGGTGTCGACACCGGCGGCGGCGAGCCTCTCCAGCGTGTGCGCGACCATCTGCGGTCCGCCACACACCATCGCCGTACGCCCGTGCAGGTCCTGCTGCGCCGCGATCGTCCCGGCCTTGCCGCGCGTCCCCGGGTAGGAGGCGTCGTCGGACACGACTTCCGTGTAGTCGAACCACGGACGGGTCTGGGCCAGCTCTCGCAACCGGGGGCGCTCGTACAGGTGCCAGGGCATCCGTACGCCGTGCAACAGCTGGACCCGCGGCGCTGTGCGCGTCCGGTTCCACTCGTTGTCGATCTGCTCCAGGACCGCGAGCAGCGGGGCGAGACCCGTTCCGCCGGCGACCATCAGCAGGTCCCGTACGTCGTCGTCGCGCCGGGTCAGGCGCTCGCCGACCGGCGCGCCCAGCTTCACGGCGTCACCGGCTTTGAGCGACCGTACGACGCTGGGGCTCACCTGACCGCCGTCGATCTGCTGGACGTGCAGGTCGATCGAACCGTCGGCGCGCGGGGCGTTCGCCGGGCTGAAGTACCGCCACATCTTGGGGCGCTGCGGGATCTCCATCGATATGGACTGACCGGGGCGGAAGTAGTACGCGCGCCGCGGCCGGACCGTGAGCAGGGTGAGATCCATGGTGCGCCGCTCGACCGAGAGCACGTCGGCGTCCCACCAGTCCGGGCTGGTCTCGGAGGACGTCTCCGCGGACTCGACCATGATCCGGGCGATCACCTGGTAGGCGGCCGTCCAGTGCATGGCGAGGTCCTCGTCCCACTCGGGGCCGAGGAAGTGCTTCAGGGTCGCGCAGAGCGAGGCGCCGACGGCGTTGTAGTGCTCCGCGACGACGGCGTACTTGCGGTGGTCGCGGCCGAGGTGCTGCAGGAAGGCCGCGTCCTGATCGATGTGGTTGGCATGGCTGACAATCCGGCCGAGCGCGCTGACGAACTTGTCCCGCTGACCCGACATCGAGAGCGGGAACATCGCGCGTACTTCGGGATAGGAGACGAACAGGTGTGAGTAGAAGTACAGCGGCACCTGTTCACCGTGTCGCGTCACCCGGTCCCAGCTGTCCTGGAGGGCGTTGGCATCCATCGGGCTTCGCTATCCGGCTCGAGAAGGCAGCTCCTCGAAAGGTGCGAACGGCCCGTCAGCGGGCGCGATTGACTGCCGTTCGTCGGCAGGTCGCGCCGACGGATACTGCGTTGACAAGGGTGCCCTCCCAGTTCCAGTCCCCGAGTCTTCTTCTTCAGTCCTCAGTTTGTCTCCGCGGAGACCTACCCCCGGGCCCTGGCACCGAAACCGCCAATCGGACTTGAACGTGCCGAAAACCCCGAGCCCCGCTCAAACCCTTTGAATTCAAACGATTGAGAGTCTCAGGGAGCTCGGAGGAAGGCGATGCCGTCGACGGTGGCCGGGGCTGTGGAGGTGGAGATGATTTTCAGGGCTCCGGTGCGGAAGGGGGTCGTGGGGAGGTAGGTGACCACTCGGCTGGTGCTGGTGGCCGCGAGTGAGACGGTGCCGATCTTGATGTTGGCGTGGTAGATGTCCACGCGGCCTTGGCCCGGGCCGTGCAGGGCTACCAGGGCGATGCGCAGGCCTGCCTCGGTCGCCTTGGTCAGGTAGGCGCCGTTGGCCTTGAGGATGGTGGTGGTGCCCTGGAACGCGAGCGTGCTCGTGGAGCGGGTGACCGTGCCGGCCGACGTGAGCGCGCGGTCGTCCTCGGGGGCGACCGAGCAGATCGGAGCCGACCAGGCAGAGAGGTTGCCCAGGTAGTCGCGGGCGCGAACCATGAAGCACTCGTCCCAACCGAGACGCGGCGCCCAGGTGATCGACGTGATGCGCGTGTTCTGCCAGACCGCCGGGTAGATCCACTTCCCGAACGCGACACCCGGCGCAGCGGTCTTGTAGACCACGTCGTACGACGCGATGTCGGTGTCGTCCTTGTACGCCCAGCGCACCGTGGCGGATCCACTGAGCTGGACGCGATCACCGATCCGCCACGTGACCAGCGACGGAGCGGCCCCGTCCACCTCACTGCAGTACGACGCGCTCCACGCGCTCAGGTTGCCGGCGTAGTCGCGCGCCCGCACCTGCCAGCACGTATCGGTGCCGATCGGCGCGGTGAGGCTCGCTCCGGTCGTCTTCAGCCCCTGCCACGCGGCAGGCTGGACCCACGCGCCGTACGGCGACGTGCGGTTCGGGCGCTGCTGGTACTGCAGGTCGTAGCTGTTCACACCCGTCGCCGGCGAGTTCGGGTCCTGCGGGTCGTCGTACGCCCACTCGAAGGACAGACTCGTGTTGTCGCGGATCCGGTCACCCGCCGACGCAGCGGTCAGTACGGGCGCCACGGTGTCGGGGCGCTGCTGCGGGTCCGCGGTCAGCCAGCTCAGCGTGATCACGCGAGGCTTGCTCGAAGCGTCGGCGTACACGATCTTCGCCAGTCCGGAGCCGTCCGCGCGGAAGCTGGGAGTAGCGGTGCGGATCGGCCCGTACCGCCGCTGGCCCAGCGCCGGATCGTTGAGATCGGTCACCAGCAGGTCGGAGCCGGACGTCTGCACCGCGAAGCCGTTGCCCAACTGAGAGTCCGCGGCCACAGACAGGTTGCGCGGCGGCTGCGGCCCGTTGACGTCCACGACCTGGTTGCAGCCGCTCAGCACAGCCCACCGGCCGTTGACGTCGTCGGGGCCGACTGTGCACGCGCCGGCGACCAGCACGGTCTTCACCACGCCGGTCGTCAGGTTCTTGCCGTCCAGGTGCCCCGGCTCGGTCACCTTCCAGACCGTGTCGCCCGCCATGGCGAACGGCGGGGCGAAGTCGGCCAGCTTGGCCTTCGTCGCGACGTCGTACACCTCAGCCGTCGCCGCCGCGGCCGCCCGGTGCGAGACGAGCTTGCCGCCCTTCCCCAGCACCACCTCGTCCGTCGCGGGGAAGGTGAGGCCGCCGACCTTCGCCGTACCGCTGTCGAAGGTCAGCAGCGACGACCCTTCGACCTGCAGCGGCTTGCCGTCGTTCGAGCCTCCGGAGGCCGTCCAGGTGGTCCCGTTGTTGCTCGTCTCGTAGACAGGGTTCGAAACGACCACGCGCGTACCCGACATCCCGACGTCGACCGCGGTCTTCCCCGGGACGAGCACACCCTCCCCCAGGTGCTCCGGCGGGTCTGCCGCCATCACCTGCGACGACACCGTCAACGGCAGCAGTACGACGGCACAGACAGCAGCCGCCTTCACGCGAAAGCTCGGCACAGCAGACCCCCAGTACTCCTTCATCGTCGCGCCGCACCCTAGCCAGTAACCACTGGTAACGGAAGCACCCTGGAAAACCGCGTGACACACAGTGACCGCAGGAGGATCCTGAAGGGCTGGCCAACAGTCACTCACCAACCATGAAGGGAACTGATGCAGGCGGGAATCACGGTGTCGGCGGCCGAGCTGCCCGAAGTACTGCTGCACGTGGCAGTGGTGCGCCCGGTCTTCCTCTGGGGCGCACCGGGGATCGGGAAGAGCAGTCTCGTGCGAGCGTTCGCGGAATCGCTCGGTCTGGAATGCGTCACGCTCCTGGGCACCCAACTGGCGCCGGAGGACCTGATCGGCGTACCGCAGATCGTCGACGGCCGCAGCCGGTTCGCACCGCCGGTGGCGATCGCCCGCGACGAGCCGTACTGCCTGTTCCTGGACGAGCTGAACGCGTCCTCCGCCGAGGTACAGAAGGCCTTCTACTCGCTGATCCTGGACCGCCGCATCGGCGAGTACGAGCTGCCCGAGGGCTCCGTCGTGATCGGAGCCGGCAACCGCGCCACCGACAACGCCCTGGCACGCCCGATGGCCAGCGCCCTGGTCAACAGGCTCGTGCACATCCACCTGCGCGCCTCCGCGACCGACTGGCTGCGGTGGGCAGGGACGGCGGGCATCCACCCGTGGGTCCTCGAGTACCTGCGCAACCGCCCGGACCACCTGTGGACCGCGCCGCCGAAGACCGAGGAGCCGTTCTCGACGCCGCGCAGCTGGCACATGCTGTCGGACGCCCTCCTGTCGTACGGCGACGACGTGTCCGACGAGACCCTCCGCGTCCTTGCCTTCGGCACCTTGTCGGCGGCGCACGCGTCGACGTTCCGCGCGTACGTGAAGACGGTGCGGCACGCGTTCGGCCTGGACGCCGTACTGAAGGGCGAGACCGGGTGGCCGTCCGCGCCGGAGGACCGGGACCTGCTGTACTTCCTGGCTGAGACGTTCCGGGCCCGACTGGTCAAGGAACTGGCCGCCGACAAGGCGTCCGCGAGCCCTGCGGCCCGTCAGCTCGCACACCGTGGCAAGGCGCTGCTCGTCGAGCTGGCGGAGATCTCGCTGGAGGTGGCGCAGCTGGTGATCGCGGCCGACGACGACGGCCGCCCAGTGTTGCCGACGTGGTTCCTGGTCGAGGTCAGCCGCGACCTGCCGCGTCTTGTGGCCGCACGTGCCTAAGAAGAAGGCGCGACGGGACCCGGCCTGGGAGACGATCCAGGCCGGCTGGGGCGTCATCGCCCGGCACCCGCTGTTCGCGCCGATGGCGGACTGGGCGCACAGCCCGCTCCGCGACGACAGCTGCCCGGCGGACGGCTGGGCGACCATCGACTCGAACGGTCAGATCCGTACGCACCGGACGCGCCGAGCGACGCCGGAGGAATGGTCGTGGGTCTTCGCGCACCTGCTGATCCACCTCGGCCTGGGTCACGCCGAGCGGGACCTGCCGGCAGCTGACCAGGCCAGGAGCGCCTCGTACGACGTGGCGGTCAACCGCTACCTCCAGTCGCTCAAACTCGGTACGCCGGTCGTCGACCTCCCGGTGTCCTTCCCAGCCATGGAGGAGGACGCGCTGGCGCGGCTGTGGCGGCGCGAGGGTGTACCCGCGGACTACGAGCGCCTCGGCGTTGCCGGTCACGCACCGGACGTCCAGACCGCCCGCTGGAACGGCTGGGGCAAGCCGCCGAACTGGAGCGAACTGTTCGCCGCCGGCCTCTCGGCTGCCGCCGCAGCGGCTGTCGACGTTGCCGGCGGCGCACGCTCCTCGCTGACCGCGGGTCGCGACGGGAGGGACAAGTGGGACCTGGCCCTCGGCTGGTTCGTGTCGTCGTACCCGCTGCTCGGCGCGATCGCGTCGAGCATGAAGGTCGTCGCCGAGACCGAACTCGCGCGCGGCTGGGACATCCACACCGCGGCGGTCAACGCGTCCGCCGGCGAGATCTACATCAACCCGCTCTCCGACCTCACGCTCGGCGAGTGGCAGTTCGTGATGGCGCACGAGATGCTGCACGCCGCGCTCCGGCACGGTGAGCGCGTCGGCGGCCGCGACCCGTACCTGTGGAACGTCGCCGCCGACCTGGTGATCAACGGCTGGCTCCTGGAGATGGGAGTCGGCACGATGCCCGACGGAGCCCTCCACGACCCCGCGCTCAAGGGCATGTCCGCCGAGGAGGTCTACGACCGCATCGCCACCGACCTGCGCCGCTACCGCAAGCTGGCGACGCTGCGCGGAGTCGGCCTCGGCGACGTCCTCGGGCACCCGCTCCCGCATGCAGGCGAGGCTGCCCGCGCGGCCGGGCTGGACGACATCTACCGTCGCGCGTTGAGCACCGGGCTGGCGTACCACGACTCCTCCCGGGGCACGCTGCCTGCCGGACTCGTCGAGGAGATCCGCGCGCTGGACCACCCGCCGCTCGCCTGGGACGCGCAGCTGGCGCGCTGGTTCGAGGAGCACGTCCCGGCCGTCGAGAAGACCCGCACGTACGCTCGTGCCTCCCGGCGCCAGTCCGGTACGCCGGACATCCCGCGGCCCGGCTGGATCCGCCCCGTCGAGCTCGAACGGCTCCCGACGTACGGCGTCGTTCTGGACACGTCGGGCTCGATGGACCGCGAGCTCCTCGGCAAGGCACTCGGCGCGATTGCGTCGTACTCGCGCGCCCGCGACGTACCGGCCGCGCGGGTCGTGTACTGCGACGCCGCGGCGTACGACGCCGGCTACGTGCCGGTGGACGACATCGCGGGCCGCGTGAAGGTGCACGGTCGCGGCGGGACCGTGTTGCAGCCCGGTGTCGACCTTCTCGAGCGCGCCGCCGACTTCCCTGCACACGGGCCGATCCTGCTCATCACCGACGGCCAGTGCGACGTCGTCCGGGTACGGCGGGAGCACGCGTGGCTGATCCCCCGTGGCGCGTCGCTGCCCTTCACCGCAAGGGGTCCTGTGTTTCGCGTTGAGTGAACTGCATCTGCTCACGGCGAACAGGCGTAGTCGGACGACTCTGCTGAGTGACAGGTTCACCGGCATGGCATGGGTCGTGAGAGGCGAGTTCCGCAAGCTGTGGATCGGGCAGCTGGTGTCGGCATCGGGCAGTGCGGTCACCACTGTCGCGTTGCCGCTGGTGGCCGTCGTCAGCCTGCAGGCGTCAGCAATGCAGATGGGTGCGTTGTCGGCGTTGACGATCGCGCCGCACCTCGTGTTCGGGCTGCTGGCCGGTGTCTGGGTCGACAGGTGGTCCCTGCGTCGCGTGCTGATCTGGACCGATGTCGGTCGGCTGTTCCTGCTCGGCTCAGTGCCGGCCGCGGCGGCACTGGGCTGGCTGCGCATCGAGCAGCTGTACGCCGTCGCCGTACTGACCGGAGTGCTGACCCTGCTGTCCGACACCGCGTCCCAGACGATGATCCCGTGGCTGGTGCCACGGGCGGAGCTGATGCAGGCGAACAGCGCCGCGCTGCTCAATCTCAACCTCGCCTCCACGCTCGGTCCCTCCGCGGCCGGCTTCCTCGTGCAGCTGCTCACGGCACCGTTCGCGATCGTCGTCGACGCGGCGTCGTACGTCGTGTCCACGGTGGCGGCGTACCTCATCCGTGAGCCCGCCCGTGGAGCTGTGCCGGAGCGGTCCCAGGTACGGCTGTCGGCCGGACTGCGCGTGCTGTTCGGCGACCGGATGCTCCGTCCGCTCGTGGTGTCGGCGGCTGTTGCGGCCATGGCCGGATCGATGCAGGGACCGCTGGTCGTGCTGTTTCTGATCCGGGAGCTGCACAAGTCACCGGCGTTCGTCGGGCTCTCGCTGACCGCCTTCGGTGCTGCCGCGGTGGCGGGTACGTTCGTCGCCCCCGGCTGGTGCCGGCGCGTGGGAATCGGCCGCTCCTATCTCAGCGGTGTGTTTCTGGCGTCACTCAACGGCGTCGCATTGTTCACCGGCGTGACGCCGCTCATCTTGCTCGGACAGGTACTCGCCGGGCTCGGTATGTCCCTGTTCGCCGTCCCGCAGCGGACCCTGCGGCAGTCCATGGCCCCACCGCACCTGCTGGGCCAGGTGACCGCCTCATGGCGGACCCTGGTGATCGGCGGCCAGACCGTCGGCGCAGCCGTCTCCGGCGTGCTGGCCACCGCGATCCAGATCCGTCCGACGCTGCTGCTGGCCACCGGCGGCATGCTCGGCGGGCTGCTGATCGCCCTCTGCTCCCCGCTCCGGGACCTCCGGGAACTGCCCGAAGAGGCATCAGGCCGGCGATCGATCGCCACGCACTGATCATGGAACGTGATAGGTCCGGAACCCCTCGCCGCCTGGCACCCGGACGGCCTATTGCGACAAGCGGTAATTCATCGCCCGGGAATGGAATTGGCAGGACAAGCGCTTACCCACTGGGCGATACTGGAAAGTGCGCCGTTTTCAGGTCGCCGAAACCCTTTGACGAAGTAGATGGGAAGTGCGCCCGTCCAGATGCCCTCCGAGCACGCTGTCCAAGCGCCGTCGATCGCTGCCCCTACCACCCGTGCCCCCGAACGTAGCCGCAATCTGTGGCGGCTGCGTCCCTATCTGAAGCCCCACCGCTGGCGCCTCTCGGTGATGTTCACCACCGCGATGCTCGGCGTCGCCGTCAGCCTCACCGTCCCGCTGGTCACCAGAGCCATCATCGACGGACCGGTCACCCGGCGCGAGCTGAGCATGCTGGTCCCGCTGGCCCTGCTGGCGCTCGGACTCAGCATCTCCGAGGTCCTCCTGGTCTGGATGCGCCGCTGGGCGCAGTCCCGGACCGTCAGCGACCTGGAGGCCACGCTCCGGCACGACCTGTACGTCCGGCTGCAGTCGCTGCCGATGGAGTTCCACACCCGCTGGCAGAGCGGCCAGCTGCTGTCCCGCGTCACCACCGACCTGTCCACCATCCGCCGGTTCATGGGCTTCGGCCTGCTGTTCCTGGTGATGAACATCCTGCAGCTGGTCGTGGTCACGATCCTGCTGCTCCAGCTCTACTGGCCGCTCGGTCTGGTGGTCCTCGTGGCCGCCGTGCCGATCGTGATGGTCTCGCTCAAGTTCGAGAAGAAGTACCTGCGGATCTCCCGCAAGGTGCAGGACCAGCAGGGCGACCTGGCCACCCGGATCGAGGAGTCGGCGCTCGGCTTCCGGGTGATCAAGGCGTTCGGCCGCCGGCCGCACGTCCAGGCGCAGTTCGACGACGAGGCGACCACGCTGTACCACACCGAGGTCGAGAAGGTCCGGCTCGCATCCCGGTTCTGGAGCTTCCTCGGCGTCATCCCGAACCTGACCCTGGTGATCGTGCTGCTGCTCGGCGCGCTCGCCGTCGGCCGGGAGGCGATCACGCTCGGCACCCTGGTCGCGTTCATCACGCTGATGCTGTCGCTGGTCTGGCCGGTCACCTCGCTCGGCGCGATCCTCGCGATGGCCCAGGAGGCGATGACCGCGGCGGACCGGATCAGCGAGATCCTCGACACCCACTCGGTGATCAAGTCCGGCGCGGAGGAGCTCACCCACCCGCGCGGTCACCTGCGCTTCGAGCACGTCGGGTTCCGGTTCTCCGACGACTCGACCGAGGTGCTGCACGACATCAACCTCGACCTGACCCCTGGTACGACGCTCGCACTGGTCGGCGCCACCGGGTCCGGCAAGACCACACTGACCGCACTGATCCCCCGGCTGTACGACGTGACGGCGGGGCGGATCACCATCGACGGACACGACATCCGGGACCTGACCCTGGTGTCGCTGCGGACCGCGGTCGCGTCCGCGTTCGACGACCCCACGCTGTTCTCCATGAGCGTCCGGGAGAACCTCACGCTCGGCCGTCCGGACGCCACCGACGCCGAGGTCCAGCAGGCGCTGGAGGTCGCCCAGGCGCAGTTCGCCAACGACCTCCCGTGGGGCCTCGAGACACGCGTCGGTGAGCAAGGCATGTCGCTGTCGGGCGGTCAGCGCCAGCGGCTCGCACTGGCGCGGGCAGTGCTCGCCAAGCCCGCCGTACTGGTGCTGGACGACACCCTGTCGGCTCTCGACGTACACACCGAGGCCCTGGTCGAGGAAGCGCTGCAGAACGTGCTCTCCGAGACCACCGGCATCGTGGTCGCGCACCGCGCGTCGACGGTGATGCTGGCCGACAAGGTCGCACTGCTGCAGAACGGCACAGTCACCCACGTAGGAACCCATCAAGAACTACTGGCCACGGTGCCCGAGTACCGGCACCTGCTGGCCGCGGAGGACGAGGAGGTGCACGCATGACGACGACCCAGCAGACACCTCCTCCCGAGGATGTGAAGGACGACCAGCTGCCGGAAGAGCAGAGCTGGCGGGGTCAGTTCGAGGAGGACCCCGACCGCGAGATCTCCCGGGCCACCAGCATCCGGCTGAAGGAGGACTCCCGGAAGCTGCTCGGTGAGCTGCTCAGGCCGTACCAGAAGCTGATCTGGCTGCTGATCGTGATCGTGATCGTCGAGAACGGCGCCCGGCTCGCCGTGCCGTACCTGGTCCACCTGGGCATCGACAACGGCATCCCGCCGATCCTCGCCGGCCAGGGCTCGCGGGAGCTGATCACGATCGTGATCGCCGTGCTCGCCTCGGCACTGCTGCAGGCCTGGGCGCGGCAGCTGTTCCTGATGCGCTCCGGCCGGCTCGGCCAGACCATCCTGCTCGGTCTGCGGCGCCGGGTCTTCGACCACTTCCAGCGGCTCAGCCCGGCGTTCCACGACAAGTTCACCTCGGGCCGGGTGATCTCCCGGCTGACGTCCGACGTCCAGGTCATCGACGAGATGCTGGCGAACGGGTTCGACGGTCTGGTCACCGCAGCGCTGACCCTGGTGGGTACGGCGATCATCCTGCTCACGCTGGACCTCAAGCTCGGTCTGCTCGCGCTGCTGTCGTTCCCGGCGCTGCTGATCCTGACGGCGTGGTTCCGGAAGCGGTCCGCGGTCGTCTACCGGCAGACCCGGGAGGCGGTCGTGCTGGTCATCGTGCACTTCGTCGAGTCGATGACCGGGATCCGCGCGGTGCAGGCGTTCCGTCGCGAGCCGCGCAACGAGGAGATCTTCCACGGCGTCAACGACCGCTACCGGAAGGCGAACCTGGAGTCGTTCCGGCTGAACGCGATCTTCATGCCGTCGATCAAGGGCGTCGGCAACATCACCATCGTCGCGATCCTGGCGTACGGCGGTTACCAGGCCTACCACGGGCACGTGACGGTCGGCGTCCTGACCGCGTTCCTGCTGTACCTGCGGCAGTTCTTCGAGCCGCTGCAGGACATCTCGCAGTTCTACAACACCTTCCTGTCCGCGTCGGCGGCGCTGGAGAAGCTGTCCGGTGTGCTGAACGAGACCCCGGACGTGCCGGAGCCGATCCAGCCGGCCAAGCCGGGCCCGGCGCACGGTCACCTCGAGCTGCGGAACGTGCGCTTCGAGTACGTCGACGGCGTACCGGTGCTGCCCGGTCTGCAGCTGGACGTGCCGGCCGGTCAGACACTGGCCCTGGTCGGCACGACGGGTGCCGGCAAGACCACGATCGCCAAGCTGGTGGCCAGGTTCTACGACCCGACGGGCGGGCATGTGCTGCTCGACGGTGTCGACCTGCGGGACCTGTCCGAGGACGACCTGCGCGAGCGGGTCGTGATGGTGACGCAGGAGAACTTCCTCTTCACCGGTTCGGTTGCGGACAACATCCGGTTCGGCAAGCCGGACGCGACGATGGAGGAGGTCGTCGAGGCCGCGAAGGTGATCGGCGCGCACGACTTCATCATGGCGCTGCCGAACGGCTACGAGACCGCGGTCGAGAAGCGCGGCTCGCGGTTGTCCGCGGGGCAGCGGCAACTGGTCGCGTTCGCGCGGGCGTTCCTGGCCAACCCCGCCGTGCTGATCCTGGACGAGGCGACGTCGAGCCTGGACATCCCCAGCGAACGGCTGATCCAGCGGGCGCTGAAGACGATCCTGGCCGACCGTACGGCGATCGTCATCGCCCACCGGCTGTCCACGGTCGAGACCGCCGACCGCGTCCTGGTGCTGGAATACGGCCAGATCATCGAGGACGGCGCACCCGACCACCTGATCACGGTGGACGGCCACTACGCCGGACTGCACCAGGCCTGGGAAGAATCCTTGGCCTGACCTGACGGCACACAGCGGGGCGCAGGGGTCTTCCCTGCGCCCCGCTACCCGTTTCGGCGGGACACGAA
>Ga0247829_10000951_pt1 | contig 12482 bp, 14 predicted proteins | sample 12C_Control_Day4_FD_207765 | JGI IMG/M metagenome (GOLD analysis project Ga0247829, IMG submission 207765) | Soil microbial communities from agricultural site in Penn Yan, New York, United States - 12C_Control_Day4 | ecosystem: Environmental > Terrestrial > Soil > Agricultural land | place... | reverse complement strand
GCAAGCCGTTGTCGAAATCTCGAGCGATGCTTTGCCGCGACAGCGACCAAGACCACACCCGCCATCGGCGCTCCTTCGCTGCGCTCCGGCCCCACTTTGGTCCGCTCCGGCTTCGTGCCGTGATCAGCTGTCGTTTCCCCCAAGGTCTGGAGCTTCGCCGGGCAACATTCGCTAACACCATTTGAGTCGCGGCGTCGGACCACGGGGTCTAGACGGCTGGCTTCAAGCCGTGACGGGGGAAGCTGCATGACGCTAGAGAAGCTCGCCTTGGTTCGCGCACTCGCTGCTCAGCCGAACCGGAACCTCACTCCGGCTTTGCTGCCGCTGGTCCGGCAGCTCGCCGACGAAGGATACGTTGTCGAGGACAAGGCTTCGGGATGGATGGCGACTGCGCGGGGGTGCAGTCTCATAGAGCAGATGCGCGCGCATTCTATGTGAGGCATGCCCCCAAAGGGGAACCGTGCCTGACCTATGCCGTTTTCAGGCATGGAGCAGAAGCCGTCCACGTGTGACATCCGGACCCTGGAGCGCGAGATAGCGCTGCAGAAGGACCTTGTGCTGCGCAGTATTGCGCGGGGTTTTCCGAGCCAGGCTGACGAGGATCGGTTGCGGCAGCTGGAGCGGGAGCTCGCGCGCAGGCGGCGGCAGCCGGCCGGCTGAGCCAGCGCCGCTCTGGTCGGGCTCCTCGCCATTCAACTTGCGTCAGCGCGGTCGCGCGGGCCTAAGGGCCGCCGCTTCCCTGCTGAGCCTCGTGATCCAGAACGCGCCACCAGCTGGTGGAGCCTGCTGGGTATGCGTCGGGGTTCGACCAATTTCTGGGGCCGGGCGGATAGATCACCGGAGGCGGCGGGACGTAGTTGTAGACTGGAGCTGCGCTGTAGACGACGGCGGGTGCAGGTGAGGGGCTCACGGTCACCGCCGGCAACGCGGTGTAGCCGTAGACCCGGGGAACTGCCCTGCGGGCCGCGCCGCGGTAGCCATAGATGCGCGCATTGTCGGCCCAGCGGCACCGCCGGGTGCCGCCCTCCGTCCAACAAAGCCGATACGCGACCTGATGGCGGCTGGCACCTGCCTCGGCGGCAGATCGCAAATCACCTGCTGCGCTGCCGGGGGGCGCCGCCTGGACGCTTGTCCCTGTCAACGCCAATGCGAAAGCCCCAAGAATCGCGGTCATACAGCGCATGCGAACCTCCGGTTGGCTGGAATTGCGGTCCAGGAGGCTGTGGAGCCTAGCTTCGCGGGTGGCGAAAAATATAGGGAACTACCCCAGGGCGCCGAGGCGCAAACCCTGCTGTCGCCGCATCTTTTCGATCAAGAGCGCAGCTACGAGGATGTAATGGGGACCAAAGAGTGTTGGGGTCCTCGCGACAACGAATGCGCAGCGTGCTCCGGCGAGCACTCCCCCGTCATCTATCCGTCATTGAAGTGTTGCCAAGCCTCAGCGACTCAGTTTGGAAGTGCACGGTAGAAACAGGAGGCCAACATGAAGATCATTGCGGGTCTATCCTTGAGCGCTGCAGCCGTGCTCGTTGCCAGTCTCTTTAGCGGTCTGGCGGCCCCGCTCAACGCGCAAAGCCAGGCAGAGAAAAGCAAGGAAGAGACCAGGGTCTACGCCTACCAGAAGCGGTTGCCGGAAACGCCTCCAACCGATGCTGTTGCGGCCGTTCAAAGGCGGCAGGCGCCCTCTCCATCCTATCTGTCGGACGAGATCACATACGGGGCGCAGGGCTGGTGGCGCGAGCACGAGCGCCTCTCTGGCGGCGCTGGCGGCAGCGAGTAGCCAAGGCCGTTCAAGTTTGTCCGGGTGAAATCGGACGGGGCCGCGCAGACGCGTCCCCGTCCGATTTGCGTTTGCGCAGAACCCGAACTGGCGTCCCTCGAGGAGGGGATGCAGCTCAGCGTGGGCAGGTCGGGCAGACGATCAGCCGGCAGGCGCTGTCGGCGGAGAGCTTCTCCTCGAACGATCTCGGTTTGTCGCCGACGAGGTATTCGCGGTACCGGTCCCAGCACTGGGCGTGAAGCTGATCCTTGGTCTGGTCGGACTCGGCCATCGCCGCTGCCGGTGTGCGAGCCGGTGGCGGCGCCGGAGCTGTGACGGCTGCGGGGGCAGGGGCAGGCGCGGCAACGGCTGCGGGAGCGCGAACCGCCGGTGCGGCGGCCCCGTGGTCCTTGAGCGACTGCCTGGGCGCCTCCGTCCGGCACGCCGCGAGCGCCGCGACGAGCGAGCAAACCAGCAGGATGCGGGCGGAGGCCATAGGGGCCCTTAGCTCGATTCTGAGATCGGCTACCACGCGCTGTCCCTGAGCGTGCACAGGCAAGTCATGATGGCGCAACTCGTCCGGCGTCAGCAGTGGCTATCGAGGCCCGGTTTGATCTGCCTTCGCCTGAGCTTGGGTGGGCGAACGAATCATGATCAGGATCGCTGCATCGGCAATGGCACCTGGCCCCGGCGATGTCTCCGGCAATGTTTGGCGCGCGCTACCTAGACACACTCAACGCGGAGCAGCGGTGCGCCGTCGAGCACGGCGTCGCCGGCCGCGGCGCCAACATCGCCGCGCCGCTGCTCGTTATCGCCGGTGCCGGCTCCGGCAAGACCAATACGCTCGCGCACCGGGTCGCCCACCTGATCGTCAACGGCGCCGACCCTGGCCGCGTCCTGCTGCTCACGTTCTCGCGCCGGGCCGCCGCCGAGATGACGCGCAGGGTCGAGCGCATCGCCGCCGCAGCGCTGGGTGAGACGGGCCGCAGCGGGCGCAATCCGATCCGCTGGTCGGGGACCTTTCATGCCATTGGCGCGCGTATCCTCAGGATGCATGCGGCCTCGGTCGGGCTCGATCCCGCCTTCACCATCCACGACCGCGAGGACTCCGCCGACCTCATGAACCTCGTGCGTCACGATCTCGGCTACTCCGAGCAGGCGCGGCGCTTTCCCCTCAAGGCCACATGCCTCGCCATCTACTCGCGCGCGGTCAATGCGACCGAGCCGTTGGAGGCGGCGCTGAAGCACTTCCCTTGGTGCGCGGAGTGGAAGGACGAGCTGACCGGGCTGTTTGCGGCCTACGTCGAGGCCAAGCAGGCCCAGGGCGTGCTCGACTACGACGACCTCCTCCTCTACTGGGGCGAACTGATGCGGGTGCCGGAGCTGGCCGTAGAGGTCGCCGCCCTGTTCGATCACGTGCTGGTCGACGAGTACCAGGACACCAACGCGCTGCAGGCCGCGATCCTGGGCGGCCTCAAGCCGGACGGCAGGGGCCTCTCCGTGGTCGGCGACGACGCACAGGCGATCTACGGCTTCCGCGCCGCCACCGTGCGCAACATCCTCGACTTCCCCGGCCGGTTCGACCCGCCGGCAACGATCGTGCGGCTCGAGCAGAACTACCGCTCGACCCAGCCGATCCTCGCCGCCTCCAACGCTGTCATCGGCCTCGCCCGCGAGCAGTTCACCAAGAACCTGCGCTCATCGCGTGGGGATGGCGAGCGGCCGGCGCTGGTCTCGGTCGCCGACGACATCGGCCAGGTCGGGCTGATCGTCGAGGCCGTGTTGGCAAACCGCGAGTGCGGCATGGCGCTCAAGGAGCAGGCCGTGCTGTTCCGCACCTCGCACCATTCGGCCATGCTCGAGATCGAGCTCACGCGCCGCAACATCCCGTTCGTCAAGTTCGGCGGCCTCAAGTTCACGGAAGCCGCACACGTCAAGGATATGCTGGCGGTACTGCGCTGGGCCGAGAACCCGACCGACCGCGTCACCGGCTTCCGCGTCGTCCAGCTGCTCCCCGGTCTCGGCCCCGCCACCGCCGCCAAGGTGCTCGATGCCATGGCCGGACGTTCCGCGATCGATGCGCTGGCGACGTTCCGCCCGCCCGCCAAGGCCGTCGATGCCTGGCGCGATCTGGTGGGGCTGATGCAGGGTCTGTCTGCGCAGGCGGGCTGGCCCGCTGAGCTCGAGCTGGTGCGGCAATGGTATCAGCCCCATCTCGAGAGCCGCTATGCGGATGCCGTCGTGCGCTCCGGCGATCTCGAGCAGCTCGTGCGCATCGCTGCGGGCTATCCCTCGCGCGAAGCGTTCCTCACCGACCTCACGCTCGATCCGCCGGGAGCGTCGAGCGCGGAAGCCGGCGCGCCGCTGCTCGACGAGGACTACCTGATCCTGTCGACCATCCACTCCGCCAAGGGTCAGGAATGGAAGGCGGTCTATGTCCTCAACGTCGTCGACGGCTGCATCCCCTCGGACATGGCCACCGGAAGCGTCGAGGAGATCGAGGAGGAACGGCGGCTGCTCTACGTCGCCATGACGCGCGCCAAGGACGCGCTGGTGCTGGTTGTGCCTCAGCGCTTCTACGTGCACAATCAAGCAAAGCGCGGCGACGGCCACGTCTATGCCGCGCGCACGCGCTTCATACCGGCAGCCATCGCACAGCACTTCGAGCTGCGGTCCTGGCGTGCGCCGACCGCATCCGCTTCCGGCGACCCGCGGCGCCCCACGACGACAGTGGACCTAGCCGCCCGCATGCGCGGCATGTGGCGGACTGGGACCTGAGAGCCGGCCAGGCTCTAAGCAGGCCGCTGCGCGCCCTTGGCGGCGTCGGCCATCAGGCGTCCGAGCTCCTGGGCCTGCTTGGCATAGGTCTGCGTCTGCTTGGCGGCGTAGCGCTGCTGGATCGCCATCAGCTCCTTGACGTCGCGGGCGCGCGCCAGGTCGGTGGCGAAGGCGAAGCTCGCGTCGACATTGCTCTCGGCATAGCCTAGCGCCTTGGCCTGCACCTCGCGCGCGCCAGCCGCCATCGCGTCGGAGGATTTGGCCGCCACCTCCTGGGCCTTGCGCGCCGCATCGATGAATTGCGCGTAGGCCGCGCGCGCCTGCTGGACGTTGCGCTCGGCGAGCTCCCGAACCGTGGTTGGGATCTCGAAGGAGGCCTGGTCGGTCATGGGTCATCTCCTGCAGATTGTTTGGCGCGGGCCGGCCGAAGCAGTCCGCGCCGCGTGCCTACACCAATATTGTGCACTGCACACAAGGGCGCGCGAGTTGCGAACAAGAGAATTGGCTGCCGCCTGCGCCGCCGATGGACTGAGCGCCCGATTCGGCGTTACCCAGGCTTGCAATCCCTTGATTCGAGCCTGTTTTCGAGGCGCGTTCCGCAGGCATGTGCCCGGCCCCGCAAAGCCCGATCGGTGACGTCCTGGACGAGGAGCCCGCACGCGGCTCGACCACGAGCACCGGACGCCCCGCGCTGGTCATCGACGCCAATGCCGGTCTGCTGCTCGACGCCAACAGGGAGGGGTGGGCGCTCTGGGGCCTCGACCCGGCAAGAGCGGCGCCTCCGATCGCCATCGATTGCGCCATGCCTGCGCTGCAGCGCCTGCGCGAGATGGCTCGCGCACAAGCCGACCACGTCGACGAGCCGGCATCCCTGACGTTCTGGACCGCGCGCGGGCTCGTGCAGCTTGCTTGCCGCGTGGAGCGGCGGGAGATGCCGGGGGCCGGCCCCGCCATGCTCGTCACGGCATTGCATGCGGCGCCGACGGCAGCCAAGCCCGAAGCGAAGCCCCTGGCCGCACGGCCGCAGTCCCCCGTCTCCGGCCTGGCGCGGCGCGGACACGGCGTGGACCTCGACGTGGCGCTCGATGCCTGGCTCGCGCACGAGCTGCGCACGCCGCTCAGCGCCGTTATCGCCTACGCCGAGATCCTGAAGTCGGAGCATTTCGGCCCGATCGCCAACCCGCGCTACAAGAGCTATGCCTGCGACATCTACAGCAGCGCCCGCCATGCGCTGGGCGTCGTCGACAGCATGCTGCAGGGTGACCGAGCCCGCACGGCGCTGCCGACGCTCTCCTTCGCCGACCTCGATCCGGCGGCCGTGGTCGAGGGCTGCCTGACGGTGGCGCGTCCGCTTGCCGAGCGCGCCGGCCTCGAGCTTGCGGCCGACGTGCCCGCGCACCTGCCGCGCATCGTCGCCGACGAGCTCGCGCTGCGGCAGATGCTGCTCAACCTCCTCTCCAATGCCATAAAATTTGCGCGCGCGGGCGATCGCGTGGCCGTGCGCGTCGTCTACACCTGCGACGGCCCGCTCACCATCTCGGTCACCGACACTGGACCGGGCATGGGCCCCAGCCCAGGCATGGGCGAGCCGCCCAAGGCAGAGCGCGCGGGCCTGGGGCTCGGCCTGCCGCTCACGCGCGCGCTCGCTGCCGCCAACGGCGCCAAGCTCGCCGTGGAAAGCACGCCGGGCCAGGGCACCCGCGTCACCATCTCATTCGGCAAGGACCGCATCGTGCCGGTGTAACTCGCTTCGTCATCACGGCGCCGCGGGTGACGAATCTTGACGCAAGCCTGCAAGTTTTCGCTGGTCGGGCCTTGACGCATGGCCGTCTTCGCCCTTTCCAATCGGACATGGCCGACCTCGCGCACCAGGGCAGGAACACGTCCGGCGCCTCTCGCCCCTGGGCGCGATGGCTGCGCCGGCCGGGCGACGCCTGGGGCGCGACGCTGTTCGCCGTCGCGGTCGCCGGCATCATGGCGCTGCCGCTCGCCACCATCGTCGTGCTCTCCCTCGACGTCCGCGAGAGCGTGTGGCCGCATCTGGTGCGCACCGTGCTCCCGGGCGCGCTCGCCGACACCGGCCTGCTGCTCCTCGGCGTCGGCGTCCTGACGCTCGGCATCGGTACGGGCACCGCCTGGCTCACCACCATGTACCGCTTTCCCGGCCGCGGCGTGCTCGACCGCCTGCTCGTGCTGCCGCTCGCCATGCCGACCTACATCATCGCCTACGCCTGGGTGGAGCTGCTCGACTACACCGGGCCCATTCAGGGTGCGCTGCGGGCGGTGTTCGGCTGGCACACGGTCAAGGACTACTGGTTCCCCGAGGTGCGCTCGCTCACCGGCGCCGTGCTCATCCTGTCGGCCGTGCTCTACCCCTATGTGTACCTCTCGGCGCGCGCCAGCTTCGTGCAGCAGTCCGTCTGCGTGCTCGAGGTGGCGCGCACGCTGGGGCGCACCTCCGCTGGCACGTTCTGGTCGGTCGCCTTGCCGCTGGCGCGGCCGGCGCTCGCGGCCGGCGTGGCGCTGGCGCTCATGGAGTGCCTCAACGATCTCGGCGCCGTGCAGTATCTGGGGGTCTCGACCCTGACGGTCAGCATCTACGTCACCTGGCTGCAGCGCTCCAGCCTCGCCGGCGCGGCGCAGATCGCGCTCGTAGCGCTGCTGGTCGTAGTGGTGCTGCTGGCGGCCGAGCGCGCGGCGCGCGGAAGGAGCCAGTTCCACCACACCACCGGGCGCTACCGCTCGATCCCGTTCTCCGATCTGGAGGGTTGGCGCGGGATGCTGGCTGCCACAGCATGCGCCCTGCCGGTGCTGCTCGGCTTCGCCGCGCCGTTCGCCGTGCTGCTCATGCAGGGTCTGGCCCACATCTCGGACGCCTACGCTGCGGGCTTCTGGCGCGCCACGCGCAACAGCGTCGGCGTCGCGACGGTGGCCGCCGTCGTCACGGTGCTGACCGGCCTCGGCTTGGCCTATGCGCGACGCCTGGCGCCCACCGTGCTCGTGCGCACGGTCGTGCGGGCCGCTGGCGTCGGCTACGCCATGCCCGGCACCGTGCTGGCAGTCGGCCTGCTGGTCCCGCTCGCCGCGCTCGACAACCACGTCGATGCGTTTCTGCGTGCGACCCTCGGTGTGTCGAGCGGCCTGCTGCTGTCGGGCAGCCTGCTGGTGGTGGTGCTCGCCTACTCGATCCGCTTTCTCGCCGTGTCGCTCGGCGCGCTCGAGGCCGGTTTCGAGCGGCTCTCGCCCAATCTCGACGCGGTGGCGCGCACGCTCGGCGAGACGGCTTTTTCCGCGCTCCGGCGCGTGCACATGCCCCTACTGCTACCGGCGTTGGGCGCTGCCGCGCTGCTGGTGTTCGTCGACGGCATGAAGGAGCTGCCAGCCACATTGCTGCTGCGACCGTTCAACTTCGAGACGCTCGCAACCCACGTCTATAGCTATGCCGGGCTCGAGCAGTTCGAGCAGGCGGCACTCGGCGCACTCACCATCGTCCTCATCGGCCTCGTGCCGGTGCTGCTGCTGCATCAGGCCGTGGCCGGCGGCCGGGCCGGATCACGCTGAGGCCGGCCTGCGGACCGCTGTGGGCCATCGACCTTCGTAGCGTGCTACCCCGTCGCACACGTTTACATATTGCACTGCACAAAGACCGCACCATATACATATGGACGAGCTATCTTTGCGGCCATCGGACCGCGTACCTCACAGGCCTACATGACCAAGAAAATCAAGAAGCTGAAGACCGTAGACACCCTCGAGAGCAACGACTGCCGCTGGCCGATCGGTGACCCGCGCCACCCGGAGTTCCACTTCTGCGGTGCTCCCCGCATCGGCGGCCGTCCCTACTGCGCCGCGCACTGGCAGATGGCGTTCCAGCCGGCCAGGCCGCGGACCCAGCCCGCCCCGCTGATTCTGCCTGACCGCCGGGCTGCCTAGCCCCACAGCCAGATCACATTCGCGCACCAGGCTCCAGGTCTCCCCCATTGTGGGGATGGCAGGGAGCCCGGCGGGTTGCGATCTGTCGGCCGACAGCCAATGGAGCAAGTGATGCGGAAACACATGCGAGGCAATGGCGTGCTGGTCGGCAAGGACGCGAAGGCGGAAGCCGTGGCTTTGGACGATGGCTGGGTGTGGGGCGTGATCTTTGCCACCACCGCGCTCGCGGCGTTGGCTCTGGCCACGCTCTTTACTGTCGCTACCGGCTGACGTTGGAAGCGCTGCCCTGGCCGTGCGGGCTGGGATGATTTGTCGTGGTCTCGCGCGGCAGGCGGGATTTGCGCGAGGGCGCCGATGCCGGCATAGTCCGAGCCTCCATTCGCCCTTCGCAGCTCTCCCCCGCACGAGGCCCCGACATGCCCGCAAACACCAAGCGCGTGTTCTACGTGACGTATGTGGCGCACCCCATCTTCACGCAGATCCTGGGCGCCCGTCCCGACGTGCGGCTCGACAAGCTCGAGAACGAGAGCACCGACGCGACGGTGGCGCCGATCCTCGCCGCTGCACACGCCTTCCAGATCGGCGCGGCGCGCGACGAGCTGGCCGCCACCTACCATGTCACCAAGAGCTTCCTGGCGCGCACGCCCAACCTGCTGATCGTGTCGAGCAACGGCGCGGGCTACGATACGGTCGACGTCAAGGCCTGCACGGAGGTCGGCGTGCTGGTGGTCAACCAGTCGGGGGGCAACCGCCACTCGGTCGCCGAGCACGTGCTCGCGATGCTGTTGACGCTGTCGAAGCGCATCATCGAGACCGACCGCGTCATGCGCCGCGAGGACGGCATGAACCGCAACACCTACATTGGCAACGAAGCGCAGGGCAAGACCATCGGCATCGTCGGGCTCGGCAACGTGGGGAGCCGCGTGGCGGAGCTCTGCCGCGGCCTGTTTGCCATGCCGGTGCTGGCCTACGACCCCTACCTCTCCGCCGAGGAGGTCGCGCGGCGCGGCGCCAGGAAGGTCGAGCTCGATACGTTGATGGCCGAGGCCGACTTCGTGTCGGTCAACTGCCCGCTCACCGAGGAGACCCGCGGCATGATCGGGGCGAAGCAGTTCGCGCGCATGAAGCCGACGGCGTTCTTCATCAACACCGCGCGCGGCTTCATCCACGACGAGAAGGCGCTGGAGGAGCTGCTGAGAGCCAAGAAGATCGCCGGCGCCGGGCTCGACGTGTGGGACAAGGAGCCCCCGCCCACCGATCATCCCCTGCTGAAGTACGACAACGTGCTGGCGAGCCCGCACACGGCCGGCGTCACCAGGGAGGCGCGCGCCAACATGGGCAAGATCGCCGCCGAGCAGCTGCTCGAGGCCCTCGACGGCAACGCGCCGCCGCGCCTCATCAACCCGCAGGCCTGGTCGCTCTACGCGCGCCGTTTCGAGCAGATCCTGGGTAGCAGGCCGATCGCGCCGCCGCGGTCCATTTGAGGGTGGGGGTCGGTCAGCGCGTTCCCGTGCGCTGGGCGAGCCAGATGCCGCCGATCACGAGCGCCAGGGCGGCGGCGTGGAACGGCGCGAACGGCTCGGAGATCAGCGTGACGGCCATCACGGCCGCGAACACCGGCACCAGATTGACGAACACGCCCGCGCGCCCCGGCCCGATCAGGTCGACGCCGCGCAGGTAGAAGATCTGCGACAGGAACGAGGGGAAGATCGCCACCCACAGTGTCACCAGCAGGCCCATGGCGGTCGGCAGCTTGAAGCCGGTCATGTAGGACTCGTAGCCGACCAGCGGCAGCGAGGTCACCGCCGCGATGATCGCGAGCAGGGCGAAGAAGGCGTTGCCCGGCATCGCCGGGCGGTCGCGCAGGGCCACGGTGTAGAGCGCGTAGAGGCCGCACGCCGCCAGCATGGCGAGGTCGCCCTTGTTGAGCTCGACCTCGAGGATCGCCAGCGGCGCGCCGCGCGTCGCCACCACCACAACGCCCAGCGCCGTGATCAGCACGCCCGCCCACTGGATCAGGCCCGCGCGCGAGCCGTGGGCGAGGTAGGCGCCGGCCAGCACGAAGATCGGCATCGAGCCCTGCAGGATGCCGATGTTGATGGCGCTCGTGTAGTGGGCGGCGACGTAGTAGAGCGCGTTGAAGCCCGTCATGCCCAGGATGGCGAGCAGCGCGATCCACGGCAGCCGCCGCCGGATCTCGCCCCAGTGCGCGCGGATCTCCCCTCCGTAGATCGGCCACAGCACCGCCGCCACCGCTATCCAGCGCAGCGCGGTCAGCATGAAAGGATCGATCTCGCCGATGGCGAGCCGAGCGGCCACCGTGTTGCCGGCCCAGAAGATGGCGCACAGCACGAGCAGCAGCACCGGCATGCGGTAGAGGCGCTCGCCTGCGCGTGTGAGGACGCTGGTGGTCAAGGTCGCAAGCCCAAGCCGGTTGTCGATTCGAGTGAAGCCACGGCTCCTAGCACGTGCAGGCGCCGTGCGCGATCTCAGGGCAGTCCGCGTGGCGCGGAGCTTTCTTCCCTGTCGCGCATGGCTGCCGCCGCCGTGAGGTGGAACACCCAGAGCAGAAGGGGACAGGCCGCGAGGACGGCGGCGCCGAAGGCGAAGGTCGCTCCAATCGTTCCGGCCTGCGCGGCAATCCAGCCCGCAACAGAGGGGCCGACCCCTACGGCGAAGTAGAACATCGTGTAGTAGAGCCCCATCCCGACCGCGCGCGTCTCGGCCGCCAGGACCCGAGCGGGCAGGCTCATGATCGCACCCGCCGGCAGGCCGACTATGATCCCGATCGCAATGAAGGCCGGCAGCGGCTCGACGCGCGTGGCGAGAAGCAGAAGCAGCGCCGAAGCGAGGCATCCTGCCACCAGTATGGCGTAGGGCCGCTTCGTGCGATCGGCGAGCACGCCGCCCAGCGGCACCGACGCGAGAGCCAGCCAGAGCACGGTGCTGGTGATGGATCCGGCCGCCGTCAGCTGCATCCCGCGCTCCGTCAGCAGGGACGGGCCGAAGCTGAAGATCATCGCAAACCCGAGATTGTAGAGGCCCCAGATCATGCCCGAGAGGATGACGGCCGCACTCGTGGTCAGAGTGGGCATAGCGCCCGGTGATCGTGCCGCGGCGGACGCCGGAGCCGAGTAGGTGAGCGCGAGCAGCGCCGCGCCGAAGGCGATGAGCGCGACTGCCGTCAAGAAGACGGTCCCGGTGCCAAAGCTGGCGGCGAGAGGCGGCAGCGTAACGAGCGCTATGGCGATGCCCGCCGGCCACGAGTTGACGAAAATCGCCATCGCCGTCGCAATCTCGCGGCCGCCGAACCAGTCGGTCACCATCTTCGACATCAAGACATTGAGAAGAACTCCGCCGACACCGGAGAGCAGCCGGCCTGTGACTTGCGCGCCCCACGACGGCATGAGCGCCATGACGAGCCCGCCGACGATCATCAGGCCCAGCCCCGCGAGCACGACCCGCTTGTCGCCGAACCTCTGTCCGATGGCTCCGCCGGGCAGCGCCAGGGCAATTCCGGGAGCGAGATAGAGACCGATCAGCAGTCCGACGTCGGCAAATCCCAATCCAAGGTCGCGGCCGAGGAGCGGCGCCACGACGGCCACGCTCTGGAACTGGAATGCCATGGCGGTGCGAACGGCAAACAGGATGGCGAGTATGCGCCATCGTCGCGAGTCATCCATTTCCGATATTGCCTTCAGTCTTGGGGAGTGACTCAGCCCCCGGCGATCTGCGGGAGGATGTGGACGTCGCTGTCGGGGCTGATCTCCTGCAACAGGGCGTCCTGGTAGATCTGGCCGTCGATGGCGACCGCGGAGCCCGTCTCCAGATGGGGCAGGAGGTCGGGATACTTCTCGCCGAGCCTGGCGAACAGCTGGCGCACGTTGGCCGCCTCGACGTCGAGCTCGGTTACGCCGCCGGTGAACTGGCGCAGATTGCCGATCAGCGTGACGTGAGCCATGGGTCGGCACACTACGGGTTCCCTCCCCCCTTGTGGGGGAGGGAACCCGTA
>Ga0247829_10000948_pt1 | contig 12491 bp, 16 predicted proteins | sample 12C_Control_Day4_FD_207765 | JGI IMG/M metagenome (GOLD analysis project Ga0247829, IMG submission 207765) | Soil microbial communities from agricultural site in Penn Yan, New York, United States - 12C_Control_Day4 | ecosystem: Environmental > Terrestrial > Soil > Agricultural land | place... | reverse complement strand
GGTGTTACAGCAAGTGGTTCCAGCGATTCATTAATCAATACACAACTGACTGAGACTCAGCGAGTCCTGTCTATTGCGTGTATAGGCGCTGATCTCGTGCGTGGGCCTCGCACCTGCGACAGCGCCCACATCCTCGCTCGCAGGGGGCGTTTGCTGCTTCCCAGTGTGCTTGCAGTGCGGCAAAGAATCTCGGGTGGTTAATGTCCGTAAAGCGCTCCAGTGTGCCGTCCGCGTGCGTCCACGCAAACGCTTTACTCTTGTAAAAGGGTGCGTGGTCCTCCACGATCTTGGCCATGGGGTACACCTTCAGTGGCTCCTCTACGATGAGAAACAAAGGGATGCTGTAGCGGTCGGCCAGCTTGTGGGCGAACACGACGGCCGGGTGTTCCTCCCTCACCACGGCGTTCAACACCTTGCGCACCCAGGGCGGGATCTCAACGATTTCCCTCATCACCGGGGCGATGTCGGCCACCACCTTCCCGTAGTTTTCCACGAGCACGCGTGACGGGGCAAAGTCAATGCGGAAGTTTTTTAAGCGCGCCGCCGTTGTCAGCACCTCTGTCGCGTAGGTGGCCACATAAGGGACGGCCAAGTGGACGCGACAGCGCGCGGCCCAGGCCGGCGAGAGACCACCCTGGAAGAGGGTAACTTCGGCCTGGTTGCCGCTGTAGGCCATGTCGTCCACGTAGATGAGGTCAACCTCGAACGTGTTCAACATGGCATCGAGATGCGCGAGCCTGTCGCCAAAATAAGTGCGCGCTTTCTTAAAGTAGTCGGCCCCAGGCTGGCAGACGGCCAAAAAAGCAGCCAACGCATCGTTATCGGAGACGACAAAATCGACCACCTGACTCAACTGCGGCCACGCAAAGCCTGTTAGCCACGCGTTCGACTTGGCGACGGCACCACTCTGCAGGACGAGCAAGCAGAGACGTCGAGGGTTGGTCTCGCGAAGCGTCTGGATGCGCTTGATTGTTTCCTCGACGACGCGGGCAAACTGGGACAGGAAATCGGACCAAGGGATATAGAGTATCTTATCGAGGAAGAGGGTGCGCAAGACGCGCTGCGCCTCGGCATTCAGGTCGCTTAGGCTGGCAATGACCTCGGCACGTCGGAGGGTCACAGGTTCGGTGCCTGCGGCCTTGAAGACGGCCTCGGGGTCGCGCCAGTGCATGTGCGACGTGTTCGTAAGGACGAGCCGAGAAAAGTTCGCTTTGGGCAACACCTTCATTGCCTGGCGGACTGGCTTCTGACTCAGGAGGCTGTTTAGGAGGATGACAAAGACGTCGCGCGTTGCGCGCTCTTGCTCGGCCGCGCTGGCGTCGGGTTCCAGAGTACGCCGCATCTTTCAGTGGGTGTGTCCCCCCCCCCCTGGCTTGGCAATTTATGGACCCAACAAACAATCTCGCTTTATAGAGAGAAGAGATCAGCGGGCGCTTTGTCCAGGGTCTTCTGCAAGATGGCCTTCGCCGCTTGGGTGACCGAGAAGCAGGCCGCGGCCACGGGCACGAGCATCGCCAGCCACACGGTCGTCATCACCAGCTCCGGGGTGTAGTAGGCGTTGAGCACATTCAGGAACGGGTTGAGCAGCTCGAGCGACTGCGACACGCCCAGGCCCACGCTCAGGGCCAGCATCACCCCGAGGACGATGGCCATCGCCAGCACGGTAACGCGCCGCTCTACAGTCGTCTGGGGGGTGGGCAGGTACAGGGCCGACCCGCTGAACAAGTGCGCCGACAGGATGAGCACCGCGTACACGGAGGGGAAGAAGACAAAGGCGAGGGCCACCATGTTCGTCACTGCCAGCTGGGCCAAGGCCGCGCCGGCGCCGACGAGCAGGCCCGCGAGGACACCTCGGGCAGTGACAGCCCCCTGTAAAATGGCGAAGAGCTGGACGGGGATGATGCGCCGGTCGCGCCACCGCAGCTCGCGGATCGTCTCGTACCCGAGGATGATCGCATAGGGAATTGCGACCAGCAACGACCCGCCTGCAAAGAGGAGGACAAAGGTGCTCAGAGGACTCTCCAAACTGCTGTCGATCAGCACATCGTGGCCGGCGTAGACGAGCATGAGCACATGGGTCAGGACGCTTAGGAGTAGGGTGAGGTAGCCAAAGCCGAGGTCGCGCGGCGTCACCACCGCCCCTTCGTTTGAATTGGGACTGACGCCCTGACGCGGGGGTTTGTAGCGCAGTCGGAGAGTCAGGGCCAAGTTCGACGTCCAGTAGGCGGTGAACCACATGAGCACCGTCCCGGCGATGAGGATGACCCAGTAGACACCCTCAGGCACGGCATCTGTCCCTGAGGAGGAGGAGGAGGAGGTGACGAAGCGGGCGACCAAGTGCCCCTCGGCATCGACGGCCCAGGCCACGCTGACCTGTTGCAACAAACGCCGGCCGAGGAACATCATGCCCGGGATGACCGAGACGACGGGCGCTTTTTGTTGATATCTCTTCTTGCCGGGCTTTTTGGCTGGACTTGCAGGGCCGGGGGCAAAGAGGCGCCCGGCGGCCACGTCCTTGTATTCGCCCAGGGTCACCACCTCATCCAGCAGGAGCACGTGCGAGGTGCCAAACTCCAAGGCCGCGAGGACCTCTGGGGGCAATAAGGTCTGGTCGGCGTCCGGGCTCGCGTTCAATAACACGGGCCAGTGGCCAATGCGCTTGCCCGACACCGTGTCGTAGATGGTCAGGTTGTGCACGGTGCTCGTCCCAAAGGCGACCGTGAGGTGGCGCTCGCTCTGGGCGCTGTGGCTGGCGACCGCGTCGAGAGCCTCCAACGCGGAACAGGGCCGGCCCAGGGTGCGCTCGCCAAAATGGAGGGCGCTGCCACTAAACGCGACCGTGTCGTGGTGAAGCCACAGGGGGGACTTTGGGCCCATGTTCAAAATGCCCACGGGTAGGGTTGGGGGGCCAGCCGAGACCTTCCACCGGCGGTGCTGACTGCGGGTCTGGAAGGGCAGCTCTTCCAACGTGGCCGAGTCCCGCCCATCGTACCAACCAACGGCCACATCTTGTTGGAGGAGGGTGGAGTTGCCCGGGAGGACGATAGCCCCAGCGGCCGGGCCCATCGGCGTGGACCACGACGCCCTCAGCGTGAGCATGCTCTGCTTGTGGCCGGCAAAGACGGTGGCCGTGACGACGCCGTCGGCCGCGAGCACGCGCTGGGCGGCAAAGGTGGTCGAGGGGGTGCAAGTGTTGGCGCTTGTGCAGGCGGCCCAGAGGAGGAGGAGGAGGAGGGGGAGAAAATAGGGCCACATAGAGACTGGAAAAATGTGAGTGTATTACCGCACATACAACGAAATCAAGCCCGGTCCCTGTCCAAAAAGGGAGATTCAATTTACAATTACATCCGCCCCGCCACCCTTCCACGTTTGCACATAACAGGTGAAAATTTCCTCGGACCACCATGCGTCCCAGTAAGTCTTCTCCTTGAAGCGCTCAATAAGGAAGCTTTCCCCGCGGCGAAGCTCCTCTTTAATTGTCGCGGCCAGGCGCGCGTACTCGGACGCATTGTGCGGCTCAAATGGGAGCTTCTTGGCCCGGGCAGTAGCAGCAGGCCCTTGTGGCACGTATCGCGCGGCGAGTTCGGGGTCCTCGCGGATGGCCGCCTCCAACAGCCCACGCCAGCGCGCGTGCCGTCGTGTGCGTTCTGCCGCCGCCTCGTCCAACCGAGCGTTGATCTGGTCGAACAAGGCTAAGAGAGTTGGGGGGAATGTTGTCATTTTCCCTTCAAAACTGCGAAATGTCCACGTACGATAGCAGCAAGCGGCTGATGCTCCAGCTTCTGGATGCCGTTCGGGTGATTGGCACCACCGACTCCCTTTCTGCCACAGGAAAGGTCACCACCCCTTGCATCCCGCGTCCGGATACCTGGTTCAAGGAACACTTTGAGGCCATCCTGGCCGAGGCTGACGCTGCTTGTCCATCTTCCGAAAGACCCGAAATCCGAGGTATCATGCTCGGCGACGTGATGGCACAGTATGTCCGTATGGCAGCGTCTGGCATTCTGACGTTCACCTACAATACGGGATGCCGATGCGGGAACCTGCGCACATGCAGCGTCGTCCTCTACAAACGCGCCCTCCTCGTGGCCATCCGACGACGCGTCAAGGAAGAGGAGGAGGCAAAGATGTGGCCGCGGGATTTGTGATTCATTAAGCTTACATGAGAGTCGCGTTATCATCGTCACTGTTGTCCCCTGACGCGGGAGGGCCCGGGGAGGAAGAGGACACCATCACTGGAGCTGACCGCCTCGCCGTGCCAATCACCTTGGGCGCCCGGGCCAACAGCTCGTCCGCGTCCTCGGCCTCCAGGCCGGCCTCGATGCGGAACAACGCCATGCGCTTGTTGACCCGCTCCTGGGGGCTGTCGCGCACCGTGCCCAACTCGCCGGCCGCATCGGAATACAAGCCCTCGCTAAACTCCTTCATCCCATCGCCCAGCGTCTCGCGAATCTGCTCCTGCTGAAACTTGGACAATTCCAGGCGTTTGGCGAGCTGCATGAGCTCCTGATTATTGGGCAGCAGGCGGAGCAGGCGCCCCATCAACGACGAGGACCGCAGCTGCGCCTTGAGCATGTCCAAGTTGCTGGACATGAGCTTCGTTGTCGTTGCAAAGTCCCGCAACGCCCCTGCCTGCGCATGGAACCGATCGGCCCGGTCCTGGCTTTGTTCGGCAATGAGGTAGCGGGAGCGCAGCCGGCCTTCGATGGCAGCAGGATCCCAGCTCGCGTCGTCGGTGAGGTTCTGGGCCTCAACAAAGGCTTTTTGACATTCCCTCTCCGCCTTCTTCGCCTCGCGCGTCAGGACGCGTTCGGCCCGCAGCATCTCCGCCGCGATCTCGGCCATGACCTCGGTCGGCGTCTTGGGCTTGCCAAATAACCACTCGAGAAAGTTGCTCATCGCCGGCCTATGGCACTATTCTCGTTGTGGTCCGGACACACACTGAGGTCCCCATGAAGCGCAAGCAGGAGCCCGAGGACCAAGAGACGAGCGCGCGCAACACGGCCCTCCTGCGGCTCAACGCCCGCCTCGTCGACAAGGGCGAGCGCGAACGCATGGGCGTGTTGCCTGCAGTCAATTTTGGCCGCCTGGTGGCCGCCAACAGAGAGCGCATGTGCTGGGCACACCCTCAGGACGTCTTTGCCGCCGCGGGCGTCGAGCCCGTGCGCATGAACACGGCGGCCGTGCGCACCTTCCTCGACGAGGAAAAGAAAGAGGAGCCCGCCTTGGCCGCCCTTTACGAGGAGCTCTTCGTGACGCACATCCGGTTCGTCCCCTGGGCCGAATTTCTTGATCGCTTTACGCGCGTCGTGGAGCAAGTCGTCGCAGCCGTGGCGCGGCAACGAGAAGAGACCCATCCGCGCCGCTTGACGCTGTTGGCCCTCGGTCTATTCGATAATTTTAGCGTAGCCAAGTCGAACGCGTGGCTGACGGGCTTTGCCTGGCCGTTGCTTGCGTCAGTCGTCGACTATGTCGTGGACAAGACGCTTGCCATCAACGAATTGGCTCGCATACTAAACGACCCAGCCTTTGAATTCGACGTCATCTACGTTGACGACATGATTTATAGCGGCAATCAAGCAGGGGACAGGCTCTTTCCGCTCAAATTTCGTCCTGCCTCGCGCATGCACGTGTACCTCGCGGTCCCGTTCGTCGGCACCGCAGGCGCTCAGTTACTCGTCAAGGCGGCGCGGCGCAGCGGCAGTGCCGCGCTGTATACACCCGCCGCCGTCACCATCGTCCCGAGTTACCGGTCCCTCATCACGCCGATACCGCTCGAAGACCAAGTCGCGAATTTGCCACGGGCAATTGGTTTCATGATGCAGCTCCTCCGTCACCCGGAAACGAACCCCGTGAATGACCTGGTCATACTTCCGGGCATTGTCTTTGAGCACAAGATGGCCGATAACATCAGCGTACCGGATTTTGTGAGCGCCAACGACGTGTACAAGATCGGGCTCCCGCCCCTCGTCCTCGATCCGATGCGTCCCTTTTACAAGAGCATCACGATGAAGTGGCGCATGTACAAGGAAGAGGAGAGCGCGATCGTGAGGGAGTTTGCAACCATCGACGCGCGCCTCTTTGCCACCCTGTTGGCGGCCCCCTATACGCCACAACACGTGGTCTGACGTCAGTATTCTCAGTATGCCACGTCATTAGCGGACTCTTCCCTCGGTGAATGAAAAGAACCTTTTCCCTCCCGGACGGCGCAGAGACTGTCATTCCCCCTTTTTTTTTTTGACATGCGCGCCATCCTCGTCGGGGTCGGCGCCGCCCTGGGCATTTACTGCCTCAATCTTTTCCCCGGGGCCCTCGCGTTCCTGCTGGGCCTCGGGGCCGCCACGGTCACGGGCTTTGTGGGGGCCGGCTTCAGCCCGGAAACGTTTATGCAGAATCTTCAAGTGTCGGAGATCCTTCAGAAGGTGCTGCCGGCCGGCACAGAGCTGCCGCGCACCCTGGGCATGATCCCAGCCCCGCGCCCCCGAAACGTGCAGGAAGTGCAGCGCAACCTGCGGTCCGCGGGCCTCGAGAACTGCTCGCTCATCGTCGGCCTCGACTTTACAAAAAGCAACACCGACCAGGGTTACGCCACGTACAATGGCCGCTCCCTGCACTCCTTGGAATGGGCCAATGAGGGCAAGCTCAATCCGTACCAGGAGGTCCTTCACATTATCGGGGACACCCTGGCCAACTTGGACGACGACGGCCTCATCCCGGCCTACTACTTTGGCGACAAGACCACGCGCGACTTTGCGGTCAAGGCCCTCGGCGAAAAGCCCGCGCACGGCTTTGACGAGCTGAACGCCCAGTACGTCAAGGCCATTGGCGGGGCGAAGCTCGATGGCCCGACTTCCTTTGGCCCGTTAATTCGCGAGGCCTGCAAGATTGTGCACGAGGCCAACTACGAGTTCCACGTGTTGCTCATCATCACCGACGGCGCAGTGAACGACCGTAACAACGACACGCTCAATGCGATCGTGGAGGCGGCCGCCCAGTACCCTTTGGCCATCATCGCCGTGGGCGTCGGGGACGGGCCCTGGGGCGAAATGACCAAGTTCGACGACGAGCTGCCGGAGCGCCGCTTTGACAACTTCACCTTTGTCAACTACGAGTCAATCAAGCGCAAGTTTGACGGTAGCGAGGTCATCTTCGCTGAGGAAGCGCTGCGCGAGACCCCGGCCCAGTACAAGTTTTGCCGGGCAAATGGGCTGTTGGGCGGGCGGCCGGTGGCAACGTTTGCGAGGGGCAAGGGGCGAGGAGGACATTAAGAACGTGTATTAGGTGGAGGCACCCAAGACCCATAGTTTTCCCCATCCTGGTCGCAGTTGACCAGTGACTCTATCCTCCTGATCACACACTGCTCGTCGAGCCGGAGGACGGCGGCGTTCTTGCTTGCGTTATGTGCTACACAGCAACGGGCAAAGACCCGGCCCTTGTTCACCGGCCGGACGCGGATTTTTGACCAGGGCAGTTGGCTCAGTGCGACTGCGTCAGGGCCGGCCAAATCGTCGGTGAGCACGAGCCGCATGCCGATGAGGAGGTCCGTTCCAGAAGTCTTGACTGCGCGCTGCTGTCCATTGAAGAAAACGGGGGCAGTGATCTCCTCAGGGATGGGGACTAGGGACGACGGGTGAGGAGTGGCCTTGCCCGCCGTAGCGCCATATCCCGCAGCCATAAAATGGGCCATGCCGTCGAGGTTCCGATGCATGGCGGCTATACTGTTAGCTCGGTCCACCTCCCATTTCGCATCTGTGCGCTCGCGTGCGGCCTGCTCAGCGCGCTTTTGCTCTGCTTCGACGAGGGAGGTCGCCCAGCCCCAGTAGCACAGCAGTGCGATCACAAGGACGGCGCAGATCTCGGCCCACATGACGAGTGACTGTCAATCAATCTCTTCTTCTCACGCACCGATGGACGAGATTACCTTCCGCCGGCCCAAAGCCCCTGAGCCCCAGCCTGATCCGGGGCCTGTCGCCCCCTCGGTCGATGACCACGCCCGGGAAAGGATCTGCAAGGTGGCGCTGCGCCTCAGTTACCCGTGGAAATCCGTCCCGCCCGCGCTTCAGGATAAATTAGAGACTGAAGATGTGGCAACCCTATTCGCACTATGCCTTTGGATTGGGCTCATCTTTATTTGGAGTGTTCATCTGGACGTCGTTTTTTTGGGTGGATCTATCCTCTTCATTGGAAAGACTGTCTTCTTTCTGCCCGTCCTTTTCCTGGTCGCTCATAGCTGGGCCTCGATCGTCGGGCACTACGTTTTTGGCGATAGCCCCGAGAGTCGCCTGTGGCCCGGGTCCTTGGAAAAGTACGTGACCTCGGCCTGGGCCAACCCTGAAGCTCAAGCACTCGGTGACCTTACCTACCACCTGCAGCGCGGGCAGTGGTGGTTCACCGGCCGATCGTTGAAGGCCGCCGACCTCGCAGCCCGGGTGACCCCTGTCTTGGCCGACCTGGAGAAGAACGAGCCCGATTTTGGCTCATACACATTTGACCAGAAGGTGGAGATTGTCGGGAAACGTGTTCTATTTCTGGCGCTCTTGTCACAATAAAGAGGAGTCCGGCTGCCAGAATTGCTCCCACTGCACGGGGTCATTCGCCTTGACGTACAACTGGGGGGCCGCGCCCACGTCAGGCCAGTAAATCACCTGATCAAAATAGTCCTCGCAAGCACGAATATGGACCCAAAGCCCCTGAGTCCTAATGTGTGTCTTATGCGAATTGGGGGCAGGTAAATTTTGAAATTGAAAATTGCTTGATCTTTCTTTCTCGGTGACAAACACACACACACACACACAGCATGGGTGCCTGGGAGTCTCGTGAAGGGCTTTTAGGGCCCGAAGTGGACATAGGAGGGAAGAGGGAAGAGCTCATTGAGAGGCACAAGGATGTTTTTCGCAAATTGGAATCTGCACTCGCCGTGGCCCATATTCCCCAACCATTCGAATTCCACTATCCGTTTGGTGACCTGTTGGAGGGTCTATCAAATGAAACCACACTCCTTTTCTCTTGGGACGATTACGCGCCTCCCATCGTCATCGGGGCGGGAGAGTACGATGATTATGATGATGATGATGATGATGATGATGACGCCTCCTTTGAAATGTTCACTACCCCTGAGCGCCTCAATCTCGCATCGGACCGGCCCACCTTTGCGCCGCTCGTATCAATGGGCCGGTTTGCGGCCATGTGTTTTCACTTGGACGTTATTAAATTCGACCCGCGCGTGCGCGATGCGGGACTCGGACGCTTAGTTACCAATGGCATTCTCAAGGGACTCACCCGAAATGCGAATGTGCCGCAGTTAGTGAACATCACCGCCTGCCACTTTCCGATTTTCTTCACGGTCGATTCATATTTTGGCTTCCTTCGCACATCGTACATACCACGAGGAACACGCGCCGGTCTTATCTACCCACGTTATTTCCCGGCGGAAACGGCTGCACAAGAAGAGGCAAACAAAGAGGCCCGCTATGCCTACACCGATCTCGTCTGGGTGACGCCTCTGTGCATGGCCCTGGCACGCAACGAAGCAGCTGTTGCCCACTACCCGCGACAACGCCAATTGCGCCTCGAACGCTGCACGCGCACATTCAACCAATACCTCGCCAACTTGAGAACCGACGGCAAGGTCAAGTTCAGCTCCGATGGTGTGCTCATCGTCACCGGGGCTCTCAATGGGATTCTCACAGGGCGCAGTGAACTCTGTGCCCTGGTTGCCCAGCATTGTCGCGCACTCGGCTACGACGAGCCATTGGACCGAGACGCTGTCTCCGTACGCGCCCTCGTCCTCTCGGCGTGGTCATTCGACTCTGTTGCATGGGACGCAGAGGAGATGTTGTGTATTTTGCACTTCCTTGTTGACCATTGCCGTGTCATGTACCGCCCAATTCTCCTGACCGATGGACTTGTCCAACGCTTGCTGAACCAGGCGTCCGATGGCAATCTGAGCCTGGCCGGCCTCTTTGCGAGTCGCCTCGACCCCTATCACGCCCCGCACTTTGAACCCATCGATAAGTACTGGATGTGGGTGCCCGTAAAGAAGCCGCACTCGTCGACGTACGACGGCAAAGTGTACTTGCCCCCGCCGCGGTACGAGACTGCCCCGCTTTTCATAGAGACGCTAGCCGACGAGCGGCCGGCGAAACGGCAGCGCACAAAGCTCGACTGTTTGCACTGTGCGAAGGAGCATCTTGGCGTCCCCAATCGCCTCGCCTTTTGTTCGCCTGTCTGTGCCCAGCTGTATTATCACTAGTCTCGACTTATTATTAAAGGCGATCGATTCTCAGCATCATCATCACAGTAAAGAGTTTAGAAAAAGAAGTCTGCGCTTCCTTTGCGCAGTTCCGCATCTCTGTAGTGCTTCTCCCGTCTCGCGCGCCGCTTCTTCGACGCGATCACGGGGAGTCTGCACTCGCGGCGGATGGCCCTGTTGACGGCCTTGCTCGTGCGCGAGGGTAAACCGGGCTTGGCAACGTAGCGCGCCAGGCGCCCAGCCTCCATATTCTCTCAAAGACTGACAGACAGGAGAGTGACCCCTGTGCTCGCTGCGGGACTTTGATTCCTATTCATTCGAACAGAAGGTGGGAAACGCGTTGTATTTCGGAGCCCTGTCACAATAAAGAGGCGAGCGGGTGCCAGAATCGCTCCCACTGCACGGGGTCATTCGCCTTGACGTACAACTGGGGGGCCGCGCCCACGTCAGGCCAGTAAATCACCTGATCAAAATAGTCCTCGGCGTCGAGGACTTCCTGGGTCCAGTACGTCCGGTCGCGATTGCTCTCCACGTAGATCGTGGTGAAGCCAGGGCCCCCGAAGCAGCACGGCATGAACTGCCAGAGCATGTGCCTGTCCCCGGGCACACGATACCCGTGGATCCACGCAGTTTTGCCACAGCCCGACGGGCCGCAGACGAGGACACGGGTGCGCATGGGGCGTTGTTAAGACAATGAGAGAGGGGAAACTGGTCGTTTTATCACGGACAATTTTCTGGGCGACGATACAGGGTCACATGAAAATCTATATATCCGTCGTATGGATGATACTTGAGCTCATAGTAACACATAAAGTCGCTTTTGATGTCTTGATCCTGCCGAATTACGGTCGCGTGACTTTGCACAATCTCGACTACGTAAACGTTCAGCATTCTCCGTTCTGTCGGTATGCTACTGATTTTCAGAGGTATGTATCTTCTCGCGACGATTTTGTCGGGCCGGTCAAGTTGATAGGGCACAAGCGAGGGTACGTTATCGGGCCAGTATTCTTCGATCAACTTACACAGCAACGGGAGTAGTTCATTGACCACAGCCATTTGAAAGTGACTGTATTCTTTAATCACAAATAGTCCACCGTCCGCAAGGGCCAGCAGGCAAAGAGTCTGGCGACAAAGTTGATACACGCCACAGCGACGGACCAGTATATGGTTATACGCACCCACATATAGAAGAGATGGCCCCAGGAGGCCAAACCCCCGGTACCGCAGGTTGGTGTCGGACGGAACACGAGACACAGGATGACGATGCCCTGTCTGACCAGCCCATCCACCAGCCACAGCCGCATCAGCGTCCACAGGATCGCCACAAACCAGAGGCAAAACGTGGCCCCGGCAGCCCACAGGATACCGCCTAACCCATGGCCCCGCCAGCGGTAGGCCCACTGACGCCATTCTTTTCGCACGCGTTTCTGGGTTGGCCCCGTGCCCCCTGCGGTCTGCAGGTGGCCCGACTCGCACGTTATGGCAACCCACTGCCCGTCACCAGGGCCAGGCACCAAGTCCCGTTGGCGCTGGCAGTGGGCGTGCCAGGCCCAGGCGCAGGGAACATGGGTGCACGCGATGAGTGGCGCAGAGGACTCGAGGCAGATATAGCAACGGCTCATTACTGCCAAGCGGACGTGTCTACAAGGAACGAGTCTAGATCAATGTCTCCCAGTTCAGGCGGCGATGGGGCCCGGACGCGCTCCAATTCTTCCACGCGCGCCGTGAGCTCTGCGATGCGGGCCTTGAGCGGTTCCGTGTGGTGCCCGATCATGAGCGTGATCAAGTATTGCTGCTGGGGCGTGAGGTAGGTGTCCACTTTCGGCCGTCGCTGCTTGCCGCGTTTGACGCGCTTCTGCTGCTGCTGCTCCATGGACTCTCAGAAGAAGAGACTGACTGGTTTCACTTACACGGCCTTCGTCATAAACGACCAAACAAGGCCCGCCCTGTAGAACAATAATAAATCATTTGTCTGCACCCCCAAATGACCGGCCATGTCCCCGATCCCCACGACCTGGCCGCCTGGGAAGGGTGGGACGATGACCCGTCCCTCCAGGCCCAGTGGACCGGGGACACCACCCGCCTGAACTTTGAGCCCTTGCCCATTTTTGCCCTCGTGCGGACCGTCTTCACGTCAACGCAGCACGAGTACTGGGTGCGGGGGGTGTGGGTCAACCAGCCCAAGGACCCCGACCGCTGGCCGTCCCCCTCGTCCATCCACGTGTGGCCAGAGTTTGAC